>ERZ761602.3706-NODE-3706-length-21086-cov-4.390661_pt1 | contig 21086 bp, 18 predicted proteins | sample MGYA00512165_ERZ761602 | MGnify/ENA primary metagenome ERZ761602 (study PRJEB28899, sample SAMN02445085) | bioreactor sludge metagenome | biome: EBPR sludge; isolation source: Thorneside wastewater treatment plant | place: Australia: Brisbane, Thorneside...
GGAAATAGAAACGGCCGGAGGCAGGGCGCTGCCTCCGGCCGATACCGACAATCCCAAAAAAAGGATCGTCAGAAACGTGCGGTGAGTTGCAGCCCCCATTCGCGGGGACGTCCGACCACCATGTTCTGCACACCGAAGGCCGGCACGAATTCGGCGGCGGTGAAATAGTCTTCCTTCGTCAGGTTCTTGCCGAAAACGGCAACCTCGAATGCTTCGCTCGATGATGTCCACGCGAGGCGCGCATCGACAAGCGTATAGGCTGGCTGCACGATCGAGAGCGAATTCGCCGGATCGTGATACGTCTTGCTGCGGTGGCTGAGATCGCCGCGCACGGTGAGCCCGCCCATCGTTCCCGGCAGATCGAAACGATACTGCGCGCCAAGCGCAAGCGTCCATGCGGGCGCCTTCGGCAGCGTGTTGGTGATCGGATAGCCCGTACCCGCTGCGAGCGACTGATACTCATTATGCAGGTAGCCAATGCTCGCGTTGAGATCGAGGCCGGGAAGCGGCGCTGCAAGAATCTCCGCCTCGAACCCGTAGAGATCGACGCTGCCTGCGTTGTCGACCGTCAGGATCAGGCCGCCCGTTGTCGGCGAGACGCTGTTGGCTTGGAGCTGCAGATCCTTGTACTGGCTGTAGAAGCCCGCGAGGTTGAAGGTCATCAGGCCATCGAGCAGCCGTGACTTCAGACCCGCTTCATACGCGGTCAGCTTCTCGGGGTCGTAGGACTTGAATTCCTCGGGCGTCAGCGGACGTGGGTTCCAGCCGCCGCTCTTGAAGCCCTTCGACCACGATGCATAGAGCAGCAGGTCGTCGCTCGCGCGGTAATCGATGCCGATCTTCGGCGCGAAGTTCTTCCACGTGCGCTCGTCATGCGTCGGCGGTGTCGCGATGCGGCCCGAATTCGGATAGATCGAATCGATGAAGTAACGCTTGCGTTCCCAGCTGTAGCGCCCGCCGACGGTGAGCGTGAGCGCGGAGACGATCTCGTAGCTCGCCTGACCGAAGATCGCCCAGTTGTTGGTGGTGAGCGCCGTCTGCGGCCGCACGTCGAGATCGAGCAGCGCGTTGAACGGATTGCCCGCGCCGCCCGCGCACGGAAGCCCGGCGACCGGCGGCGGGCAGGGCACGCCCGCGACGAGCGGGATCAACGCATCGGGGAGCAGTTCGAGCGCATCGTAGAGGCCCGAGGCGAGCAGCGTCTGGTTCACGTCGTGCGCGCGTTCGCGGAAATAATAGCCGCCGACAAGCCAGTTGAGTCGCTTGTCTTCGGTCGCGCCGCTCAGCTGCAATTCCTGGCTGAACTGGTTCTCGCTCTGCACCTCGTCGGTGTGGATGATCGGGAACGGCGACTGGTCCATGTCGACCTGGATTTCCGCGTCCATCTCGCGGTAGCCGGTGATCGACTTGACGGTGAGCGCCGGGCTCGCCTCCCACGCGATCGTGAGGTTCGTGCCCCACACGTCGGCCTTGTCGCGCGTCGGGCCTGTGCCGTTGCTGACGCGCCGGTCGGAGGAGACCCAGCGGTCGTCGAACAGCGACCCCGCGGGCAGCCCGTCCCGTGCGGTGACGAGCGGCGCGGCGATGGCATTATAGAGATCGTAGAGGCCGCCGGGGAACGAGAACGTGTCCGACAGCCGCTGCGGCGATCCGTTCTGGCGGATGCGCGAAGCATCGAACGACAGGTCGACCGTCCAGTCCTCGGACGGGTTCCACGCGATCGCGAAGCGGCCCGCATCGACGTTGATGTCGCCGAGATCGGTGCCGTCCGGACGGATCACGTAGCCGTCCTGGTTCTTGCTGGCCGCGGCGATCTTGATCGCGAGCACGTCCGGGATCAGCGGCACCGAGATGCGGCCTTCCACATCGATGCGGTCGCGCGAGCCGAGCGTCGTGCGGACCTGCCCGGAAAGTTCGTTGCCGGGACGCGAGGAGATGATGTTGATGGCGCCGCCGATCGTGTTCTTGCCGTAGAGTGTGCCCTGCGGCCCGCGCAGCACCTCGATGCGCTCGATGTCCGACAGGTCCATCATGGCGCCGATCGAGCGGGCGATATAGACGCCATCGACGTAGACGCCGACGCCGGGATCGGTCGGGAAGATGAAGTCGTTCTGGCCGACGCCGCGGATGAAGATCGCCGCGTTGGTGCTGCCGCCGTCACCCTTGCCCGAATTGATTTCGACGTTCGGCACATAGGCCGCGACATTGCCGATGTTGGTGACATCGCGTGCGTTCATCTGCGCCGCGCCGAACGCAGAGACGGAGAGCGGCGTATCCTGCAGGCTCTGTTCGCGCTTCTGCGCGGTGATGATGATCTCGGCGATGCCGGTCTCATCGGTGTCCTGCGCGGCGGCGGGCAGGGCAACGAAGCCTGCCGCGAATGCCGAAATGGAAATGCCGGTCCTTATGGCACCGGCAACAGACCTTCGAACCATGATGCAATCCTCCCGTTTTCTGGTGTTGCCTGCTTCACCGTGAAAGAACCGCCACGGTGCAGGATTTCGTGTCGCCGGCGAGGTCGCCGCCCATGCACTGGGCGAGGCCGACCTTCGCGCCTTCCACCTGGCGCGCACCGGCGGTGCCGCGCAGGTGCGCGGCGATTTCGGCGATCTGGGCGACGCCCGTTGCCGCGACCGGGTGCCCGCGACTGATGAGGCCGCCCGAAACGTTGACGGGAATGCGACCGCCGAGCGACGTCGCGCCGCTCGCCGCAAGCGGCCCGCCTTCGCCCGGCGCGCAGAGACCGAGCGCCTCGCAGTGCAGGATCTCGGCGATCGAGAAAGCGTCGTGGCACTCGACGAGATCGAGATCTTCGGGCCCGATCCCGGCGCGCGCATAAGCGGCGGCGGCGGTTTCGGTGTCGGTGTCCCAGCGCGCGAGATCGGCGGGGTTCTCGTACCCGCCGCTCGCAAGCACGACGCTGTCGATGCGCACGCCCGCGCCGCGTTCGCGCGCGAGGCGATCGGAACCGATGACGATCGCCGAGGCGCCGTCCGCGATCGGGCAGCATTCGGAGCGGGTCAGCGGGTCGGCAACTGACGGACCGGCAAGCACGTCGGCAATCGTTTCGGCGCGCTGGAACAGTGCGTTCGGATTGAGCGCGCCGTGGCGGCGGCTTTTCTCGACGACCGCGGCCATCTGTTCGCGTGTGGTGCCGAATTCGTGCATGTGCCGCTGCGCGCGCAGCGCGAAGCTCGCGGGCGTGACGAGGCCGAGCAGCGTGTCGATCTCGGTGCGCCCGGAATTGATGAGGCCGAGCGAGGGCACGCACATGCGCTCGACGCCGAGCACGAGCGCGGCCTCCATCTGCCCGGCGCTCACCGCGTTCCACGCGAGCCACAGCGCGCTCGATCCCGACGTGCAGGCGTTCTCGACATTCACGATCGGCAGGCGGCGCAGGCCTACGTCGCGCAGCAGCGTCTGGCCGATCGTCGTGTCGCCGAACAGCATCCCGCCAAGCGCATTCGCCACGAACGCGCCTTCGATGCGCGTGGGCGCAAGGCCGGCATCGGAAAGTGCGAGGCGCGCGGCTTCGACACCCAGTGAAACGATCGTTCGTTCTACTTTTTGCGTAAAGCGTGTCGTGCCGACGCCGAGGATCGCGACCATGGTTGGATCAGTCTTTCAGTGCGGGCGTGAAATAGGGACGAATGCAGGGCTCGCCATTGAGACCAACGCCGAGCGCGCGGCTCTTCAGCGCGAGCGGCATCCCGATGCGGAAATCCTCGGTGTGTTCGGGATCGAGCAGCATGAAGATGCGCAGCGGGTGCGCATCGAGATCGACGTAGCCGACGGCGTAGGGCGCGGGGAGGCCGAACGGCGGCTTGGTACGGATCACCGTGGCGCTGTAGAGCGTGCCGCTGCCGCCGAGGCTCACGGCTTCGGTTTCGGCCATGTCGTCCGGGCAATGCGTGCGCGCCGGGAAATGCTGCGCGCCGCATACGGGACAGCGGCTGCCGACGAGTTCGGCAAGCGTGCCATCTGCCTTGAAGATCCCTTCGGCGAAGGGCGGGAGATTGCCGCCGCTCATGCCGCTTCATCCTTCAGCAGTGCGTGCCATGCGGGATCGGACTCGCGGTCGTAGGTATCAGGGGTGACGCCCTCGGCGCGGAGCGCATATTTCTGTACGCGTTCGGTCGGTGTCTTGGGCAGTACCTCGAGGATGCGCACGTAGCGCGGCACCATGAAGCGCGCCATTTGACGGAGGCAATGCTGCATCAGCGCGATCGGTTCGAGGGTCTGACCCGGGCGCAGCGTGAGGCAGATCATCACCTCGTCCTCGCCGAGTTCGGACGCGACCGCGACGGCCGCGGATTCGAGCACGGCGGGATGCGCGGAGACGCCGCGTTCCACCTCGTAGCTGGAGATGTTCTCGCCGCGCCGGCGCAGCGCATCCTTCTTGCGGTCGACGAAATAATAATAGCCGTCTGCGTCGCGCTTCAGATAATCGCCGGTGTGGAACCAGAGATCGCGCCACGCCTCCACGGTCTTTTCCGGCATCCGATAATATTCCAGCATCATGCTGTTCATCGTCTTCGGCCGGATCAGCAATTCGCCGGGCGTATCGTCGGGTACGTCGGCGCCGTCGTCGTCGGCGAGCCGCACCTCGTATTGCGGAAGCGGCTGACCGCAGCATCCGGGGCGGCGATGATCGATGCTGTTGTTCAAGGGAATGCCGATCTCGCTCATGCCGTAGCCTTCGACGAGGCGGACGCCGAAGCGCGTCTCGAACGCCTCGAACAGATCCTTGGGCGCGCCTGCGCCCATCATCAGGCGAAGGCTGTTGTTCGCATCCTCAGGCGAGGGCGGTGCCTTCCAGAGAATCGGGAGAATACCCCCGATATAGTTGAACGCCGTGCACTTGTACGTGCGCACCTCGTCCCAGAACGCCGAGGCCGAGAAGCGCCGCGCGAGCACCATGCGCGCGCCTGAAAGCAGCGCGGGAATCGTCGAGAGGAATTGCGCATTGCCGTGGAACAGCGGCAGCGCGTTGTAGAGGCAGTCCTCGGGCGTGTAGCGGCAGCCTTCCGCGATGATCGCGGCCTGCATCAGCACATAGTTCTGCGGCAGCACTGCGCCCTTCGAGGGGCCGGTGGTGCCGGAGGTGAACATCACCGCGACCGGATCGGCGGGGCCGATCAGCGGCGCGTCGGTGGGCGGCGTACCGCTTTCGAGCACGCTGAAATCGACAACCTGCTGCGAGATATCGTCCAGCCCCGCACCATCCAGCAGCGCCACGGTGCGCAGCTTCGGCAGATCGGCGGCGATGTCCTGAAGGCGATCCTGAAACGTGCCTTCGAGGATCAGCAGCGAGCAATCCGCCTGATCCAGCATATAGTGCAGCAGCGTCCCGCGATGCGCTGTGTTGATCGGCACTTCGATGGCGCCGAGCTGCGAAAGCGCGAACCAGCAGATAAGGAATTCCGGGCGGTTCCCCATCATGATCGCGACCTTGTCGCCGCGCTTGATGCCGAGCGCGGCAAGGCCGCCCGCAACGCGCGCCGCCGCCGTGTGCAGCGCGCCGAACGTGAAGTCCTGCCCTTCGAAATGAAGAAACGGATCGTTCGGGCGTTCAGCGGCCCGCTGTTTCAGCAGGCCGTGAACGGTTCGTTCGGCAACGTTCGCAAGCATGTCCACCGGCATCTCAGGCGGCGCGAAGCTGCACGATCGGCTGCATCCCGTCGCGCGGGTTCGGCCAGCTGCCGTAGTAGCGGAGGGCATCCTCGGGCGGCGAAAGCTTCGACCAGTCCTTCACGAAGTCGCCGTAGGGTTTCGCACGGGCAAGGCGCTCGGCACGTGCCGCCTTGCGCAGCGCATCGGTGCCCTCGGCGTCGAAGCGCATCGTCTCGGTGTCGTAGGCGATCTTGTAGATGTTCGCCGCCGCCCAGTGCGACACGCGGGCGCTCCGAAGATCGCCGAGCACGCTCGCCGGATCGCGTTCCAGCGGATCGCCGTAGCCGCCGCCGCCGCCGACGCCAACGTAATAGGTGTCGCCGTCGTTGAACGGCTGCACGACCATGCTGACGTCGACTGCCTGCTTCACGCCGATCTCGGGATTGTCCGCCGCGAACACGCCGGAGAGGTTATGCGGCAGCGGCGTTTCGCCGTCCGCCATCAGCGTCTTCAGGTTGCTGTCGTGCACGGTCTGCACGAACACCGGCGGCACGGCATAGCCGCCGAACAGGCCGAGCGTCGTCGGGAAGCGCGAGCCGCCGCCCATCGAGCCGAGCATGAAGCGGTTGGTATCGTGCACCATCAGCCCGAAGCCGACACCGCAACCGCCGCGCTGTTTGCCGTGGCCGTAGCTGTTGTTGAAGAGATTGCGGAACGTGTAGAGGAACGGACGGTCGCTTTCGGTCGCCTCGACGTCCGAGCAGTCGCTCATCGTGGCGAAGAATGCGCCCGCCGCTTCCACGCCGTCCATGTCCGGCCGTGCGCCGCAGCCCGTGGCGTTGATCTCGGGCGTGATGTCCGCGATGCCCTCGCCGAACTGGTTGATGCCGCCGAACGTCGGGATCGCGAAGCCCGAGAACCACGCCGCCACCGCGCGCGAGGAATCGTAGCTGTAGGTCATCCGCGCGCCGGTGAGGAAGATGCCCTGCGTGAAGCAGGTCTGCACCAGTGGCGCGAGCGATGTGGAGGCGTCGCCCTTGGCGTTCACCATCGCATCGTCCGGGAAGCGCCAGTCGATGGCTTCCAGAAGGCCGTTGTTCGCGGGGAGATCGTGGAACAGCCAGCCGCAGTAATAGACGCAGGAGAGGCCGAGGATGCCCTGGAAGAAGCTATTGATCGGCCGGCCTTCCACGAGCGGGGACGTGTTCTCGAAATCCATGATGATGCGGTCGCCCTGCTTGATCATGGTGAGATTGATCTTGGTGAGACCGGATTCGGTGCCCACCGTGTCGAGGAAGCGCGGCTGCCGGTAGATGCCGTCATTGAGTTCGGCGACGCGGCGCTTCGCGGCCTCGCCCGTCTGCGTCAGGATTCGGCGCAGGCCGCCGATGAAGAACTCCGGCCCCTTCTCCTCGATCACTTCGAGCACGCGGCGCTGCGCGATGCGTGCCGCGGCGAGGCGCGCCTTGATGTCGAGGATCATCGTGCGCGGATCGCGCGTCATCGCCGCCAGCATGTTGAGGATATCCTCGCGCAGCTGGTAATTCTCGCCGATCTTGATTGGCGGAACCAGAAGCCCTTCGTCGTACTTGGTCTTCGCGGTGTTGCAGGTGCCGCCGGGCTCGGTGCCGCCCGCCTCGCCGGTATGCACGGCGGCGGCGATGAAGCACATCAGTTCGCCCTTGTAGAACACGGGCACGGCGAGACCCATGTCGGCGTTGTGCACGCCGCCGTAGAAGGGATCGTTGTAGAAGAAGCTGTCGCCGTCGCGCACGCCCACGGATGGCTCGTCGACCCAGTGCTTCACCGCGTATTTCAGCGGAAGCTGGCCGAGCACGGCGTGGTGATAGATGCCGGTTGCGCAGACGCTGAGATCGCCCTGCCGCGTGAAGACGCCGAAGGCGACATCGCCCCAGCGCATCGCGGTGGAGGCGCCGAGCTTCATCGTCGTCTCTTTGCCTTCAAGCGCGATCATGTGCATCTTGTGCTTGAAGATATCGAACTCGACGGGATCGATGTGCGCCTGTGCGGCGGCTTCGGCCTCGGTCATCGGTTCGGGGCGCAGGCGCTGAACCACTTCGTGGTCGCGGGCGTAGGCTATGCCGGTCATGTTCTCTCTCCCTCAGGCGCTGCGTTCGAGGACGCCGTTCCGCCAGGCGTCGATGTGGAAGGTCCAACCCGGCGCGACGACATAGGTCGTGTCGGGGCTTTCGATGACGGCGGGGCCGGCGAGCCGGTTGCCGGGTTTCAGGCGGCGCGCGTCGTAGATCGGCGTGGCGACGAAGCCGTCCGCCGGATCCCAGTAGACGGGGCGTGTTTCGGTCTTCGCGCCTGCATCCGGTTCGGCTGCGGCGAGCGTTTCGGCGGGTAGCGCAAACGGATCCTGCGCGACGGACGCGGTGAGGAAAAAACTCTCCACGTTGATGCCGCCCGCCGGGAAGGTCGCCTCGGGCGAATAAACCTCGGCGTAGCGCGCGGTGAACGCATCGCAGAGCGCCTTCACGTCGGCGGTGTTGTCGAGCCGCAGTTTCGGCGCGGTGACGCGCGTCATGTTGTATTGGCTGCCGTAGCGCATATCGAGTTCGAGCCGGAACGCCATGTCGCGCTCGTTGAAGCCTTCGAGCTTCAGGTCGCGCGTCGCGAGATCGACGAGTTCCGAAACCAGATCGTTGAATGGCGCGAGATCGGAAAGATATGCCTGCTCCGACCAGTTGAAGAGCTTCAGCGAACGCGAACGTTCCCACACCTCTTTGATCGCCATCGTCGAGGCGCCGAACGCACCGAACACCGACGATTGCAGCGGCACGACGATCTTGCTGACGCCGATGAACGGCGCGAAGCCCACCGCGTGCGCACCGCCCGCGCCGCCGCAGGCATAGAGCACGAAGGTGCGCGGGTCGTGACCCTTCAGCGCGACCTCGTTGAACACCTCCTGCCCCATGCGCGCGTCAATCATGCGGCGGATGCGCCACGCGGCTTCCTCCACCGGAATGCCGAGAGGCTGCGCGATCTTCTCGCCGATCGCTTTCTTTGCGAGGTCGATGTCGAGCAGCATTTCGCCGCCGAGATAATTCTCGGCATTGTAGAGGCCGAGCACGAGATCGGCGTCGGTCACGGTCGGCTCCTTGCCGCCCTTGTCGTAGCACGCCGGCCCCGGCATCGACCCAGCCGACTGCGGACCGACCTCGAGCGTGTCGCCGAGCGTGCGATTGATCCATGCAATCGATCCGCCGCCCGCGCCGATCGATTTCACTTCGATGGCCGGGATGTTGGTGCGCCAGCGGTCGATCACCGGGATGAAATCGTGCGCCTTGATCGCGCCGCCCTCGATGAGGCCGATGTCGAACGAGGTGCCGCCCATGTCGGTGAACACGATGTTGCCGTCCGCCGACAAGCCACCGAGCGCGGCGGCGCCGTGCAGACCCGCGACCGGCCCGGCGTTGTGCGTCAGCACGGCGCGCGTGCGCGACGCCTTCTTGGTGCCGCCGGTGTTGTGGACGAGCGTCAGCGGCTTCCTGTAGCCGCCGTCGCGCAGTTCGTTGCCGAGCTTGTTCAGCTCTTCCGCCATCAGGCCGTGGATGTAGGCGTTGACGACCGCGGTCATCGTGCGCGTGTATTCGCCCGCCTTGGGCGAGATTTCCGACGACAGGATCACCGGCATCGAGCCGAGATAATCCTCGGGATATTCCTCCTCGATCACCTGCTTGATGAACTGCTCGTGCTCCGGGTTCACGAACGACCAGAGCAGCGAGACGACGAAACCCTGCGCGCCGCGATCGACGAGCGACTGCAGCTTTTCGAGAACCTCTTCGCGCGAAAGCGGCGCGATGATCTTGCCCGCGTAATCGATGCGCTCGCGCACGCCGACGACCATCTGCGGATCGATCAGCGGCGCGGGCTTTTCGATGCGCGCGAGGTCGCGGCCCTGCTGCCAGCCGAGCCCGTCCGCCCAGCTGCGTCCGCGGCCGATGAAGATTGTATCCTCGAAGCCTGCGGTGGTGATGAGGCCGAGTTTGGGGCCGGTGCGCTCGATGAGCGCATTGGTGCCCACCGTCGTCGAATAGCGCACGCTCGAAAGACCGCTCAGGAATTCGGGCAGCTTCAGTTTCAGCCCCTTTGCGAGCAGCCCCATGCCACGCATGAAGCCGACCGAAAGGTCGTAGTGCGTCGTCGGCGTTTTCGCCGTGTGGAAGCCGCCGCCCTCGTGGGCGCAATAGAAGTCGGTGAACGTACCGCCGACGTCGATGCCTACCGTGTAACTCATCGCTGCCTCGTCCCTCAAGGTTGGCGGGCGCCGCTGAAGGCGCCCATGAATGCGTGCATGGTTTCCACCGGCAGCGGATCGGGTCCGCCGCCGAGCGTCGTGATGATGAGCGGCCGTGTCGCCGCGAGTGCGGCCGCGTTGCTCGCCGCCGCTGTGTCGTTTGCCGCCAGCGCGATTCCCGCGATGGGGCCTTCGGCGGCGATGCGGTCCAGAAGGGCGGCATCTGCCGCGCCTGCCGCGATCACCGCATCGGGTTTCAGTCGCACAGCCGTATCGGCGGCGTCTTCATCCGGGATCGCCATGATGATGCCGAGCGGCACGTCGAAATAGGAGGCGACGTTGCGCAGCGTATTGAACAGCTTGCGCGCGCCCATGCCGGCGAGTTCCGATGCGGGCACCGTGCTTTCATCGAACAGCAGCAGCGCCGGGCGCGCCTCGCCGATCGCCTCGACGATGCCCGTCAGCACCTCCTTCGCGGCGTCGGCATCGCTCGTCGCGGCAAGCGTCATCGGGCCGGGCAGAATAGGCACGACCGGGCGGCCGTTCTCTGCGGCGAGACGGCGGACCGCTTCCACCGTACTCGCACTGTCCGACGCATCGATTTCGATGACGATGGCATCTGTCGCGAACAGCGCGGCGATACGCTTTGCCGCCTGCACGATCTGCCCCGCATCGGTGGCAAACGCGCTCCACGGCTGGCCGCATACTGGCGCGGCAGCCGGCGCAAGGCGCGGCAGTACCGCCGCGCCTGCGTCGCCGCCGAGACCAGAGGCCAGCGGGTTCGTCATGCGGCGGTGCCGTGGCGGCGCTTCAGCGCGGCGATGTCGAGTTCGATCTCGTGCGTGATCGGGTGGCCCGGCGGCAGATACTCGTTTTCCAGCATCGTCGCGCAGCCGGGGCAGTAGAACTCCACGAGACGGCAATATGTGCTGTCCGGCGTGAAGCTGTAGTTGCCCTCCGCGACGAGCGGCGGATGCACTTTTTCAAGCGGCTGTTCGGCGACGACGCAGCCTTCCTTGTAATTGCCGTGCGCTGAGCCGAGATCATGGCCGCAGCGGTTGCAGCGCCACGTTTCCGTGGGCAGGTCGATATCGAGATACTCGGTGATGCGGACTTTGCTCATTGTTCGGCTCCGGGCCTTAGTTCCGTTCGAGAAGCGCGTTGTCGTAAGCGTCGATGCCGAGGCTCCAGCCTTCGGGCACAAGGATCGTCGTCTGGTTCGATTCCACGATTCCAGGGCCGGAAAGCGCGTGGCCGGGGCCCATGCGCGCGCGGTCGTAAACCGGCGTTGCGATGCGCTCCGGTCCGCCGAACCACACCTGCCGGTCGGCAAGGCGCGCGGCTGCGAGATCGGTTGCTGCCGTCTGTCCCTGCCGCCATTCGAAATGCGGCACGCGCGCAGAGGCGCTGTAGGCGATGCTCGCGAGCCGGAGCGGGCCTGCGGCGCCGAGGGCTTCGCGTGCGGCGACAAGCGCTGCGGCCGCGGCATCGGCGTCAGAGACCGCCGCGGTTTCGGCGCCCACGAGGATTTCGGGCTCACCACCCGCGCCGGTCCAGAAGAGTTGCAGCCGCGCCTCGGCGTCCGCCGGTTCGAAGCCCTCACCGCGCATGTCGCGCGCGGCCTCGGTCGCCATCTCCGCGACGAGCGTGCCAGCGGAGAGCAGATCGCTCGCGCTTTCCACGAGAATATCCGCGCGGCGGTAATAGATGTGGCCCACGTCCATCAGCGATGAACCGAATGCCGAGGAGACGGCGGAGAAGGGCGTGATGATCACGCGGGCGACACCGGCGTTCACCGCAATGTCCGCGGCATGGATCGCGCCCGCGCCGCCGTAGGCGATGACGGGAAGACCGCTTGGACGTCCGAGCCGCTCGGCGACCGCGCCGACCGCCTTGCCCATCGCGCTTTCCACGTTGCGGCGGATGGCGAGCGCTGCGTCTTCGATGCTGAGCCCCAGCGGGTGCGCGCCGGCGGCGTCGACCGCGGCGCGGGCCTTTTCGAGGTCGAGCGTCATGCCGCCGCCGAGGAAGCGCGCGGGATCGAGGATGCCGAGCACGAGGTTCGCGTCCGTCACTGTCGCCTTCGTGCCCCCGAGCCCGAAACAGGCGGGGCCGGGAAGCGCGCCTGCGGATTGCGGCCCCACCTTCAGCACGCCGCCTTCGACCTCGGCGATCGATCCGCCGCCCGCGCCGAGGGCGTCGATCGCCATCATCGGCAGGTTGCAGGCGAAGCCCTCGACCTCGGGCTGCAGCGCGTAGCTCGCCTGTCCACCCTCCACATAGGAGATGTCGAAAGAGGTGCCGCCCATGTCGGTCGCAATCAGCGTCTCGGCGCCGTAGAGCGCGCCGATGGCGCGCGCGCCGTAAAGCCCGCCGGTGGGGCCGCTGTTGTAGGTGTTGATCGCGCGCGTCTTGGCGACGCGGGCGACCGCGCCGTTGTTGTGGCCGATGAAGAGCGTACCGCGATAGCCGCGCAGGCGCAGCTCCTCGCCCGCCTTGTAGAGCAGGCGCGCGAGCTTGCCGTGGATATAGGCGTTGAGCACGGCGGCGTTGATGCGCTCGCGCGTGCCCGGCCGCGCCGAAATGTCCGACGCGAGGAAAGTGGGCACCGAGCCGAGATAGTCGCGCGGATACTCGGCCTTGATGACGGCGCGCACGCGGCGCTCGTTCGCGGGATTGAGATCGGAGTTCGCGAGCGCGACGACGATGCCGCGTGCGCCCCGGTCGATCAGCGTCTGCGCCGCATCGAGAATGGCGGCGGCGTCCGGCGACCCCGTCACCGTGCCGTCCGCGCCAACGGCCTCGGCGATACCGATCACCATGTCCGGCGCGACGAGCGGCGACTTGCCCTCTTCGTCGTGTGTCGGCGCCAGCGCTTCCGAGCCCGCCGTGACGATGAGCCCGATCTTGGAGCCGTTGCGCTGGATGATCGTGTTCGTGCCGATCGTGTTCGAGAAGCGGATGATGTCCGTCTCGCCGAGGAAATCCTCGATGCCGCGTTCGAACGCCTCGGCGCCTGCGCTGATGCAGTCGAGGAAGCAGGCGGTGAGGTCGTGCGGCGTCGTCGGCACTTTCACGGTGCGCACGTCGCCGTCCCGCACGATGAAGCCGTCGGTGAAGGTGCCGCCGGTGTCGATGTCGATGGTGATGCCCATGAGGTTTTCGTTTTCCCTTGCGCCGGCCTGTCCGGCGATTTGCCTATTTTTCCGAACCGGTGCCGCGCAGGATGAAGGCGAGCACCTGCTCGACGGTCTGCTCGCGCTTCGCCTGGCCTGCGGAGGGTTTCGACCAGCGCAGATACCAGTTGATGACGCCGAGCATGTTGAATGCGGTGATGCGGATGTCGCCGTCCGCGAGGAGGCCCACGGCACGCAGACCTTCGAGTTCAGCGACGTAGATGGTGAGGATTTCGCGCTGGATGCGCTTGTTGGCCTTGTTGCCGCTTGCGGAGAGGCGCTCCTCGTCGATGAAGAAGATGCGCGATTCCCGCCGGTATTGTTCCGAGACGTCGAGATGTTCGCGCACCAGCGCGGCGATCCGGGCGCGGGGCTCCGAAACACCGTCGATCGCGCCGCGCAGGCGGCCCGGAAGCGCCTTCACCGAGCGTTCTAGGATGGCGAGCCAGAGCGCCTCCTTGTTCTCGAAGTAGTGGTAGACGTTGGAAACGCTGCGTCCCACCGCGTCGGCGATGTCGCGGATCGAGGTGCCCGCGAAGCCGTTGCGGGCGAACAGCTCCACCGCGACTTCCACGAGTTCCTCGCGTCCCCGCGCCTCACGGGCGGCAGGCGAATTCTTCAGGCTGACGACGCGCGCCATACACTCTCCCAAGGTTCCAGTCCGCCGAGTCGCGGATCTTGTCTGTTCTATCACGGCTTCGAATCAAGCCGTCTAGAACGATCGTTCTATAATTGGATGATCGGTCGAAGATTTGTCAAGAGAGGAGTTCGTGAGCAGAGAATTTAGATTATCTATCTGTTTTTCATGAATAAAAAATTCAGTTGAGCAAGAAGGTGCGTGGCGGCATATACTGGGTTACGAAAAGATCGACCGATCGGTCTATTTATAATCCTGGTCTTGAGGGGGAGTTGACATGGACGGCGCCTATTCGCGGCTGATCCCCATTGGTGCCGAACGTATGCACGTGCGCATCTGGGATGCGGACGGTCCCACGGTGATGATTGCGCACGGCGTTACCGGCACCAGCGCCGATCATACGCCGCTGGCGCGCAATCTTCGGGCGCGCGGCTTCCGCGTGATCGCACCCGATGCACCGGGCTGCGGCCGTTCCGATCCGTCGCCCGATCCCGAGAACGGCTACGGTCTCGGCACGATGGCGGTCACCGTGCGCAGCTTCCTCGATGTGGTCGCTGACGGTCCTGTGCACTGGGTAGGCGCCTCCAAGGGCGGTGCGCTCGGCATCCGCCTCGCGGGGGAGACGCCCGAGCGCATCGCCAGCCTCGTGCTCTACGATGTCGGCACCACGCTTCCCGATGCGATGCGCAGCGTGCTCGGCGAGCGGCTCGGCGGCCCGCCGCGCTTTCCGAACATGGGCGCGTTTCGCGAGCATGTCGGGCGCTTCTTCGAGCGCGCCGGGGCAACGCTTTCGGCAGATCGGCTTGACGAGATCACCATCGGCTGGTCGCGCCGCCTCGATGATGGCGGTGTCGGCTATCACTACGATCCGGCACTCTCCAACCAGTTCCGCAACAACCCGGAAGACTTCGCGCTTTGGCCGTGGTGGGACCGTGTCGCCTGTCCGGCGCTCATCATGCGCGGCGAGCGCTCGACCGTGCTGAGCGAAGCCGAACTCGCCGAGATGGCCGCGCGCAACCCGCGCGCCGCCGCGCACACCGTGCCGGGCGCAGTGCATGTCGACATGCTCGACAGCGCCGGGATGCAGAACACGATCATTGATTTCATCATGGCCCAAGGGCTGTCCGGGGAGGGAGTCGCAGCATGACAGGACGGGTTCAGGACAAGGTCGCGGTCATCACCGGCGCCGCGGGAGGTCTCGGCCTCGCGATGGCGGAGGCGCTTGGGCGCGAAGGCGCGGTCGTCGTCATCACCGATATCGACGCCGCACGCGGCGAGGCATCGGCGGCGGACCTTGGCGGCAAGGGCATCCGTGCCCGCTTCGTGCGTCACGATGCGACGACGCCCGAGGAATGGGAGCGTCTGACGGCGGACGTGCTCGCGAACGAAGGCCGCATCGACGTCCTCGTCAACAACGCGGGCGGCGGGCTCGACATGGACATCGAGAGCATGGATTTCGCGCACTACAAGCGCATGATTGCGCTCAATCTCGATACCGCGTTCTTGGGGTGCAAATACGGCATCGCCGCGATGAAGGGCCGGGGCGGATCGATCATCAACATCTCGTCGGTCGGCGGCCTTATCGGCACGGCGGCGCTGCCCGCCTATTCGGCCGGGAAGGGCGGTGTGCGGCTGCTCACCAAGTGCGTCGCGGCGCACTGCGGCCAGCGCGGCTACGGCATCCGCGTGAACAGCGTCCACCCCGGCCTCATCCGCACGGCGGCGGGCGTCGAGGTGACGCGCATGGCGACGGGCCTCGACGAGGAGGGCGCGATTGCCGCCTTCGCTTCGCTGCACCCGATCGGCCGTGTCGGCCAGCCGCACGAGATCGCGAACGGCGTCGTCTTCTTGGCCTCTGACGAATCGAGCTTCATGACCGGCTCGGAGCTCGTCATCGACGGCGGTTACACCGCCGTCTAGCCTTCGAAGGCCCGGATCGTCTCGATGAAGCGGTCGCCGTAGGCGTCGAGCTTGCGCGCGCCGACGCCGGAAATCTCGGAGAGGCCATCGCGCGAGGTCGGCCGTGCCGCCGCCATCTCGCGCAGCGTGCTGTCGTGGAAGATCACGTAGGGCGGCACGCCCGCCTCCTGGGCGAGCGCGCGGCGGCAGGCGCGCAGTGCCTCGAACATCGGATCGTCGATCGGATTCTCGCCCTGTGCCTTCTGCCCCCGCCGCGTGCGCTCGCGGCGCGGCGGCAGCACCAATGTCACGCTTTCCTCGCCGCGCAGGATCGCGCGCCCCGGGGCCGAGCGCGAGCCCGCCGTGCTCGGTAGGCGTCACCGCCTCATGCACCAGAAGCGCGCGCGATACCGGCTTCAGCAGCGGCGCGTCCTCGGCGGAAACGATGCCGAACACGGTGAGGCTGTCGTGCCCACGTGCGCGAACCTTCTCGCTCGCCTTGCCGGTCAGCACCTCTTCCAGATGCCCGATGCCGTAGCTCTGCCCGGTGCGGTAGACGGCGGAGAGGAACTTGCGCGCCGTCTCCGTGGCGTCGATGCTCGCGGGCGGATTGAGGCAGTTGTCGCAATTGCCGCATGTCTGCGGCGGGCTCTCGCCGAAGTGTTTCAGCAGCACGGCGCGGCGGCAGCCGCCGGTTTCGACAAGTGCACCGAGCGCCGAGATGCGCGCGCGCTCGCCCGCCTGCCGGGCCTCCTCGACCTCGGCCACCCTCAGCCGGGCGCGCGCGAAATCCTCCGCACCCCAGAACAGATGCGCCTCGGCGGGTTCGCCGTCGCGCCCCGCGCGGCCGCTTTCCTGGTAATAGCCCTCGATCGATTTCGGCAGGCCCGCGTGCGCAACGAAGCGCACGTCGGGCTTGTCGATACCCATGCCGAAGGCGACCGTCGCCACCATCACCATGTCCTCGCTGGCGATGAATGCGGACTGGTTGCGGGCGCGGGTCTCAGGCGCGAGCCCCGCGTGATAGGGCAGCACGCGCCGCCCGCCGCGCGCCAATGTCTCGGCGAGGGTCTCGGTCGCGGCGCGCGTCTGCGCATAGACGATGCCGGGGCCGGGATTGGCCGCCAGAAGGTCGCCGAGCTGCCGCGTCAGCCCGTTTCGCGGATGCACGGTGTAGCGGATGTTCGGCCGGTCGAACCCCGCGACGATCATGCCCTCTTCGGGGATGCCGAGCGCGGCGAGCACGTCCGTCCGCGTGTGCGCGTCGGCGGTGGCGGTCAGCGCCAACCTTGGCACATGCGCGAAGTCGTCGAGCAGCGGCCGCAGCAGGCGGTAATCGGGCCGGAAATCGTGGCCCCATTCCGAAACGCAGTGGGCCTCGTCGATCGCGAACATCGAAATGCGCGCATCGTCGAGAAGCTGGCGGAATCCGTCGCCGCTCGCGCGCTCCGGCGCGACGTACAGCAGGTCGAGTTCGCCCGCACACAGCCGCCGCTGCGTCTCCCAGCGATCGGTATCCACCGAGGTGAGGCTCGCTGCGCGGATGCCTACGGCCTCGGCGGCGCGAAGCTGATCGTGCATCAGCGCGATCAGCGGCGAGATGACGACGCAGCAGCCGTCCATCGCAACGGCAGGAAGCTGATAGCAGAGCGACTTGCCCGCACCCGTCGGCATGATGGCGAGCGTGTGCTGCCCGGCGAGCACGCGCGAAACGACGTGCTCCTGCACGCCCCGGAAGGCGGGAAAGCCGAAGACCTCGTGAAGAATGGCGGCGGGATCGCGCATGGTCTGCCTCAACCGAGGCGGCGCGTCACCGAAAGCGCGTGCGCGGGCAGGCCTTCCGCTTGCGCCAGGCGTGCTGCGGCCGGGCCGACGGCGGCGAAGCCTTCGGCCGAGCAGTCGAGGAAGGTCGTCCGCTTCATGAAGTCCGCGACCGAAAGCCCGGAGGAGAAGCGCGCGCGGCGCCCCGTCGGCAGCGTGTGGTTCGGCCCGCCGAGATAGTCGCCGATCGCCTCGGGCGTGCGGTAGCCCATGAACACTGATCCCGCGTGGCGCACGCGCGCGAACATCGCCTGCGGGTCGGCGATGCTGAGCGCGAGGTGCTCGGGCGCGAGCGCGTCGATCAGAGCGGGGGCCTCGTCGAGGCTCTTCACCGTGATGATCGCGCCGAAGCGTGCCCAGCTTTCGCGGGCCACGTCCGCGCCGAGTTCGTCGAGCGCCGAGTCCACCGCCTTCGCCGTCCGCGCGGCGAGGTCCGCGTCGTCGGTGATGAGGATCGCCTGCGCGACGCGGTCGTGTTCAGCCTGGCTCAAAAGGTCGGCGGCGAGCCAGTCCGGGTTCGCGGCGCTGTCCGCGACCACCAGGATTTCCGAAGGTCCCGCGACCATGTCGATGCCGACGCGCCCGTAAAGCTGCCGCTTGGCTTCGGCGACGTAGGCGTTGCCGGGGCCGGTGATCTTGTCCACCGGGCGGATCGTGTCCGTGCCGAAGGTCAGCGCCGCGATCGCCTGCGCGCCGCCGACGCGGTAGATTTCGTCTACACCTGCAAGGCTTGCAGCATAGAGCACCAGCGGATTGACCGCGCCGCCCGGCGTCGGCGTCGTCATCACAAGGCGGCGCACGCCCGCGACCTTCGCAGGGATCGCGTTCATCAGCACCGTGGAAGGATAGCTCGCGAGCCCGCCGGGCACGTAGATGCCCACGTCGTCGATCGCCGACCAGCGCCACCCGGCGCGCACGCCCGCGGCGTCCACGGCATCGTGGTCGGCCGGAAGCTGCCCCACGTGAAACGCGCGGATGCGCTCCGCAGCAAGCTCCAGCGCCGCACGCAGGTCGGGCTCGATTTGATCCTTCGCGGCGCTGATTTCAGCTTCAGTGAAGCGCAGCGTCGTCACATCCGTTCGGTCGAAGCGCCGCGTCAGTTCGAAAAGCGCCGCGTCGCCGCGTGCGCGCACATCGGCGATGATCCCGGAAACCGCCGCCGAAACGTCGGTCGCCGTCTCGCGCCCGGCATCGACGAAATCCGCGAAACGTACCGCGAAATCCGCATCGGTGGTCGAAAGCTCAAGCGGCACCGGCAGCCTCCCGAAAGCGCTCGATCCACGGCGCGATCGCCGCCGCCTTGGTTTTGAACGCCGCGCGGTTGACGATGAGGCGGCTCGTCACGTCGGCGATCTTCTCGACCTCGACGAGTCCGTTCTCCTTCAGCGTCCGCCCGCTCGACACGAGGTCGACGATGCGCTGCGTGAGGCCAAGGCGCGGGGCAAGCTCCATCGCGCCGTTCAGCTTCACGCACTCCGCCTGCACGCCGCGCGCCGCGAAGTGCTGGCTCGTCAGGTTCGGATACTTGGTCGCAACGCGCACGTGGCTCCAGCTCCTCGGGTCGTCCCCCGCCGCCATCTCGGCAGGTTCCGCCACCGAAAGCCGGCAGTGCCCGATGCCGAGATCGACGGGCGCGTAAATCTCCGAGTAGGCGAACTCCATCAGCACGTCGTTGCCTGCGATGCCGAGGTCCGCCGCGCCGTGCGCCACGAAGGTTGCCACGTCGAACGCGCGCACGCGGATCAGCGAAAGCCCGGGCACGCTCGTGGCGAATTGCAGCGCGCGGCTGCTCTCGTCGGCGAACGCAGGTTCGGGTTCGATTCCGGCGCGCGCCAGCAGCGGCAACGCTTCCTCAAGGATGCGTCCCTTAGGGATTGCAAAGACCAGTTCCGTTTTCATCGCGACTGCCTGTAAAGAAGGCGGTGCTGCGCCGCAACGGAGTCGGCGGTCCGCCAGTGCGGATAAACGTGCGCGGATAAACATGCGGGGTGTGTATGGTCGACTGGTGGCGTTCAGGTCCGCAAATGGTCCGGCTGTGGCGCATGTCGATGGAAACCTGGTCCGCCTCGATGGTCGTCATCGCGGAGCGCAGCGCCATGCTCGGCAACGCGGCGATCTTCCCGGAAGCCTTCGATGCAAAGGAATTCAATCGCATGGTGCCGGAAAAGGTCGATGCCTTCACGCGCGGCATGATGGGCGCGGCGCGCGCCCGCGATCCCATAGAGGCGGCGGAGAATGCGCTCGCCCCCGTGCACAGCCGCGTCACCGCGAACGCGCGGCGTCTCAGGCGCCGCTGAGCTGCTGGCCGTACGGCACCAACAGCAACCTTGCGTTTCTGCGCCTTTTCCGCCAAGGGCAGGCAGCATTTGCGGGCACGCTTGCCCGCGCAAGGAGACTGAATGGCGAAGGAAGAACTTCTGGAAATGCGGGGGACGGTCACCGAACTGCTCCCCAACGCGATGTTCCGGGTCAAACTTGAAAACGATCACGAGATTCTGGGCCACACCGCCGGCAAGATGCGCAAGAACCGCATCCGCGTGCTCGTCGGCGACGAAGTGCTCGTCGAACTGACGCCCTACGACCTCACCAAGGGCCGCATCACCTACCGCTTCAAGTAACGGAACCGTTTGTGCCGGCGCTGGTCCTTGCCTCATCGAGCCCGCGCCGCCGCGCCCTTCTCGAACAGATCGGCATCGTTCCGGCGCGCACGCTTTCGCCCGACATCGACGAAACGCCCCGGCGTGGCGAGCTGCCCCGCGACTATGCGGTGCGTCTTGCCGCCGAGAAGGCTGCGGCCGTCTCGCGCGGTCAGGATGAGATCGTGATCGCGGGTGACACCACGGTTGCCGCAGGCCGGCGTATTCTGCCGCCCGCCGAGACGGACGATGTTGTGCGACATTGCCTCACGTTGCTTTCGGGGCGACGGCACCGTGTCTTCAGCGCTGTCGCGGTCATCGATGCGGAGGGGCGCCTGCGAGAACGCGTCGCCGAAACCATCGTCACCTTCAAACGGCTCTCGGCTGCAGAGATCGATGCCTATGTCCGCGTGGGCGAAGGGCGCGGCAAGGCGGGCGGCTATGCGATCCAGGGCCGCGCTGCCGCCTTCGTGCGCTTCCTTTCGGGGAGCTATTCGGGCGTCGTCGGCCTGCCGCTTTACGAGACGTCGGCACTGCTTGCCGCGTCCGGCGTCGTTCCCTCCGATGGCTGAATGGCTGATCGAGCGCGGCATCGGCGAAACCCGCGCCGCGCTCATCGAGGCTGGCGCGATCGCCGAAATGCGGATCGCGCGCGAAGGCGGTCCCCGTGCGGGCGAGATATGGGATGCGCGGCTGAGGGCGAAGCTCGGCGGGCGGCGCGGCATTGTGCTGCTGGGGGATTACGAAGCGCTGCTTGAACCCATTCCCGCCGAGCTTGCCGAAGGCGGGCTCGTGCGTGTTGTCGTGGTGCGCCAGCCGATCCCGGAGCGCGGCCGTCCGCGGCTTGCGAAAGTGCGGGCCGAAGGCGCGGCAGGTGCGGTGCCGGGGCTGATCACGGCGCCCGCATTCGATCCGCCGGGTGGGCGTGCGCTCGGCCATGGTGAAACGCTGGATCAGCACGGCTGGGCCGAAGCGATTGCGGACGCGGAAAGCGGCCATGTCGCGTTCCCCGGCGGCAGCCTCGCGATCGTACCGACCCC
>ERZ761602.3707-NODE-3707-length-21085-cov-10.854398_pt1 | contig 21085 bp, 16 predicted proteins | sample MGYA00512165_ERZ761602 | MGnify/ENA primary metagenome ERZ761602 (study PRJEB28899, sample SAMN02445085) | bioreactor sludge metagenome | biome: EBPR sludge; isolation source: Thorneside wastewater treatment plant | place: Australia: Brisbane, Thorneside...
CCCCAGCCCCCAGTCCCCAGCCCCGCACTTTCTTTCAGATCGCCTTCGCCACAAACTGCGACAACTGGCTCTTGCTGATGGCGCCGATCTGGGTCGAGTGCACCTGACCGTTCTTGAACAGCATGAAGGTTGGCAAGCCGCGCACACGAAACTGATTGGCGATCGCGGGATGCGCCTCGACGTTGACCTTGGCCACCTTGAGCTTGCCGGTCAATTCGCTGGCCAGTTCCTTGAGCAACGGTTCCATGCGTTTGCACGGCTCGCACCATTCGGCCCAGAAATCGACCAGCACCGGGGTATCGGACTTCAGGACCGAAGCTTCGAAATCGCTGCTGCCGAGTTGGGAAATCTCGTCGCTCACAAGGTAACTCCAGCCATTCGATGAACTATTGGGATAAACTCGCGCCCGACAACCGGCATCTCCATGCGATGCGACGGATACGGGGCAAGCGCGGGATGCTGCCGGCACGCGGGGAGTGTGGTGACTCCGGCGTCCATTTTCAACCCATCGCGTTCTCATCCGCGGCCTGCGACAGGCTTGGAGGCAAAGCTCAAGGTGTTGATCGAAAAGGAATTCCCGAGCCTTGGACAGCATTGTGACATGGCCCGGACATTGTTGGTGCCCGACTTGCGCGCAATTGCGCCGGGCATCGGCCTCACAATACGGACAACACGGATAGATGACCGAACGCACACTGACTGACCTCGATTTCGACAGCCTGGGTCTGCACCCGACGCTGTCATCCGGCCTGCATCAGGCAGGCTTCACCCGGCTGACGCCGATTCAGGCGCTCACCCTTCCGGAAACACTGCAACACGTCGATGTCGCCGGACAGGCGCAGACCGGAACCGGCAAGACTGCCGCGTTCCTGGTGACGCTGATGCAAAGACTGCTCACCAGTCCGGCCAAGGCCGATCGCCGCGTGCAGGATCCGCGCTCGGTGATCCTGGCGCCGACCCGCGAACTGGCGATACAGATTCACAAGGACGCGCTGCAACTGGGCGCCCAGACCGGTTTGCGCATCTGCCTGGTGTACGGTGGGGTCGACTACGAAAAGCAGCGCGCGCAGTTCGCGGAAGGCTGCGACGTGTTGATCGGCACACCGGGCCGGCTGATGGACTACCTGAAGCAGCATGTGTTCAGCTTGCGCTCGATTGAGGTCGTCGTGCTCGACGAGGCCGACCGCATGTTCGACCTGGGTTTCATCAAGGACATCCGCTACCTGCTGCGCAAGATGCCACCGCCGGGCGAGCGCCAGGGCCTGCTGTTTTCGGCAACGCTGTCGCACCGCGTGCTGGAACTCGCCTACGAGCACATGAACAGTCCGAAGACGCTCAAGGTCGAGTCCGATACGGTGACCACCACGCGCGTCAGCCAGCGTGTGTATTTCCCGGCGACTGATGAAAAACTGCCGTTGCTGCTCGGCCTGTTGTCGCGCATGGACGCGCCGCGCACGATCGTTTTCGTCAACACCAAGTTCGCCGCTGAGCAGATCCACGAGCGCCTGGAGAAGCATGGCCTGCCGAGCGCGATCCTGTCCGGCGATGTGCCGCAACAGAAGCGCCAGGCTCTGCTTGGGCGCTTCCAGCGCTCCGAGGTGGCGATCCTGGTGGCGACCGATGTCGCCGCACGCGGATTGCACATCCCCGACGTCAGCCATGTCTTCAACTACGACCTGCCGCAGGACGCCGAAGATTACGTGCACCGCATCGGTCGCACCGCGCGCTTTGGCGCCAGCGGCGACGCGATCAGCTTTGCCTGCGAGCGTTATGCCATCGGCTTGCCGGACATCGAGACTTTCATCGGCCAGCGGATTCCGGTCGAACCGATCACCAATGAACTGCTGGCCGACGTGCCGCCGCTGAAGATGACGCGGCCGCGCGGCGACCGCGGTCGCCCAGGCAGTGGCCCGCGTCGCGACGGTGGCCGCAGCGGCCCGGGCGGTCGCAGTGGCGGTGGCGGTCGCAGTGGCGGTGGCGGTGGCGCAGGTCGCGGACCGCGCCCGGCGCGCAACGAAGGCGCCGCCAGCACTCCGGCAGCAGCGCCGGCACCTGCCACGACCGGTTCCGACGGAAACTGATCGTCATGGGCGCCACCGCAACCCTGCCACGCATTGTCCAGAGCCGCTGGTTGCCAGCGCTGGTCATCGCCGTTGCATTGACCTGGATGGTGCTCAGCCTCACGCAACTGCTCTGGCACTGGCTGACGCCGGCGCCAGACGCGCCTTTGCTCGACGCGCCGATGCCGAGTGCGACCTTGCCCGAGCACAGCTTGCCGCTGGCGCAGTTCCGCTTGTTCGGCAGCGCGGTGGATCCCGCCGGCGGCGCCTACGCCGATGCGCCGGATACCACGCTCAATTTCATTCTCAAGGGCACCAATTCGCACCACCTCCAACGTCTGGCGCGCGCGGTGATCGCGGACGACCAACAGACCGAAAAGGTCTACAAGGTCGGCGACGAGTTTCCGAACGGGGTCCGCGTGCAGGCCATTTACCCGGATCGTGTGGTGCTCAACGCCGCAGGTCGCATCGAAGTCCTGCGCCTGCGTCAGGCGCAGATCAGTCGATCGGCCGACGCGCCGGGTTCTGCGGGGCAGCGCCCGGCGGTCGCCGCCGGCAGCAACGGGTTGATCGGGTTGAATCACTTGCCGCGGTCGGCCCCCGGCAGCGTCAACCCGATGGCGGTGGTGACCACGCCGATCGACTGGGAGGCCGTGCGCCAGCAAGCCATCGTCGATCCGGGCAGCATCGCCAAGGCTTTCAGCGTGCTGCCGGTGATGGTCGACGGCAAACTGGCCGGCTTTCGTGTCAGCTCGAATACCTACGGTGCGCAACTGACCCAGGCCGGACTCAAGCCCGATGACATCGTCACCGCGGTCAATGGTCGCAGGCTCGACAGTATCGAGTCTGGATACGCTGCGCTCGATTCCTTGAAATCAGCCGGCGCGGTGAGCTTGACCGTGAGCCGCGACGGTTCGGAAAAAACGCTACCTGCGATACGGATGCCGCAATGAAGAGCAGTGAAATGTCAAAGGTGAAACGTGAAATGAAGAGCAGCTGGCGCGCTTCGGAGGTTGTGCTCACCCCCTTCACGTTTAACGTTTCACGTTTCACCAGTAGCAGTGAAACGTTAAAAGTGAAACGTGAAATGAAGAGCGGCTGGCGTACCTCGAAGCTTGTCCCTGCCCCCTTTACGTTTCACGTTTCACGTTTCACCAGCAGCAGTGAAACGTCAAAGGTGAAATGTGAAATGAAAAGCGACCGGTGCGCCTCGAAGATCGTGCGCGCCCCCTTCACGTTTAACGTTTCACGTTTCACCAGGGCACTCGCCTTGTCGCTAGCCATCGCCGCAGCGCCCGCCCTCGCGCAGTCGCCCGCCTATGACTCCGGCGAACCCGCGCCGGCACAGCCGGGGCAACAAGTGCTCAACCTGAAGGACGCGGACATCACCAGCTTCATCGGCCTGGTTTCGGAAGCCACCGGCAAGAATTTCGTGGTCGACCCGCGTGTGACTGGCAAGGTCACGGTGATCAGCCAGTCGCCACTCGGCGAGGATGAGTTGTACGAGGTGTTCCTGTCGGTATTGCGCGTCAACGGATTCGCCGCTGTGCCGGCCGGCAAGATCGTCAAGATCGTGCCCGAACAGGCCGCCGGCCAGGACGGCGGCATCGATTCGGGCAACAGCGACGCGCTGGTCACGCGCATCCTGACGCTCAGGCATGTGACGCCGGCCGACATGGCCCAGGCCTTGCGTCCGCTGTTGCCGCAGGGCGCCAACATGATCCCGCACCAGAGTTCGTCGAGCCTGGTGATCACCGACCGCGCCGGCAACGTCGCGCGCATCGAGAGCATCATCGCGCGCCTCGACCAGGCCAGCGAAAGCGAGATCGACGTGGTCGCCCTGCGCCACGCGAATGCCTCGGAGGTGGTGCGCACGCTGACCATGCTGCAGCCCGCCGGGGATGCCGCCGGCAACAAGCTGGCCGCCGACGAGCGCACCAATTCGGTATTGATCGCTGGCGACAAGGGTCGTCGGTTGCGCTGGCGTGCGCTGGTCACCAACCTCGATACGCCGCTCGGCGAAGGCGATTCCACTCAGGTGATCTACCTGCGCTACGCCGACGCCGAACAATTGGTGCCGATCCTCGAATCCTCGTTGTCGAGTCTGCTCGGCCAGCAGGCGATACCCAGCCAGGACGGCCAGGCGGGCACGCGGACCAGCTTCATCCAGGCGCACAAGGAAACCAACGCATTGGTGGTCACGGCGCCGCCGGCAGTGACGCGCGAATTGCGTAACGTCATTCGCCAGCTCGACATCCGTCGCGCTCAGGTGCTGATCGAAGCGATCGTCGCGGAGGTCAACGACCAGACCGCACGCCAGCTTGGCGTGGAATGGCAGGCGACCACCGACGACTTCACGGACCAGGGCGTCATCGGCGGCACCAACTTTGTCGGCGTGAACGGCAGCAGCGGCATCTTCGGACTGGCGCAGAATCCGGCCTCGCTGGCCGGCGCCGCCGGTCTCAGCCTCGGCTACATTCTCGGCACCACCACGCTGCCCGGCACGGACGACGAAATCCTCCAGGTCGGCGCCCTGGTCCGGGCGCTGACCGGCGACAGCAACACCAACATCCTGTCGACGCCATCGACGGTCACCCTCGACCATCAGGAAGCGGTCCTGAGTGTTGGCCAGGAAGTTCCGTTCCTGACCGGCCAGTACGCCTCGACCGGCACCACCAACGTCAGTGGCGGCGGCATCGGCGGCAATCAGAGTGGCGTGGTCAACCCGTTCCAGACCATCGACCGCAAGGAAGTCGGCCTCAAGCTGCGCGTCACGCCGCACATCAACGAGGGCGATTCGGTGGTCCTGGATCTCGATCTGGAAGCCTCCAGCATCGCCCCGAATACCTCCGGCGCAGTCGACCTGGTGACCAACTCGCGCAAGCTGACCACGCGGGTACTGATCCCGGATGGCGGCATGCTGGTGATCGGCGGCCTGACCAGCGAGGAGTTGCGCGAGACGGTGCAGAAGGTGCCGGGTCTCGGCAACATTCCGGTGCTCGGCAATCTGTTCAAGAGCCGCAGCACGACCAAGGAACGGCGCAACCTGATGGTGTTCCTCAAGCCGACCATCGCCCGCGATGCGATCACCGAAACGCGCATCAGCAGCGAGAAGTACAACTACATGCGTTCCGAGCAACTGCGCGCGCGCGAGGTCAGCGATGGCCTTCTGGATCAGAGCCAGATGCCGCTGTTGCCGGAGTACGAGGACTTCATGAAGAAGGGCGTGCCGGCGGCGGAATTGCCGCCAGGCAACTGAGCGAGAGAGCACTGGCTGCGGCAGGAGCGACGCGTACGTCGCGTCCGCAGAACTCATTGCTGTACCGGTCGCGACGTACACGTCGCTCCTGCAACGGCGTGTCGCGCGGACTCGCCGATAAGGGAGAATGCCGATCTGCCCAATCTGCTGCGACCCAATGACCCAACTGCCCCGACTGCCCTTCGGTTTTGCGCGCAAGCACGGCGTCGCCGTGCTCGGCCTCGCCAATGGCAAGGCGCGCATCGCCTGTCGGCCAGACGTCAAGCCCGAGGCGCTGCTGGAACTGCGGCGATTTCTCGGGACGCCGCTGGCGCCGGAAAAGGTGGCGACCGAGCGCTTCGAGGCGCTGCTGCAGGAACTTTACGAAGGCGGCGGCGAGAACTCGCGTTCGATGGCCGACAACATCGACCAGAAGCTCGACCTGAAGCAGCTCGCCGACGAACTGCCCGAACCAACCGACCTGATGGAGAGCGAGGACGACGCGCCGATCATCCGCTTGATCAACGCGCTGCTCGCCGAAGCGGTGCGCGAGAACGCCTCCGACATCCACATCGAACCCTACGAAAACCGCCTGGTGGTGCGTTTTCGCGTCGACGGCATGCTGCGCGAGGTGCTCTCGCCGCAGAAGTCGATCGCCTCGCCGGTGGTGTCGCGCATCAAGGTCATGGCCAAACTCGACATCGCCGAGAAACGTTTGCCGCAGGACGGCCGCATCGGTCTGCGCATCGCCGGCCGTCCGGTCGACGTGCGCGTCTCCACGATCCCGGCGAGCTTCGGCGAACGCGTGGTGTTGCGTCTGCTCGACAAGCAGGCGGGACGCCTGAACCTCACCGAACTCGGCATGGACGAAGCCACCCGTGGGCGCCTGGATGAGTTGATCCACCGGCCGCACGGCATCCTGCTGGTCACCGGCCCGACCGGCTCCGGCAAGACCACCACCCTGTACGCGGCGCTGATGCAGCTCAACGACAAGAGCCGCAACATCATGACCGTTGAGGATCCGATCGAGTACTACATCGACGGCATCGGCCAGATGCAGGTCAACACCAAGGTCGACATGACCTTCGCGCGCGGACTGCGGGCGATCCTGCGCCAGGATCCGGACGTGGTGATGGTCGGCGAAATCCGCGACCTGGAAACCGCCGAGATCGCGGTGCAATCGTCGCTGACCGGTCACCTGGTGCTGTCCACGCTGCACACCAACACCGCGGTCGGCGCGGTGACCCGACTGCGCGACATGGGCATCGAGCCGTTCCTGCTGTCGTCCAGCCTGATCGGAGTGCTGGCGCAGCGCCTGGTCCGCGTGCTCGACCCGAACCTGCGCGAGCAGTATCCGGCAACTCCGGCAGAACTGGCCGGTCTCGGCCACCCGCAGGCGCGCGGCCAGATGTTGTGGCGTCCGGGGCGCGACCTGTTCCAGAAGTCCGGTGGCTACAAGGGCCGCACCGGCGTCTACGAACTGGTCGCGCTCGACGAAGCGATGCGCCAGGCGATCCACGACAAGGCCGGCGAACTCGAACTCGAGCGCATCGCGCGCCGCTCGAGCCCGGGGATCCTCGAAGACGGCTGGCGCAAGTGCGTCGCTGGCATCACCTCGGTGGAAGAAGTGCTGAAGGTGACGCGGGAGGATTGATGCAGCGGTTGTTGCTTGCTGGTTGTCGGCTGCTGGCAGCCAGGGCTTGCAATGCGCGGCTTTGCGCGCTTGATCCTGCTGCCAACAACCCACAACCAGCAAGCAGCAAACTGCTTCGACTCGTCGCGCTCGCTCTGCTGCTCGCCGCCTGCTCGCGCGAACCGCAGCGCACGTTGCCGCATGACGCCTACATCTGGCAGCGCCAGTGGACGCCTGCGGTAACCCAGGCGGTCGCTGCGCAGGCGCCGCAGTTCGCCGGCTGGCGCGTGCTTGCGCTGCAGGTGGTCGGCGAGCGCGTGATCGAGGTGGCGCCAGATCTGGCCGCGTTGAACGCTACGCAGCTACCCGCGCGCGCGGTGGTGCGCATCGAAGGCGTGCGCGCACCGCTGCCGGTCGCTCAACTGTGGAGCCACCTCGGTCCGCTGCTGGAGCGCTGGAGCGCCTCCGGCGTGCGTGTCGCCGGGATCGAGATCGATCACGATTGCGCGTCGGCGGCGCTGGCCGACTATGCGCAGTGGCTGCGCGAACTGCGCGTCGCACTGCCGCCAGCCTACGCGTTGTCGATCACCGCTCTGCCGACCTGGCTGGAGAGCCCGGAACTGGAGGCGCTGCTCGCCGCTGCCGATGCCAACGTGTTGCAGGTGCACGCGGTCGATCGGCCGCAGCAAGGCCTGTTCGACGACGTGCGCGCGCGCAGCTGGATCGACGCCTGGGCGGCGCGCACGCGGCGGCCGTTTCTGGTGGCGCTGCCGGCTTACGGCGTGCGCGTGGACGTCGACGCGACCGGTGCCGTTCGCGCGGTGGATGCCGAAGGACCCATGGAACATACGGGTGCGGCCGGTTTCGAGTTGCGTGCCGATCCGCGCGCGGTGGCACAACTACTGGCGGAAGTCGGCGCCGATCCCCCGCAGGCGTTGACCGGCTGGGTCTGGTTCCGCCTGCCGGTGAGCGGCGATGCGCGCGGCTGGAGCGCGCGCACCCTCGGCGCGGTGATTGCCGGCGTGCCGCTGCAGTCGAACTTCGTGGTGCTGGCAAAGCCAACGGCCACCGGCGCCAGCGATCTGCGCCTGCGCAATGACGGCAACCTCGACGCTGCCACGCCGATAGTCGAACTGCCCGCGCACTGCCGCCACGGCGACGCGCTGGGGCGCTATCGTCTGGACTACGATGGTGGAACGCTGCGACTGACGCCGGCCGACGCGAGCTGGCTGGCAGCCGGCGAGAGCATGACTTTGGGCTGGGCGCGTTGCGCGCAGCCTCTCGAAGCGCAATGGAGTGTCCGATGACGCCAACGGGAAATGCGGGAAGCTCCAGCGCAGGCCGTCGCAAACTGCTCGGGCTGACGCTCGGCGTACTGCTCGCGGGCCCGGCATACGCCTGCGGCCCGGATTTTCCGATGACCTTGCTGGACCGGCGCGACTCGGTAATGCGCACCTTGCCGGAGGGCGTGTTCGATTTCGAAGTCGCGCGCCTGGTGCAGCCGGCTGTGGCCTCCTTCAAGCCCGTCGAATGGAGCTCGTGGGAGGACACCGACGAGTTGCGCGCGAAGGCAGAAGCCGAAGGGCTGCCCGAGGGTGCCGCCGCGACGCTTGCGGATGTGCGCGCCAGCGAATCGGCGCCGGCAGCGCTTGCCGCCGCAGCCGGCCTGCCGCGCGACGTGGCGCTGTATACGGCAGGCGCAGTCGCCTGGAACAACGACGACGTCCCCGGGGCGCTGCAGTATTTCCAGACGGTGGAGGCCTTGCCTGACAGCGAGCGCCGCCGACGCGGTGCGTGGGCCAGCTTCATGGCGGGGCGCGCGGCCGCGCTGATGGGCGACTCCGATGCGGCCATCGCCGCCTTCGAGCGCACGCGCGCGCAAGTCAGCGATGGCAGCGCCGATCCTCTCGGCCTGGCAGTGGCCAGTTACGGGGAACAGGCGCGCCTGTTGCGCGCGGCCGGCGACATCGCCGGCGCCGTGCGCCTGTATGCCGAACAAGCGGCGCACAGTTCCACCTCCGGGCGCAACTCACTGCTGTTCGTCGCGCGCGCGGCGGTCAAGGATCCGCAGCAGGTCGATGCGCTGCTCGCCGATGCCACCGGCACGCGCCTGCTGCTGGCTTTTCTCTACAGTCGCTACAACGAGCTGATCGCGCCCGACCCCGACAACGAGTATCCGAGCTTCGACGCACCGGCCGATGGACCGCGCCTGCTGGCCGTGCTCGATCGCATCAGCCAGGCGCCCAGCGTGCCGCAGCCCGATCGGCTGGCGGCGATCGCCTATCGCGCGGGACGTTTCGAACAGGCCGGGCGTCTCGCAGCCGCAGCGCAGACACCGTTGGCGGCCTGGGTGCGCGCCAAACTGGCACTGCGTGCAGGTGAGCTGGACAATGCTGCGCAGGCCTATGCCGAGGCGGCGAAAGGCTTTCCCGCCGACGAGCACTGGGGCCTGGTCCGCATCGAGGGCGAGGAATGGGGCAGCGATGACCTCAAGCCACGCTGTCGCGTGCAGGGCGAGGCGGGAACGCTGGCGCTGTCGCGTGGCGACTACCTGCAGGCGCTGGAACTGTTGTACGCCGCAGCCGACGAGTATTGGGCCGACGCCGCTTATGTCGCCGAACGCGTGGTCGGCGTCGACGAGCTCAAGGCCTTCGTCGACCGTATTGCGCCGCAGCCGGCAGCCGGAACCGACGCCAGGGCAAGCGACGAGGACGATGGCAGTTGGGTTGAGGCGCCGCCGCAAAACCAGTTGCGCGCCCTGCTCGCGCGCCGCCTGATGCGCGAGCAACGCTTCGACGTCGCTCCGGCCTATTTCGACGATGCCGCCACGCGCGAACAGGCGCAGCGCTACATCGCCGCGCGCAAGGCCACCCATGCCTGGACGCGCGTCGGCCAGGCGCGCGCCTGGTTCGAGGCCGCCGAGGTGGCGCGCTGGCACGGCATGGAACTGATGGGTTTCGAGGGCGACCCCGACTATTTCATCTGGGGCGGCAGTTACGACCTCAACAGCCCGATCAGTTGGGACGAGGATTACAACCCGGTGCACAATCCACGCAGCGACCTCAAGGTCGAAGGCCCGTGGACCAGCGATGACGAGCGCGCGCGAGTCGCCGCCAGCGGTGCGCAACCGTTGCAGCGCTTCCATTACCGGATGGTCGCCGCTGGCCATGCCGGCAAGGCCGCCGACATCCTGCCGCCGCGCTCGCAGGCCTTCGCAGCGGTGCTCTGCGAGGCCACGCATTGGCTGATCGATCGCGAGCCGGACAGCGCTCAGGCCATTTATCGGCGCTACCTGCGCGAGGGACCTTACGTTCCCTGGGGCGCCAGCTTCGGCCGCGACTGCCCGGCACCGGACTTCGCCAAGGTCGAACAGCAAATCCGCGCCGACTGGATCCGCCAGATCACTCGATGGGCGCTGTGGCTGGGGCTGATTCCGCTGCTGCTCCTGGGCATCTACGGCGCGCGCCTGTGGCAACGCAGTCGCGCAGGTCAGCGATCTTCGGAAACGACACCTTCCTCAATGCGACGATAATCACGGACCCGCCGCAAGCACGAGCCAAGTCCATGCAACCCGACCCGAACAAACGCCCCCAACTGCGTGGCAGCTTCTTGCCGGACAACCTGCCGAAGGAACGTTGGGGGCTGCTCACACCCGCTGCGGTGGCGCTGGCTCTGCTGCTGATCCTGGCCATCGTCGTCGTGCGCATGAGCGCCTGAGTGCGGGAGCCCCGGCGCAAAACCGGGGCAGCGAGCTCGCTCAGCGTGAACGCGCGTTGCGCTTCAACGCGACCAGGAACAGCAGCGCGAAGCCGATTTCGACGGCTGTCGCAACCCACATGTAGGTGCTGCTGCTACTGCCATCGACGATGATGCCAATGGCGCGAGCGCCCGCAATCGAACCGTAGGCGACGCAGCCCAGCACCAGACCGGCGCGCAGATACTGGATCTTGTGCATCGCCGCCAGCAGCAGCGCGCCGAGACCGAGTTCCAGGCCACCATAGAACGCACGGATCTCGGTGGTCGGCACGCCAGCGGGCAGATCCAGGCCCAGGCTGGCCCAGGCCACGTGCGGCGATACCAGCATGACCGCACCGAAGCCGAGGAAGCACAAGCCGCCGAGGGCAAGGGCGAGAGAGTCGATACGCATGCCGGTCTCCTGAAGTCGTGCGGGGCAGCTTTGCGTGGTCTACCGCAGTTACCGGAAAACCCGCGGCGAATTACCGAGAAACCGGGCGCGTGCGACTGATCGAAGTGCACTCGTCTGCGCGCCTTCCGACCCGAACGCACCCTCTCGCCCGGTGCAGCACAAATCCGGTTACTTGCGCCGCACTACACTAGTGTAGTGCGGCGAAGGTAAGTGCAAGTAATTTCTGATGCATTTTGGCCCGAGGCTAGGCGAGAGGAGGAGTCATAGCAGGGCTATCGCGACGACGAACAACGACGCATTCGGGTCAAAAGGCGCGGAAATAATTGCAGTTACTTTTGCCGAACTACACTAGCCCTCGCGGTGTGTGGACAAGATGCACGCCGGCGCCGCCGTTGCCAAGCGTCCGCGATCAGCGCGTGTGGCGATCGCGGCGTCGGCGTCGTGGCAGCAACGACTTGCGCATGCGCCCGGCATCACCACCGTCTTCATAGTACGCCAGGCGTTCGCCGAAGCGCTGATAGCCACGCCGTTCGTACAGCGCGATGGCAGCGGCGTTGTCCTGACGTACTTCCAGGCGCATTTCGGTCAGTCCTCGGGCGCGAGCGATGGCTTCCAGTCGCTGCAGCAGGCGGTCGCCGAGCCCCTGGCCGCGCGCAGAAGGCGCGACGGCTATGGAGTAGATGCGCCCGACCAGACTTCCGTTGCGCCGGAACAGCAGCGCGTACCCATCGAGGCCGGCAGCACTGGCGGCAACGATCAGATCGGTACTCGGCGCATCGAGGTGATGGCGGAACTGACGCGGCGTCAGTCGGTCGCCACTGAAAACCGCCTGCTCCAGAGCAACCAGCGCCGGGAGATCGCGCTGTGCAGCCCGGCGCAGGCGCGGCGAGCGCCCACGCGGCCCGCTGCGCGTGGGCGACTTCCCCAATCGCCCCTGAATCGCCACACGTCTGCCCTGCCGGTGCTCGCTCATCCGATGTCAACGCTCAACGGGCCTGTGCAAGACTATGCACTGAGCGAGGCCCCGGCTGACAAGCCGGTCGTACCTCCCGCGACGGCCGGTCGCCGTTGCCTCCCGATCCCTGTCCAGCCCGCAGGCCTGACCTGCGGCGCTGGCGAGCGTGCAGGACACCAGAGCAGACCCTGAGCATATGCAAAGGCCGCAGTTGCGCTCGTCGATGCGGACCCGGCCATGAGCCGACTCGTCATCGTGGTCGAAAAGGCATCGGACTGGAGCAGCTACTCGCCCTCCGAGAACGTGGTCAGCGCCAAGGATTACTTGAAAGAGGCAATCCGCTCCGACGAGGAGCGCACCCAGGTCATCAACCTTTGTCGCAGCTACAAGTACCTGGGTACCGGTTATTACGTGTCGCTGCTGGCCGAGGCGCGCGGCCACAAGGTGACGCCGTCGGTGCGCACGATCAATGACCTGCGCCGACGCTCGCTGTACGGACTCGACATCGAGGACCTCAATCAGAAGCTGACACGGTACCTGGCGCAGGAACGCGACACCACCGATTTCAGCATCCTGGCGTACTTCGGCGAGACCGCTTCGGAGCCCTTGAAGGATCTGGCGCGACAGGTGTTCGAGGCCTTTCCATGCCCGATCCTGCGCATCGAATTCGAGCGCGACCGGGTGTGGCAGATCAATTCGATCAAACCGGCCGGCATGCACACGCTGAGCGACGCCCAGGAAGATGCCTTCGCCACGGCGCTCGACCGCTTCAGCAAGAAGCTTTGGCGCAGCAAGCGCACACGGCGGAAATATCGCTACGACATCGCCATGCTGCATGACCCGGCGGAGCAATGGCCGCCGTCGAACCGCAAGGCGCTGAAGGCCTTCGTCGAGGCCGGCAAGGATCTGGGGATCGAAGTCGACCCGATTTCGCGCAACGACTACGCGCGCATTGCCGAATACGACGCGCTGTTCATCCGCGAAACGACGTCGCTCGACCACCACAGCTACCGTTTCGCCAACAAGGCGGAGAAGGAGGGCATGGTGGTGATCGATGACCCGACCTCGATCTTGCGCTGCACCAACAAGATCTATCTGTCGGATCTGCTCAAGAGCCGGAAGCTGCCCACGCCGCGCACCGAGATCCTCTATCGCGACGAGCCGAAGAAACTGATCGAACTGGGCGATACGCTGGGCTTTCCGCTGGTGCTGAAGGTGCCCGATGGCTCGTTCTCGCGCGGCGTGGTGAAAGTCGGCGACCCCGAGGCAATGAAACGTGCGTCCGATGAACTGTTCCAGCAGACCGCGCTGGTGCTGGCACAGGAATATGTACCGACCGACTTCGACTGGCGCATCGGCATCCTCAATCGTGAGCCGCTGTACGCCTGCCAATACTTCATGTCGCGCGGCCACTGGCAGATCTACAACCACGCCGCCAAGGGCGACGCCAGGAGCGGCGACTTCAAGACACTACCGATCCGCGAAGTGCCGAGCGACGTGGTCAAACTGGCGCTGCGCGCCACCAGCCAGATCGGCGACGGCCTGTATGGCGTCGACCTGAAGCAGGTTGGCGACCGCGTTGTGATCATCGAAGTCAACGACAACCCGAATATCGACTGGGGCGTCGAAGACGCCTATCTCGGCGAGGATCTGTACCGACGGGTCATGGCCGAGTTTCTGCGGCGGCTGGAGCGCAAGCGGCTGGGCGTGGCGGATTGAGCTACTGCCCCCTGCATCCTTTGCGTCTTTTGCGTCCTTTGCGGACAAGAAAGGAACCCCGCGCAATTGCCGCCCGGTCCGATCCGCGAACGGTCCCCCAGGTCATCGGCCCCACTCCTTCTGGCCACGGTAACCTCGCGCCCGCTTGACCCGGGTCATTGGACCTGAATTCCGTGCGATTGAGAATTGTCCTCAATTATCTGGAGGACGTCATGAGCACGACTCGCAAATTGTGGCTGGGCCTCACGGCCTTGCTGGTGGTTTCATTCTCGATTCTGCTGTGGGCAGGGACCGAGATCTTTCGCGCGGCGCCGCCGATGCCCGAACGCGTGGTCAGCGTCGATGGCGAACTGGTCTACAGCCGCGCCGATATCGAGCAGGGACGCCAGGTCTGGCAATCCATCGGTGGCATGCAGCTCGGCTCGATCTGGGGTCACGGCAGCTACGTCGCACCTGACTGGAGTGCCGACTGGCTGCACCGCGAAGCGCTCGATGTGCTCGATCAGTGGGCGCGCAGCGACTTCGGTGCCGCCGGCTACGATGCGCTGAGCGGCGAACAACAGGGCACGTTGCGCGCACGCCTGTCGCCACTGATGCGCAGCAATCGTCACGATCCGGAGAGCGGCACCATCACCTTGCCGCGCGAACGCGTGATCGCAGCCGCCAACGTGGCGGCGCACTACATCAGTCTGTTCGGCAACGACCCCGCGACAGCCACGCTGCGCGAGGCCTACGCGATGAAGAACAACACCGTCGATACGCTGGAACATCGACGCGCGTTGACCGCATTCATCTGGTGGACCGCATGGGCGGCCGGGACCGAACGTCCGGAGACGATGTCGCCGGCCAGTAGCACTCAGCCGCAAGCGGCTCGCGTCACCTATACCAACAACTGGCCAAGCGAGCCGCTGATCGACAACGTGCCGCCACCGTCGTTGTGGTTGTGGTCGGTGTTCAGCGTGTTGTTCCTGATCGCCGGCATCGGCGCGCTCGGCTGGTGGTACGCGGTCAGTCATTCGCGCGAGGACGGCACCCACACGATCCCGGCGAGCGACCCCTTCGCGGCGTTGAAAGTGACGCCCTCGATGCGCGCCACCGCCAAGTACTTCTGGGTCGTCCTGGCGCTGTTCCTGACGCAGATTCTGCTCGGCGCAATCACCGCGCATTACCAGGTCGAAGGCCAGGAAGCTTACGGATTCGCGCTCGCCGAGTACCTGCCCTATTCGCTCGCGCGAACCTGGCACACGCAGCTCGCCGTGCTCTGGATCGCCGTCGCCTGGCTGGCCACCGGCCTCTATATTGCACCGGCATTGTCCGGTCATGAGCCGAAGTTCCAGCGCCTCGGCGTCAACTTCCTGTTTGTCAGCCTGCTGATCATCGTGGTCGGGTCCTTCGCCGGACAGTGGTTCGCGGTGATGCAGAAACTCGGCCTCGAATACAACTTCTGGTTCGGTCATCAAGGCTGGGAGTACGCCGACATGGGCCGCTTCTGGCAGTGGTACCTGTTCATCGGACTGTTGCTCTGGCTGACGCTGGTCGGACGCTCGCTGTGGCCGATGTTGCGCGGCCCCGCACACGAGTCGAAATCGATCATCGCGCTGATGTTCCTGTCCACCGTGGCCATTGGTCTGTTCTTTGGCGCCGCGTTGATGTGGGGCGAGCACACGCACATCTCCGAGGTCGAGTACTGGCGCTGGTGGCTGGTCCACCTGTGGGTCGAGGGCTTCTTCGAAGTGTTCGCAGCCGCGGTGATGGCGCTGATCTTCACCCGCCTGGGTTTGCTCAAGACCTCGACGGCAACGGTGGCGGTGCTCTTTGCGACCATCATCTTCATGGCCGGCGGCGTGCTCGGAACCCTGCACCACCTGTACTTCGTCGGCACGCCCACCGCAGTGGTCGCGCTCGGCGCCAGCTTCAGCGCGCTCGAAGTGGTGCCACTCGCCTTCATCGGCTTCGAGGCCTACCAGACCTTCAAGCTGGGTCACGCCACGCCGTGGATGGCGCGCTACCGCTGGCCGATCATGTTCTTCATTGCAGTGTCGTTCTGGAACCTGGTCGGCGCCGGATTGTTCGGTTTCCTGATCAATCCGCCGGTCTCGCTGTACTACATGCAGGGCCTCAACCTGACACCGCTGCACGGACACACGGCGCTGTTCGGCGTCTACGGCATGCTCGGCATCGCGCTGATGCTGTTCTGCCTGCGCGGACTGCGTGGTCAGATGGTATGGGAGACGCGTCCGCTGAAGGTGGCGTTCTGGTCGCTCAACATCGGGCTCTCGCTGATGGCGCTGCTGACGCTGTTGCCGCTCGGCATCATGCAGTTGATCGCGGCGATAGGCCACGGCTACGCCTATGCACGCTCGGCCGAGTTCATGCAGCAACCGATCGTCGAACTGCTGGTGTGGATGCGCGTTCCCGGCGATACCCTGTTCAGCATCGGTGCGCTGGCGCTGTCCTGGTTCGTGCTGCGGCTCTGGGTGATGCCGAAGCGTGAAGTGCCGGCAGGTGCCACGGAACTTGTGTAACCCAGCAGCCCAACAAAGCTGAAAACTCAGGAGACTCCCGCGACAGCGTCGCGGGAGTCACCGACGGGGCAAGTCATGATTGAATTCTATTCACAGATCAAATGGGTGCATGTCGCCGCAGTGCTGGCCAGCGGCGCGATTTTTCTGCTGCGCGGCCTGCTGGTTCAGCTCAAGCGCGAAAACTGGGCCATGGCGGCGCCGCTGCGTTACCTCAGTTACAGCATCGACAGCGTGCTGCTGACTGCTGCGTTGATGTTGCTGACGATCCTGCCGCACGCCATGTATGCCAACGGCTGGCTGACCGTCAAACTGGTCCTGCTGGTCGTCTATGTCGTGCTCGGCAGCTTCGCGCTCAAGCGCGGACGCACCCCACGCGCGCGTCTGGTCAGTTACATCCTCGCCCTGCTGACCTTTGCCTTCATGTTGACCGTGGCGCGGGCCCACCATCCGCTGGGCTGGCTTGTCTGGGCACCGGGCTGAAAAGGGGCAAGGGGCACGGGGCAGGGGAACAACCTCACCGCACGGCTGGACCGTGACGCAAGGCTGGGCCCCCGCCCCCTGCCCCTTGTTCAATCCGCCACCGCGACTCCCGATCCTGCGGCGCCTGTGCGAACCTCGCTGTCAGCCCGCCCCACTCCGCGACGTATGCACGTTCGCATGTGCGCAATCCCGCGCATCATTGTGGAACATCCGAGCCTGCGAACCGCTGCCATGTACCGATTCCTGATCGGCCTGTCGATCCTGCTGCTGACCAGCATCGCGAACGCTCAGACGACATTCTATGTCGCCACCAATGGCGTGGACGCGCCCGCCGGCGGCAGTCTGGCAGCGCCGTGGGCGACGATCACCTATGCGCTCGATCGCGTGCCGGATCAATCCCTGATCCTGGTGCGCCCGGGCACCTACAGCGGGCGCATCCGCATTCGCGGCAACTTCCCGGTGGGCGTCACGGTGCGATCGGAAATCCCGTATCAGGCGCGGCTGCGCGCCGCCGAGGCGGTGCTGACGATATACAACGACAACGCCAACATCGAAGGCATCAGCATCGAGGGCTTCGACATCGCCCACTCCGGCGCCGGGGCCGGCGCTCTGGTGGTGCAGATCCAGGATGGTTTCGCCACCGAAACCCGGCGCATCACCTTGCGCGACAACATCCTGCACGACAGCTTCAACAACGACATCCTCAAGATCAACAACGGCGCCAGCCAGATCCGCGTGGTCGGCAACCTGTTCTACAACCAGAGTGGATCGGACGAGCACATTGACATCAACAGCGTCGACGACGTGATCGTCGAGGACAATGTGTTCTTCAACAACTTCGCCGCCAGCGGTCGCGTCAATGCCAATGACACGTCCAGTTATGTGGTGGTCAAAGACTCCAATGGCGGCGACGACGAATACCTTGGTGCGCGCAATGTAGTTATCCGGCGCAATGTCTTCCTCAACTGGGAGGGCTCGACCGGCAGCGGCTTCATCCTGTTCGGCGAGGACGGCACGGCCAACTTCGAGGCCTTCGACAGCCGCGTCGAGAACAACCTGCTGATCGGCAACAGCGGCAACACGATGCGCTCGCCGCTCGGCGTCAAGGGCAGTCGCGACATCCTGTTTCGCCACAATACCGTGGTCGGCAATCTGCCGGCCAACGCCTATGCCACGCGCATCAACCGCGAGGGCGCCAATCCGCCGATCGAGGCGATCCGCTTCGTGCACAACACCTTCAGCGATGCCAGCGGCACGATGACCGATTTCTCCGACACGCTGCCGGCCGACCTGTCGACCATCCGCCCGTCGACGCTGGCGCGCAACGCCTACTGGAACGGCGCCACGGCGTTGCCGTTCGATGCGGGCGACGTGCTCAACATTGTCAACGACGGCACCCGCGTGACGGCCGATCCGCTGCTGCCGGCGCAGACCAGCGTGATGACACCGCACTGGGTGCCGGGACTTGGCCAGTTCAACGGCGGCTACACGACCATCCGCGAAGCTTTCGGGGCGCTGGTCGAGGCGTATGGGCGACCCGCCGCCGGGAGCGCGCTGATCGACGCGGCAACGGCGGGACCGGATGTGCCGGCCGACGACATCCTCGGCCGGCCGCGGCCGGCGAATGGCGCCGACCTTGGTTGTTACGAGGTGGTCAGCGGGTTGTTTGCGGATGGCTTCGAATAGGATGCGAACGCAGGTCACGTAGGCCGCAAGGCAGGTTACGTGACTCCGTTCTGGTGTAGGAGCGACGTGTACGTCGCGACCAGGGCACGCCGAATCGGACGGTCGCGACGTACACGTCGCTCCTACTTCTTCAGCAACCCCGCCAGCGCCGCAAACGGATTCTGCGATGCAGCCGCAGGCGCCGCGCCATCGCCGGTCAGGCTGCCATAGCCGTGATCGAGCAATCGCGAGTGCTCGTTGTCGTGGCAATACACGCAGAGCAGCTCCCAGTTGCTGCCGTCGGGTGGATTGAAGTCGTGGTCGTGATTGCGGTGATGCACGGTCAGCTCGATCAGATTCACCCGCGTGAACTCGCGCCCGCAGCGCCCGCACACCCACGGGTACATCTTCAGCGCCTGCTCGCGATACCCATGCCCACGCGCTTCGGCCGCCTTGCGGCTCTGGGCGACGATCTGGTCGAGCTTGGCGTTGTTGGGCGGTTTGTGGGACATGGGACGTCGTCGAAAGGATGCGATGAGGCCATTGTAGGTCACGTTGCTTGCGAAGCGAGTTACGTGACGGTGCGGCCATTCTGTGGGAGCGGGTTCATCCCGCGAGCTTCTGCTTTCTGTGGGAGCGGGTTTATCCCGCGAGCTCTTGGCCGGGAAATGCCAGAAGCTCGCGGAATAACCCCCCGCCCACAGAAACCCGCTCCCACAAAAGCCAGCTGCGGCTACGCCACCGCCTCCACTTCCGCCTGCTGCAGCGCCCACAGCCTGGCGTAGGCGCCATCAAACGCCAGCAATTCATCGTGTGTCCCACGCTCGACCACACGGCCGGCGTCCATCACCAGGATCTGATCGGCGCCGACCACGGTGGACAGCCGGTGTGCGATCACCAGCGTGGTGCGATCGCGGGCGATGGCGTCGAGCTGCGCCTGGATCTCGCGCTCGGTGGCGGTGTCGAGCGCGCTGGTGGCCTCGTCGAACAACAGGATCGGCGGGTTTTTCAGGATGGTGCGGGCGATGGCGACGCGCTGCTTTTCGCCACCCGAGAGCTTCAATCCGCGCTCGCCGACCACGGTGTCATAGCCATCCGGCAAGCGCTCGATGAACTCGTGGATCTGCGCCGCGCGCGCCGCTGCGATCACCTCGTCGCGACTGGCCTCGGGTCGGCCATAGGCGATGTTCGAGTACAGCGTGTCGTTGAACAGCACGGTGTCCTGCGGCACGATGCCGATCGCATGGCGCAGCGAATGCTGGGTCACCGAACGCAGATCCTGGCCATCGATCTCGATCGCCCCGCTGCCGACGTCGTAGAAGCGATAGAGCAGCCGCGCCAGCGTGCTCTTGCCGGCGCCGCTGGCGCCGACCACGGCGATGGTGTGCCCGGCCGGCACCTCGAAGCTGACGTCGAACAGGATCGGCCGGCGCGCATCGTAGGCAAAGCCGACCTGATTGAAGCGCACGGCGCCGCCGCTGACCTGCAACGCCGGCGCCTCGGCGCGATCCTCGATCTCGCGCTTCTCGCCAAGCAGATCGAACATGCGCCCCATGTCGGTCAGCGCCTGCTTGATGTCGCGGTACATCATGCCGAGGATGTTGAGCGGCATGAACAACTGGATCAGCAAGGTGGTGATCAGCACCAGGTCGCCGACCGTCATCCGGCCGGCGGCGACTTCGCTGGCGGCCAGCCACATCAGCACGGTGAGGCCGCTGGCAATGACGATGGCTTGCGCGCCATTGAGAATGCCGAGCGCGAACCAGCTCTTCTCGGCCGCCGCCTGCCAGCGCCCGAGTTGCTCGTTGTAGCGACGCGCCTCGTAGTCCTCGTTGGCGAAGTACTTGACCGTCTCGTAGTTGAGCAGACTGTCGACGGCGCGCGCAGCGGCCTCGTTGTCGGCCTCGTTCATGCGCCGGTAGTAGCGCGTGCGCCATTCGGTGATGCCGATGGTCACCGCCACGTAGACCGCCAGAGTCAGCAATGTCGCCACGGCGAACTTGTTCGGATAAGCCCAGACCAGGAAGCTGGTGGCGATGGCGATTTCGAACAGCGTCGGCGCGATGGTGATCACGCAGTAGTAGAGAAAGTCCTCGATGGCGCCGGTGCCGCGCTCGATGATCCGCGCCAGGCCGCCGGTACGCCGTTCCAGGTGGAAACGCAGGCCAAGGTTGTGGATGTGGCGGAAGCTATCCAGCGCCGACTTGCGCTTGGCGCCGATCTGCACGCGCGCGAACAGGATGGTGCGCAGTTCGCTGGCGATCGCGGCCGACAAGCGCAAACCGCCATAACCGGCGAGCAGCAAGACCGGAATTGCCAGGGCCTGCCCGGTCGGCGCGAGCGCGTCGATGATCGCCTTGAAACTGATCGGTACACCGAGGCTGGCGAGCTTGGCCAAGGCCAGCAGCCCGAGCACCAGCACAATGCGCCAGCGGTGCTGCGCGACGTAAGGCTTTAGTTCGGCGAATACGCGGCGAGCGGTGGCGCGGGATTGAGTGGGCTGGGTGGGTTCGGACATTTCGCGGCGTCGCGTGGATGGCGTGGTGGATGTGGGTGCCGTTGGGACGAACCGCAAGTGCGGGGCTGGGGACTGGGGGCTGGGGCGCGAAAATCGGACACTCGGCAAGGTAAGCGGCTGCAGTTCCAGAGCCATTCAACTGAGG
>ERZ761602.3708-NODE-3708-length-21084-cov-17.731656_pt1 | contig 21084 bp, 17 predicted proteins | sample MGYA00512165_ERZ761602 | MGnify/ENA primary metagenome ERZ761602 (study PRJEB28899, sample SAMN02445085) | bioreactor sludge metagenome | biome: EBPR sludge; isolation source: Thorneside wastewater treatment plant | place: Australia: Brisbane, Thorneside...
CCGCCGACATCCAGGCCCGCATCCGCGCCATCGGCGCCGCGCTACCGCGCTGACGGGTGTCCCGCCAGGCGCGCGACCGTCGGGACGGTGCGAGCGGGGAGCGGCCCGCGGCGGCTCGTGCGGTTCATCCAGATGATGGCTCGGCGCAGCCGCCGGTTCACCTCGTTCTGGTCGTCGATCCCGAAGGCGTCGCCGATCTCGGCGAGCGTCTCACCCTCGAGCCAGCGCGTGAGGATGTCCGTGTGTCCGCCGCTGGCGATGCAGCGCTCGACGAGCACACGGCTCCGATCCGAGGCGTCCCACACGAGGGCGTCCTCGCGGTCATCGCGTGGGAGCACGTACTCGCGAACCTGATCGCCGTGGACGAGCACGTAGCGATCACCGGCGCCGTCGCTGCCGGCGAGCACGGCCCGGCGCTGACCGACCATCAGCGCGGCGCCGTTCTCGTCGGAGGGGACGACGGCGCCGCTCGGGCAGGCGTACACGGTGTGCCGCGGTGTCTGCGCGCCGGCGCAGCCGGTGACGGAGCCGACGAGGATCACGAGGAGAGCGGCGATGGTGCGCATGACACGCTTCGGTTCAGCACGAAGCGGACCATCCCGAGCCCCGGTTCCCGGGTCGGAACCCGGCAATTCTTGCCGTCGCGTCCACCGCGACCGACGGCAAGACTTGCCAGGTCGGCAAGGTCTGCCAGCCGCGGTTCACAGCTTGTACTGCTTCGCCTTCAGCGTGAACGTGCGGATCGGCATGTCGATGAGCTGCGCCGCCCGGCTCTTGACGCCGCCGGTCGCAGCCAGCGCCTCCACCATGCGGCGGCGTTCGAGCTCGCGGAGCTCGTCGGCGATCGCGCGGAAGGACGACGCCGACGGCACCGGCGGCTCGGTCGGGTCGGCGACGTCGACGGGCGGCGAGATGGCGGTCATCGCAGCACTGATCGACCCCGGCGCGCCGGTGATATGCGGCGGAAGATCGGACGGCTCGACGAAGGCGTCGGGCGCGGCGACCGCAGCGAAGTCCATCGCTTGCCGCAGCTCGCGGACGTTGCCCGTCCACTCGTGGGTGAGCAGCACCTGCATCGCCGCGGGCGTGATCTCCAGCGGCGCGCGATCGTCGCGCGCACAGGCCTGGGCCAGCAGCTCGCGCGCGAGGATCGGGATCTCGCACTGGCGATCGCGCAGCGGCGGGAGGATCACGCGTGCACCCTGGAGCCGGTAGAGCAGGTCCTGCCGGAAGCGGCCGGCCCGACACTCATCCTCGAGCGAGCGGTTCGTCGCGGCGACCAGCCGCACGTCGAGCTGCGTCGGCTCGGCGGCGCCGATGCGCCGGATCACGCGCTCCTCGAGCGCACGCAGGAGCCGCGGCTGCATCTCCAGCGGGAGCTCGCCGATCTCGTCCAGGAACACCGTGCCGCCGCGCGCCTGTTCGAACACGCCGGCCCGCGCCGCGTGCGCGCCCGTGAACGCGCCCTTCTCGTGTCCGAAGAGCTGACTCTCGATGAGCGTCGGCGGGATCGCGCTGCAGTCGAGGACCACGAACGGCCCTTCGCGCCGCTTGGACCAGTGATGCACCGCGAACGCCGCGTTCTCCTTGCCCACGCCGGTCTCGCCCGTGATGAGCACCGGCAAGGTCGACGCGGCGACGCGCTCGAGCAGGGCGTAGAGCCGCGACATCGCCGGGTCGGCGACGAGCACGCTCCGGGAGCCGAGGTCGATGCGTTCGACGGTGTCGGCCGGATGTGCGATGCCGCGTGGTGCGGCCGCTCGCGCGGCGCTGCGCGCGCTGAAGACGATGGCGTCGGCGTCGACCGCGTCGGCCGGGCAGGTCGCCACTCCGAGCCGCGCCGTCGGCGGCAACACGTCGGCGAGGCGGCGAGCGGCGTCCAGCGCCGCCGCGCGTTCGGACTCCGGCAGGAGCACGAGCAGCTGCCCGTTCTCGCCGCGGCCGATGACGTCGATGAGGCGCAGCGCGTCCGAGATCTCCGGGGTGAGATCGCCGATCGCGACGTCGTCGATCGCGAACACGGCGAGGGACCGCCGGTAGGTCAGGGCGCGTTCGAGCTCCTCGGCCAGGCGTCGCCGCCAGGAGGCCTCCGCCAGGACGGCTCGCGTCAGCGCCGGTTCAATCGTCGTGTGCACGACCAGGAGCACGTCACCGACGGCGACGACATCCCCCGACGACAGAGTGCGCGCCGCGGTCACGGCCTCGCCGTTCACCCGGGTTCCGTTGTGGCTCTCGAGATCGGCGACCTGCGCGACGCCGCCGTCGATCCGGATCGTCGCGTGTCTCCGCGACACGGAGCCGTGCGTGAGCCGGAGCTCCGCCTCCGAGGCCCGGCCGATGACGATGGTGCCGTCGCGCGGGAGGTGGAACAGCGACGACGAGTCGCCCTCGACGACCAGCAGGTACGCGCGACCATCGGGCTCGATGCGGGTGCGCGCGGCGCTGGTCGCGGTCTTATCGACGCTGGTCACAGCTTCCTCCTGCGCTCGATCCCGGCTGCACCCGCCGGGGCTGGTCGTCGTCGTCGAGGCACCACGGTACGCGGGACGCGACGAAGCTCCGGAGCTGCGCGCTCGTCAAGGCCGGCGCGCCGAGGTCCCAGAACCGCACGGTGCGATCGTCGCTGGCCGTCGCCGTGATGGCGCCGCCATCGGCCACGGCCATGCCGTTCCATCGCACGGGGCCGCGATGGCCGTGGCGCACGCCGAGCAGCTTGCCCGAACGTGCATCCCAGACGCGGATCGTCGCGTCGACGCCGGCGGTGACGACGCGCGAGCCGTCGTCGGTCAGCGAGACGGCGGTGACCACGCTCGTCGGCCCCTCGAGCGCGAGCACGCCTCGTCCGCCATCTGTGCGCCAGACCTGCGGCGCGGAGCCGTCGCCGCCCGCGGCCGCCCACCTCCCGTCGGCGCTGAGCGAAACGCCGTGCACGATCTGCCCGATCGTCAGCGGCGCGCCGAGCGCGACGCCGCGCCGTGCATCCCAGACGCGAGCGCCTCCGTCGCTGCTCCCGCTGATGAGCCGCGTGCCGTCGCCGCTCCACGCGATCGCGACCACGGCGCCGCGATGCCCCTCGAATCGCTGGGTCAGGGTGCCGTCGGTCGCGTCCCAGACGCGCAGCACGCCGTCATCACATCCCGTGGCGATCCGCTTGCCGTCGGGGCTGAATCCGACCGCCAGCACGGGACGCCCGTGCGCGAGGCGCAGGGCGTGCGCGTCGGGATCGGCGGCGTCGGACACCAGCGCCGTGCCGTCCTGTCCGCCGCTCGCCAGGCGCGTTCCATCGGGTGAGAAGGCCACGGCGGCGATGGGCGCCTGGTGCCGTGAGGTCGCGACCGGCTCCGTCGCTCCCCCCGACCAGAGGAGCACCTCGCCGTTGGCGGTGCCGGTGGCGACGGTGGCTCCGTCCGGCGAGAGCGCGAGGCCGAAGATCTCCTCGCCGACGTCGATCGGCGCGCGCTTGCCCGCGTGAGCGTCCCAGACCTGCGCGGTGCCGTCGCGGCTCCCCGTGACGAGCAGCGTGCCGTCGGGGCTGATCGCAACGGCATCGACGAGATCGGCGTGTCCTTCGAACGACGTGAGCGGATCGCCGCTCGCGGCGTCCCAGAGTCGCATCGTCCGATCGCGGCCCACCGTGACCACGCGCGTCCCCGCCGCATCGAAGGCGGCGCGCAGCACGATGTCGGTGTGGGCCGCGAGCGTGGCGTACGGCGTGATGTCGGCGGGGTGCTCGGGATCGATCGGTGGCACGATCCACAGGCGCGCGGTGTGATCGGCGCTGGCGGTGACCACGCGTGCGCCGTCGGGGCTCCACTCCGCGGTGAGGACGCCCGCGCGGTGGGGCAGCCGCAACACCGGCTTGCCCGAGTCGGCGTCGAACACCACGGCGCTCCAGTCGTCGCCCGCCGTCAGGATCCAGCGCCCGTCGGGGCTCCAGCGCGCCGTGTTCACCCGGCGCTCGTGTCCGCGCAGCGGCAAGCGCACGCTCCCCCGTGACGACCACACGCCGACCGCGCCGTCCTCCGTCGCCGTGGCCACGCGCAGGCCGTCGGGGCTGAAGCGCACGGAGGTCACGGCGCCGTCGTCGCTCGACAGCGCGGCGAGGGCGGCTCCGTTCCCGCTGTCCCAGATCCTCGTCGTCCCATCGGCGCCGGCGGTCGCGAACCGCGCGCCGTCTGGGCTGAACGCGGCGTCCGTGATGGCCCCGCGGTGGCGTGCGGCCTCGTGGCGGAGCGCGCCCTGCGGCAGGTCCCACACGCGCGCGACGCCATCGTCACCGGCGGTGACGACGCGGCCGCCATCCGGGGCGTACGCGGCGAGGCGCACCGGGCTCGGTCCCAGCCGCGCGAGCTGCGTCGTCGTCGCGACGTCCCAGACGATCGCGCCGCCGTCGCCGCCGGTGAGCACGTGCCTTCCGTCCGGACTGAGCTCGACGCTGTGTACGGGACCGTCGGCGCGGAGCCGCACTACCATGGAGGCGAACGGCCGCATGGCGTCGGCCACCAGGAAGCTCAACGCGCCTCCCCGCCGACCACGGGCGACGGCCTCGTCGAAGTAGACCAGCGCCCGCCCAGCGCGTCCCGCGAGCAGCTGCGCGCGGCCCTGCTCCTCGAGGAGCGCCGCTCGGCGGTGCTCGGCGGTGCGCTTCTCGGCGAGGATGCTGCGTACGCTGACGGCGGCGCCGAGCGCGAGCGCGGCGGCAGCGGCTACGGCCAGCGCGACCGGCGCGCGATGCCGGTGGAGCCAGCGCCGGACGCGCTCACCGGCCGAGTACTGGTGCGCCGCGACGAGCTGTCCGGTCTGGAAGCGCTTGAGGTCGGCGGCGAGCTCGGCGGCCGTCGGGTACCTGTCCGCCGGGTCGCGCGCCATCGCCTTCGCGACGATGGCCACGAGGTCCGCCGGTACGCCCGGCTCGATGCTGCGGACCGGCGGCGGCGGACCTGCGAGCACGCGCTCGAGCACGCGCCGCGCGGTCGTGTCGGTGTAGGGCGCCACGCCGACGAGCACGGTGTAGAGGAGCGCACCGAGGGCGTAGACATCGGTGCGCTCGTCGACGCGTCGCCCGCGCGCTTGCTCCGGCGCCATGTACGCGGGCGTACCCGCGATGCCGCCCTCGTCCTCGGTGAGCGCGATCTCCCCGGACCCGTCGTGCGGGCCGCGCAGATCCTTGGCGAGCCCCCAGTCGATGACGACGGTCTCGCCGAACTCACCGACCAGCACGTTGGCGGGCTTGAGATCGCGGTGCATCACGCGCTCGCTGTGCGCGTAGGCGAGGGCGTCCGCGACGGCGATGACGTTGGGCAGGAGCCCGAGGCGCTCGGCGAGCGTCGCCCGCTCCGCGACGACGGCGTCGAGCGATCGCCCGACCACGCGCGGCATCGTGTAGAAGGGCTCGCCACCGGGCCACACGCCGGCCTCGTACAGGTGGATGATCGCGGGGTGCTGGAGGCGCGCGGTGACCCGCGCTTCCTGCTCGAACCGCTGCGCCGCGTCGCGCTTGCGCGGCAAGAGCTCCTTGATCGCGACCTCGCGACCGAGCCGCAGGTCGCGCGCGGCCACCACCCGCCCCATGCCGCCCCGAGCGATCTCGGTGCCCATCAAGTAGTGACGGCGCGCCACCGGTTCGAGCTGCGGGTAGTCCAGCGTCGCGACGTCGCCGCGTCGCGGCACCGCCGGCGCGCCCGGCGTGGCCTCGCCGCTGCTCGGTCGATCCGCGGCGTCGATCGTGTCGCTCAGCTCGTCGGGAGCGGATGACGACGGAACGTCGTGCGGGCTCGGCATCGGCGGCGCCTCCTCTTGCAGCAGCGGTGCCAGCGCTGCCTTCCGGTTCCCCCGGCCCGGCGATGGTGGCACATGGCCTGCAGAACCGGAAGCCATGGTACGTTGGTCGCGGATGATGGCGCGGTGGACGGCCGTGCTGTGGGCTTCGGCCTTCGCGGGCTGCTGGGCGGAGCCGCGCGTCGACGGTCATTTCTCGGAAGCCGAGTGGGCCTACCTGCAGACGTACCGCCTGCCACCGCTCGATCCGTGCCCTCCGCGGCTGGGGCTCGCCGGCGCGCAGTGCGATGACGCGGCTGCGCTCGGGCAGGCCCTCTTCTTCGACCCGTCGTTCTCGGGGCCGCTCGCGATCGCCGACGACGGCGTCAACGGTGGGCTAGGCGCCATCGGCGAGCGCGGCAAGGTCTCGTGCGCGAGCTGCCACATGCCCGACGCGTGGTTCGCGGATCGTCGGTCGAACCCGGCCGCGACCTCGCTGGGGGCGGCGTGGACCGGGCGCAACGCCACCTCGCTGGTCAACGCTGCGTACCAGCGCTCGTTCCTGATGCACGGCGAGTTCACGGAGCTCGCCCCGCTCCTCGAGGTGCCGCTCACCCGGCCGGCGCTCCTCAACAGCTCCAAGCAGGAGCTGGCGGCGGCGATCCGCGCGCGCTACCAGGCGCGGTACGACGCGATCTTCGAGCCCGACCTCGGCGGCAGCGACGACGAGCAGATCTTCGTCGCGGCGAGCGTCGCGATCGAGGCCTACGAACGACGCCTCGTCAGCGGAGGCTCGGCGTTCGATCGCTATCTCGACGAGCAGTGGGACGCGATCCCGGAGTCGGCGAAGCGCGGTCTGGCGCTCTTCATCGGCCCCGCGCTGTGCAGCGAGTGCCACGACGGGCCGCTCCTCGGCGACGGCGAGTTCCGCAACACCGGGGTGCAGCAGCACCGGCCCGGCGCCTCGATCGCGTTCGTACCCGCGACGGACCTCGGTCGGGGGCGGCACACCGGCGATCCGGCGGATGACGGGAAGTTCCGCACGCCTGGCCTGCGCAACGTCGCGGAGACCGGGCCGTACATGCACGCGGGGCAGATCCCGACGCTCGCCGGCGTCGTGGAGTTCTATCGCTGGGGAGGAGACGACGCCGGCTTCGCGGGCGTGAAGGATCCGATGATGGTGCCGCTCGAGCTCGGCGATGAGGACGCCGCCGACCTCGTCGCGTTCCTCGAGACGCTGACCGGCGAGGCCGTCCCCGCGGAGCTGCGCCGGTGAGAGCCCACGCGGTCATCGCCGTGCTCGTCGCGGCCGGGCCGGCGGTCGCGGACGAGGCCGACGACACCGAGGAGTCGACGCGTGATGACGAGCTCGCCCAGCTCCGGCGCGAGCTCCAGCGCGATCGCGACCGCCTCGACAAGCTCGCCCCGCTCGCCCGGTACGTGAACGCGTACGTCGACGTCGGGCTCTTCGCCGCTGGCGGGGACGGCTCCGGCGTCCGCCGCGACGTCGGCCACCGCGTCTTTCCCGAGTACGACGGCGTGATCCCCGCCGAGTGGGTGTTGATGGGTGATCCGCTCGCGACCGCCGTCAACGCGCGCGGCGAGCCCGCCGACCTCGGCGCTTCGCGCGCGATCACCGATGACACCATCGACAGCGAGGGCCGGCCCGGCTTCCTCGTGAACGCGCTCGGCTTGATGATCGATCGCGACGTCACCGACGAGATCGCGCTGCGCGCGCGCGCCGAGCTCCTGCCCCGCGCGAGCGGCGACACGTTCGCCGTGGTGATCGCGCGCATCGAGTACCGGCCTGCGCGCGCGCCCTGGCTCTGGCTCACCACCGGCCGCACCGACAGCGTCGTGGGCATCGAGTACCGGCAGCAGGAGCCGACGGAACGGCTGACCGTGACGCCGTCCCTCATCTGTCGCTACACGTGCGGCTATCCGCTCGGGCTCCAGGCGCGCGCGCGGATCGGCGACAGCACGGCCGCGCTCGCCGTCACCGCGGGCGACCTGTTCGTCGAGCACTTCGAGCCCGATCAGTCGCTCGTGAGCGATTCGCTCCCGACGATCTCCGGACGCCTCGCGCGGGTGCTCGACGACCTCGGCACCGGGCTCGAGCTCGGCGTCTCGGGCGCGATCGGTCCGCGCAACGGACCGCCCGACGACACCGACGTGCAATGGCACCTCGGCGTCGACGCCCACGTCGAGGACTGGCGGAACCTCGAGCTCCAGGCCGAGTACGTGCAGGGACGCGCGCCCGGTCGCGGCATGGACGGTCTCGCGCCGTGCGCGGAGGTCGCGTGCCTCCGCTACCGGGGGGCGTACGTCCTCGCCGGCTGGCGCGCGAGCAACTGGCTCGAGCCGTACGTTCGGCTGGACTGGCGCGACGCGCTCCACCAGCGCGGCGTCGACTTCGTCTACATCTCGACGCTCGCGCGCGCGACGACCGGCGTGCGCCTCGAGCTCACCCATCGTGCGATCGCGAAGGTCGAGTACACCCACACCCAGGAGCTGGGCGCCATCCCGGAGTTCCCCAATGACGTCATCGCCGCCGCGCTCGTCGTCTCGACGAACTGATCGTATCCGACGCACGGTCACCGTCGCGCTGGCCGCGGTGACCGCCGCCGCGCTCGTGGGCGTGGTGCTCGCGCAGCCCGCCGCGTCGCCGCCGCCGCCTCCGCCGACCGGCACTGTCACGGGCAAGGTCGTGATGTTCCGCGACGGGCGGAAGGTGACCGACTACGGTGATGTCGTCGTCTACATCAAGGACGTGAAGGATCCGGCGGGCGCGCCGCGATCGAAGCCCCAGATCCGTCAACGCAACCAGACCTACTCGCCGTACCTCACCGTCGTCCCCGTGGGCACGACCATTCGCTTCCCCAACGACGATCGCGTCGATCACAACGTCTTCTCGCCGCTCACCGGCAAGGACTACTTCGATCTCGGCCGCTATCGCGCCGGCGCCGGCAAGTCGCGCACGTTCGATGTTGTCGGCGAGATCGACGTGTACTGCGACATCCACTGGCAGATGACGGCGAAGGTGAAGGTCCTGCCCTCGTCGCTCTACGCCGGACCGGGGGGGCGCACGACCGTCGCTGCCGACGGTACGTACCGCATCGACGGCGTGCCGGTCGGGCGACGCCAGATCGTCGCCTGGTTCCCCGACAGCGCCGAGGTGCAGACGCGCGTGACCGTCGTCGCCGACCGCAGCGTCGCGGCGAAGGACCTCAACCTGCATCAGGGCACGCCCGCGTCGAGCCACAAGCGGCTCGACGGCACGAGCTATCCCGATCCCGACTATCGGTGACGCCGCGCTGACGTTGTACAGTCGCCGCGATGCGTCTCTCCCCGTGGCTCCTCCCGCTGCTCGTCGCCGTCACCGCCGCCGCCGGCGGGTGCAAGAAGAAGAAGGGGCCGATCGACGCGCCGCCGCCGCCGCCGCCGATCGACGCCAAGGACACCTCGACCGGCGCCGGCCCCGGGCCGCGCGAGGTCGTGCCGCTGGGTGAGCCGTTCTCGGCCGAGCCCGACGGCGCGGCCAGCGAGCCCGGCCTGGCGGTCGATCGCGACGGCAAGGCGCTGCTCGCGTGGATCGAGAAGGGCAGGGTCCGCGTGCGCCGCTGGAGCGGTCAGGCATGGGATCCCGTCGGCCTGCCGCCGAACGACGCCACGCACCGGGCGTCGGGCAAGCCGTCGCTCGCCGTCGAGGAGAGTGGCGACGTCGTGGTCGCGTGGCAGGAGATGAACAAGCAGGACGTGAGCGTGCTCCGCGCCGCGCGCTGGAAGGACGGCGCGTGGGCGGCGCTGCCCGAGCTGGGCAGCGGCACGCAGGCGGTGATGGATCCGATCGTCGAGCCGTCGCCCGTCGGCCTGGTGGCCGTGTGGCGCGAGGCCGACGCGGCGGGCAAGGACGTCGTGCAGGTACGCGCGTACGACGAGGCCAAGGGCTGGCAGCCGCTCGGCGACGGCGTCCTGCGCATGGTGGCGGAGGGGACGACGCGGCGCGCGCCCGCGCTGGCGACGAGCAAGGTCGGCGTCCTCGTCGGCTGGATCGAGCGCGCCCCGAGCGACGTCTTGCACCTGCGCCGCTGGGACGCCGGCGCGTCGAAGTGGGTCGAGGTGCCGGCGCCCGAGGGCGTCGACGGTGACTCGACGGTGGCCGTCGCGCTCGGGCCCGACGGCACGGTCACGGTCGCGCTCAGCTACACCATCGGCCTGCGCCAGGTCGTCACGCTCGCGCCGGGCGCCAGCGAGTGGAAGAAGATCGACGTGCCCGAGGTCTCGAACGGGTACGCGAGCGGCCAGCGCCTGCGATCCGCCCCGGACGGCCGCACCATCTTCACGTACTCCTTCGGCGGCCGCTTCGCGTGGTGGGACGGCGACGACTGGACCGCCACGCCGGTGGGCGTGATGGCGCCCTCGACCATCGTGCCGGTGACGGCGGCCGGCGAAAACGGCGCCGTCTTCGTCGGCTGGTCGGCGGGGCCGGCGAACGCCCCGGCCAAGGTGCGGGTGGTCGAGGTGAAGAAGCACCCGGCCGGCGGCGCCAAGCCCTAGGGGCGAACGGGAATCGGCGCGGCGCCGTGTCGCAGCCGGGAGCTGGGCGGGCGGCATCCCTCGGGTTGACAGGCCCGGGGATCCGCACGTATAAGCGCCCCGCGCCACGGCTCCACGGCCAAGACGCAAGGATTATCGAGAGGTTGCAATGCATCCAGAGCTAGTCCCGAACGATGCCGAACGGGTGCTGATTTCGGTGGCCGCCGAGGGCCATCCGCTCATCGACATCGACTGGACGGTCCTCCTCCAGTTCGGGCTGTTCGCCGCGATGTTCTTCCTCGCGAACAAGCTGCTCTTCCAGCCGTATCTCGCGCTGCGCGAGAAGCGCATCGCCGGCATCGACGGCGCCCGCGCCGAGGCCGAGCGGATGAACGCGGAGGCCGACGCCAAGCTCGTCGACTACGAGCAGAAGCTCACCGCGGCGCGCAACAAGGCCGCCGAGGAGGTTCGCGTGGTCCGCGCCGAGGCGTCGGCGCACGAGCAGGAGGTCACCGACAAGAGCCGCCGGGCCGCGCAGGAGGCGATGAACGCCGCCGCCGCCAAGGTGAAGTCGGAGACCGAGACCGCGCGCGCCGAGCTCTCGCAGCGCGCCGAGCTGATCGCGCGCCAGATGGCCAAGCAGCTCCTCGGCCGGGAGGTCGCGTGATGTCTACCCGTTCGCTCCTGAAGCTCGTCGCCGTCGGCTCGATCGTGCTCGCGCCCGCCATCGCGTTCGCGGGTGGCTCGGCCGAGGCGCCCGAGGGCGCTCACGGCGGCGGCCACGGTCACCACGACCCGTCGAAGCACTTCAACTACTTCGACATCGGCTACAAGAAGAAGGACGTCTACGGCGGCAAGTACGGCGACGGCGTCCAGGGCCCGCACGACGAGCCCGAGTCGCCGATGAGCCCGCCGTTCGCGTTCGCGCTCATCAACTTCGGCTTGCTCCTCGTCATCCTCGCCAAGTACGGCGGGCCGGCGGCGAAGAACATGGCGGCGTCGCGCAGCGACCAGATCAAGGGCGCGCTCGATGAGGCGGCGCGGCTGCGCAAGGCCGCCGCCGACAAGCTCGACGAGTACAACGGCAAGCTCACGGCCGCCGAGGCCGAGATGAAGACCATGCTCGAGAACATGCGGACCGACGCCGCCGCCGAGAAGGCGCGCATCCTCGCCGCCGCGGAGGCCCAGGCCGCCGCGATGAAGAAGGACGCCGAGCAGCGCATCGCCGCCGAAATCGCGCTGGCGCGCGCCACGCTCACCCGCGAGGTCGCCGCCGCGGCGGCCTCGGCGGCGGAGCAGATCATCAAGTCCAGGGCGACGCCCGCCGACCACACCAAGCTGGTCGACACCTTCGTCGCCGACGTCGGCCACCGCGCCGGCACGGGAGCCGTCTGATGCAGGCCGGTAGCCTCGCCCGCCGTTACGCCAAGGCCCTGTTCGGCCTGGCCAGCGACAAGAAGATCGTCGACAAGGTCGGCGCCGACCTCCGCGCCCTGCGCGGCGCGTTCGCCGCGTCCGAGGAGCTCGGCCACGTGCTCGGCTCGACCAGCCACCCGCGCGCCTCGCGGCGCGCGATCGTCGACGCGCTGCTCCAGCGCATCGGCGCGCACGAGCTGGTGAAGACCTTCTCGTACCTGCTCCTCGACAAGGAGCGGCTCACCGCGCTCCCCGACATCTCGCGCGAGATCGACGCGATGATCGAGGAGAAGGCCGGCCGCGTGCAGGCCGAGGTCGTCTCCGCCGTGGCGCTCACGCCGGCCCAGCTGGCGTCGATCACCACGACGCTCGAGAAGCTCTCGGGCAAGAAGGTGGTCGTCGAGAAGAAGCAAGATCCCGAGCTGCTCGGTGGCGTCGTCGCCAAGGTCGGCGACGTCGTGTACGACGGCTCCCTCCGCACTCAGCTCCGCGCCCTGCGCGACCAGCTCTCCAAGTAAGGAACCGCCATGGACATCCGCGCCGCAGAGATCAGCGACATCATCCGCAAGCAGATCGAGAACTACGACAAGAAGGTCGAGGTCACGGAGACCGGCTCGGTGCTGACCGCCGGTGACGGCATCGCCCGCGTCTACGGCCTGTCGGGGGCGATGGCCGGCGAGCTGCTCGAGTTCGAGGGCGCGGGTGGCCAGAAGGTCCAGGGGATGGTGCTCAACCTCGAGGAGGACAACGTCGGCGTGGCGCTGCTCGGCAAGTACGAGTCGATCCGCGAGGGCGACGTCGTCCGCCGCACCAAGCGCATCGTCGAGGTCCCGGTCGGTGAGGAGCTGGTCGGCCGCGTGGTGAACGCGACCGGCGAGGCGATCGACGGCGGCAAGCCGATCGTCGGCACCCACAAGCGCCAGGTCGAGATCAAGGCGCCGGGCATCATCTCGCGCAAGTCGGTGCACGAGCCGCTGCAGACCGGCATCAAGGCGATCGACTCGATGATCCCGATCGGCCGCGGCCAGCGCGAGCTCATCATCGGCGACCGTGGCGTCGGCAAGACCGCCATCGCGGTCGACACGATCATCAACCAGAAGGGTCAGAACGTCTTCTGCTTCTACGTGGCCGTCGGCCAGAAGCAGTCGACCGTCGCCTCGGTCGTCGACAAGCTGACCAAGGCCGGCGCCATGGAGTACACCACCGTCGTCGTCGCCGGCGCGTCGGAGCCCGCTCCGCTCCAGTTCATCGCGCCGTACACCGGCGTCACGATGGCCGAGTACTTCCGCGACTCGGGCCGCCACGCCCTCATCGTCTACGATGATCTCTCCAAGCAGGCGGTCGCGTATCGCCAGCTGTCGCTCCTCCTCCGCCGCCCGCCGGGCCGCGAGGCGTACCCGGGCGACGTGTTCTACATCCACAGCCGCCTGCTCGAGCGCGCCGCCAAGCTGTCCGACAAGGAGGGCGGCGGGTCGCTGACCGCGCTCCCCATCATCGAGACCCAGGCCGGCGACGTCTCGGCGTACATCCCCACCAACGTCATCTCGATCACCGACGGCCAGATCTTCCTCGAGTCCGACCTGTTCTACTCGGGCATCCGCCCGGCGGTGAACGTCGGCATCTCGGTGTCGCGCGTCGGCGGCGCCGCCCAGACCAAGGCGATGAAGTCGGTCGGCGGCCGCCTCCGCCTCGAGCTGGCGGCGTACCGCGAGAAGGCGGCGTTCGCCCAGTTCGGCTCCGACCTCGACAAGGCGACCCTGATGCAGCTGCAGCGCGGCGAGCGCATGACCGAGTTGCTCAAGCAGGGCCAGTACTCGCCCATGTCGATGGAGGAGCAGGTCGTCGTCATCTTCGCCGGCACCAACGGCTTCGTCGACGACTACCCGGTGTCGGTCCTCGGCCGCTACGAGACCGAGATGATGTCCTTCATCAAGTCGCGCAAGAAGGAGATCCTCGACACCATCCGCACGACGGGCAAGCTCGACGATGCGGCCACCAAGCTCCTGCGCGAGGCGCTGACCGAGTTCGCCAAGCAGTTCTCGGCCGAGAAGAAGGACTGAGTCCGTGCCGTCGCTCAAGGCGATTCGCAAGCGTATCGGGTCGGTCAAGAACACCCGCAAGATCACGCGCGCCATGAAGCTGGTCGCGGCGGCCAAGCTGCGCCGCGCCCAGGACAACATCATCGCCGCGCGGCCGTACGCGCAGGCCCTGTCCAGCGTGGTGTCGGAGCTCGCCGAGGTGGCCGGCACCGACGCCCACCCGCTGTTCGAGGACCGCAAGGGCAAGAAGATCGCGATCGTCGCCTTCACCAGCGATCGCGGCCTGGCCGGCGCGTTCAACGCCAACGTGGTCAAGAAGGTCGAGGCCTTCGTCGCCAACGAGCTGCCGGCCGACAGCGAGGTCTCGCTGCGCCTCATCGGCCGCAAGGCCAACCAGTACTTCTCGCGCCGCAACGCCAACATCACGAGCTTCGACGCGGCGCCGACCAGCGCCACCGCGCTCCAGGTCGCCGGCGAGACGGCGAACCGCATCGTCGACGACTTCCTGGCGAAGAAGGTCGACCGCGTGCTCGTCGTCTACAACGAGTTCAAGAGCGCGATCTCGCAGACGGTCGTGATCAAGCAGGTGCTGCCCGTGGTCCCCGACAAGGCGGACGGCGGCGGCAGCGGCTCGAGCGTCGACTACACGTACGAGCCGGGCAAGGAAGAGCTGCTCGCGCGCCTGGTCCCGCTGTTCATCCAGATCGGGCTCTACCGGGCGGCGCTCGAGAGCATCGCCGGCGAGTTCGGCGCGCGCATGAGCGCGATGGAGAGCGCGACCAAGAACGCCGGCGAGATGATCGCCAAGCTCACGCTCCAGTACAACCGCGCTCGTCAGGCATCGATCACCAAGGAGCTGCTCGAGATCATCGGCGGCGCCGAGGCACTCAAGGGTTAGGAAGCACCAATGGCCACCACTACCGACTACTCCCCCGCTTCGCTCGGCCGCATCGTCCAGGTGATCGGCCCCGTCGTCGACGTCGCCTTCGACTCGGCGGAGCTGCCCGAGATCAACACCGCGCTGCTCCTCTCCAATCCGGCGATCGACAAGCGCGAGGACAACCTCACCATCGAGGTCGCCCAGCACCTGGGCGAGAAGATGGTCCGCTGCGTCGCCATGGACACGACCGACGGTCTGGTCCGCGGCCAGCAGGTGAAGAACACCGGCGCGCCCATCTCGATGCCGGTGGGCGCCGCGGTCCTCGGCCGCATCCTCAACGTCGTCGGCAACCCGATCGACGAGGCCGGCGTGGTCACGGCCAAGGAGACCCGCCCCATCCACCGCCCGGCGCCCAAGTTCACCGACCAGTCGGTGAACGTCGAGATGTTCGAGACCGGCATCAAGGTCATCGACCTCCTCGCGCCCTACCGCCGCGGCGGCAAGATCGGCCTGTTCGGCGGCGCCGGCGTCGGCAAGACGGTGCTCATCCAGGAGCTCATCAACAACGTCGCCAAGAAGTCGGGCTCGTACTCGGTGTTCGCCGGCGTCGGCGAGCGCTCGCGCGAGGGCAACGACCTCTACCACGAGCTCAAGGACGCCAAGCTGTTCGACGGCTCGTCGGTGCTCTCGAAGACGGCGATGGTGTTCGGCCAGATGAACGAGCCGCCGGGCGCTCGCCAGCGCGTCGCGCTCTCGGCGCTCACGATCGCGGAGTACTTCCGCGACGTCGAGAAGCAGGACCTGCTCCTGTTCGTCGACAACATCTTCCGCTTCACCCAGGCGGGCTCCGAGGTGTCGGCGCTCCTCGGCCGCATCCCGTCGGCCGTCGGTTACCAGCCGACCTTGTCGACGGAGATGGGCGGCCTCCAGGAGCGCATCACCTCGACCAAGGACGGCTCGATCACCTCGGTGCAGGCGATCTACGTCCCCGCCGACGACCTGACCGACCCGGCGCCGGCGACGGCCTTCGCCCACCTCGACGCGACCACGGTGCTCAACCGCGCCATCACGGAGAAGGGCATCTACCCGGCCGTCGACCCGCTCGACTCGACGTCGACGATCCTCACGCCGGCCGTCGTCGGCGAGCGCCACTACAACGTCGCCCGCGAGGTCCAGCGCATCCTGCAGCGCTACAAGGATCTCCAGGACATCATCGCGATCCTCGGCATGGACGAGCTCAGCGAGGACGACAAGATCACCGTGGCGCGCGCCCGCAAGATCGAGCGCTTCATGGGTCAGCCGTTCCACGTCGCCGAGACGTTCACCGGCCTGAAGGGCATCTTCGTGTCGAAGGACGACACGGTGCGCTCGTTCGAGGAGGTCCTCGCCGGCAAGTGCGACGACCTGCCCGAGCAGGCGTTCGAGATGACCGGCACGATCGACGACGCGCGCGCCAAGGCGGCCGAGCTGGCCAAGAAGGCGAACTGACCATGGCCCAGGCGAAGCAGCTCGGCGGTTCGACGGGCGCGCTCGACGTCAACCTGGTCACGCCCAAGGGCGTGGTCGCCCACGAGGCGGCCACGGGCCTCACGGCGCCGGGCGAGCTGGGCATGTTCGAGCTCCTGCCGGGACACATCCCGCTCCTGAGCGCGCTCAAGCCGGGCGTGCTCACGATCGGCGGCGGGCGCTTCCGCGGCCGCTACGCCGTGTCGTCGGGCTACCTGCGCGTCGACCCGGCCGGCAACGTCGAGGTGCTCGTCGAGCAGGCCGTGGCCAGCCACGAGGTCGACGTCGAGAAGGCGCGGGCGGATCTCAAGGTTGCCGAGAGCGACCTCGCCGCGTGGGGCGACAAGCCCACCGACGGCGACTGGGTCAACCTGCTGCACCGCGTGCAGTGGGCGCAGGCCCGCATCGACGCCGCCGCCAACTGAAAGGGGCGGTCGCTAGCGTTTGCGCGAGCCCCGTGGGGCCCGTCGTGCCCGTAACGACGCGCGGCGGCGAACGTCCGCCTGTGTCTTTCTCATCTGCGACAACACGAACGTCGCGAACGGTCGCACGTCCCCATCTACACTCGCCGCCTCGAGCGCGTGCAGGTACTCGGAACGTTCCTCGACGCGAATCACCGTCCAGGGATATCCGCCCGACGCGAACAGCACGTTCATCAAGAATCGCGCGATGCGACCGTTCCCATCGGGATACGGATGCACGTAGCCGAAGAGCCAATGAGCGAGAACGGCGCGGGCCGGTGTCTCGGGTTCCTCGGCGATCAAGTCGAACAACGCAGGCATCGCCTCGGCGAGTAGTTCCCAGCGCGGCGGGACGTGTCGGGATCCACGAAGGTAAACCGGCGCGTTCCGATAGCCAGCGAGCGCCGTAGCTGGCAACAGACCAGCGTTGACATGAGGGGCGAACAGCTCGCGGTACCACTCACGGTGCCCGGCGCGAACGTCAGGTGGTGAGGCGGTGGTCAGCGTCTGCTTCACGAGCTCTCGGACTCTCGAGAACGCGAGCCAGTACCCGCGAGCAGCTAGCGCGTTTCGGCCTTCACGGTCGGTCTCCGAGAGCTCGGGATCCCATACGCCTGTCGCGACACGCTGAATGAGCTCGGGCGTGACCTGATAACCTTCAATCGAGAGGGAGTGATACGCGTCGAGCGTGTACACGTCGTCGAGCGTCTGCAGGTACTCGCTGGGACTGGCGACGGGGCGACGTAGCGACGAGAACACATCGACGACGGCCTCGCGGCCAGCCGCCCACATGGCGTGAAGTCGAGAGACGATGGCTGGTGCAGCCTTGAGCGGTGGAGGGAATGCCTCTTCTGGGTCGAAAGGATTCGACTCGCGAACGACGTGGTCCGCCGCTCGCATCGTCGCTGCAATGTCATCAGCGATCGTGTGCTCACCCAGGAAACGAAAGGCCCCGGTCAGCCGGCCCGCGATCGTCGAATGTCCGCCCTCCAGCAGACGTGTCAGCAACTCCGAGCTGTCTCGGATAGCGCCGAGGATGATCTTCGCTTCGAGCGGGTGCTGACGGAAGAACGCCTCGGTAACGCGTACGAGCGCGGCCGGAACCGTATGGATGCGGAGACCGTTCTTGAAGACGAGGTCCCTCGGTGCTGGTGTGTCGCGAACCTTGAGAACGAACAGCGATGTTCCGAAGAGCAGTTGAACGGCGCTGTTGTTGCCCGCCGGGCTATGGATGAGGACTTGCCTGGGGATGACGGCGTTCTCTGCATGCAGCAGCAGCGATTGCTCTGGCGAGAGGTACCAGGCCTCGCCGAAGCGGTCGTTGCAGTAGCGAGAACAGAAATCCCAGAACGACGAGAACCATGGCGTTGTATCGCCAGGTCCGCTTGCAGGGTTGCTCGAGATGAGCCAACCCCGGATCACTTCCAGGAGAAAGCCGTTTCTGATGAGACGCTCGCGCGTCCCGCGAGCGAACTGACTGGACGTGAAGACTCGCGACCCATCCTGCTGTAGCCGTCGCAGCTCCTCCAACGACTTCGCTAGGCGTTCGTTGACCGCGGGCATCGCGTCACCACTATTGGTTAGTGTAGCGCGAAAACGATTACTTGATGTAGTTTCAGAACTATTAGTTAGTGTGGCGCATGACCTATTGGTTTCAGCGGGGTACGATCGCCATCCACGCCTCGTTGGTCGAGGTGGGGCTGTGCGCGTCGCCGACGATCGTGACCCCGTAGGCGCAGATGTCGAAGGCCTCGTCGAGCCACCAGCCGTCGGGGAGCTTGGCGCCGGCGTCGGCGAGCGCGTCGGCGACCGAGCGCATGCCGCGCCGCTTGTCCCAGACGAAAGCGACCGACGCCTGCGGGTCCGGGGGCGGAGGCGTGCGCGGCTCGTCGGCGACCGGGACGTAGCCCGAGCGCCGGATGCAGTTGCCGATGACCCGGCCGCCGTCGGCGGACACGGCGCGGGCGTAGCACTCCGGGTAGCCGTCGATGACGCCGAGCTCGACGGGCGCGCCCTTGCTGCGCCAGAGCACGGCGCGCGTGCCGATGTTGCCGACCATGACGGTCCCGTCGTCGGAGATCGCCTCGACGCGGGCGCCCTTGAACACGGCGGCGCTCCCGCTCGCGTCGATGCGGACCGCGTGCTCACGCTCGCCGCCCTGGTTCCCGGCCAGCACCTTGCCGTCCTCGCTCATCGGGTGTGCGGCGAGGCTGAACGGAGTCACGGTCGCGACCGGCGTGGGCGCGCTCGCGCCGCTCCAGCGGACGACCGCGTCGCAGCCTCCGCCGGTGCAGCCGGCGATGATCTTGCCGTCGCGCGAGACGGCGCGGGCCTCGGCCGAGTCGACGCCCGCCGGTAGCGGCAGTCGCGTCGCCTTGCCGTCGGGCCCCCAGCGCACGGGAAGCGCGCTCGTGTTCGTCGCGGTCGACTGCCCGACGACGACCTTGCCGTCGCGCGAGACCGCCCAGGCGGTCGAGCTGTCGTCGCCGTCGAGGTCGAGCGTGGCGAGCGGGCTCATCGTGCCACCGCTCCAGCGGACGGCCTCGTCGGCGCCGCCGACCGCGCGGGCGATGCCCACCGGGGTCGAGCCGTCGGCGGAGACGGCGATGGCGACGCTCCAGGGTGTGCCGCCGCCGAGGCCGTGGAACTGCGCCTTCGTGCGCTCCTTGGGCCAGCTCACCGGCGTCGGCGTGAGCCAGACGCGCGCCGCGACCGGCGGCGATCCGGTGAGGAGCGGCGCGGCGCCCGCGTCGACGGCGGGCGGCTCGACGGTCAGCGGCTCGCCCGGCTCGGTCGTCGTCGGCGGCGGAGCCGTCGTCGGCGGGTGTGGCGCGGGCGCGGGCGTGGTCCCGGCTGGGCACCCGGCGAGCGCGATGACGATGACAGACGCGGCCCTCACGCCACGAGGCTACGACATTTGTCATTCTCGGGCCTGCTCGCGCTGCATCACGGCGCGCGGAGGGCGTACGCGAACGGGTCGACGCCGGAGCCCTCCCGCGGGAACAGCGGGCGCGCCTTGCGATGGCCGGTGTTGTCGCTGATGCGGGCGACGGCGCGGCGCCGGTCGATCCAGCCGTGGAACACGAACACGTGGGCCGGGTACTCCGGCACGACGTCGACGGTGAAGACCAGGTCGCCGGGGCGGAGCGCGCGGGCGTCGGTCAGCCGGCGCCAGCCCAGGTGCTCCTCGAGGTGGCGCGAGAAGCCGCGGGTGAGGCGCGAGATACCGTCGCCGTCGAGCTTGCCGCGCTCGTCGATGTCGACGCCGAGGTGGCGCAGCGCCGTCGACGCGTAGGCGACGCAGCCGTTCTGCAGGGTGCGGTGCCAGCGCTTCACCTCGCGGCGCAGCGCGCGATCGTTCTTCGGCGAGCTCACGTAGCGCGAGAGCTCGTCGCCGGTCGGGCGCGTCGGCTCCGCCCCGGCCGCCGGCGCGCCGACGACCAGCGCGGCGACCAGCGCGATCCACGAGGCGACCCGCAGCGTCACCCGCAGTTCGTGTCACGCACGCGCACCGCCCGCCACGCTCGCCCCGGGGCTCTTACGCGCCCCTTACCCCCCGCCGCTATCTGCCCTTGCCCTTGTCCTTGTCGTCCTTGTCCTTGTCCTTGTCCTTGTCCTTGTCCTTGTCGTCGCGGTCCCGCTTCTCCTTCTCCTCGCGCTCACGCTTGTCCTTCTCGTCGCGGTCGCGCTTCTCCTTCTCCTCGCGCTCACGCTTCTCCTTCTCGGCGCGATCGCGCTCCTCCCGCTCCTTCTGCTGCTTCTCGCGCTGCTCGCGCTCCCGCTTGTCGCGCTCCTCGATCTCGCGGCGCTCCTTGTCCTCGCGCTCGCGCTTCTCCTTCTCGAACTTCTCTCGCGCCTCCTTCTCCCGCTTCTCCTTCTCCTCGCGCTCACGCTTGTCCTTCTCCTCGCGGTCGCGCTTCTCCTTCTCCTCGCGCGCCTGCTTCTCCTTCTCGAACCTCTCGCGCGCCTCCTTCTCCCGCTTCTCCTTCTCCTCGCGGTCCTTGCGGTCGCGCTCGTCCTTCTCGCGCTTCTCCTTGTCCTCGCGCTCCTTCCGCTCCTTCTCGAACCGCTCGCGCTCGTCCTTGTCGCGCTGCTCCTTCTCGAACTTCTCCTTCTCCTCGCGGTCGCGCTTCTCCTTCTCGGCGCGCTCGCGCTTGTCGCGCTCGTCCTTCTCGCGCTTCTCCTTCTCCTCGCGCTCCTTCCGCTCCTTCTCGAACCGCTCGCGCTCCTCCTTCTCCCGCTTCTCCTTGGCTTCCTTCTCGCGCTTCTCGCGCTCCTCCTTCTCCCGCTTCTCCTTGGCCTCGCGCTCGCGCTGCTCCTTCTCGAACTTCTCCTTGGCTTCCTTCTCGCGCTTCTCGCGCTCGCGCTGCTCGCGTTCCTCGCGCTCGCGGCGCTCCTTCTCCCGCTTCTCGTGCGCCTCCTTCTCACGCTTCTCGTGTTGGTGGTCTCGTAGATCCGCGTGAATCTGGATCGGGTCGGCGTCGCGAAG
>ERZ761602.3709-NODE-3709-length-21074-cov-6.623008_pt1 | contig 21074 bp, 19 predicted proteins | sample MGYA00512165_ERZ761602 | MGnify/ENA primary metagenome ERZ761602 (study PRJEB28899, sample SAMN02445085) | bioreactor sludge metagenome | biome: EBPR sludge; isolation source: Thorneside wastewater treatment plant | place: Australia: Brisbane, Thorneside...
TCTCGACCGATCCGGTGACGGCCGACGCGGCGGCGGCCAAGCTGTTCGGCCTGGAACCGGATGCGGTGGACTATATTCGCATCGCCGGTGAGATGGGCGTGGGCCGCAAGGATCTTGAAAATCTGGCGATTCGGCGAATCGCGCTTTGATGCAATCGCGTGAAAGAGAGCCAGAATTGACTCTTCCTTCCTGACGGCCCATCCCTCCGTGGCAAAGGGGGAAGAGAGTAACGCTCGCCGCAAGCGACACCATGAAACAGACGTGGTTGAAAAAAATCCGGGTCGCGGTGGCGCTGACGTTTCTGGCGCTGACCGCGCTGCTGTTCGTGGACTTCGAGCGGATCGGGGCGACTCCGGCCGCCACCGTGGCGGTGTATCCGCAGTTCGTGCCGTCGCTGTTGAAGTTCACCCAGACCATGGTGTGGGCCGCCACCGGCTTTCTGGTGGTGCTGGTGTTGACCCTGCTGTTCGGCCGGGTGTACTGCTCGATGATCTGCCCGCTCGGCACCCTGCAGGACATCGTGATCCGCCTCGCCGACAAGCTGCGCAAGCCGCGCAAGGTCAAGTTTCGCTACCAGAAACCTCGCGACGCGATCCGCTATGGCGTGCTGGCGCTGACCGTCGGGTTGTTTCTGAGCGGAAGTGTATTGGCGTTGAGCCTGCTCGATCCGTTCAGCAATTTTGGCCGCGTCGCCGGCGATCTGTTCCGACCGCTCTACGTCGCCGCTCACAACGGGTTCGGGCAATTGCTGGAGGGCTTAGGGATCAATGGCCCCTTTCCGCTGCAATGGAAGGCGCCGTCACCGGCGACGCTGGCGTTTCCGGCCTTGTTCCTGCTCGGGTTGGTCTGGCTGTGCGCGACCCGGGGCAGGCTGTTCTGCAATTTGCTCTGTCCGGTCGGGGCGCTGCTGGGTCTGGTGGCCCGCTTCGCCCTGTTCAAGATCCGGATTCCCAAAGACGCCTGCATCCTGTGCGCCCAATGCTCGATCAACTGCAAGGCCGGCTGCATCTGCCTGAAAACCAAGGAGGTGGATTTCAGCCGCTGCGTGGCTTGCTTCAACTGCATCACCGTTTGCGAGGCGCACGGCATCGGTTACGCTCATCCCCAACCGGTCAAGTTTTATCCCGCGCCTCCCGCTTCGCTTCTTTCGAAAGACCCTCACCTCGCGCATCACCATCGCTTTTCTGCGGCCGAGAATGCGTCGGACGGCGCGGGAGAGAGCGAGAGTCGTCCGCCGGACCCCGCGCGGCGGACGCTGTTGCGCGGATCGGCGCTGTTTCTGGTCGGCCTGGTCGGCTTGACCCCTCGCGACAGCGCCGGAATCAAGCCGCACAATCGCGTGCCGACCACGGTGGCCAACCGCAAAGCTTGGCCGGTGGCACCGCCCGGTGCGGGCGATCTGGCCCGCTTCAACGATCTTTGCATCGCCTGCCATCTCTGCGTCGGCGCCTGCCCCTACGGCGTGTTGCAGCCGGCTTTGCTCGAATATGGCCTGTCCGGGCTGTTGCAGCCCCACATGGACTACGCCACCGGCTATTGCAGCTACGAGTGCAATCGCTGCGGTCAAATCTGCCCGACCGGCGCGATCCGTCCGCTGGATTTGCCGGCCAAGCAGACCACCCAAATGGGCGTGGTCCGGTTTGTTCGCGACAACTGCATCGTGTACACCGACCACACCGCCTGCGGTGCATGCGACGAATACTGCCCCACCAAGGCGGTACACATGATTCCGTATCGGGATGGCCTGACCATTCCCGACGTGCGGGAAAGCCTGTGCGTCGGCTGCGGCGCCTGCGAGAACGCCTGCCCGGCGCGGCCGCACCGGGCGATTTATGTGGACGGCCATCCCGTGCACAAACTGGCTGTCCGGCCGATTTCAAAACCGCTGGAACGAGGGGAGAACAGTGAGTTTCCGTTTTGACGAGCGCCGGGGATGAACGTCCTGTATTACGACTGTTTTGCCGGTATCAGCGGTGACATGCATTTGGCCGCTCTGCTGGATCTGGGGGTGGACTACGACGAGCTGGTGGTCGATCTGGCCGGGCTGGGCCTGGAAGGCTACGGCCTGCAAGCCAGCCGCGCCAACCGCAAGGGTATCGCTGGCGCGCAAGTGCGGGTGGTGACCGACCCCCAGCAACCCCCGCACCGAAACCTGCGGCAGATCGAGGCCATCATCGGCGCCAGCTCGCTCAAGGAAACCGTGCGGGGCCGGGCGGTGGCGGTGTTTCGTCGGCTGGCCGAGGCCGAGGCCCGCATCCACGACACCTCGCCGGATCAGATCCATTTTCACGAAGTCGGCGCGCTGGACGCCATCGTCGATATCGTCGGCGGGGCCATCGCGCTGGATCGGCTCAACGTGGATCGGGTGCTGTGTTCGCCGGTGGAGCTGGGCGGAGGCATCGCCCACTGCGAGCACGGCGCATTGCCCGCGCCCGCGCCGGCGACCCTGGAATTGCTCAAAGGCGTGCCGGTCAAGTTCGGCGCCGTGCCGTTCGAGGCCACCACCCCGACCGGCGCGGCCCTGTTGGCGACCTTCGTGGATGAGTTCGTGTCGCGTCCCGAGCTGGTCGTGCACCGGATCGGCTACGGCATCGGCCATCGCGACGGCCCCATTCCCAACGTGCTGCGGGTCTGCCTGGGCGAGCCGTTGCCGGATGGCGGCGAGCAGGCCGAGCTGTGCGTGCTGGAGTGCAATATCGACGACATGAATCCCGAGTGCTACGACTACGTGCTGGAGCGGGTGTTCGCGGCTGGCGCCAACGACGTTTGGCTGACCCCGGTGCTGATGAAGAAAAACCGGCCGGGCACGGTGTTGAGCGTGCTGTGCCTGCCGATGCTGGAACCGGAGCTGACGGAGTTGCTGCTGACCGAAACCACGACCCTCGGCGTGCGCCGCTATCATGTCGCGCGCACCGGGCTGATCCGGGACACCACGCGGGTGGCGACCCGCTACGGCCAAGTGGCGGTCAAAATCGCCCATCTCCGGGGGCGACCGCTGCGCGGCAAGCCGGAATACGAGGACTGCAAGCGGCTCGCGCTGGAGCGAAAGGTGCCGATTCACGCCGTTTACGCGGCCGTGCGCGAGGGCTTGGTGTCGCAGGATATCCCGCTGGAAACCTTGGAGGCGCCACCGTGACCGCCGAGGCGTCGGCGGCGCTGGCGGAGCCCGGCTACCGGCGATTGCTGGAGTTGCTGCGAGAGCTGAGGTCGGTCGCGGTCGCTTGCTCGGGCGGTCTCGACAGCGGCCTGCTGCTGGCGGCGGCCCATCGGGCGCTGGGCGACCGGGCGCTGGCGCTGACGGTGGTGACGCCCTACATGGCCTCTCGTGAAGTCGCCGAAGCCAGCGAGTTGACGGCGTCGCTCGGCGTCCGACATCGAGTGTTGGAGCTGCCGATACCGGCGGCCATCGCCGACAATCCGCCCGACCGCTGCTATCGCTGCAAGAGCGCTCTATTCGCCGAGCTGAAGGCGGTCGCGGTCGCCGAAGGTTGCGCGTGGCTGGCGGATGGCACCAACCGGGACGATCTGGACGATTATCGGCCCGGTTTTCGTGCCTTGCGCGAGCTGGGGATTCGCAGTCCGCTGTTGGAGGTGGGCTTGGGCAAAGCCGACATTCGCCGCTACGCCAGAGCGTTGGGCCTGCCGGTGTGGAACAAGCCGGCGTCCGCCTGCCTGTTGACTCGGCTGCCGCACCATACCCAGGTCGATCCGGATGCGCTGCGCCGGATCGAAGCGGCCGAACGCGCCCTGTCCGATCTGGGTTTCGGTGCGGTGCGAGTGCGTTGCCACGACGATTTGGCCCGGATCGAGCTGGATCGCGGCGAACATCCCCGCCTGCTAGACGAATCGGTTGGCGCGCGAGCGGTGGCGGCCCTGACCGCGTGCGGATTTCGCTACGTCACTCTGGATTTGCAGGGCTATCGGATGGGCAGCTTCAACGTCGTCGCGCCGGCGGAATGATCGGCCGTGAACGAAACCGCGCTGCGTTCGCTGCTGGAGCGGGTCCGCTCCGGCGAATTGCCGGTTGACGGCGCGCTCGACCGGCTGCGCGACCTGCCGTTTCGCGATCTGGGCGAGGCGGTGCTGGACAGTCACCGCGAATTGCGGCGCGGCCATCCCGAAGTGATCTATTGCGCCGGCAAGACCGTCGCCCAGGTGCGGACCATCGTCGCAGCCATGCTGGAGGGCGGGGGCGATGTTCTCGCGACTCGCGCCACCCCGGAAATGGCCGAAGCGGTGGCGGTTCTGAGTCCCGATGCTCGCTACAACGCCTTGGGGCGCACCATCGCCATCCGGCGGCACGCGCGATCACCGACCGAAAACTTTATCGCCATCGTGACCGCCGGCACCTCCGATCAGCCGGTGGCCGAGGAAGCGGCCGAAACCGCGCTGCTGTTCGGCAACCGGGTCGAGCGGATCAACGATGTCGGCGTGGCCGGATTGCACCGGCTGCTGGCGCGGCTGGACCTGATTCGGAGCGCGCGGGTCGTCATCGTCATCGCCGGCATGGAAGGGGCGCTGGCCAGCGTGGTGGCCGGACTGGTGGCTCGCCCGGTCATCGCGGTGCCGACCAGCGTCGGTTACGGGGCCAATTTCGGCGGCCTGTCGGCATTACTGGGGATGCTGACCTCCTGCGCTGGCGGGGTGGGGGTGGTCAATATCGACAACGGGTTCGGCGCGGCCTGTCTGGCGAGCCTGATCAACCAGCCTTGATGAGAGCGAGCGATGACCGCACCCAAGCCGGTATTGCTGATCGACGGTTCCTCCTGGTTGCACCGAGCCTTCAACGCGCTGCCGGCCCTGAGCACGAAAGCGGGCGAGCCGACCGGCGCGCTGTACGGGGTGCTGAACATGCTGCGCCGGCTGCTGGCCGATTACCGGCCCGACTATCTGGCGGCAGTCTTCGACGCGCCCGGCAAAACCTTCCGCCACGAGATGTTCGTCGAGTACAAGGCCCATCGGCCGCCGCTGGACCCGGAGCTGATCCGGCAAATCGAGCCCTTGTACGCCTGCGTCCGCGCCATGGGGTTGCCGCTGCTGCAAGTGGCCGGGGTCGAGGCCGACGACGTGATCGGCACGCTGACCCGACAGGCGACCGCGCGGGGATTGCCGGTGTTGGTCGTCAGCGGCGACAAGGATTTGGCGCAATTGGTCGACGAGCGGGTACGAATGCTGGACACCATGAAGAACGCGGTGACCGACGTGGCCGGCGTGGAGCAAAAGTTCGGTGTGCTGCCGACCCAGATCGTGGATTGGCTGGCCTTGGTCGGCGACACTTCCGACAACATTCCCGGCGTGCCCGGCGTGGGGCCGGTGACCGCCGCCAAGTGGTTGCGCCAGTTCGGTTCGCTGGACAAGCTGGTAGCCAACGCCGCCGCGATTTCCGGCAAAATCGGCGAGAAGTTGCGGGCCGGGCTGGCGCAATTGCCGCTGTCCCGGCAACTGGCGACGCTGGATTGCGCGGTGCCGCTTCCGGTCGGCTTCGAGGAGCTGCGGCCCGCGCCGCCCGATACTGCCGCGCTGCGGGCGCTGTACGAACGCTATGAATTCCGCTCCTGGCTGCGGGAGTTGTCCTCCCCTCTCCCGCAAGGGGGAGAGGGGCCGGGGGTGAGGGTTGAAACTTTGGCAACCGAGCCTCTCGCCCTCTCGCTCTTGGCGGAAGGAGACGAGATTCAAACTCGGCCACCCGCCTACGAACTGATCCTTGAGCAAACCGCGCTCGACGGCTGGCTGGAACGGCTGCGGAAGGCGGAGTTATTCGCCTTTGACACCGAAACCACCAGCTTGAATTATCTGGACGCCCGCATCGTCGGCGTGTCCTTTGCGGTCGATCCGCGCGAGGCCGCTTACGTGCCGCTGGCGCACGACTATCCGGGCGCTCCCGATCAACTGAACCGGGAACGAGTGCTGGAACAATTGCGCCCGCTGCTGGAAGACCCGGCGCGGTCCAAGCTGGGCCAGCATCTCAAGTACGACGCGCACGTGCTGGCCAATCACGGTATTACCCTGCGCGGCATCCGGCACGACACCCTGCTGGAATCCTACGTGCTGGACTCCACCGCCCGGCACGACATGGATTCGCTGGCGGAACGGCATCTGAAGCTGCGCACCATCCATTACGAGGATGTGGCCGGCAAGGGCGCAAAACAACTGACGTTCAATCAGGTGGCGCTGGAGCAGGCCGGACCCTACGCCGCCGAGGACGCCGACGTGACCTTGCGCCTGCATCGCTGCCTGTGGCCGCGACTGGAGCGGGAGTCGGGCTTGCGGCAACTGTATGAAGAGCTGGAAATTCCGCTGATTCCGGTGCTGGGGCGAATGGAACGGACAGGGGTGCGGGTGGACGCTGCGGCGTTGCGCCAGCACAGCGGGGAACTGGCTAAACGGTTGTGGGGACTGGAGCAACAGGCTTACGAGCTGGCCGGAGAGAAATTCAATCTGGGTTCGCCCAAGCAGTTGCAGGCGATTCTGTTCGAGCGGATGGGGTTGCCGGCGGGCAAGAAGACCGCCACCGGCCAGTCTTCCACCGCCGAGGACGTGTTGCAGGAGCTGGCCCTGAGCTATCCGTTGCCCAAGGTCATTCTGGAACATCGGACGCTGAGCAAGCTGAAATCGACTTACACCGACCGGCTGCCCGCGCAAATCCATCCGCGCACCGGCCGGGTTCACACTTCCTATCATCAGGCCGTCGCCAGCACCGGCCGGCTGTCGTCCTCCGACCCCAACTTGCAGAACATCCCGATCCGCACCCCGGAAGGGCGGCGGATTCGGCAGGCGTTCGTGCCGGAGCCGGGCTGGGTGATGCTGGCGGCGGATTATTCGCAAATCGAACTGCGGATCATGGCCCACCTGTCCGGTGACGAGGGTTTGCTGCGCGCTTTCGCCGCCGGCGCCGACGTGCATCGCGCCACCGCCGCCGAGGTGTTTGGAGTGGCGCTGGAGAATGTCGGCGCCGACCAGCGCCGCAGCGCCAAGGCCATCAATTTCGGGCTAATTTACGGCATGTCGGCGTTCGGGCTGGCCCAGCAACTGGGCATCGAGCGCGGCGCGGCGAAGGATTACGTGGACCGCTATTTCACCCGCTATCCCGGCGTCAAGGCGTACATGGACGACACTCGCCGCCAAGCCGCCGAACGGGGCTACGTGGAGACGGTATTCGGTCGCCGGCTGTATCTGCCGGACATTCGCGCCCGCAATGCGCAGCTTCGGCAGGCGGCGGAGCGCGCCGCGATCAACGCGCCGATGCAGGGCACCGCCGCCGATATCATCAAGCGGGCGATGCTGGCGGTCGATCGCTGGTTGCAAGAATCCGCTTTCCCGGCGCGGATGCTGATGCAGGTTCACGACGAATTGGTGTTTGAAGTGGCGGGGGACGCCGTGACCGAGGCCGGTGAGCGCATCCGGGCGGCGATGGTCGCGGCGGCGGAATTGCGGGTGCCGCTGGAGGTGGATGTCGGCGCGGGCGCGAATTGGGATGAGGCGCATTGAGTGGAGCGGCGTATGTACATCAGCATGGTGATCGAGTGGAAGCTTCAACAAGGGACAATGTTGAAGTCCCTGCTAAGCATACGGTGGATACTGTGTTGACTGCGTCGTAGAGTGTGCGCCGATGACAACACCTGATTCGTCGCTTCGTCTTCGCCCATGGGTGTCGCTGCTATTATTTTTGAGCGCTTACGCACCCTTGCTGCTGATTCTTGTGATCAAGGATTACGACCCCAATCAACTTAGCCTGCTGCCCCGGCACCCGGTTTTGTGTGCGGTGCTCATGCTGCTGGCCGTCAGCAGTTGCATCGCGGTCCTTCGATCAGTCCAAGATGTTCAAAGCGGCCTTACTGTAGAAATCACCAAGGCATCGAACAAGTCTGGCGAGATGTTTGGGTACACAATCCCGTATATGCTGTCGTTCCTACGTGTTGATCTTGGCGACTGGCAGACCCTGATCAGCCTATTCATCTTTCTTGCGATGCTCTTCGTTGTCGCGTACCGGACGCAGACGGTGTTCGTGAATCCTGTGTTGGCGCTGGCCGGCTACATGCTGATCGACTGCACTTTCAAGCGTGGCTCTTCCGAGACGCAGGCGTTGGTCATTACCCGAGCGCCTTTGAAGATCGGCGAATCGTATGTGTTCGAGCGCCTATCACATTATTTGTATGTAGCCGTCAATTGGAAAACATCGGCGTGAAATCTGGAGGATCCATGACGACTAGCCCCTCAAAGCATCTGAAGAAGCTAAAGACGCTGGACCTCAGCCACTGGACGGCTACCTTCTGGCTGGTCAAACGAAAGTCAGTCCATCGCGAAGCGACATATTCGGTTCTCCGCGTCGATATCGATCAAAAGCTCCAGAAACGCTTCAGGGGCTACCTTAAACAGCAGTTACAAAGCCGCGACTTCCATCTTAACGAGTACGACTTTAACACCACTGATGGCGACGACGTTCTATTGACGATCAACGCTGAAACCACCGATTTTCACAAGGTTGAAAAAGTGATTGGTGAGGGCTTCAATAACCAGCGCGCCAAGGAATATTCCGACCTCCTCAACTCTTGGGCGTACATCATTCAGTTCGAAGAGGGCTCAGAGTGCATCTACGCATGGCGAAAGATCAATTCTATGACGCAACCCAAGAAGGCGCTTTCGAGAAAGGCTCTTTGGTTCCATGACCATCGACTGACGGACGTTGATGAGAATGAGGTCTTTTTGATCGACCCGCACTTCGATTTCTTCATCTACGAGGGCATAGCGTTCATTGCCAACAAACGCGAGTTCGAGAGTTCCATGAACTTCCGCGAGGGAATGAAGGCGAACAGTAGCAAGCTTCTGGACGAGATTGAGAGCTTTGGCTTCCTTAGCAACATTGCGCTTATTCGAGAGCACGTCGGCGACAATCTTCATTACTTGAGAAAGCTCGCATCGATACACAAATCTGGCTACTACAAGCAGTCGGGTTACCTGAAGCGTCTCATGGAAGTCAGCGCCGAAGAAGGCTGGGAGCTAAAAATCGTCGACGACAAAATCGTTGTCGAGCCCACAATGATCGACTTACTGCTGAAGTTGTTGAACAATGATCGACTGCGGTCGCCAATCAATAATGAGCTGTTTGACTCCGCAGCCAAGCACCCGGTCGGCAATAAAGGTGCAACCTAATGATCTGCAAACAAAAACTCGGCATCACCTGGATTGGTAAGAAGAACCGGCCAAAGCTGGAGCTGCTCCTTCTGTTGGAAGAGCTAGAGAAATTGCATCACGCGAAACATCGGATGACAGACGGAGACATTTTCGACAGACGGCTTATTTTCGGCGACAAACTGGTTGATGAACTGGAAAATTAGTGGGACCAGAAAATTGTCGGAAAGCAATTCCGGCTGGTGAATGGAGACTGCCATGAATCGATCCCACGCTCTGGAATTGCTTACTCAGAGCAAACCAATTTTAGCCACCCGTTATGGGGTGACCCGGCTTGCCTTATTCGGTTCAACCGCGCGAAACACCGCGCGGGTTAACAGCGACATTGATATCCTGGTCGCTTTCGATGGCCCGGCAACATCGGAACGCTATTTCGGCGTACAGTTTTATCTGGAAGATTTGTTCGGATGCCCGGTCGATCTGGTTACCGAGAAAGCCCTGCGCCCGGAGTTGCGCCCTTTTATTGAAAAGGAAGCGCTCCATGTCTGAGTCCAGTCCCCGCGAATGGCGTTTTTACTTGGACGATATGATCGGATTTGTCGAAAAAGTTATCGCCTATACCGATGACCTCAATCAGGCTGGATTCGTGGCTAGCAGCCTGAACTACGATGCCACGGTGCGCAACCTTGAGTTAATCGGCGAGGCTGCTACCCATGTCCCGGATACAATTCGCCAAGCGAATCCGCAAATTCCTTGGCGGCTCATCATCGCTACCCGCAACCGCCTGATTCACGGCTACCTTGGCATTGACAACGACACTCTGTGGAGCATCATCCAGACTGACATTCCGTCTTTACTGTCCCAACTGCGACAGTTGCGGGACGCCACTCAATGACCAAGAACCAAAAACTCGAACTCACCTGGATTGGCAAGGAGAACCGGCCGAAGCTGGAACCGCGCATCCTACTGGAAAACCCGACAAAGTCTTATCACGCCAAGCATCGGGTATCGGACGGGGATATTTTCGACAACCGACTGATTTTCGGCGATAACCTGCTGGCATTGAAGGCGCTGGAAGCGGAGTTCGCGGGCAAGGTGAAATGCGTGTTCATCGATCCGCCGTACAACACCGGCAGCGCGTTCACGCATTACGACGATGGGTTGGAGCATTCGATTTGGCTGTCGTTAATGCGAGATCGGTTGGAGATCATCCGGCGGTTGCTGTCGGAGGATGGTTCGCTGTGGATCACGATTGACGATAACGAAGCGCATTACCTGAAGGTGTTATGTGATGAAGTTTTTGGAAGACTTTGTTTTATCGCTGATATTGCTTGGAAGCGCAGAGATGGTGCGCCAAATGATCGAAAAATTGGCTCCACTTATGACCACGTTCTTGTTTATGCAAAAGAAAAGTCCGGCATATCGAAGAAAACAAAGGCAGAGGAAGTTTTCAACTTAATGCAAAGAACGGAAAAAGCTGACTCGCAGTATCAGCTTTACCCAGAACCATTTGGCTTTGATGAAAGGGGGCCATTCAGAAAAGTGGATTCGACGGGAAATGCAAAGGGTGGGCGTTTTGTTGAGAGTCTGATTTATCCAGTTACTAACCCTTTTACAGGTGAACAGGTATTTCCTAGAAAAGGACGGTGCTGGGTTTACAGTCAAGACGAAATGTTAACGATGGTGGCTGATCGAAGATTCTACTGGGGGAAAGACGGGAAGGCGGGTACCCCCATGCGGAAACTGTTCAAAACTGAAGCTAAAGTCGGAATGACAGCACCGACAATTTGGGATGACGTCGGATTGAATCAGCACGCTGCGCGTGAGATTGAACTGCTGTTCGGGGAAAAGGCCGCTTTCGAAACACCAAAGCCTGAGGGATTGATGAAGCGTATCCTCGAAATCGCCACCGACCCCAACGACCTCGTCCTCGACTCCTTCGCCGGTTCCGGCACCACTGGCGCTGTCGCCCACAAAATGGGCCGCCGCTGGATCATGGTCGAACTGGGCGAGCACTGCCACACTCACACCATTCCGCGCCTGAAGAAAGTCATCGACGGCGAAGACCCCGGCGGCATCACCAAGGCCGTGAACTGGCGGGGCGGCGGCGGCTTCCGCTACTACCGCCTCGCGCCCTCGCTGCTGGAACGGGACAAGTGGGGCAACTGGGTCATCAACAAGGACTACAACGCCGCCATGCTGGCCGAGGCGCTGTGCAAGCTGGAAGGCTTCAGCTATGCGCCGTCGGATTCGGTGTACTGGCAGCACGGCCATTCCACCGAGCGCGACTTCCTCTACGTCACCACCGCAGCGCTGAATCACGAACAACTCCAGCAACTCTCCGACGAAGTGGGGTCGGAGCGCACGCTGCTGGTGTTGTGCCCCGCCTTCCGGGGGCGCGGCGAGTACCCCAACCTGACCGTCAAGAAAATCCCCAAACAGGTTTTGAACCGCTGCGAGTGGGGCCACGACGACTACTCGCTGCGGGTGGAGAATCTGCCGAAGGCCCCTCACCCCAGCCCTCTCCCAGAGGGAGAGGGAGCAAAAGAGGGTGGCTCCTCGCCCACGAGTGGGCAAAGGGAGAATGCGAGGCAGCAATCACTCTTCAGCGACTCGACGGAAGAATAAGCATGGAAAAACAGCCGAACGATGCCAGTAGCGGGGCGCCACGGCTTTTCGACCGTGTTCGGAACATCCTCGAATCAGCCCGCGCCGGCGTCGCTCGCACCGTCAATACCGCTCAGGTCATGGCCAACTGGCTGATCGGGCGCGAAATCGTCGAGGAAGAGCAGCGGGGAAAGCGGCGCGCCGATTATGGACAGCAACTGGTGGCGCAGCTTTCCGAGCGATTGACGGCAGCCTATGGGAAAGGCTGGTCGGTCCAGAATCTGTTCTACATGAAACAGTTCTACCAATCCTATCCCCGGTTGTTACCCGAGGGCGGCATGTTCCACGCGGCGGGTGGAGAATCTCCCCAGGCAGCGATTCTCCACGCGGCGCGTGGAGAATCAGCCACGGCGTCTTCCCTGTCTCAGGACGCCTGGCAACCCGGCGAATTGCACGCGCATCTTTCCTGGACCCATTACCGCACGCTGCTCCGCGTGGGTCTGAAGTGCTATGTGCTCATCGACCTGAAGGTCGGCAAGCTAACCCACGGCGATCTCGGCCAAATTCAGTTCTACGTGAACTACTACGACCGGGAACGACGCACCGAAGGCGATAATCCGACGCTGGGGCTGATCCTGTGCTCGGACAAGAACGATGCGGTGGTGAAATACACCTTGGGGGAACAGCAGGAACGCAACATCTTCACCAGTCGCTACCAGCTTTACCTGCCGACCGAGGAGGAGCTGCAACGCGAGCTGAATCGGGAGCTTCGATACCTGTCTCCAGCGGCGCCGAAACCGACGAGAAAGCGCGCGCCCAAGGACGAGGGCCGCAAGCCATGAACCGCCACGTCAACGCCATCGCCGGCCGCCTCTCGCTGCGCTCGCCCCAGCGCCGCTCGCTGGAAATTCTCGACCGCATCACCGAGATCGCCCCGCCCGGCAAAGGCGCCGATACCGCCGCCGTGCTGGAACTCATCCGCAGCGAGTTTCCGTCGGTCACGGATTTCGAGCGCGAGTTTCCGTCGCTGTGCTTCGCGCTCGCCACCGGCGTGGGCAAGACGCGGCTGATGGGCGCTTTCATCAGCTATCTGCATTTGGCGCACGGCATCGACAACTTCTTCGTGCTGGCGCCCAACCTGACCATCTACAACAAGCTGATCGCCGACTTCACGCCCAATACGCCGAAGTACGTGTTCAAGGGTATCGCGGAGTTCGCCACCGACCGGCCGGAAATCATCACCGGCGATACCTACGAAGCGCGGGCGCGGACCTTGTTCGATGAGACGATCCGCTGCAAGGTCAACATTTTCAATATCTCGAAGATCAACTCCGAAGTGCGTGGCGGCAAATCACCCCGCATCAAGCGCCTGTCGGAGTACATCGGCGAGAGCTATTTCGACTACCTGGCCGGTCTGCCCGATCTGGTGCTGCTGATGGACGAATCGCACCGCTACCGCGCCAGTGCCGGGGTGCGGGCGATCAACGAGTTAAAACCGATCCTGGGTCTGGAACTGACCGCTACCCCGTTCGTGGAGACCGGCAAGGGCGCGGTGGCGTTCAAAAACGTCATCTACGACTATCCGCTCGGCAAGGCGATGGCCGACGGCTTCGTGAAAGAGCCGGCGGTGGTCACCCGCAAGAACTTCAACCCGGCCGGCATGGCGCCGGAAGAAATCGAGCGGCTGAAGCTGGAAGATGGCGTGCGCCTGCATGAAAGCGTGAAGGTGGAGTTGGAAACCTATGCCCGCGAGAGCGACAACCCCATCGTCAAACCCTTCCTGCTGGTGATCGCCCGCGACACGGCCCACGCGAGCCAACTGTTGGCGCTGATCCAGTCCGATGGCTTCTTCGAGGGGCGCTACCGGGACAAGGCCATCCAGGTGGATTCCAGCAAGACCGGCGTGGAAGAAGAGGAGATGATCGCCCGTTTGCTCAAGGTCGAGCACAGTGAAGAGCCGACCGAGATCGTCATCCACGTCAACATGCTCAAGGAAGGCTGGGACGTGACCAACCTCTACACCATCGTCCCGCTGCGCGCCGCCAACGCGCGCACCCTCATCGAACAATCCATCGGTCGCGGCCTGCGCCTGCCCTACGGCAAGCGGACCGGCGTAATCGCCGTGGACCGGCTGAACATTGTCGCCCACGACAAATTTCAGGACATCATCGACGAGGCGAACAAACCGGACTCCGCCATCCGGCTACAGGCGGTGGTGCTGGACGCCGACCAACTCGGGCAGAAGACGGCGACGGTCGTGGCGCAATCACAACTCGCGACCCAACTGAGGATCACGCCCGCACAAGTGACCGGTAACACCACGTTGGCCGGACAGGATGAAGCGCCCGCGTTCACCCAGCCGGAAGCGCAGAAGCTGGCGCGGATCGCCTACGAGGTCATCCGCCAACTCGAAAACCAGCCGCAAGCCATACCGACCATCGAGCATCTCAAACAACCGGAAATCCAGACCGCCATCGTCAAGGCGGTCGAGGAACGACGCGCGCCCGCGCAGGGAGAACTGGACGGCGTGACCGAACAGCCGGACATCGCCGCCGTGGTCGCGAAGACCGTGGAACTGGTCGCGCGACAGACCATCGCCATCCCGCGCATTCTCGTCGTGCCCAAAGGCGAGGTGAGATCGGGCTTCAAACCCTTCACGCTCGAACTGGACACGCTGAAATACCCGGCGGTTTCCGACGAACTGTGGATTCAGCACCTGCGCACCCGCCAGCTTGAGATCGTGGCGCTGGGCCGTGGCGGCATCGAAGAGGCGCGGCTGGAGGATTACATCGTCGGCGGCCTGGTGGATTTTGACGACATCTGCTACGACGACCACGCCGATCTGCTCTACGACCTGGCGACCCAGACGGTGCGGCATTTTCGCGGCTACCTCTCCGACGGCGACACCCGCAAGGTATTGCGTTGCTACCAGCGCCCCATCGCGCGATTCATCCATGCCCAGATGCAGGCCCACTATTGGGAAGAGGCGGCCGGCCATGAAGTGAAGATCAACAAGGGCTTCACCGAGTTGAAGCCGAGCGCCTATACCTGCTCGGTTCGAGAGCCGCCCGCCGATTACCGGGTTGCTCCCGAAGACAAGAGCAACATGGCGAAATACCTGTTCGGCGGCTTCCAGCGTTGCCTCTATCCGGTGCAGAAATTCGATTCCGACGCCGAGCGCAAACTCGCGGTCATTCTGGAACGCGACGCCCTCAAGTGGTTCAAGCCGGCCAAGGGCCAGTTTCAGATTTACTACCGGCAGGGTGCCGACCATCTGGAATATCAGCCTGATTTCGTGGCGGAGACGGATAACATACTCTTCATGCTGGAACCCAAGGCCAGCAACCGGATGGATGATCCGGTCGTGCTCGCCAAGCAGGAATCCGCGCTCCAGTGGTGCGTCCATGCCTCGAATCATGCGGCGACCCACGGCGGCAAGCCGTGGCGCTACTTGCTGATTCCGCACGATGCAATCGCGGAAAACCACACGCTGGCCGGGTTGGCGGCGCGATTTGGCGGCTGAGCGGTCGAGAACGTACACGAGAATTCCCCTCGCCCTCCGGAAGAGCGGTCGGGGCGAGAGAATTTGACGCTGGCCCGCGTGCGGCATAGGCTTGGCCTATGCAAAAATAGGAGAAGCCCTCATGCCGAACCCAACCGTCGAACGCCGTGCCCGCCTGTTCCGCAACGGCCGCAATCAGGCCGTGCGCATCCCGCGCGAATTCGAGTTGCCGGGAAATGAAGTGATCCTCCGCAAGGACGGCGACCGCCTGATTGTGTCGCCGGTGAGGAAACCCGACAGCTTGGCTGAGCTGCTGGCTTCCTGGGAGACGCTGGAGGAGGAATTCCCGGATGTGGATGAAGGTTTATTACCACTGGATGACATCAAGCTGTGATCGACGGTCTGCGCTATTTGCTGGACACCAACATCGTGTCGGACATGGCGCGACATCCGAATGGACCCTTGGCACGGCGGGTGATGTTGGCCGGAGTCGAGCGGATTGGAATTAGCATTGTGGTTGCCTGCGAAATTCGCTTTGGCTTGGTCAAGCGTCCCCAGCCACGTTTGGCGCGGCATATCGAGCAATTGCTCGATCACTTTTCGTTACTCAATTTGGAATCGCCAGTCGAACAGCACTATGCCGATATTCGCAACGCGCTGGAGCGCGCCGGTACGCCCATCGGCCCAAACGATTTGCTGATCGCCGCTCACGCCCGCGCGCTGGGCCTGACGCTGGTCACCGACAACCTGCGCGAGTTTTCCCGCGTGCCGGGGCTTGCGGTCGAGAACTGGCTGGCCTCGGGCACTTGAATGCCGGCGATCGGTCCGGCGAAACCCATTTCAAGGAAAAACGATGGAAATACACGAACAACTGCAAGGCAACGTGCTCGTGCTGGAGCCGGTCGGACGGCTGGACAGCCTGACCTGTCGGGAGTTCGAGGCCCGGCTGCTGGCGGCATTGAACGCGAATGGGGCCGTGGTGGTGGACTGCGCCAAGCTGGAGTACATCAGCAGCGCCGGCTTGCGGGTGCTGCTGGTGGCGGCCAAACAGAACCGGACCACCGGTGGACGCATGGCGCTGGCGGCGTTGCGGGACAGTCTGCGCGAAGTGTTCGACATCAGCGGATTTTCGGCCATTTTCGCCATCCATCCCACGGTGGCGGCGGCGGTCGCTTCCCTCGACTGACGCCCGCTCGGTCGCCCGTCGCTCTCGCTCATGCTGCGAACCGGCCAAACCCTCGGCGCCTACCGCATCGAATCGATGCTGGGGCGGGGCGCCATGGGCGTGGTCTACCGGGGTGCCGACAGCCGCGACGGCGCGACGGTCGCCATCAAAACCCTGCGCTCCGAGCTGCTGGTCGACTCCGAGCAGACCGGGATTCTAGCCCGATTTCGCCAGGAAGCCGACATCGGTAAGCGCCTGCGCCACCCCCGCATCGTCCGGATTCGCGACTATGGCGAGCAGGGCGATATCGTGTATCTGGCGATGGAGTTCGTCGCCGGCCAGGAACTCGGGAGGCTGCTGGAACGCCAGCCGAACTTGCCGGTCGGCATGAGTCTGGCCATCCTGCTGCAACTGCTGAACGCGCTGGCTTACGCCCACGCCCAAGGCGTGATCCACCGGGACATCAAGCCGGCCAACATCTTGGTCCGCTCCGATTACACCATCGCGCTGACCGACTTCGGCATCGCCCATATCGGCGGTTCCGGTTTGACCCACACCGGCGATTTGTTGGGTTCGCCGCAGTACATGGCCCCCGAACAGTTGCGAGGTGAAGCGGTGGACAGCCGCGCCGACCTGTTCGCGGCCGGCGTCGTGTTCTATTTCTTGCTGACCCAGCGTAAACCGTTCGTCGCGGATTCGCTGGCAGCTTTGATGCATCGGGTGTTGCACGATGACCCGCTGCCGCCCTCGGCCGTCAACCGGACCTTGCCGGCGGCGTTCGACGGCGTGTTGCGCCGGGCGCTGGCCAAGGATCGGCGGCGACGCTTCACCAGCGCCCTGGAGTTCGCGGCGGCCTTGCGGCGGGCGCGTTCCACCGCCGGGGAAACGGCGCTGGAACCGACGGTGATCGCGTCCGAGCTGTTCCGCCGCCGACCGGCGTCGGTCCCTCCGAGCGAGCGATCCGATGGCGCCGAGCTGGACGCTCTGGCCGACCGCATCGGCGAGCTGTTAAGGGAATGCGTCAGCGAGCGGGCGACCGCCCGACGGCTCGCCGAGCTGAACGAGACCTTCCCGGCCTGGTTCGCACTGGCCGACCGGTTTGCCCCATCCTCCGCCGAAATCGCCGGAAGGCGGGCGCGCTTGCGGGAGATGTGCGCCGGAGAACCGCTGGCGACGCTCGTGAGTTCGATCAAGCGCGATGCCCCGCTGCCGGGGCGAGCCATGCGACAGGCGCGCGGCGACTGGCTGGAACTCGTCCGATTGTTCGTCCACATCCATCGGGCCGCTGTCAGGCTCGGCGAAGGGCAAGCGGCCGATCTGGCCCGCGCCGGTCTGATTCGGGAGTTGGCCGGGGCTTTTCTGAGCTATGCCGGTTCGCTGAACCGGCTGTTGTTCAGCGACGATAGCCCGCAACTGACGCGGATATCGGCCGATTTGATGCGGCTGGATCTGCTGCAACTGGCGCTGGAGGAGTTGGGCGCGACGGCGGAGGTAAATCACGCGCGCCAGACCTCTCTGCTGTTCGCCGGCCAGGTGATGAGCAAGGTCAACGCCATGGTCCGCCAGTTCTTGGACCACCGCGATCCGCTGGCCCGCTACGGCGTGGCCGGCCTGTTGGTCGAAGTCGACGAATTGATCGTGCTGGCGGATCGGCTGCTGGAGGGCGGCGCCGAAGCGTCGCTGGCGGAACCGGTCGAGCCCGGCGGGGCGGTGTTGCCGGAGCTGGTCGGCAACATTCGCGCGCTGGCCGAGCTTATCGGTCGGGAGCTAGCCGGGCAAGCGGCCGACCGGTTCTCTGCCGATGCCGGCCGCGTCCCCGACGCTGCGGGACAGACGCTGTTCGTCGGTCGCTTGCGGCAGTTGGGTCTGCTCTATCGGTTCGCCACCCATTTGGAGGCCGTGGGCCGGATCGATCTGGGCGGATTGGCCGCCGAGGTCCACGGTTTTTTGCGGGGCTTGGCCGACCGTCTGCTGCTCGACTTGCGTGCTTTGGCGGTCGGGGAGCGGGCCGATGCTCCGGCCGAACAGCTCTGGGTTCGGCTGACCGCCATCGCCGAACTCGCCGAGCAGTTCGGTTGGCTGGAATTGCGGCAGCGGATTTTGATCGCCACCCGCGATCGGTTGACCGGCTAGCCGGGCCAAACCATCGCTCTCGGCGGAAGGGGATGGGGAACAGGAGATGCGCTGGCGCTCGCCCGGCCGGTTGGACGGGGGTTCGGTCGCGACCGACCCGCAGTAGCGCAAGGCCAGTAGGGTGAGATCGTCGGCGGGCGGGGCGGAGCCGGCGAAGGTTCTCACCGCGCCCACCACGGCCGCGATCATCTGGCGAGGATCGGTCGGTGCGGCGGCCAGCGCGGCTTCCAGCCGAGCCGTGCCGAATTGTTCGCCCCGCGAATCGAGGGCTTCGGTCACCCCGTCGGTGTAGAGCAGCAGGCTTTCCGCCGGATGTAGCAACAAGCTTCGCTCGGCGAACGCCAGCTCTTCGATCGCGCCCAAAGCCATCCCGCCGGTGCGGGCCAAGGCCGCCACTTTGCCCGGAGCGATGTGGTAGGGCGGATTGTGGCCGGCGTTGGCGTAGCGCAACTCTCCGGTGGCCAGATCCAGCGCACCGTAAAAAGTGGTGACGAACATCGCCGCCGCGTTGTCCTTGCTCAGCAGAGCGTTGGCCTGCTCCAGACAGGCGCCGGGTTCCGGCACGATCTGGGCGACGGCGCGGATGACGGTGCGGGCGATAGCCATGAACAGCGCGGCGGCGATCCCCTTGTCCGAAACGTCCGCGATCACCAATCCCAGCCGGCCGTCGGGCAGATCGAAAAAATCGTAAAAATCACCGCCGACTTCACCCACGGTGTGCAGTTCCGCGCACAGGTCGAATTCCCCGCGCTCGGGAAAGCGTTCCGGCAACAGAGCGCGCTGGATGCGGGTCGCGATGTGCAATTCCTGTCGCAGCGCCGTCAGTTGAACCCGCGCTTGCTGGGCTTGGCGAAACTGCTCGGCGGCGCTGGCCAGCCGGCCGATTTCATCGACGCGGGATGGGGCGGTGGCGAGCACCGGCAGCCGGGTGTCGCCCCGGGCCAGCCCGTTCAAGATGCCGATCACATCGTTGAGCGGCCGGAAAGCGTGGCGCAGATACCAGTGCAATCCGCCCAAAAACAGAGCCAGCGCCACACCGATAGCGCCATGGGAAAGCGCGTTGGCCAACAGATCGCGCCAAAATTGATGGGTGATGTCATCGACCGTGGCCAGGATCGCGGCCTCGCGGTCGAACAAATCCCGCAGAGGTAGCCACACGACCGTGAAGGTCCGTCGGTCGCGATGCACGGTTCGCGCGCCCGCGGGCCGACCGGGCGGGGCGGCGTCAGTCGACCGTCGCCACAAAGCCAGGTCGGCGCCGCGCGCGCCTGTCCCGTCGGCGCCCAACAGGAAAGCGGGCACGCCGACGCTGGCCTGAAAAGCCGGCAGCAGATCGGCGGCGTCCAGCCAAAAGCCGCCGACCGCCGTGGGTCCGGTCCGGGTCAGCAGCGGAAAGGCCACCGTCAATCCCCGCCCGCCGTCCGGCAGGGCGATCAGGCCCGACAGCGGCTTGCTGGCGCGCAGCACCGCTTCGATCAGGGGAGCGGCGAGAAACCGGGGTGCGGCGGACGATGGCGCCGCGTCCCTGTCCGGCGGTTGGCCGTGGTCGGTGGGGAGGGGAACGGTCGGGTAAAGCGGTTGATCGGCGGAGCTGAAAAACAGCTCGCCGTCCAAGGTCGCGATCTCGAATTCGACCGGCAAAGGATTGGCTTGCAGGCTCAGCAGAAACTCCGCCAGGCTGGCGGCGAAACCCTCGGCATCGCGTCGCGCCAGCGCCCGGAGCGCGCCATCGTTGCGGCTGATCGCGGGGATTGCGCTCGCCAGCCGCTGCAATTCCGCGTCGGCGATGCCGTGCCAGGTGGTGCGGTAACCCGCCAGCAGTTCGCGCTGGTAGCGCTGCTCCGCCCGCCATTCCCGGATGCGGCCCTCCAGGGCCAAGCCGCCGGCGATCAGCCCGAAACACAGGCTGACGCTCAGGGTGATGCGGGCGCGCAGTTTCATGTGCCGAGGGGACGGGCGTACTCGATTCGATCGTCGCCCGCCCCGGCGATGAAAGCGTAGCCCCAAAAGCCCCGTTCCAGCAGCGCCCGCTGCTCGGCGACGGCTCCGGCGGGCACGGCGACGGCACCGGTGGGATCGGGCGACGGCGAGCCCCGCAAATCGGCGTGCATCAGAAAGCGCAGCTTGTCGCCGCCCAGCAGCTTCAAGCGTTTGATCCGCAAACCGACCGCCAGCAAGTTGCGCCAACTGTGCGGGTTGCGGGGCGAGGCGACCGCCGCGACATGCGGCCGATGCGCGGCCCGAGCCAGCTCCATGCGCCATTCGCACAACTGGCGGTGCAGGCCGTTGCCGCGCCATTCCGGCAGCACGCCGACTCCGATCAACTGGGCGATCCGCCACCTTTCGGCGGCGGGCAAATCGAGATCGTCGCCGAATCGGTCGTAGGGATAATCCGCCGTGGCGGGCAGGCCGAGCACGGCGTAGGCGATCAAGCGGTCGGCGACGAACACGCCGAGAATCCGGCCTTCGCCGGCGAAGTGATAGGCGAAAAACGCATCCGGGTCGGCGCGCACGATGCCCGGCTCCGGCACCAGCCGC
>ERZ761602.3710-NODE-3710-length-21071-cov-5.478255_pt1 | contig 21071 bp, 16 predicted proteins | sample MGYA00512165_ERZ761602 | MGnify/ENA primary metagenome ERZ761602 (study PRJEB28899, sample SAMN02445085) | bioreactor sludge metagenome | biome: EBPR sludge; isolation source: Thorneside wastewater treatment plant | place: Australia: Brisbane, Thorneside...
CAACGGCGTCGGTGGCGGGGGAAAAGTCGACGGGGGCGAGGATCGTTTTCATGGAGGAATGGTAGTCTCGCACGGACGGATGTGCCACGCAGGTCTTGCCTTATTCCGCGTGTTCCTTGTGGCCGCCGGTGGCTTGCCAATGCCAGGAGCCGGCCCCACGTTGCTCGCACCCTCTTCCCCCTCGCCCCATGCGTCAATCCCTCCTGCTCGCCCTGCTTGCCGTCGCTGCCGCCACCACGTTGGGCGGCGCCCCGGCCGAACGAATCAAGGTCCTGATCGTCGACGGACAAAACAACCATGCGTGGGCGACGACGACGCCGATGTTGCGCCGGATCCTCGCGGAGACGGGCCGTTTCGACGTCGACGTATCGACCAGCCCCGCCGCTGCGCCCGCCGCGCCCCGGCTCGCGCGCGATGCCACCGCGGCGCAGAAGGCGGCGCACGCCGAAGCACTCCAGCGGCACGCGACGGCGGTGACCGAGCACAAGGCCCGGAGCGCCGCGGCCTGGGCCGCCTGGCGGCCCGACTTCGCCCGGTACGCAGTGGTGGTTTCGAACTACAATGGCGAAACCTGGCCGGAGCAGGTGCGGGACGCGTTCACGAAGTTTGTCCGCGAGGGCGGAGGTTTCGTCTCCTTCCATGCGGCGAACAACGCCTTCCCGGAATGGCCGGAATACAACGCCATGATCGGGCTCGGTGGCTGGGGCGGGCGCAACGAGAAGTCCGGGCCGTACCTGCGGCTCCGCGGCGCCCTTTGGGCGCGGGACGCCTCGCCGGGTCCCGGCGGCGGGCACGGTCCGCAGCACGAGTTTGTCGTCGAGGTCCGCGAGCCGCAGCATCCCGTGCTGCGCGGACTGCCCCCGCGCTGGCTGCACACCAAGGACGAGCTGTATCACGGCCTGCGCGGGCCGGCCGAGAATGTCTCGGTGCTCGCGTCGGCCTATTCGCCCGCCACGAAGGAAAACGAGCCGATGCTCATGGCGATCCCTTACGGCCGCGGCCGGGTGTTTCACACCACGCTCGGGCATGGCGTGGAAGCGGTGAACGGTCTCGGCTTCCAGGTCACGTTCGCCCGCGGCGTCGAATGGGCCGCGACCGGGAACGTGACGCTGCCCCCGCCGCCCGCCGGCGCCCTCGTGGCCGAGCGCTCGGCCGCCCGCGAAGTCAAGTAGACGCGCGGGACGCCCCGCCGCGGGCAGACCGGTGGTCGATCACCCGGCGGCGTTCGTTCGGTGGACGCTCTTGCCGCGGGGTTGCGCGGCCGCCTTTCCTCCGTAGCGTGCGGCCGCCGTGTACTCCGCCGTCACCGCCCTGCACCGCCGCCCCATGAGGATTGCGCTCGCCGTTTTGCTCGTGGCGCTGTCGGGGATGGTGCCCGCGACAGCGGCGGAGCCGCGGGAGGAAACGCTGACGTTGTTCGAGGGCCGCAAGGTTGTGCTCGCGCTTCCGGACGGCTTCGTCCTGGAACGCGGCGGCGAGGCGGGCGGGATCGTGACCGTCCGATTGGAGGATGCCCGGCGACGCCTCAGCGGGGAAATCCGCTTCCTGCCCGACGGGGAGCACCGGTTCCTGGCGGCGCGCCCGCGAAAGGAACTGATGCACGAGATGTTCGGCGAGTACGTCGCCGCCTCGACGGAGCAGGGGATGCAGTTCGAGGAACTCGAGCCGAGGGAGGGCGCCGGCACCTATTGTCGCTTCACCGACGCGAAACTGGTGGGGAAGACCGAATTGCCGCCCGGTGAATACCTGCACCTCACGGTCGGCCTGAAGGCCTGGCGCGGGGTGGTGGCGATCTTCCGCATCTTCAGCCAGGATGTGACGTCGCCCGAGTACCAGGCGGTGCTCCGGCTGTTGCGGGAAAGCGTGGAGGAGCGGGCCGTGCCGCTCCGGTGAGGCCGGGAACCCGGCGCCTACACCTACATCTTCTTCACCGCGTACGCCATCGCCGCGGCGATCTTCTCCAACTGTTCGTCGGAGTGCATCGCGGAGATCGCGGTCCGGATCAGGTCCTTGCCGGCGGGCACCGCGGGGGCGATCGACATCACGGTGAACACGCCCTTGTCGAGCAGCGCCTTCCAGAATGGATACACCCGCTCCTTCGACCCGAGCACGATCGGCACCGCCGGCGTCTCGCTTTCCCACGTGTCGAGGCCGAGCGACTTCAGCATCGCGCGATACTTGCGGGTGTTGGACCAGAGCTTTTCCAGATGCTCCGGTTCGGACTGCATCACCTCGAGCGAGGCCTGCGCGCAGGCGGCCTGGCTCGGGCTGATCGCGGCGGAGAAGATCGTCTGCTTCGAGTGGGTGCGGAGGTATTCGATGATCTCGCGCGACGCGGCGACGAAGCCGCCCGTGCTGGCGAGGGACTTCGACATGCTGCCGCACACGACGTCGACCTTGTCGTTGAGCCCGAAGTGATCGACCGTCCCGCGGCCCTGCCGGCCCAGGACGCCGAAGCCGTGCGCATCGTCCAGCACGGTGAAGCAGCCGTTCTCCTCGGCGATCTCCGCCAGCTCGGGCAGGCGGGCGATGTGCCCTTCCATCGAATACACGCCCTCGATCACGAGCAGCTTGGCCGCATCGGGGTTCACCGCCGCGAGCACCTCGCGCAGGTCGTCGGGGCTGTTGTGCGAAAACCGCTCCACCGTCGCCATCGAGAGACGGATGCCGTCCCAGAGGCAGGAGTGGATGTTCTTGTCGGCGAGGATCACGTCGCCCTTCTGCGCGAACGACGCCACGCTCGAGAGGCACGCCAGGTAGCCCGCGACGTGGATGTGGCACGCTTCGCGGCCCAGGAAGGCGGCGAGGCGTTCCTCGAGCTCGACGTGGTACGCGCGCGACCCGTTGGAGGTGCGGGCGCCCGTCGTGCTCGTGCCCCATTTCAGCATCGCCGCGCGGCCCGCCTCGATGACCTTGGGATGAAACGAAAGCCCGAGATAATCGTTGCTCGAGAGCATGATCATCTCCTTGCCGTCGAGCCGCACGGTGGTGCCCTTCTGGGCTTCCATGGCGTGGTAATAAGGCGCGTACTTCAGCCGCATCTTGGTCGCGTAGTCGTCGCGGCAGCGGGCCAGAAGGGCCTTCTTGTTCCTGGTAAAGAAAGATAACGCCATGTGCGCGGGTCTGGATAGCATCGGCCATGCCCTTTGCAAACGCAAAGGCCGCCCGCAATTCGGCCGGTCCGACGCAATTTTTATGCGGGTGAGCGCCCGGGTTTACCGTCGCGCGCGCAGCCCCCCGACCCAGGCGTCCACGGCGGCGGCATACTCCGCCCAGCGCCGGAAAGGTCGCGCGCGGGCCGCCGCCGCGAGGGCCGCGACCTCGCCCGGCGCCCGCAGCAAGCGGTCCACCGCCGCGGCGAGGGCGGCGGTCGAGACGTCCTCCAGCAGCACGCAGCCGCCGCCGCGCGCCGACTCGCCCAGGGCGCCGCGCGCGGAGCAGACGCAGGGCTTGCCGTGGCCGAGGCTCTCGAGCACGGGCAGCCCGAAGCCTTCCCGCTGCGAGGGATAAACCGTGAACGTGCAGGTGGCATAGGCCTCGGCCACCGCGGCGTCCGACGCGGGTCCGTCGTAACGCAGCGGCCGGCCCGCCGCCTGGAGTTCTCGGATGCGGCGGAGCGCCTGCGCTCCGGTCTGAGGGTGGGCCAGCCCGATCAGCCGCAGCGTGAAACGGGCGCCGCCGGCCCAGAGCCATTCGCAGGCCTCGAGCAGCGCTCCATGGTTCTTGCGGCCCTCGATGCTGCCGACCGTGAGGATGACGGGCGGATCGGCGGCGGTTGCCGGCGCCGCGGCGGGTGGAGGCAGATCGACGCCGAGCGGGATCGTGGCGATGGGCGGCGTGCCCGTGACTCCGAGCCAGCGCCAGTAGTCGCGCAGGGTCGCGGCCGAATCCTCGGACACCGCCGCGATACCGTCGAAGGCGAGCAGTTCCACGAGATACGCGGGAAAACGCGCCACGGTGCGAGCCGGCGTCAGCTCCGGCAGCTGCAGTGCGATGGCATCGTGAAACAACGCGACCCGCGGCCCCGGCACGGCGGCAAACAGCGCGGGCAGCGCACGGGCGACCGCGGGCGAGAACACCTCGGGCACGAGCAGCCCGCGGTTCGAGGGCAGCGCCGCCGGGGCCCGGCCGAGCAGCCGCGCGGTGCGACCGCGCAGCCGCGCGCCCAGCGGCCAGCGAGCCCCGCGTTTGCCGGCGGCGTCGGTGGCGGTGAGGTTGCCCTGCTCCCACGCCTGGAGCTCGCGCCAGGCGTCGCGGTGCGGATCGTGCGTGACCGCGCGCGCGTCCGCCCCCAGGGCCTGCCACAGGGCGCGCGTCACCCGCTGGATGCCCGTGCGCGCGCGGGTGTGGCAGGTGTGCGAGACGTCGAGCAGGAGCGGCGCGGGCATGGCGGGACGGGACGTTCTGGCTGCGAGGCGGCGCGGCTCAACGAGGAAAACGCGTCAGCGCCCGCCGTTCCCGTCCTCGGGTGCCAGCCGCCAGAGCGTGAAATCCCGCACGGTCGTGACGCGGACCCAGCGTCCCGGGCAGTTCCGCTGCAGCGCGTCGCCTTCCTCCACCCGATGCAGGATCGCCCCGACGGGACGACCCGCGGCGGTGGCGCGCGCGACGAAGCGGGCGAACTGTTCCGGACGGACGAACTCCCAGCGCAGCAGCGGCAGGTCGGTGTAGAAGCGCAGGGCGCCGCTGTGCAGGCCGGCGACGACCAGCGTCCCGGGCGCGAACTCCCGCCGCGCGGCCGCCGCGGTGTCCGCGTACGCCTGCTCGTAGCTCTTCGTGAGCAGCAGGTGAAAACGCTGGGTCCAGTAGGCGCCCTGCGCGGTCGCCCATGCGACCAGCACCACCGCCGCGCCGTTGCGCCAGCGGGCGGCCGCCCGGCCGGGCCGCGCCGCCGCGAGCGCCTCCGCGCCCAGCAGGCCGGCAATGATCAGGGCCGGCGTGCCGGGCAGCACGAAACGCAGGTTCCACCAGACTTCGTGCGAGATGCTGTAGAAAATGTAGAAGAGGAAGAACGGCGCGAACCACGCCGCGAGCGCCGCCCTTTCGCGGGAGCGTCCCGCGCCGGCCCGCGCGGCCCAGGCCGGCAGGACCAGCAGGGCCGCCGGGAGCAGCACCGCGAGCCAGCCCGCGAAGTGCAGCGCGGTCGGGCCGCCGTGGCGCCAGCCGAACGCCTCGGTGATGTCGACATAGCCCGATCGGAGCGCGCTGCCGTACAAGGCGTGCTGGTACCAGCCGAGCCAGGCTGCGCCCGGCAGGCCACCGAGCACCGCCAGCCCAAGCCGCCGGAGATCCGCGCCGAGCAGCACGACCAGCGCCGGCAGCAGCAGCAGGTTGGTGGCCCGCACCAGCACCGCGACCGCCAGGGCGGCGCCCACGGCGAGGGCCCAGGCCCGCTGGCGGCGGGCGCGGAGCGCGGCCCACACCGCGGCGAGGCACCAGGTCGTGGCCGGGGTGTCGCTCAGCGGCTGCAGCGCCATGAACAGGAAAACCGGATACACCGCCAGGATGGCGCTGCCGGCCACGGCGAGCGCCGGCGGCAGCCCGAACTCGCGGCCCACCGCATACAGCAGCAGCAGGGCGCCGAGGGCGGTGGCGAGGCCCACCACCACCGGCGCGGCGTCCCAGCCGAAGAGCCGCCCCGCCAGCGCGAGGTGGAGCGGCAGCCCCACCGGGTAGGTCGGGGAGAGCCGCGGGTTGCCGTCGAAGGGCACGAAGCCGTGCGGCTGGAAGTGCTGGCGGATCTCGCGCTCGGCCGGGCCGAACTCGGCGGGGATGCGCGGCTCGGCGGCGAGCTCGCCGGCGGCGAGCAGCCGCGCGCTGTTGAGATAGCCCGACGAATCCGCGCCGCCTGCGAAGGGCGAGAAGCGCGGCGCGAGCCAGATCGCGTAGGCGGCGAGCGCGGCCGCCGCGAGCCAGCGCCAGGCCCCCGGCAACCGGCCGGCGGACGTGGGGGCGTTCGGATTTGACATGCGGGGCTCGCGTTCTGTGATGCCGCAAACTGTCCGTGACGAAATTGGATGACAAGCGCCTGCGTGGAGTGCGTCGTTCCGCCGGCCTCCGTGGGTGGCGGGGCGGGGAATGAGCCCGGACGATCGCCGGGCGCGCGGCGGGCGGCTGCTGCGCTTCCTCGGCCGGCCCATTCGCGTCGCCTACCTGGCAGGCGTTGTCGTGTTTCTCCTCTGCGTCGCGGAATTTTACCACCGCCACACGGGCGTCACGAGCCTGATCTCGATCGGTGACCTGCTCGACGGCTCCAAGGTCTCCGCCCTGCGGGCCACGCCGCACCACGTCTACGAGCGCACGCCCGGGTACGACGGCGCCTACTACGTGCAGCTCGCGCTCCACCCCACGCTCGACAATCCGGAGCTGCTCAAGGCGATCGACAACCTGCCTTACCGCGCCAAGCGCATCCTGTTCTGCTGGGCCGCCTGGGCGCTCGGGCTCGGGCAGCCGGCCTGGATCGTGCAGGCGCACGCGTTGCTGAACGTCGCGTGCTGGCTCGTGCTGGCGGTGGTGCTGCTGCGCTGGTTTCCGCCCGACAGCGTGCAGAACCTCGTGCGCTGGGGAGCGATCCTTTTCTCGCACGGACTCTGCATGAGCGTGCGCCATTCGCTCGTCGACGGGCCGAGCCTGCTGCTCGTCGCCCTCGCGCTGCGCTGGCTCGAGCAGGGTCGCCGCGGCGCGGGTGCGGCGACCCTCGCGCTCGCGGGCCTGGGCAAGGAGACGAGCCTGCTCGCCACCGCCGGTCTCGATTTCGACTGGCGGGCGCCGCGTACCTGGGGCCGGACCGCGCTCACCGTCCTGGCGGTCGCGCTGCCACTGGCCGCGTGGATGGCGTACGTGCGGCTGAAGTTCGGCCCGGCCGAGGATCCGGGCATGGGCAACTTCACGTATCCGCTCGCCGGCTACTGGGAGCGGGTGAGCCTGGCCTGGCGCGAGGCCTTCGGTCCGGAGGAAGGCGGCATCTACGGGGCGACGCTCGCGACGATCCTGGCGCTCGCGGTGCAGGCGCTCTTCTTTCTCCTGCGCTGGCGGCCCGCGGAGCGCTGGTGGCGCGTTGGCGTCGCGTTCGCGGGCATGATGCTCTTCCTCTCCACGCCGGTGTGGGAGGGCTATCCGGGGGCGTCGACCCGCGTGCTGCTGCCGATGACCCTCGCGTTCAACGTGCTCGTGCCGCGCACCGGCCGCTGGCTCCCGGTCCTGCTCGCCGGCAACCTCACGGTGGCGGCGAGCGTGTTCGAGTTCTCCCCGCCGCACGAGTTCTACGACCTCCGGGGCGACCGGGCGCTGCGCCAGGGCGTCCGCGTCGTGCCGGGCACGGGCTGGAACGGGCCCGAGCGCCACCTCAAGGAGCGCTGGCGCTGGACCACGGGCGACGCCGAGCTGACCTTCGTGAACGAGAATGCCGGGCCCGTCCGCGTGGCGCTGCGCGGCAAGGTGAGCGCGGTCACCGCCGCGCGGCAGTTGCGCGTCGCGCACGACGGCCGGCTGTTGTGGGGCGAAACGGTCGTCCACGACCCGCGCACCATCCAGTTCGGCCTCGTCCTGCCGCCGGGCGAGACCGTCCTGAGCCTCGCCACCGACCGCCCGGGCGAGAAAGTAGGCACCGACCCGCGCGACCTGGCGATTCGGGTGGCCAACCTCGTGGTCTTCGTGTCACCACCCGGGAACTCCCGTTGAACGTCGCATGGATTTCAGTTCCAAACCGCTGCTGCGCCTGTTCCCCCGCTTCCGCCGACTCGAGGCGGAGCGCAACCGCCTGCGCGAGGAGCTGCACCGGCTGCGCGCGGCGGAGGGCGACATCCCGACCTTCTTCCCGCCCGGGCACTTTTACTCGCCGCTGCCGTCGCGCAGCGAGATCACCGAGGCGTTCGCGCGCGGCGGGTTCGGCCCGCCGTTTGCCGGGATCGATCTCAACGAAGCCGCGCAACGGCAGCGGCTCGAGCGCATCGCCGGCTGGTACTCCGAGCAGCCGTTCCCCGAGCGGGCCACGGAGGGCTTCCGCTACCACCTCGACAATCCGTCCTACGGCGCGTTCGACGCCCTCATGCTCTACGGCATGCTGCGCGAGGCCCGGCCGCGGCGGATCGTCGAAGTCGGGTCCGGCTTCAGCTCCGCCGCGATGCTGGACCTGAACGAGCGCACGCTCGGAGGCGGCGTGGCGTTCACCTTCATCGATCCCGACATGACGCGCCTGCGGCCGCTCCTCCGGCCCGAGGACCATGCGCGCGTGACCCTGGTCGAGCGACGCGTGCAGGAGGTGCCGCTGGAAACGTTCGCGGCCCTGCGCGAGAACGACGTGCTCTTCATCGACTCCTCGCACGTGAGCAAGATCGGCAGCGACGTGAACCGGCTGTACTTCGACGTGCTGCCGGCGCTCGCCCCGGGCGTCCTCATTCACATCCACGACGTGGCGGGCAACCTCGAGTATCCGCGCGAGTGGTTCGAGGAAGGGCGGGCCTGGAACGAACAATACCTGCTGCGGGCGTTCCTGATGTACAACCGGGCCTACCGGATCGAGCTCTTCAGCGGCCTGCTGTTCAACCAGCATCACGCCTTCCTCCGCGAGCGCATGCCGCTCGCCGCCCGCGGCGGCGGCGGTCAGATCTGGCGCCGGAAGATCGAAAGCTGAGCGCGCGGCTGCCCGCGGGGCACCTTCCGGTTTCGGTCGGGCCGATTCCGCCCGGGTGGAGCCGCCTGCCCCCAGGCGGCTGACGTGCGACCAGACTTCCGCAGGGGCAGGCCGTACATCTTTCAGCGCGGCCTTTCTCGCCGGTGATTCGACGGCCCGCGGTTTCGGCCCGGCTCAGTCGGAATGATGCCGTTGCGGTGGAGCCGCCTGTCCCCAGGCGGCTGACGTCAGGCGACCCGGCCGCAGCGACTTGAGAGACACGCCGCTCCACCGTTCAATGCGGCCGTTCTCACGACGGACTTGAATGCCAGCTGCATGAGTTGGCTCAGAACGTCGCGATGCTCTCCAACCGCCGTCGGTAACGCGCGCCGATCGTCGCCGGGCTGAAGCGGGCGAGGATCGTCTCGCGGGCGGCGGCCCCGATCCGCGCGGCGAGCGCCCGGTCCGCGAACAGACGGCGCATGTGCTCCGCCGCGTGATCCGGATCGGGATCGGCCCAGGTCGAGCCGCGCGCGTAGGGCCCGTGATTGCGGTCGAGGGTGACGAGCGCGGCGCGCACCGGGCAGCCGTTGGCCGCGGAGACGAATTCCGCGGTGGCCGACCAGTCGGTGGAGATCACCGGCTTGCCCAGCAGCATGCATTCCGCGACGGCGAGCCCGAAGCCCTCGGAGCGGTGCAGCGAGACGAAGCTGTCGCAGGCCGACTCCAGCAGCGTGATCTCGGCGCGGGACAGCGTCCCGGTCAGCAATGTCGTCTCCGGCAGGTCCGCCACGCTCGCCTGCAAGGCGGCGAAATCGGCCTCGTTGCCCGCGACGTTCTGGACCTTCAGCACCAGCGCCGCGCCGTGGCCGGCCAGGCCCGACCGGCGGAACGCCTCGACCGCGGCCTGGGGATTCTTGCGCGCGGCGTAGGAATTGAGGTCGAAGAGCGTGAGGAAGAGGAAGCGGTCCGCGGGCAGGCCGAAGCGCGCGCGTGCCTCCGCCACGGACACCGCCGGCGGCGCGAGCGTGATCGCGTGCGGCATGGTGAGCACCGGCAGCGGAGACTTCAGGGCGATGGCCGCGGCGCTGAAATCGCTCGGGCACCAGATCTCGTCGTAATAATCGAAGCTCGGCACCCAGGCGTCGGGAAACTCCGGCAGCTCCCACGCGAAGTAGGCGATGTTGTACTTGCCGGCGCGAAAGCCCTTGCCGTGGTGGTGATCGAGGTCGCGGGAGGCCGGCGGGTCGACGTGGACGACATTCACGTCGTGCGGGTTGGCGTCCTGCAGGCGGGCGGCAAACGTCTGGTCGCCCAGCCGGTTCTTGCAATTGAGCTTCAGCGGCACGAGCGCGGTCGGGATCCCCGCGGCGTCGGCGGCGCGCACCATGCAGCGGGCCGACTCGCCCACGCCGAGGTCGGCGGTAAGGAAGCCCGCGATGTTCATCCCCAGCCGGGCGTGCCGCCGCGCGTACTCGGCCGAGTAGGGTGCGTCGCGACGGGAGAAATCGAAAATCACCTCGCCTGCATCCGTCGCGATCGACGTGAGCCGCAGCTGCCGGTTCTTGTGCTGCGCGCGGAAACGCTGCCAGGGGCCGAGCCCCGTGACGCGGCCGAGCCACGCGAGGATGTTGGTGGCGCCCACGCCCGTGAGCGTGAACGCCAGCGCGACTGCCTCCGCCGCGGGCACGTCGACGCGCAGCTCCCACGCTCCGGCGGTGCCGGCCGCAAGCCGGCCGCACGGCTGGCCGTTCACGGCGAGAAGCAGGCCCGGGACGCCGGCCTCGAGCCCGCGCGCGGCGGGATGGGCCACGTTCTCGCCGCGCACCACCAGGGCCCTGACGCCGGTCAGTGGCGGCAGGTGCACCGTGGCGGACTCGCGCAGCCAGGCCGAAGTCTCGTGGAACGTGTCGAAGAAAAGCCCGGCGTACGCGGTGAACCGCCGGGAAAAAGCGCCGCTCGCGGGGGGCGTGCGTGGACTCGAGGACATGCGTGCGGCGCGAAGCAAGGCGCGCCGCCCGGGCTTGGCAAAACTTTACGCGGCCACGCAAGTTCCCGAACTGCGGGCTTGCGCCCTCTTCGGCGAGCGGTCGTTTGTTTTCCCGTTAGCTGCGACATCAAGCACGCCCTTCCGGCAATCGCGTGCCTTCCTCACCCCTGAAATATTCCCTGGCTTCGGCCTTTGCCGCGTCCTGGCGCGTCGGCTCGTTGGTGCTGGTCACGGCACTGATCTGGGCGGCCTATTACCAGCGCTGGACGCCCGACTCGTGGCGCCTGCCCACGGACTACATCGGCGACGCGCACGAGATGCTCGCGCGCATCAAGGCGGCGTCGGAAGGGGACACGTGGCCGCTGACGCCACAGGTGATCGAGCGCCTCGGCGCGCCGTTCGGGGCGCATTGGAACGCCTACCCGACGCCCGACAAGCCGCTGCTGCTGGCGCTGGGCGCGCTCGCGCACGCGATCGGCCTTTTCGCCGCGGCCAACGCCGGCCTGCTGCTCGCGCAGATCTCCGCGTCGCTGGCATTCTATGTGACGGCGCGGTGGCTGCGGTGCCGGTGGGAGTGGGCGTGGGCGGGCGCACTGCTGTTTTCGTACACCTATCACGCCTTTCACCGGGGGCTCGCGCATTTCTCGTTCGTCTTCACCTGGACGGTTCCGCTCGGCCTGCTCGCGGTGTGGCTCGTGGCCCAGAGCAAGCGGCTCGAGTGGCGGAGCCCGGGCGCGTGGCTGTGTTGCGGCGTCGGCCTGGCGTTTGGCGTCAGCAATCCGTACAACCTGCTCTTCTGGGGCCAGCTCCTGCTCTGGGCGCTGATCGTGCAGTGGTTCGGGTCGCGCCGGAGGCCCAATCTCACGATCGGCCTCGCCGCGGGCGTGATCGCCGTCGCCGCGTTCGTCGTCACCAATGCGGAAGTCTGGATCCACGTGCAGGAGCCGGAGGGACTGCCGCTCCTTTCGCGCAACTACGGCGGGACCGAGCGCTATGCGCTCAAACCGATGGAGATGTTCATCCCTTCCCAGTTCCATCGCTGGGACTGGCTGGCGTTCTTCGGGCATCGCTATGCGCGCTGGTCCGAATGGCGGGGCGAGCCCTACCTGCCATATCTCGGCCTCTTCGGCATCGTGGGACTGGTGTGGCTCGGGGTGCTCAGCGTGCGCCGCCTCATGGCGCGCCAGGCGCCTCCGGGCCAGGCGCTCTCGGCGGGCTGGCTGCTCGCGTACGCGACCGTGGGCGGGCTGACGAACGTCGTCGCCTTCTTCTTCGGCGTGCAGATTTTCCGCGCGACGAACCGCGTCGCGATCTTCATCTCCGCGCTCGTGCTCGTGTTTCTCGTGGTCCGGCTCTCGCGCTGGACGGCCGGGTGGCCGCGGCCCTGGCGAATAGCGGCGGCACTGGGCGTGGCGGCCGTGGGTCTCTTCGACCAGCTGCCGGTGCGCTGGCCTGATGAAGTCTATGCGCGGATGAACGCCGATGCGCGCTCCGATCTCGCGCTCGGCCGCAAGGTGGAGGCGGCGCTTCCCGCCGGCGCGATGGTGTTCCAGCTTCCCGTGCTGGGCTTCCCCGAGGTCGTCCCCCCGCACCGCCTCGCCGACTACGAACACTTCCGCCTCTATCTCACCACGGATGCCCTCCGCTTCAGCTACGGCGCGGCGAAGTACCGGTCGCGCAGCCGCTGGCAGCGCGATCTCGAGCAGGTGCCGTTGCCGACGCTGGTGCGCCGGCTCGAGAGTTACGGGTTCTCCGCGCTGTACATCAACCGCAAGGGCTACGAGGACAACGCGGCGGCCATGCTCGCGGAGCTCGGCCGGCTCGGGTACACGCGCCTGCTGCACGGCGACGTCGGCAACCAGGTGCTCGTCTTCCTCAACCCGCAGGCCGAGCCCGTCCTGCCGCTCGGCCGCGCGCTCACGTACGGCCGGGGCTGGCATCCGCGGCCGGACAACGGCGTGCGCTGGGCGGCCGATCGCGCGGTGCTGTCGTATTTCAACCCGTATCCCCAGGCGCTGCAGGCGCAGTTGCACTTCGAGCTCGTCGGCGTAACGCCCCGGACGGTGAGCCTGGAGCAGAACGACCGCCTGCTGGCGGAGGTGACCACGGGTGAACAAGCGGTGCGGCTTGACCTTCCCGCGGTCTCGCTCGCCCCGGGGATCAATCGCTTCGTGCTGGAATCCCGCGAACCGGCGGAACGCCAGGGCACCGGGCGTTACCAGCTCCGGGCTTTTGGCCTGAAGGCGGCCACGATCCAGATCTTGCCCGGTCAGGGCGCGGGCGACTGGTCGGATTGACCGGCGCGGGCCGCCGCGCCGCAAGAATGAGCGTTGTCAGGGAAGGGAGGGAATGACGGTGTAGCATCGCCGCAACGCATGAACGCCGACGAATACATCAAGCTCGCCGAGGTGGAGGACCAGATGTGGTACTTCCGGTCGCTCCACGCCCACGTCGGGCGGGAACTCGCCCGCACCCTGCGGCCCGGCGCGGCGGTGCTCGACGCCGGCTGCGGCACCGGCGGGATGATCCTGCGACTGCGCGCGCAGCACCCGACCTGGACGTTTGCCGGCATCGACTTCATGCCGCTCGCCTGCGAACTCGCGCGCCGCCGCTGCGGGCCGGACGTAGACGTGCGGGTCGCATCGATCACGGAACTGCCGTTTGCCGATGCGAGCTTCGATGCCGTGGTGTCGGCCGACGTCGTGTGCCAGGTCGACAATCCGGAGGTGGCCGCGCGGGAGTTCTTCCGGGTGCTGCGGCCCGGCGGCACCGTCGTGATCAACGTGCCCGCGTACATGTGGATGTGGTCCTACCACGACGACTCATGCCAGACGAAGCACCGGTACACGCGGCCGGAAATTGCGGCGTTCTTCCGCGGTGCGGGCTTCGTCGAGGGCTGCACCACGCACTGGAACGCGCTGCCGTTCCCCGTGGTGTGGGCGAAGCGCAAGCTGTTCCGCCGCGAGACCGACACCAGCGACGTGAAGCGCTACCCAGGCTGGATTGAGGCGGGGTTCAACGGACTGATGGCGCTCGAGCATGCCTGGCTGCGCGCCGGCGGGCGCTGGGGCTGGGGCACCTCGGTCTTCGGGGTGGCGCGCAAACCGTAGCCGCCGCCGCGAGGCATGATCCATTTCGTCGTCGCCTGCGGACTGCTGCTGCACCTCGCGTTCTGGGGCGCCGGTCCAGCCTTGCTGGCGATGCCGCGACCCTGGCGGCGGTTCTGGCCGGTGCTGATCCTGCCGGCGGGCTTCGCACTGCAATCCGCGGTGGTCTGGTGGGGCGCGCACGCCGGCCTGCCCGGCACCCGGAGTTACGCCGTCTGGAGCGAACTCGTCCCGCTCGCATTGCTCGGACTCGGCCTGCGCCGGCGCCGGTGGCGCGAGGCGGCGGGGGACCTGGGACGTTTCGGCGTCGTCGCCGCCCTGGTCGCCGGCAGCCTCTTCCTGCTCGTGCTTCCCCTCGCGTTCGCGTCGCCGGGGCTCACGACGATCTCCCTCGGAAGCTGCGACGCGGCCGATTACGCGGCGGGAGCGCGCGTGCTGCTCGAGTTCGGGCGGTCCGATCGCAGCGGGTTTCTCGGCCTCACCGAAGTGGTGCAGGTGCTGTCGGTCGACAACTTCTTCGATTATTGGCTGCGCCTGAATCATTTCACGCCGTCGGCGCTGCTGGCCCTCAACGGCGCGGTGCTCGACTGTGCGCCGCACGAGCTGACGTCGCTGCTCACGTTTCTGCTCGTGGCCGCGATCGTCCCGGCGGTTTTCTGGAGCGCGCGGGCGATCCTCGGCTACAGCGGGGGCGTCAGCGTGATCATCGCGGCGCTCGCCGGCATCAGCCCGGTGTTCTGGTACGCGGCGGCGCACGTCGCGCCGGGTCAACTGCTCGCCGCCCAGGCAGTGGCGTGGCTCACCTGGGCGGGCGTGGCGCTGTGGCGCGGGCGGCTGGCCGCGGGTCGGGCGTGGCGGTTCGCGCCGATCCTCGTGCTCGGGACCTGGCTTGTGCTCGGCAGCTACAATTTCTTCGTCCTCGCCTGCCTGGTGCCCGCCTTCGCGGTGACGGGAGGCTTCGCGCTGTGGCGGCGGCAGTGGGGACGCTGGGCGCGCTGGGCCGGCTGGATGCTGGTGCCGCTCGCCGGCACGGGGGCGTTGTTCGCCGGGCGCGTGACCGGGCTGGCGGAGCGCTTCTCGCTCCTGCAGACCTACGACTTCGGCTGGCCGGTGCCGGCCCTGAGTGCCGAGGGGTGGCTCGGCATGGTGCAGGGCCCGGACCTCATGCCCTGGGAGACATTCGGGCTCCGCTGGCTGCTCGCGGCCGCGGTCGTGGGCCTGCTGGTATGGGCGTTCCTGCGGTCGGTGCGGGAGCGCCGGCCGGCCGCCTGGGTGGCGGTGGCCCTGATCGCGCCGATCGTGATCGCGTATCTGGGGCTCGAGGCGCGCGCCGCGCGGCTGGGCACCAATGCGAGCTACGACGCCTACAAGCTCTTCGCCGTGTTCTACCCGCTGCTGCTCCCCGCGTTTTGCTGGTGGGTCACGCTGCGGCGCAGCCGGCGGCTCTGGGAATGGCTGCTGGTCTGCGGCGTCGCGCTCGTGGTGGTGGGCTTCAATCTGCTCGCGGCGGGCCAGTTCGTGGTCGCGCTGGGCCGCCCGCCGCTGCGCGTCGACGGCGATCTCCGGCAACTGCGCCGCATCGAGGCGATGCCTGACGTGGCGTCGGTCAACCTGCGGCTGGCGGACATGTGGTCGCGCCTCTGGGCCAACGGATTCCTGCTGCGCAAGCCGCACTACTTTCCCAGCCATACCTACGAGGGCCGGCAGGAAACGGCGCTGCGCGGAGACTGGGACCTCGAGGGCGGCACCGTCGCGCTGGCGCTGCCGGGTCCCGCCCGCCGCGAGCTCACGCCGCGCTTCGCGCTGGTGGATACCCGTCACCCTGCCTTCGTCCGCGTCGATGCCGCCGCCGGGTGGCACGTGGAGGAAGCCGATCCGCGGGGCGGCGGCCGCTGGCAATGGACCCAGGGTCGCGCCACGCTGCGCGTGCGCAATCCGCACGCCTATCCGGTCACGCTGGCGGTGGCGGTGGACGGCTGGGCGGTTCGTCCGCGCACCGTCGCGCTGGCCGGCGCCGATGGCACCGTGGCGGGGACGGGGGAGTTCGGGCCGGAGCGCCGGCGCGTGGAGTTTCCGGCCGTGAAGGTCCCGCCCGGGGAATCGGAGCTGGCGCTGGACTCGCCGGCGCCGCCGGACCGGGTGTCCGGCGATCCGCGGCCGTTTGGCGTATCCGTATTCCGGTTGCACGTCACGCCGCGGCTGCGGCCTTAGCCAGCCATGCCATGGGCCGTCACCTCGCCCATGAGATCAGCCGCGCGGACGGCGGCGACGAAATCGCTTTTCACCTGCGCCGCCGGGACTTCACTCTCCCATCCTCATGCCCGCCCCGCTGTCCCTCCGCCGCACCTTCTCCGGCAAAAGCGTCCTCGTCACCGGCGGCCTGGGCTTCATCGGCTCCACTCTTGCGCGCACGCTGCTGGCGCTCGGAGCGCGCGTTGCGGTGGTGGACAACCTCAAGCCCGAATACGGCGGCAACCGCCGCAACCTCGCGGGCGTGGCGCGGCGCATCCGCGTCCACATCGCCGACGTGCGCGACTGGCCGCGCCTGCCTGAACTGGTGCGCGGGCAGGATTACCTTTTCAACCTCGCGGGCCAGACGAGTCACATGGACTCGATGACGGACCCGCAGACCGACCTCGACATCAACTGCCGCGCGCAGCTCGCCATCCTCGAGGCTTGCCGGCAGCACAACCCCGGCATCCGGATCGTGTTTGCCAGCACGCGGCAGATCTACGGCCGGCCCGATTACCTGCCCGTCGACGAGCGGCACCCGCTGCGGCCGGTCGACGTGAACGGCATCAACAAGATCGCGGGCGAGTCGTTCCACCTCCTCTACTCGCGCGTGCACGGGATCGCGGCCACCGCGCTGCGGCTCACCAACACGATCGGACCGCGCATGCGCATCAAGGATGCGCGGCAGACTTTCGTCGGGGTGTGGATCCGGCGCCTGCTCGAGGACCAGCCGATCGAGGTATGGGGCGGCGCGCAGTGGCGCGACTTCACCTATGTGGACGATGCCGTCGAAGCCTTCCTCCTCGCCGCCGCGCGGCCGGAGGCGGTCGGGGCCGTGTACAACCTCGGCGGCCCGCCGCCGGTGACCCTGGCCCGGCTCGCGGAACTGCTCGTCGAGATCAACCGGGGCGGGGCGTTCGTCGTGCGGGAATTTCCCGGCGACCGGAAGAAGATCGACATCGGCGATTACTACGCCGACGACCGGCTCATCCGGCGGCAGCTCGGCTGGAAGCCGCGGACCTCGCTGCGCACCGCGCTCGCGCGCACGGTCGCCTACTATCGCCGCGAGCGGGCGGCCTACCTCTAGGCCGGTGCACGGCTGCGCGGCGCCGGGAGCGGCAGCTTCGTTCCGCGGCCGCCGCGGGCGGAAACTTTCCTTGCGCTCCACCCACCTTGTAACGGCTAATGGTGCGGATGTCAGGTCCGGCTCTGAGCTTCGTCATACCCCTTTATCGCAGCGCTGAGACGATTGGCGGCGTGGTGCGCGAAATCGAAGGCCTCACGATTCCCGGCGGGCACGAGATCGTCCTCGTCCACGACGGCAGCGGCGAGGAGACGAGCGTCGTCTGCCGCGAGCTGGTGCGCACGGCGCGCGTGCCGGTGACGCTGATCGAGCACGCGCGCAACTACGGCGAGCACAACGCGGTGCTGACCGGATGGCGCCACGCGCGGGGAGCGCACATCGTCAATCTCGATGACGACGGGCAGAATCCGCCGACGGAGGCGGTGCGGCTCTGGCAGGAGGCGGTGGCGACCGGACACGACGTGGTGTTCGGGCACTACGATGAGAAGCAGCACTCCGCGTGGCGGAACTTCGGGAGCTGGTTCACGAACCGGATGACCGACTGGGCGCTCGACAAGCCGCCGGGGTTCTATCTTTCGAGCTTCCGCTGCGTGAGCGCCTTCGTCGCGCGGCAGGTCGTGTCGTATGCGGGGCCGTATCCCTACATCGACGGGCTGCTGCTGCAGGTGACGCAGCGAATCGGCTCGATCGAGGTGCGGCACGAGCCGCGGCGGGCCGGCGCGAGCACGTACACCCTCGGGAGGCTGCTGCGGTTGTGGCTGAGTGCCTGGATCAATTTTTCCGTGCTGCCGCTGCGGGCGGCGACGCTGATCGGCATCGTGATCGCGTGCGCCGGCCTGATCGCCCTGGGGTGGGTCTTCTGGCTCTGGTACCGGCAGGAGGGTCCGCAATACGGCTTCGGCTGGATCATGGCCGGGATGCTGATCTTCTCGGGCGCGCAGCTCGTGATGCTGGGCCTGATCGGCGAGTACGTGGGCCGGATGTTCCTGGCGGTGAACCAGCGCCCGCAGTCCGTGGTACGGGAAGTGCGCCAGTCGGTCCCGGCGGCCTGAAGCGGACTTCCAACGGGCGCCGACGGCGAACGTCGGCGCGGGGCGGCCGTGGCGCCACGGCTGCGACGGGACGCAGCCTTCGGGATTCGCCTGACCGGCAGGAGTGCCGGTGGCTACGCCTCCGCGCCCGGACGGTCGCCAAACATCTCCTGCCAGCGTGCGAACTCGACTTCGAGCCCGCGCGTCACTCCGGCCACGGCTTCCGCGGGAGGCCGCCGCCGGCAATGTCCGAGGTACGCGCAACAGGCGAGGGCGAGGCGGTAGTCCCGCGACTCCGGCACGACGAGCGCCCGGGCGAGAAAAGCGCGGCACCAGGTGCGGGTGCCGTCGTCGGCGGCGGCAATGAGGTCGGCGCCCCAGCGCAGCGCGAGGCGGTAGGAGTTCTGTTCGTCGCGGGCCTTGCGGCCGGGCGAGGAACTCACGTGATGGCGCACGGTGCTCCGGAGGGCGACGACGGTCTCGAGGCCGGCCGCGCGGGCGCGGAAGCAGAGGTCGATGTCCTCGCCGCCATTGACGAAGCCCTCGTCGAATCCGCCGAGCTTCTCCCATGCCGCGCGCTCGATGAGCAGGCAGGCGCCTGTGACGGCCGGCACGCGCCGCACGGGTTGCAGGAGCCGCGCGGGCCACGACGGCCGCGTCCGCGCGTGCATCGGCTTGCCGGTGAGGTTGACGACGAGACCGGCGTGATCGACGGCGCCGGTGCGGGCGTCGAGCTGGACGTTGCCGACCGGGCCGGCGCGCTCGCCGAGCGCGGCGTGCGCGGCGAGCATCGGCTCGAGCCAGCCGGGCAGCAGGATGAGATCGTTGTTCAGCAGCGCGAGCAGCCGGCCACGGGCGGCCGCGGCGGCGCGGTTGTTGGCGGCGGCGTAGCCCAGGTTGCGCGGGTTGAGCAGGACGCGAAGGCGGGGATCGGCGAGCGTGTCCAGCCAGGCGCGCGTGCCGTCAGTGCTGCCGTCGTCGACGAAGATGACCTCGTATTCCAGCCCGGGCGGGAGCGTGGCCTGCAGGGTGGCCAGCATCGCCTGCGTGAGGGGCAGGCAATTGAACAGCGGGACGAGGATGCTGACCTCCGGAGCCGCGGCGGCTGGGCGGGGAGAGGAGGGCGATGGGCGAGGAGGCGGCAATGAGAACCCGGGCGCGGACCAGGGAAGGCCGGGCGCCCGGTGACCTATCGTCCCGGGACCGGCGCCTCAAGCCTGCGGCGTCTCCGCGAGGAGCCGCCGCAGATAGGCGCCGTAAGAGGACTTGCCCAGCTTCGCGATGTTGGCGTCGAGCGTCGCGCGATCGATCCAGCCCTGGCGCCAGGCGATTTCCTCGAGGCAGGCGATCTTCAGGCCCTGGCGGTTCTCGATCACGGAGACGAACTGCGCCGCCTCGAGCAGGGAATCATGCGTGCCGGTGTCGAGCCAGGCGGTGCCGCGCCCGAGCAGTTCCACCTGCAGCCGGCCGGCCTCGAGGTAGAGCCGGTTCAGGTCGGTGATCTCGAGCTCGCCGCGCTTCGAGGGCTTGAGCGAACGGGCCAGCGCGACCACGTCGCGGTCGTAGAAGTAGATGCCCGGGATCGCGTAGTTGGACTTCGGATGCGCGGGCTTCTCCTCGAGCGAGAGCACGCGGCCGTCGGGGGCGAACTCGACGACCCCGTAGCTCTTGGGATCGGCGACGTGGTAGCCGAAGATCGTTGCGCCGTCGGTCCGCGCCGAGGCGCGCGCGAGCGATTTCACCAGGTCGTGCCCGTAGAAGAGATTGTCGCCGAGCACGAGGGCGGCCGGCTGGTCGGCCAGGAAGCCGGCGTCCTGCGCGATGTGGAAGGCCTGCGCGAGTCCGTCGGGGCTGGGCTGCTCCGCGTAGGCGAGCTTGAGTCCGAAGGCCGCCCCGTCACCGAGCAGCCGGCGGAAGAGCGGCAGATCCTGCGGGGTGGAGATGAGGAGGATGTCCCGGATGCCCGCGAGCATCAGCACCGACAGCGGGTAGTAGACCATCGGCTTGTCGTACACCGGCATGAGCTGCTTGCTCACGGCGACGGTGAGGGGGAAGAGACGGGTGCCGGAGCCGCCCGCCAGCACGATGCCACGGCGTGGCATCGTGCTGGCGGGGGGGGAGGGGGGAGAGGCGATGGGCGATGGTTTAGCTGACATGGGTGCGTGACTTGATGAGCGCTCCAAGACGCCGGGCGAGGGTAGCGGCGGCAGTGAGGAGTGGGCCGGCTTCCTGCGTGGAGATCAGGCCGACTTCCACGCCGATTTCGATCTGGGTTCGCAGCTCTGCGAGAGATCCCTTGGCGATGTAGAAAAATCTCACGCCTTCCTTGTCGGAATCAGGTTCGTCGCCCTCCGCTATGTTCGATGGTACGCTGATCGCGGCCCGTCGGATCTGGTCGCGGAGGCTGAAATCCCTAATCCCGTTCGTAGCCCGGTAGGTGGCGACGGCGAGGTGCTTCGCACCGCGCCAAACCTCGAGGTCGTGGAAACCGGTACCCATCGCCCATCGCCTATCGCCTATCGCCGGCCGCTCCGAGACGCTCCCTCGCGTATCGGGTGGCCGTAATCTCCCCCGCCCACGCCCGGTTCGCCAGATACCAGTCGACCGTCTTCTCGATGCCGGTGGCGAAGGACTCGCGGGGCGCCCAGCCGAGCTCGCGCTGGAGCTTGGTGCAGTTGATCGCGTAGCGACGGTCGTGGCCGGGGCGGTCGGCGACGTAGGTGATCTGCGTCGCGTACGGCTGGCCGTCGGCGCGCGGGCTCTTGCGGTCGAGCAGGCTGCAGATGGTCTTCACGATCTCCAGGTTCGGCTGCTCGTTGAGGCCACCGATGTTGTACGTCTCGCCGATCCGCCCGCGCTGGAGCACGAGCCAGATCGCGGCGGCGTGGTCCTCGACATAAAGCCAGTCGCGAATCTGCTGGCCGTCGCCGTACACGGGCAGCGGCTTGCCCTCGAGCGCGTTGAGGATCATCAGCGGGATCAGCTTCTCGGGAAAGTGATACGGACCGTAGTTGTT
>ERZ761602.3711-NODE-3711-length-21058-cov-15.494596_pt1 | contig 21058 bp, 15 predicted proteins | sample MGYA00512165_ERZ761602 | MGnify/ENA primary metagenome ERZ761602 (study PRJEB28899, sample SAMN02445085) | bioreactor sludge metagenome | biome: EBPR sludge; isolation source: Thorneside wastewater treatment plant | place: Australia: Brisbane, Thorneside...
AAATTGGTGACACATGGTAACAAGACAAACCGGACAAATTGGTGGCGCAACCGATAGTGGATTTTCCCCGCCGCAAATCAACAGCCTAGATGATACAGGTCTTTCGCCTCTGTGGTTGCAAGATTTAATTCTCAAGGTGCTGTATTTCCGTGGCTATCTGACCGGCTTCAAAATTGCCGAAGAAATCACGCTTCCTTTTGCAGGCGTAGTAGACCAATTACTCTTTACCCTCAAACAAGAAAAAACCATCGAAGTCAAATCATCACAAGGCGGTTTAGGTGATGGCGCATACACTTACGGCATCACCAGTGCGGGCATTATCCGCGCGCGTGAAGCGTTAGATCGTAGTCAATATGCCGGACCTGCCCCAGTTCCGTTTGAAGTCTATAACGAATCGATTCGTCGCCAGAAAAGTGGAAAACTAACTGTTACCACAAGAACCATGAGACAAATTCTTTCTCAAATGGTCATATCCGAAACCACATTTCAAAAATTAGGACCCGCCTTAAATTCAGGCACATCCATTTTTATGTATGGACCGCCCGGCAATGGGAAAACCAGTATTGCACGTGCCTTTGGTAATCTTGTCCTCAGCCAAAATATGTATATTCCGTATGCTTTGTATTTAGATGGTCAAGTTATCAAAGTGTATGACGCTGTTAGTCATAGCCTTGCACCAGATACAGAAGGCAGTGGCAGTTCTACTGGAAACTTACGTTCTAACACACGCCGCGACCCGCGTTGGGTAAAAATTCGCAGACCATTTATTGTTGTAGGTGGTGAATTAAATCTTGAAGGTTTAGACCTTGTTTTTGATGACACCACAAAATTTTATGAAGCCCCATTTCAAGTGAAAGCCAATGGTGGCATTTTATTAATTGATGACTTTGGTCGTCAACAAGTTCGCCCGCGTGATTTATTAAATCGTTGGATTGTGCCGCTTGAAAATCGCCTCGATTATTTGCGTTTACATACAGGGCGCAAAGTTGAAGTTCCATTTGATGTGCTTATTGTTTTTTCAACCAACTTGCCGCCAAAAGATTTAGTAGATGAAGCCTTCTTACGTCGTTTGCGTCACAAAATAGAAATCGGTGACCCATCCTTTGAAGAGTTTCGTGAAATCTTCAAACGCGTTTCACAAGATAAACGTGTTGAATATAATGACCAAGGTCTCGCGTATCTTTTGCAAGAATGGTATATCAAACGCAATCGTAAAATGCGTGCTTCACATCCACGTGATTTGCTCGATCAAATTCTTGATATTTCTTCTTATCTTGCAGTTCCGCCGACCATGTCACGTGACATGATAGACCGCGCCGCCAAAGCATATTTCGTGGATATTTAATTTCGCCTCATTCTTACCTTCAACCTGCCTCTGATGCTTCAACATTTTCCTAGCCCCATCATCCTCGCACACCGCGGTGACCTTGCTCACGCACCAGAAAATACTCTGCCATCTTTTTCGCAAGCGATACAAAAAGGTGCCGATGGCGTTGAGTTAGACGCAAAATTAACTGCGGATGGTCATGTAATTGTCTTTCACGACATGACATTGGATAGAACCACAAATGGCACAGGCAAAGTTGCCTCATTTACTTTAGATGAAATCCGCAAATTGGATGCAGGTTCATGGTTTGACTCAAAGTTTGTAAATACACAAGTCCCTTTGTTAGAAGAAGTGTTTGAAACTGTCGGCAAAGATAAATTAATCAATATTGAATTAACCAACTATTCCACCCCAAAAGATGGTTTAACTCAAAAAGTATGTGAGTTGATTAAGAAGCATAATAATCATAAGCAAATTATTTTCTCATCATTTTTTGCATCAAACCTAAAAATTGCAATGCAAACCTTGCCAGAAATTCCACGTGGACTTTTGGCAATGCCCGGTATTATCGGTTTGTGGGCAAGGTCATTTGGTTTTATGTTTGGCGATTATCAAGCACTGCATCCGCACATTTCGAGTGTTAGCAAAGAACAAATTCAACGCGCACATCGCATTAAAAGAAGAGTGCATGTGTGGACAGCAAACACCCCAGCAGAAATTTTGCGCCTGAAAGATTGGGGCGTTGATGGAATTTTTACCGACGACCCAGCTATGGCTGTGCAAACTCTGTCGAGGCGTACATGAAGGCATCCGCTTGGAAAGACCAAATCAACCCGAAGCGAGAAGCGCAAGAAAATATCATGGCGTCGTTCACAGAGCGGCGTCCATTTTGTCTTAATATCAAATTATGTTATAAGAGTGGATAATGCGTTTCATCCGAATTTTGTTTTTATTTGTTTTTCTTTTATCGTTTACACCTGCTCAAGCACAACCGCCCACACCACCGGCGGCTGTACAACTTGTGCTGGCATCTATGACGCCGCAAGAAAAAGTGGGGCAGTTGTTTTTGGTCTCATTTAATGGAACAGATACGAGTGAAGAATCACAAATTTTTAATTTAATCACGCGCTATCATGTTGGCGGGGTAGTGTTGACCGCTGAGAATGATAATTTTACAAATGTAGATACACTCACACAAACGCATACCTTAATTAATAATTTGCAAAGAATTGAGTGGCAAAACTCTACCAATGCCAATGCTGAATACACGCCTTTGTTTATTGGGATTGCTCAAGAAGGGGATGGTTTTCCGAGTGACCAATTGATTAATGGGTTAACACCTTTGCCGAGTGACATGGCAATTGGGGCAACTTGGGATGTTTCGTATGCTGAACAAGTGGCTGAGATTCGCGGGCGTGAATTAGAAGCCTTAGGTTTTAATTTATATATTGGACCTTCTTTAGATGTGCTTGAGAATCCCTCTACATCAGGTGGGGATTTGAACACGCGCGTTTTTGGTGGTGACCCATTTTGGGTTGGTGAGATGGGGCGAGCATTTGTAAAGGGTTTGCATGAGGGCAGTGAAAATAATCTTTTGGTAATTGGCAAACATTTTCCCGGCGTAGGTGGTGCAGACCGTTTGCCCGAAGTGGAAGTTTCTACGGTTCGTAAATCTTTAGAACAGTTGAAGCAAATTGAATTGGCTCCATTTTTTGCAGTGACTGGTAACGCGCCTGTTCCAAGCAGTGTAGTAGATGGTTTGTTGGTTTCACATATTCGTTATCAAGGTTTTCAAGGGAATATTCGCGCTACTACAAAACCAATCAGCCTTGATTCGCAGGCATTGACTCAAATTATTACCTTGCCGGAGTTTTTAACTTGGTATAACGAAGGCGGGTTATTAATCAGTGACAATATTGGTACGGCTTCGGTGCGTGAGTTTTATGCGTTGGGTGGCGGACAATTTTCTGCTCGCAACGCCGCGCGTGATGCTTTTTTAGCAGGGAATGATATGGTTTATTTGGGGAATATCAAAGCCGATGATTCACCGGATACATACACAACAACGATTCGCGTGTTAGATTTTTTTGCACAAAAATATATCGAAGACCCTGCCTTTGCTCAACGAGTAGATGCTTCGGTGGCACGCATTCTGACTGCCAAACTTGGTTTGTATGATAACTTTATTTTTGCAAATGTAATCGTACCTGAATTAGATTTAACTGAATTTGGCATAGGTGCAGATGTAACCTTTGCAGTGGCACAAAATTCTGCGACGTTAATTAGCCCAAGTGTACAAGACCTTACTTCTGTTTTACCGCAACCGCCACAAACCAATGAACGTTTGGTCTTTATCACTGATGCTACAAGTGTAAGACAATGCGTAGGATGCCCACCCCAGCCACAACTTGCGGTAGATGCGTTAGAGTCTGCCATCTTAAAGCTATATGGTCCGCAAGGCGGAAATCAAGTGGAAGAGTTTCGTTTATCTTCTTATTCTTTAGAAAATTTGCAAGCCTTGTTAGATCTACCGGAAGATAATCAATTCGTGGCAGATGATTTAGAGGTAGCCGATTGGATTGTAATTTCTATTACCGATGCTTCAAAAAATCAGCCAGCTTTAATTAACCGTTTCTTACGAGAACGCCCGGAAGTATTGCTCAATAAAAATATTATTTTGTTTTCTTTTGGTGCGCCATATTATTTTGATACCACCACACTTTCAAAATTTACAGCCTATTATGCTTTATATAGCAAGCAACCTCAATTTGTTGATGTGGCTGTGCGATTGTTGTTTCAAGAGTTAACTCCTAGTGGAGCATCGCCGGTTTCTGTTCCAGCAGTTAATTATGATTTGATTTCTGTCATGTCACCGAATCCGAATCAAATTATCCCGCTCTTTCTTGACCTTCCACCTGCTCCGGCAAGTGAACCGAATACTACGCCTGAACCGACTCAGATTCCGCTTTTCCAAATTGGTGACACAATTGCATTGCGTACAGGTGTGATTGTAGATAACAATGGCAACCCCGTGCCGGATGGAACAGTGGTGCAATTTACTATGAACTTAACCGGCGAAGGCGGCGGTATTTTGCAACAAGAAGCTTCTGTCACTACACAGGGTGTTGCAAGGGCTTCATTTGGTTTAGATAGACCCGGCTTGCTAGAAATTCGTGTGACCAGTGAGCCAGCAATTATTTCAAACTTAATTCGATTGGATGTTTCGCAATTGGGTCCTGTAGAGGTGAGTGTAGTGACGCCGGTTTTAACTCAATCTATTGAATCCACGCCTGAAGCGGAAATTGAAGAAGCCGAAGACCCGTATATTTCAGTTGAAGGATATCCAAAATTCCCGGCTTGGCTGGTTTCGATGTTTATGATTGTAATTGTGGCGGGTTTGGTTTTTGTGATTGCCTCACAATTTGTGACTCGTTCCTTTGCTTTGCGATGGGCATTAGGAATTTTGATAGGCGGTTTGTTGGCTTACAATATCTTAGCCTTTGGAGTTTTTGGAATTTCAAATTGGTTGATTGAAAATAGTATCGGTGGTGTAGCTATGGTTACGTTGATAGGTCAGGCATTGGGATTTATAGGCGGTTGGTTTTGGTCTCGCGGGAAAAAATAATCTCATCATCAAGAATAAAGGAGAATCTGTATGGAATCAAACTCAAAAAACAAAGTAAAACAACCTCCCATTTTGTTTGACAAGACTCAAGCCATCATCAAAGAATTAAATAAAAAATTAGGCGGCACATTGATTACCTACTTCAACAATCCGCGTGGAAGTGTCTGCCATGATGATGTATTGGCTTTATTTGAATTACTAGAAAAAATTGGACATCAACAAAAGATTTATCTCTTTATCAAGTCCAGTGGCGGAAATGGACAAGCCTCTTTGCGTTTGGTTAATTTGCTTCGTCAGTATTGTGAAAAAGTGATTGCCGTGATTCCATTGGAATGTGCATCCGCCGCCACAATGATTACGCTTGGTGCGAATGAAATCTACATGGGACCGATGGCATATCTCACTCCAGTAGATACTTCATTGACTCATGCACTTTCTCCCATTGACCGTGACAATGACCGCGTCAGCGTTTCGCTTGACGAGTTGACTCGTGTCGTTCGGCTGTGGCAATCTCAAAAGTCTGATAAGAACGAGAATGAAAATCCATATCAACAATTGTTTCAACATGTGCATCCATTGGTGATTGGTGCAGTGGACCGAGCCGAATCATTGTCTATTATGTTGTGTAAAGAATTATTGGCGTATCACATCAAAGAAGAAAAGATACAAGACAGAATCGCGAATGCTTTGAATGCAAAATATCCGTCACATGGATACCCGATTTTGTTTGAAGAAGCCAAACGTGTGGGATTAAAAGTCAGCCACTTGACTCCTGAAATTAATTCTTTATTGTTGGAATTGAATGAGTTGTATAGTGAAATGGGTCAACGTGCCACCACTGACTTTGACGACACACACGCTCACAGCAACGAAATTTTGAACATTTGGGAAACAAGTGGCATATTAGTCCACTTTCAACAAGATAAAGATTGGTTTTATCGTACCGAAGAACGCCGCTGGATTTCACTCAACGACAATAGCACTTGGCGTCGAACTCTCAAAGTGGGCAACAAAATCGAAAAATCTATTTTGCATATTTCGTAAAATAAAAGCCCTGACAAATTTTGTCAGGGCTTTTTGATTCTAACGGTTTAAGATATTGTTTCTGTGCGAAATATGTTTGCGCGTAGGCAAACGAACTTTTAATACAGTTAATTGCTGCACGCTTTGTTAGCAAGAACTGACTTGTGCCAGACTTACCAACTAAAAACAAAAACCACAACCAACTTACTTTATTTTACACGCAACAAAATTTTTAGCAATACCGAGATTGAAAAAATAAACGCTAAATTTTGAAACACTGAAACTTGATTTAGAAAAAAACGCCTGCGAGCCAGAACTTTTATTTTTGAAAATACCTTTACCAAAAAGCCGAAACACAATTTACCAAAACTATAACTGAAAACCTTGACGTTAATTTTGAGAACTTACACCAACCGAAAATTAACATTGTGTTTCGACAGGCTCAACAACCGCCAGCAAAGTGGATTTTGCCTAATCAAAACCTTTATATACAAAAGCCTTGACCAAAAAACACAAAAGCCAATTTAGGCGACCTGACTTAATTTAACCTGAAACTTAGCGAAACGAAAACTTAACTTTGCCAAAAGAAAAACATTGCTAAAACCCAAAACCTAAACTTGCAGACTCAAACACAATTGAAAACGAAACATAATTTTAGAAAACGCATGAAATGTTTAACGAAAAGTTCTTGCTAACGGCGAGCGTTACCCGCGCCGCGCCTGTTTACCTGTCCGATTCGAGCCGCGCTGGCGCGGCGTCGGGTGCACGCATTGTTGGGCGTGTTTCTGCAATTGGAACTCAGCGAACGGGTATCGCTTTTGCCAATACGCCACAATGCGCTCTGCAATTTCAAGCGGATATAAAACACAATCCGCGACCCTTACAGCGTGTTCGTAGTAATTCCGTGTGTTCAATTTCAAGTCATATTCTGCGGCTTGCAATTGCCACTCAGGAGTGTTTTCAAACTTATTCGGGAACGGTGTCCATTGCAGGATTTGATACATCGTTTTACCTTCGCTTTCTGTTGAGCAAGGAAACGCCCAACGGCTCGCGTTACCCGCTGGTGGGCGGGACGAGGCAACGCCATTTTACCGGAACCAACTTCAAGCCACGCAAAGTGCCTGAAAACGCGCAGAGTCCCACCAGTCGGGTGCACGCATTGTTAGCCAGCCTGATGTGGTTCCCAGTTGTCTATCTTAAGGCTCCGGTTCCAGTTCTCCTGTGGCGGATTGGTCAGCCCGCTACTGTGATAGAATTTCCTATACAGGTCGTTACCAAAGCTGCTCGATCTGTCAACATTATGCCATACGTGGCTCCGTTGGGACGACCCAACGCAGATCATCTTGTGAAGAGGACGACCTCTTCAAAAGGAGCATATAGTATGGCGTGGATTCTTCTCTTTATTGCGGGGTTACTCGAAATGGTTTGGGCTCTTCTGTTAAAACAATCTGAAGGCTTTACACGGCCGGTCCCGACAGTCGGTTTTTTTATTAGCTTACTCTTCAGTATGTTCTTACTTGCACAGGCACTCAGGACACTTCCTGTCGGTTCTGCCTATGCGGTTTGGACAGGCATTGGGGCTGCGGGAACAGCTATTGTTGGGATGCTGTGGCTTGGCGAGTCACGGGATATTGTGAAGCTTGTTTCATTGGTCATGCTGATCGCTGGCATTATCGGATTGCGCCTTACCAGTGCACATTAGATCGTAGAATAAAACTAGCCAAAACAAGAGTTGGATACTCGTATCTGACTCTTGTTATTTTTAATTTCGTTGAAGAGCAAGATAAACGGCGCATCCCGAAGGCTACTCTACATTTCCTGATGGGCTGGCTAACTATGAGTTATACAGCCATTGGCTGTATAACATTCCATATAGGGGTGTTATACAGAAACATTCTGTATAATAGCCTATGTACAGCATTATACATTCACCTATTTACTAGAGCAAGAAACCAATCCTTAAATCCCTATTCCCCATTCCCTAATAACTTTTTCACTTCACCCGCATCATAAACCCCACCACACGCATTAAACAAATCTAACGCCTTCAACAAGGCTTGTTCGCGTGCTACACCTTGCGAATGTTTCCCTAATTCACGCCAAGCCATGCCTTCATCTAACGTCATAGAATATTTGCGCGCAACTTCGGCACTTCTCTGCCAATGCTTGAAAGCCGAATCTTTTTTACCGTTTAACCAATCTTGCAAACCTTCAAAATACAAATACGATGGTTCAGCCATCGGGAAAGCAGGCTTGAATTTCTTTTGTAATTTCATCAAAACCGAAATTGTTTTTTGAATCTCTGCTTTTGTGCGCCAGCCGTCCATCTCAAACGTTTTTCCGCTTTCCAAAATTTCAAAAATCACTTGTGATAACAATTTATACGAAGCCAATAAAGAATAAATAGTTTGTGGCAATGGGAGCAAAATCGGCAAAGACTTAACCATATTTTTCACCGCGTCTTCATCTCTGCCCAAACGCCAAGTTGCATACGCGCGCATGGCATACAATTGCGCCACATTGATATTGGTATTATCCAAATTCTCGCCGTCTTTCATACTTTCTAACGCGCCTTCAAACTCACCCCGAATCATTTGATTCAACGCCGTGCCGTATGTGCTCCATGTGCGATGTAACAAATTGCCAGATTTTTTTGCTTGCGCGAATAGATTGCTATAATATTTTTGTGATGATTCAAAATCCGCGCCTCTGAAATACTCCAAACCTGCCAGCACAACCTCAGCATCTCCTTCGAGGCGGCTGTCCGACGCGTTGGACGCAATCTCTTTCATCTTCAATAATGACTTACGCGATTCTTCCCACTCTGCAATTCCAAGTTGATATACACCCACTGCTAAATACGTCCACATTTGTGAGCGCGGATTATTCACTTTTTCAGAGGCTTGTATGGCTTCTTTGGCATAATATCTAGCCATTGGATGACTCACGAATCCCAAAATAGCACTAGCAGAACCCAACGCCCACACTCTCGCGGCAGATAAACTGCCACCTGATTCAGAAAGATTCATGCTTGCTAATGTGTGATACAACATTGGCAAGTTGTCTAATTTCAAAAAGTTGATGTTGCCTAAATGTGTATAAATCTGTGCTACTTCTTGTAATTCAGAATCAATATGTTTCAAACGTCCCATAAACAAAGTTGGGAAGCGCCGATGTAAAAATTGAATCACGGCTTGGCGAAGCAAGCCGAAGATAATGCCGAGGCTTGAACTAGGACTGGGGAATTTAAGTACACCTGCCGCCCGACGTAAAGAAGCGGTTGCAGATTCCAAATCACCCAAACCAATTTGTGCATCCCCAATCAAACGTAACCAATACGCTTTTCGTAATGCTGAAATGCTTGTATCTTTTGTGGCTTCGGTTCTTTCTAATGCTTGCGTAAAAAATTGAATCGCTTCGCGATAGGTTCCATTGCGGAAAGCCATCTCACCAGATTTTTCTAAATATTCAATTGCTTTCTTGGGTACATCGGCTTGCTTCCAATGATGTGCCAAGACTGGATAATACGCAACAATATCACGTGAAAAAGAATCTTCATACCATTCAGCAATCGCGCGATGCAATGAACGCCTTTGTGAAAACAACAAAAGGTTATACGCCACTTCTTGCGTGATGATATGTTTGAATAAATATGAAATTTCAGGGTCGGGTGTATCAAGAATAGTGAGTTCTTGATTTTCAAGATGGGTGAGATATTCAGGCAATGCTGAAAGGTCAGACTTGATAGGATAAATCGCAGATAACTCTCGCAAAGCAAACACTCTACCAATCACCGAGGCAACTTTCAATGTAAGTTGATGCGCGGGTGGCATTTTATCAATGCGACTCGTAATCACGCCTTCAAGTGTGCCGGGCATATTCAATTCATCTAAATTTCCGCCAATCGAAGTGATATGACATTCATTGCCGACAATATCAATATAACCGCCGTCACGCAAGGCGTAGGCAAGTTCTTCACTATAAAACGGATGACCTTCTGCTTTGTTGCGAATAAACGTAACCAATTCATTCGGTAAAATTTCTACTTCTAAGCGTTGAGATAATAATGTTTTTATATCTACATCACTCAAAGAAGATAAAACCAAATGGCGTGTAGAAGCCATGCCTTTAATAGCATTAAATTCTGCTGGTGTTTGTAAACCGATTGGGCGGAAGGTTAACACAATTAATAACGGCGAAATTTTCTGCGCCGCCAAATTGAGCAATGCCCACGAACCTGAATCCAACCAATGCACATCTTCAATTACCAAAACCGTGGGCGATTCGTTTGCTTTTTTTGCTAAACGCTCAATTACCAACTGGTGCATGGCGCTAGCGCGTGCATCCCCAACGATGTTTTGAGTCTGTTCATTATCAGGAATCGTAAACGGTAAAACTGCACTCAATAATGGCGCATGTTCTTTCAAATCTTCGTCTTTATCAATCATTTTTTCAAATGAATGTTTTTGTTCGCTTAAAGATTCTAATTCGCTTAAGTTGAAAATTTTTCTAGCAATATCTTTCCACACATGATACGGCGTGTTTTGCTCAATCGCTTCGCCCAACCCTAACAAAATATTGACGTTCATCGCATCGGCTTGACGGAATAATTCTTCTATCAAACGCGATTTTCCTAAGCCCGCTTCCCCTTCAATCATCACCACGCGGCTTTCTTTTGTCACCAAAGCGCGTAACGCTTCTGCTAAAGCAAAGCGTTCATTTTCGCGCCCAATCATATCTGTCAATGCAAGCGGAGCCATTCCTTTGGCGTGGCGTGTTTGAGGAACAAAGACTGGCACAAGTTGTGCTTTACCGCGTATTCGAATCGGAGATAGGCTTGTAAAATCTATACGGCTTTTGGATGACTCGTATGTATTCGAATCACAAATAAGATGAACAGAACTGCCGTCGTTGGTTGAAATGCCAGATGAGGCGGCGTGCATTAATCGTGCCGCTAAATTAACAGCATCCCCATTAACCGTATATTCACGGCGCGTTTCATTTCCAATCACACCACAGAACACACGTCCAGTGGCAATACCAATATAACAATGCAAACCAAGTTCAGTAATGGCGTTATAAATATCTTGCGCCGCTAGCACGCCACGCAAAGGGTCATCTTCATGTGAAAAAGGTGGCAAGCCAAATGCGGCTAATAATGAAACTCCTTTTTCATCCACCGCAATTTTATTCATACTGCCTTCATAACGATAAATCATGCTTTGTAAAATTTGCGAAATCTTTTGTGCAAATTCTGGGTCTGTGCCACGCACCAATTCTGGAATGTTGATGAACAAACTTGTGACACGTCGCAATTCTGCTAGCCAGTCACTTTGACCCGCATCAATGCGTTTTGCAATTGCACCGGGGATATATGACCTTAAAGCAGGGATACTGTTTTCATCTAAATTGATATTTTTTTCCGCTTCGTTCTTAACCTTTGACCTGATTGCGCTGAGCAACACGAATCCACCTTCAACTTGTGTACCCTGCACGTGCTCCTTCAACATCATCCACGCTTCAGGTGAGGCAATGATTTGCCCCGGCGGAAGAAATGGTTGTGCTTTGCTAATTTGGTCAATCGCATCACCAGTGATGACCACTTCCCAACGGTTGAAGACTCCGCCTAAACCTGTCAGAGCAATTTGCCCCGTCGTCAGCGCGATGCGGGTAGATAAGGCTCTATCTCCCGCGCGAAAATTTTCCAAAGTCTCACGTGCTTCTAAAGCGGTTTGTGCCGCAAGTAAAGATGCTCTTTCTAAATCATCATATTGCCAAATGACCAATAACCCATCACCTGCAAATTTGATAATATCGCCGCCATACTTTTTGATGATTTGAATCCATTGGCTATAAAAATCGTTAAGAATGGATGAAATATCTTCCGCACCGGAAGGTCCGCGCGCGGCGAATTCTTCGGTTAATGCGGTGAATCCAGAAATATCAACAAATAACACCGCCGCCTGATATTCTTCAATAAAAGGTTTGCTAGGCGGTGTGGGATCGCTTAGGATGCGATTTTGTAAAATATCGGGAACGTAACTCTTGAGCGTATTAATCATTGTCGGGCTCAAATTATATCGCGGGAGTTGATGAATTGGTTAAATAAAAACATCCAGAGAAATTTCTCTGGATGTTTCTGCTGAACGCTAAAAGCTAATAGCCAAAAGCCAATCGCTACCTAGGCTGTTTCTAAATAACGTTCAATTTCGTAATCGGTCACGCGCAAGCGGAAATCATCCCATTCTTCATATTTTGCACGTAAATAAGCTTCAAAGAGGAAATCGCCGAGTGCTTCTTTCAAAACGACATCTTTTTCCAACTCGCCTAAAGATTCTGCTAATGAACCGGGCAATTCAGTCACACCCAATTTTGTGCGTTCTTCTTTATTCAAATGATACAAGTTGATGTTGTTTAACGGTTTTGGTGCTTGCATCTTTTTATCAATGCCATCTAATGCGGCGGCGAGCATAGCAGTAAAGGCAATGTATGGATTACAAGATGGGTCAGGGAAACGTAATTCAGCACGCACAGATTTATCACGACCTTCTGTGTAACGCGGAATACGAATCAATGCCGAACGATTTTGTTGCGCCCAACCGATATACACAGGGGCTTCATAGCCCGGTACCAAACGTTTGTAAGAGTTAACTGTTGGAGCCACCACGCCAGCCAATGCACGTGCATGTTCCAATTGACCTGCAATAAATGAATAAGCCAATGGAGAAAGGCGTGCTTCATCTTTTGCATCAAAGAATAAATTATTACCAGATTTTGTATCGAAGAGAGATTGATGGCAGTGCATACCAGAGCCGTTGATTCCATAGACAGGCTTGGGCATGAAAGAAGCGGTTAATCCGTGTTGAGCAGCAATGGCTTTGACTGTATATTTCAACGTCAAAACATTATCGGCGGCTTTGAGCGCATCTGCAAAACGGAAATCAATTTCATGTTGACCCAATGCCACTTCATGATGTCCAACTTCAACATCCAAGCCCATTGCATCTAATGCATCCATTAAGGCTGTGCGAACCACAACGGCTTCATCGAAGGATGAAAAATCAAAATAACCGCCAGTATCATGTGGGGCAGGGTGAACGCCGTGACCATTTTCACCTTTGAATAAGAAAAATTCTGGCTCAGGTCCAATGTTGTACTTCCAACCTTTTTCATCCAACTTTTTCAAAATTCTTTTTAATGCACCGCGTGGGTCGCCGGGGAATGGATGACCGGATGGCGTAAAAATATCACAAAACACACGCGCCCGTTTTGCACCATCACCAGACCATGGCAAAACTGCATACGTGCTAGCATCCACTTTCAAACGCATATCACTTTCTTGAATGCGTGCAAACCCTTCTACCGATGAACCATCAAACCATGCGCCATCTTCTAACACGCCTTCTAAATGACGAATGGGCATATCCACACTTTTCACTGCGCCAAGTACATCGGTGAATTGCAATGAAAGAAATTTCACTTTATCTTCTTTTACTTTTTTGATTAAATCTTTTGAATCCATTTTTTTCTCCTTTTTGATTTTTGAAATTTACTTGCTATTTACAGCGACTTCTTGCGCCTCTTTCTTAACTTGCGGCTTGCTCCTGTTATTGATAAATGCTACTGCGCCGATGATGATTGCAGTCGCCAACCAAATGCGTGGCTCCAGAATCTCGTTGCCAAAAAAATAGCCTAATAAAACTGCCACAATCGGGTTGACATACGCATACGTAGCAACCAATGAAATTGGCGCGTTTTGCAACAACCAAATATATGAACCAAAACCAATAATCGAACCAATGGTGATGAGATAAACCAAACCAATCAATGAGCGTGTTGAAACTTCAGCAGGATTCCAACCGTTTAATTCGCCTGTGATTAATGAGATGAGGAATAAACCGATACTTCCCATCAACATTTCTGCGCCAGTCGTCATCAAAGTAGATTTCGGCAAATCCGCAGATTTGCTATAAATAGAACCGATTGCCCAAAATAAACAAGCACCTAATAATGCAATCACGCCAAATGGATTGAGTCTTGTTTCACTGCCAGCAATTTCGGCTGGACCCACAAGGATGAAGATACCGATAAAGCCAATGATTAATCCGACAATAGATTGCCAATTTGGTTTGACTCCATTTGGGCGAATGGCTTCCATGATGACGAGAAACAAAGGCACAGAACCAATAATTAAAGCGGCGATGCCAGATGGAATGGTTTGCTCAGCCCATGCCACTAATCCGTTACCGCCGAGTAAAAGCAAGTTGCCGATGATGAATGTAGAAATCCACTGATTTCTTGTCGGCATTTCACTGCCTACGGCACGTTGCCAAATGACTAAAATTAACCCTGAAATCAAAAAGCGAATCCCTGCATGAAAAAATGGTGGGATGGTTTCAATGGCAACTTTGATTCCAAAATATGTTGAACCCCAAACGATATAAAGTGTAATTAATGCTATCCAAATTTTTGTTTTCATTCATTTCCTTTTTTTGTAAAATGTTGTGGCAAAATCTTTTGCCACAGAGTACATAGAGACCTTTGAGAAAGATCTCAAAAAATCTCTGTGTACTCTGTGGCTAAATTTTTTAATTAAGTGTGACTCATAACTCCAAACTCTTTTACCAATATTGCTTTCTTCCTAGCGGAGCCCCACATGTAATTTCCAAATTCTCCACTTTTGCGAATGACGCGATGACATGGAATTAAGTATGCAATGGGGTTATCACCAACGGCACTGCCGACTGCTCGTACTGCACGTGGATTTCCGATATTCAATGCAATTTGTTCATACGTGGTGACTGCTCCGCTGGGGATGTTTAACAATGCTTCCCAAACTTTGATTTGAAAATTCGTCCCGCGCAGATGAAGTTGAAGTGGAGCATCAGGTTTCCCGTCAGAAAAGATGCGGGTGACTAAATGTGCAGTGGATTTGTAATCTTCAATCATATTGGCTTGTGACCAATGCTCAACTAAATCATCAATGGCTTGCCCTTCGTTTTTATCTACAAAACTCATGTGACAAATGCCGCGTTCTGTTGTGGCGATGAGACATTTGCCAAACGGGGTGGGGTGAATTCCATAATGAATATTCAAGCCCATGCCATGTGATTTGTATTCGCCGGGGGTGACTGCTTCGGTGTTGACGAATAAATCATGCAGGCGACCCAAGCTTGAAAGTCCGATACGATGCGTTGTATCTAACAAATTTTCAGACTCATTCAATAATCCTTTGGCATGTTCTTTGGTGAGAAATTGCAAAAATCGTTTTGGACTAATGCCCGCCCAACGTGTGAAGATGCGGTGAAAGTGATATTCACTTAATCCGACTGCTGAGGCAATCTCTTCCAATTCGGGTTGATTTTGTACATTGGCTTCAATGTATTGAATTGCTTGTTCGATAATCGTATAGTATTGTAAAGGTTCTAAGTTTTCGTTTTCCATAATCAATCTCCTTTTTTGATGTTGAGATTGTATTTGGCAGTGCCTTTTTCTACGACCCGTTTCTTGCTACGTTTTTTACAAAAACAAAAAACAGGCATGCTTGGGCATACCTGTCTTAATATACTGGATATTAAAAAGAAACGCCCTTCCGAATTTAACAAGCAGTACTTAATGACTATGCTTGCTTCACTGCGTTACCTTGTCTCACACGTCGCCGTATGGTTTTCGGTTTGAAACGCTTGCTTTGGAAGGGAGAAGGAAGCCAGTGAACTGGCTTCAGAGGCATCCGCTGAACTAATTCGATTTTCAGACCTTGCTTGCGCTTGGTCTTTAGCGTCCCGTTTGCACGGGAGAACCTCCACCTCGTGATCTCATTGACTGAGACCCAGCCGCTATATCTCCATGTATTTAGTTGTAACACCCAACTTGATAATGGAGGCGATTGTACACACAGGCAGGGGGTTCGTCAAGGACTAAATAGGTGATTGTAATTTGATGAGGTTATGAGTAAGATAAACTAAATTTTATTAGCCACAGAGTGCACAGAGTTCACTGAGATTTTTTGAGGTTTTTTCTCAAAGGTCTCAGTGAACTCTGTGGCTGATGTAATGGTTTTATATTGACAGGAGTCCATTATGAGTTTTGATTCTTCCATTCAAGATGAACTAGAAGTTGTAAAAGTGGGATTGAATAGCAAATATAAATCGTCAACGCCAAAGAAGGTGATAATTGTTGGTGCAGGTTTGGCTGGTTTAGCCGCGGGATATGAATTGTTGAAAGCAGGTCACAATGTGCAGATTATCGAAGCACAACATCGTGTGGGCGGAAGAATTTACACATTGCGTGAACCATTTGCACAAGGTTTGTATGGTGAAGCGGGCGCCATGCGGATTCCACGTGCGCATCAATTGACGATGGCTTACATCGAAAAATTTGGTTTGCAAACGCAAGACTTTGTGATGGGAAACCCAAACACGTATGCTTACATTAGTGGCGTAAAACATCGCATGGTAGATGTGCAAAAGAATCCTGATATTTTAGGGTTTGAAACTTCTGTTAAAGAAAAAGGAAAATTAGCAGGTGACTTATGGGAAGAGTTAATTAAACCATTGGTTCAAAAAGTAGAAAAAGATGGTTGGGATGAAATCACCGAAAAATATGACCAATATTCTGTGCGCGAATTTTTAGAACTGAATGGTTGGTCTGAAGGTCTCATTGAAATGTTCGGTTTGCTGAATAATCAAGAAGCCGTAATGAATTCATCATTCCTTGAATTATTCCGCGAAGATGGTGGAAATTATTATACAAACATGTGTCAAATCATCGGCGGCATGGATAATTTATCACACGCCTTTTTGCCGACGTTAAATCCGCATATTCGCTATGGCGCGAAAATGATTGCCATAGACCAAACTGAAAACGAAGCCATCATTAAATATCAAACATCAGCAGGGATTTTTGAAGCGAAAGGTGATTATGCAATTATCACTGTGCCATTTCCAGTATTACGTCACGTAGAAGTCTTGAAACCATTTTCAAGAGCAAAACAACGTGCCATTCGACAATTACATTATGATGCTTCGGCGAAAATTTTCTTCCAAACCAAAAGCAGATTTTGGGAAACTGAAGAAAACATTTTCGGCGGCGGAACCGTCACTGATTTAGCCATCCGCAATTTGTTTTATACAAACTATGGCAAAGAAACAGGTCGCGGAATTTTATTGGCTAGCTATACATGGTCTGAAGATGCGCAACGCTGGGGTTCACTACCTCCGCATGAAAGAATTCATCAAGCGGTAGAAAATGTCGCCGCGATTCATCCACAAATCCGAACTGAGTTTGAAGCGGGAGCGTCGCACATGTGGCATGATGACCCGTTTGCAGGCGGCGCCTTTGCATTGTTTGACCCCGGTCAACAAACTTTGTTGCATGATGAAATTGTCAAACCCGAAGGAAGAATTTATTTTGCAGGCGAACATGCTTCTTTGTATCACGCATGGATTCAAGGTGCGTTTGAGTCGGGCGTTCACGTTGCCATGGAAATTCATAAGAAATAAAAAAGGCGTGACAGATTTCAAAAAATCTGTCACGCCTAAATTTTTAATACCCCGCACATGCCGTGTTCTGCCAAGTGTTGAACCTGCTTTCACAGGTGGTTTCGTATCGAGAAACGCCGCCTTGGCTCAGGCCTATCGCGTTATTTCATCTAAAATAAGAAACCTTTTTTATGGTATTGGTTCAAGACGTAAAGAGCAAAATCACGCACACCGCAGGGTATGATTTTTATACCATAATTATTTTTTTGATGAAAGACCAAAATTAGATTTTGAATTTAATAAAATGCTTGACAATTAAAGCGCTTCACGATTAAGGGGAAACTTGATTCTGTTTCATCAACATTTTCATGACCTAAATAAAAAACCTCGGAGGTTTTTACCCTAAAGGGTGCTTCGCGAAGACCTCCGAGGTTTGATTTACGGATACACTCTCTTAATGGTTCTTGGGAATGGAATTGCCTCGCGGATGTGTTCGATGCCACAAATCCAAGCGACGACTCTTTCTACGCCCATGCCGAATCCAGAATGGGGGACAGAGCCATACTTACGCAGTTCCAAATACCATTTGAAGGCTTCTTCTGGCAAACCTTCTTTTTTGATGCGAGCTAACAATGCATCATGGTCAGACATTCTTTCAGAACCGCCACAGATTTCGCCATAGCCTTCAGGTGCAAGCAAATCTACGGATTTACAAACTTCTGGTCTTTGGGGCCAGGGTTCCATATAAAAAGCTTTGACTGCGCTAGGATACCCATACACAAACAATGGCTTTTCGTTTAATTTTGTCAATTCGGTTTCATGCGGAGCGCCGAAGTCCATGCCCCATTCAAATTTAAGTAATTCTTTCTTTTCAGGGTCGGTTTCTTTTTCGTATAAGTCAATTAAATATTTCGCCGCATCGTCATAAGACATGCGTGGAAATGGTCCCACAACATTTTCTAATTTAGAAATATCACGTTCAAGGAATTTTAATTCTGCTGAACAATCTTTCATTACCGATTGAACAATATGGGTGATGAGACCTTCTTCTACTTCCATCAAACCGTCTAAATCGCAAAAAGCAATTTCAGGTTCAAGCATCCAGAATTCCGTTAAGTGGCGACGCGTTTTTGACTTCTCAGCTCGAAAGGTGGGACCAAAACAATATACTTTTCCAAATGCAAAAATATTGGCTTCGTTATACAGTTGACCAGTTTGCGCGAGATAGGCAGAACCTTCGTCAAAATATTCAGTTTCAAAAAGTGTGGTGGTGCCTTCGGCGGCGGCGGGCGTTAAGATGGGCGTATCGAGATTGAAAAATCCGTGACTATCCAAATACTCACGCACAGCAGACATGACGCGCACGCGAATGCGTAAAATTGCCCACTGACTTTGCATACGAATCCACAGGTGACGATTGTCGAGCGCGAAATCGGGACCATGGTCTTTGAGTGACATCGGATAATCCATATCCGCAGCTTGGACGACTTGCAAATCTTTGATGCCTACTTCATAACCGCCGGGGATGCCCGGCGCACGTTTATCCTCACGCACAGAACCTGTGATGATGACAGACGATTCTTGCGGGAGTTTTGAAATGGTCTCAAATAATTCAGGCGTTAAGTCACCTTTGAAGCCGACGCATTGAACAAAACCCGAACCATCACGGACGAGTAAAAATGCCAGCTTGCCTTTGTCGGTGCGGTTATAAACCCAGCCTTTGAGAATAATGTCTTGACCTACATAGTTTGAAATTTTTGAAACGCTGATGTGTTCGGGCATTGAAAAAATCCTTGGAATATAAGGTTAGTGGTTTATTATGGCGTACTTTGATGAAATTCAAAGCAATAAATACTTATATAAAATACTTATTGTATAAGTAACTTTAGAGTTTATTAAACAAAAATTATTTTATTCTTTCGATTTATCTACTAGATTAGCTAATAGATTGCTAGCGATAGCACCGATAACAGACGCTCCTATTGTGAAAATAGGAATTTGTGGTGCGATAATCGATGCGGCAAGAGCTAATGCTCCTGCTCCACCGAGAGTCTTTGCAATTTCAGTTAGTTTTCCTGATTCTTGAGATGTTGAATTTTGCTCTTCATCCGCATAACTGTAAAGTTGTTCAAGATCATGAACTACTTTTTTTAATGTGTCAATTTGTTCTGAAGCTAAAGAATCAGGGTGTTCGCTAACATATGAATCCACTATGTGCTTCAAGTCTTCATCAGAAATACTTCCCTTAATGCTTTCTCTTTGTTTATTTTTATCCAGATTTTTTGTCATGGTTATACTCCAGGTAATAATAAAACTTGAACCTTAAAACTGGCAAACAATATTACAAGAACAAGTACTCCAGTAATGAGTTGAAGTGAAATCGGAGGCTGCCACGCAGATGACTGTCCACGTTCAGTCATTGCTGCCATAAGTAGAAAAAAACATGCTAAGGCTGCCGCGAAACATGTGTATGGAAATATTCCAGCATTAGTGACTGTTATACCATCTAACCCAGACTGAAAAGCAATTATTACAGCTCCATATAGCCAACCAAGGGGATCAAGTGCCTGTTTCCACCCGTACTTAAATATTGATTTGTTGGTGGCAACTACAAAACGGCAAGCTCCCCAAAAAGTATAAATAAAAGCAGCCCCAAATAACGGTATAAGCCCTTCAAATATTAGCCACTTTGTTGTTGGATTCATGCTCTTTTCCCTAGAAGACCTTTACAATAATATTAGCTTATTATTGTAAATTATAGCATGAGTTATTAAGAAACATCAATTTAACTATACGACTTATCATTTGAAATCTCGTATATGAAATATACTATTAATAACTAAATCAACATATAAAGGAAACATCATGACCCCCCGTTACAAAATTCGTCAAAACCTAATCTTCATTGGAGATGACTTCTGGATCGAAAATGAAGTAGGCAAGAAAGCTTACAAAGTAGATGGCAAAGTGCTAAAAATCCGCAAGACTCTTGTCTTTGAAGATGCGCAAGGCAAAAAACTGGCACAGATTCAACAACGCCTGCTGACCATCCGCGATACGATGGTGATTGACGATGCCGATAGAAAAGAAATCGCTGTCATCAAAAAGGCATTAATTTCTCCACTGGTTGACCGCTGGACGGTTAAGGTCAAGGGTGGGGAGGATTTAGATGTGACAGGCAACATCTTTGACTTTGAATATTCGATTAAGCAAGGCAAGGTCAAAGTGGCTGAAATCTCCAAAAAATGGTTCCGTCTCACAGATACCTATGGCGTTGAGATTGAAGCGGGTCAAAATCACATTTTGATTTTGGCAATCGCTGTGGCTGTGGATATGATGGCTCATGGGGATAAAAAGAAGAAAAAGAAGAAAGAGAAGAAAGTTGTAAAAGGTAAGAAATAATGTAAAAGAGCCTCGCAAGAGACTCTTTTTTTTGTCAAAAAAAGAATCGCAAAGTAAAATTGCTCTATGACTATAGAGCCAATCAAACAAGAATCAGTCTATTGGGTTGATTTTATCCGAGTTGTTTCAATCTTCTTTGTTGTAATGATTCATGTAATTGAAAAAATTATTAACAACTGGAATAGTTATCCCGTTCAACTT
>ERZ761602.3712-NODE-3712-length-21041-cov-5.114171_pt1 | contig 21041 bp, 20 predicted proteins | sample MGYA00512165_ERZ761602 | MGnify/ENA primary metagenome ERZ761602 (study PRJEB28899, sample SAMN02445085) | bioreactor sludge metagenome | biome: EBPR sludge; isolation source: Thorneside wastewater treatment plant | place: Australia: Brisbane, Thorneside...
CGTCGTTGAGGCCGATGAGTCTGATGCTTCGTTCCTGAACCTGCTGCCGGTGATGGCGGTGGTGACGAATATCGATCAGGACCATATGGAAACCTATGGTCATGACTTTTCTCGGCTGAAGCGTGCCTTTGTCGATTTCCTGCACCGAATGCCCTTCTATGGTGCTGCGGTGTTATGCGTGGACGATCCGGTCATCCGGCAGATCATGCCCGACGTTTCGTGTCCGATCACCACGTACGGTTTCAGCGACGATGCCCAGGTGCGTGCGGTCAACGTGCGCGCCGATGGCGGAGCCATGCGGTTCACTGCCCAACGGCGCAACGGAGTGACCCTTCCCGACCTTGACGTCGTGCTCAATCTGGCGGGCGAGCACAATGTGCTGAATGCATTGGCCGCAATCGCGATTGCGGCGGAGCTCAGCGTTCCTGACACTGCCGTCGTGCGAGCGCTGGCCGAATTCAAGGGGGTCGGCAGGCGCTTTCAGCGGTACGGCGATCACCCGGTCCAGGGAGGGCACTGGACATTGATAGACGACTATGGCCATCACCCCGTCGAGATGGCGGCGACCTTGGCCGCCGCGCGTGGGGCGTTTCCCGGACGGCGCATCGTGCTGGCGTTTCAGCCGCATCGCTACACCCGCACCCGTGATTGTTTCGAGGACTTCGTGAAGGTATTGGGAGCCGCGGACCTTGTTTTGCTGTCGGAGGTCTATGCGGCTGGGGAGTCGCCGATTGTCGCCGCCGATGGTCGCACTCTGGCCAGGGCCTTGAGAGTCGCCGGCAAAGTCGAGCCCGTTTTCGTTGACCGAATAGATGATCTGCCCGGGGTGGTCGTCACCACTGCGCGTGCGGGCGATGTGGTCCTCTGTATGGGTGCCGGTTCCATCGGGTCAGTGCCGGCCAGGATTGTCGAAATGCTGGGGTGCGCTGCGGATGTAACTCAAACGGGAGAAGCAGGGTGATGCGAAACGCAACGCAACTGGGTAAGGTCGCGGTCTTGATGGGCGGGGACTCCGCGGAACGTGAGGTTTCGCTTATGTCCGGCGGGGGGGTTTTAAATGCGCTTCGACAGGAAGGGGTTGAAGCCTATTCCTTCGATCCGGCGGATCGCGATCTGGCTGACCTGAAGCGGGAGAGATTTGACCGGGTGTTCATCGCACTTCACGGTCGCCACGGAGAGGATGGAACGGTCCAGGGGGCTCTCGAGTTGCTCGGGATTCCGTATACCGGTTCGGGGGTTATGGCGTCGGCGATCGCGATGGACAAGGTCATGACCAAGCGACTCTGGCTCGCTGAAGGACTCGCAACCCCCCGCTATGTTGCGCTGGTACCGGGAGAGCAGACGCGCGAGCGTGTCATGCGGGTTCCGGATGAGTTGGGGTTTCCCTTGATCGTGAAGCCGCCCCATGAGGGGTCTTCCATTGGTGTGACCAAGGTTGTTCGCTACTCGGAAATGGCCGATGCGGTTGCCTTGGCCTCGCGGATGGACCCGGTTGTGCTCTGCGAAGAGTTCATAGACGGGGATGAGGTCACTTGTCCGGTGGTCGGCGAGGGTGCTTCATCACGCGCCCTGCCGGTCATTCGCATTGTGGCGCCGGATGGTGCTTACGACTACCAGCACAAGTACTTTTCCGACGATACCCATTACCTGGTTCCCAGTGGGTTGCCAGCCGCTGAGGAAACCGAAATCCAGAAAATGGTGGTCCAGGCCTATCGGTCGCTGGGGTGCAGAGGCTGGGGGCGTGCTGATTTGATGATTCGAGCCAGCGACCGCAAGCCGTTTTTGCTGGAAATGAACACCAGTCCCGGCATGACCTCGCATTCCCTTGTGCCAATGTCGGCCCGAGCGGCAGGTATGAGCTACTCCGCATTGTGTGTTCACCTGTTGGAGCGTGCGGCGCTTGATTCCGCTCGAATCAGGGAGGCAAGGGTGTGAACGAGCGCCGCATGATTCCCTTGGACGTCCGCCTGATGAACCTCTGCGCCGCCATACTTTTTGTCGGTGTCGCAGTCGCATTCGTGGTGGGATTGGTGCGAGAAGTCTTGCGAAGCCCGGCGGGTGCTGTGGCTGGAATCACCATTGAAAGTGGGATGGCAAAGGTAAATGCGCTCTCACTGAGAGCCAATGCCGTGCCGCGACTTTCGGGAAATTTCGTCACGATGGATTTGCAGTCGGCCCGCGCGTCGTTCGAGCAGGTCCCCTGGGTTCGACGGGCAGTAGTGCAACGCGAGTTTCCCAACCGCCTTCGAGTTCGGCTTGAAGAACATGTCCCGGTTGCGTTGTGGGGCGAAGAGGGCGAAAACCGCATGGTCAATACCCATGGCGAAGTCTTCGAGGCCAATGCAGGCGATGTCGATGTCGCGGCATTGGTTCGGTTCATCGGACCTGAGAGTCAGGCAGTTCGGGTCTTCGAGATGCACAAGGTTCTTGCACCGGTGTTCTCGAAGATCGACTGGGATGTCGAGTCGCTTGAGCTTACGGCTCGTGGTGGCTGGCGAGTGCAAATGGTTGAAGGTGCATCGATGGAGTTGGGTCGTGGCGAGCTCACCGAGGTTCGCGCGCGGATAGAGCGCTTTGTACGGACCATCGAATCGGTGACATCCCGCTACGGACGGTCCGTTTCCGATGTGGAGACGGTTGACCTTCGATATGCCGATGGTTATGCGCTGCGTATCCGCGGTGTTGGCAGGGTGGACACCGCAGCGGCCCCGACGCCGTCCGCAGCGGCCAGGACACAACAGCGATAAGAAAGAAAGACGTATATGGCGAAAGACTACAAGGACTTGGTCGTTGGCCTGGACATCGGCACCGCCAAGGTCATGGCGGTGGTCGGGGAGGTCTTGCCGGGAGGCGAACTCAAGTTGGCGGGCTTGGGTGTCGCGCCGGGCAATGGTCTCAAACGGGGTGTTGTCGTGAACATTGATGCCACGGTGCAAAGCATTCAACAGGCACTCAAGGAGGCCGAGTTGATGGCCGACTGCAAGATTACCCGCGTCTATACCGGCATAACCGGTAGCCATATTCGGGGGATCAACTCCAGCGGAATGGTCGCGGTCAAGGATAAAGAGGTCACGGCGGCGGATGTCTATCGGGTGGTTGAAACTGCCAAAGCCATCAACATTTCGACCGACCAGCGCCTTTTGTTGGTGGAGCCGCAGGAGTTCGTGATCGATGGCCAGGACGTCAAGGAACCGATCGGGATGAGTGGTATCCGCCTGGAGGCCAAGGTCCATATCGTGACGGGCGCCCAGAGTGCGGCCGAGAACATCATCAAATGTGTTCGTCGCTGCGGACTTGATGTGGACCAACTCATGCTCAATCCACTGGCGTCCAGCCATTCGGTGCTGACCGAAGACGAGCGGGAGTTGGGCGTTGTCTGTGTTGACATCGGGGCCGGTACAACCGACATCGCGATATTCAGTGGCGGCGCGATTCGGCATACAGCTGTCATTCCGATAGCCGGCGACCTCATTACCAGTGACATTGCCATGGCCTTGCGAACGCCGACCAAGGATGCCGAGGAAATCAAGGTCGAAGCCGGTTATGCGAAACAGGCGTTGGCGGACCCCAACGAGCAGGTGGAGGTCCCCGGTCTCGGGGACCGGGCGCCGCGACTGCTCAACAAGCAGGCGCTCGCTGGTGTCATTGAGCCGAGGGTCGAGGAGATTTTTGCTCTGGTGTTGCAGGTGATCCGTGAATCCGGCTATGAAGAAGTTCTCTCGTCGGGGATTGTGCTGACCGGCGGGAGCGCGGTGATGCCCGGAATGGTCGAGCTCGGCGAAGACATTTTTTTGAAGCCGGTTCGGCGCGGCTTGCCGAAGTACTCCAACGCCTTGGCCGACATGGTTGCCCAGCCCCGGGCGGCGACCGTAATGGGGTTGCTTGAAGAGGCTCGGCTGGCTCGTGTGCGGGGCTACAAGGTGGCGCAGAAGAACGGTTCCGTGAAAACCGCTTTTGGCCGGTTCAAAGACTTCATCGTGGGGAACTTCTGACATGGACACCACAGCAGCCCCGGCGAGGGCCGGATCCGGTCGCCGGGCGATTGGTACCGGACCACCCTGGCGATGTCGCCGGCAACACACCACCACCTATCGAAATCCAGACCCCACCCCTTTATTGACAGGAGAAAACGATGCCCATCGAAATGATTGAAATCGAGGAATTCAACCAAGGAACCCAGATCAAGGTAATCGGGGTTGGCGGCGGCGGCGGCAACGCGGTCGAGCACATGATCGGCCGCAGCGTTCAGGGCGTCGAGTTCATCTGTGCCAATACCGATGCGCAGGCGCTTGCCCGCAGCGCTGCCCACCGCACTATCCAACTGGGAAACAGCGGCTTGGGGGCAGGCAGCAAACCGGAGAAGGGGCGCGATGCAGCCGAAGTGGCGGTAGCGGATATTCGCGCTGCCATTGACGGGGCCCACATGCTTTTCATCACCGCTGGCATGGGTGGCGGTACCGGCACCGGCGCCGCGCCGGTCATTGCGCGTGTTGCCAAAGAGATGGGGATTCTCACGGTCGGCGTCGTCACCAAACCGTTCGACTGGGAGGGTGGGCGTCGGATGACCAATGCCGACCAGGGATTGGCGGAGCTTGAAGCGAATGTCGACTCCCTGATCGTTGTGCTCAACGAGAAGTTGCTGGAAGTTCTGGGGGATGACATTACGCAGGACGAGGCCTTTGCGCACGCCAACGATGTTCTGAAAAATGCGGTGGGTGGCATTGCGGAAATCATCAACGAATACGGCCACGTCAACGTCGACTTCGAAGATGTTCGTACCGTCATGGGTGAACCGGGCAAAGCCATGATGGGCACGGCCTCCGCCAATGGACCCGATCGGGCGCGGATCGCGGCCGAGCAGGCGGTGGCCTGCCCTCTGCTCGAAGGGGTTGATCTGTCGGGTGCACGGGGTGTGCTTGTTCTGGTTACCGCTGCCCGCGGATCGCTCAAGCTCAGCGAATCCAAGCAGGCGATGAACACCATCCGGGCCTACGCATCCGCCGACGCACACGTCATCTATGGCGCGGCATACGACGACAGCTTGGGTGACAGTATCCGGGTCACGGTAGTCGCAACAGGACTGGCCCGGCCCGGCTCGCGTCGGCAGCCGCTGACGGTGATCAAGGAAACGGCCCAGGATCGTTCGGGGCTCCGCGATGGTACGACCGGCATGCCAATGAATGTGCCGGTGGTCAATGCTGCCGTTGGCGGACCGGGCGCCGCGACCGTGGGTGCCGGGCCGGACTACGGAACCATGGCTGTTCCTAGCGTCTGGCGTACCAATCGAACCCAGGCGGCGGCCCGGGTCGATGCCCTGGCGTCCAGCGGAATGGATGACCTCGACATTCCTGCCTTCCTGCGCAAACAGGCGGACTGACCCCGGCAATCCCGAACCCCGGGCGCTTTGGAATGCGCTCGGGCGAGGTGGTCGTTGACCAAAAAAACTAAAATCCCGCGATGCTGAGTCAACGCACCATCAAATCGATCACCCGCGCCGTGGGCGTCGGGCTCCACAGTGGGCAGCGTGTGGAACTGACACTGCGTCCGGCACCGGTGGACACGGGGATTGTTTTTCGGCGTGTTGATCTGCCGGAACCGGTCGACATTCCGGTGACGGCGCTGGCCGTCACCGACACCCGCCTCGCATCGACCATATCCAGTGGCGATACACGGGTCCACACGGTCGAACACCTGATGTCGGCCTGTGCTGGTCTTTCACTGGACAACCTGTACGTTGACATTACGGCGGAGGAAGTGCCTATCCTGGATGGCTCAGCCGCGTCGTTCGTTTTTCTGCTCCAGAGCGCAGGGATTGTTCGTCAGAATGCACCGCGGCGTTTCATCCGGGTCCTCAGACCTATCGAGGTGAGCGAGGGCTTGGGCTCGGCCGCAAAGTGGGCGCGACTTGATCCGCACCACGGCTACCGGCTCCAGTTCGAGATCGATTTCCAGCACCCGGCGGTCGATGCAACAGGTCAGAAAGTTGTGTTCGACCTTGGCGAACAATCGTATGCACGGGACATTGCCCGTGCCCGGACCTTCGGGTTCACCCGCGACGTCGAGACCATGCGGGCCAATGGGCTCGCTTTGGGCGGCGGACTGGACAACGCGATCGTGATGGATGACTACAAGGTCCTCAATGCGGAAGGTCTCCGTTATGACGACGAGTTTGTAAAGCACAAGATCCTCGATGCCATGGGGGATCTCTATCTGATCGGAAAGCCTTTGCTTGCCGCCTACAGTGCATTCCGATCGGGACATGCGCTCAACAACCGCCTCCTGCGGCAGTTGCTCGCCCAGCCGGAGGCGTGGGAAATCGCCACCTTCGACGATGAACGCCTGGCGCCGGCGGGGTTTCTCGGTCTGGCTCCGGCCTGGTAAGGTCTCGCACCCCGGCCATGTTGTTGTTTCGCTGGCTCCTTATGGTGCTGCTTCTGGCGGCTGGGGTCAGTTTCGCGTTTTACGCAGGCACCGGTCAGGCTCGTTATCGCCGGTACGGACTGGTGATTCTCAAATGGACCGTTCTGGCCGCCCTGGGCTTCTTCGGCGTGTTGATTCTCGAGCGCCTGGCCTGACTGCCGGCCAAGCCAGATTCCCGGCTCCTGCTCAGCGAACGCGTCGTTGTCGGTACATGCCGCTGGTACGCCGTTCAAGCGCACCGGCCGACGCCAGTCTCTGAACGGCTGTGCTGGCGTGGGCGTGGGTAATGGCCAACCCCAGCGCGTCGGCCGCGTCCTGTCGGGGCACGCCGGGCAAGTCGAGCAACCGGCGGACCATCTCCTGGATCTGCGCTTTGGCCGCCCGACCGTGGCCGGTGACGGCCTGCTTCATCTGCAACGCGGTGTACTCGGCGACTGGAAGGTCACACGATACCAGCGCCGTCAGACAGGCTCCTCGGGCCTGGCCGAGCAGCAATGTCGCCTGCGGGTTGACATTGACAAACACAATTTCTACCGATGCCACATCGGGCTGGTAACGCTCGGCGATCTCGCGAATGCCGTCGTACAGCACCTTCAGGCGTGCCGGCAGATTGCCCAATTCTTCGCGAGTGGTCTGGACAACGCCGCTGGCCACATAACGGAGGTTCGCGCCCTCCCGGTCGATCAGGCCGAAACCGGTTGTCTGCAGACCAGGGTCAATACCAAGAATCCGCATTCGCTATATTAAGTGTAGCATCCGACGACCTTTTTGCAGTGGCTAAAGGCCAAAATACCAACGAACCGAGTGGAAAAACACCGGTGCGGCGAAACACAGCGCGTCCACCCGTACCAGCAAGCCGCTCGCACCGGTAAGGCCCCTTCCTTGGGCGCCCCACAACGGAACCCCGCGATCCCTGCGCAAAGCTTTCATCACCAGATGGCCCAAAGAACCCGCAATACAGGCAATCAAGGCCATCCCCAGCGCCTGGCCTGGCTTGAAGGGTGTAATGCCGGAAATGAGTCCGCCCACGATACCGCCACTGACGATTCCTATGAGCCAACTGCGCAGATGAAAGCTGCTGCTGATGTTGGGCGCCAACGGGGCGCGCGGCCAACGCCGCCCGACCAGGTGCTGAACGACCATGCTGGTCTGCACGACCAGCACCAGGAAAAAGACCAGGAAAGCGCCCCGATCCTTCCACCGCGGGAATTCGAGCAGCATCAGTGCCGGCACATGGCTCATCCCGTACACGCAGACCATGATGCCCCACTGCAGTTTGGCGTTGCGTTCGAGAAAACGTTGCGGATCGTCCGCCATCGCACTGACCACCGGGATCGCAAGGAAGACGTATACCGGAATGAACACGGTGAAAAGATCGAAATGCCGTGTGCCGGCGAGCCAGAATTGCAGGGGCAAGACGACGAAAAAGGCCAGCACCAGACTGCGGTGGTCGCCCCGCCGGGTGGGCGACAGGGTCATGAATTCGCGCAGAGCCAGAAACGCAACAAGGGCGAACAGGATGCTCGCCATGGTATCGCCCGTCGCCCAGGCCAGCCAGAACACCGTGACCATGCCCCAGGAGGTACGCATCAAAGCCGCATATTCCCTCTGGCGTGACCGTGCCGCCGCCTGCGCCGCCGGTTCCGGATGTTCCCGCAGCGCCCGCAGGAAAAGGGCGATGGATGCCAGCGTCAGCAGTCCAAAGACGAGCACGAACAACGCCCCGACCTGCTGGGTTGCGGTCAACTCGCGCAGCATGCGGATCATCGCGTCGCCTCGTCACACATCCCGCAGCGCCATCACCGCAAGCCGGGCACGTTCGAGGAAGGCACGCCGCTCCTCGCCGGACTCGAGACGGATCGGCGCACCAAAGGTAACGGAGCACAGCACCGGCACCGGCACCACCTCGCCCTTGGGCATGACCCTTTGCACATTGGCAATCCATGCAGGCACCAGGACGATGTCGGGAAAGCGCTGCGCCAGGTTGTACAAGCCCGCCTTGAACGGCTGCGGCTCTTCCTGATTGCCGCGGGTTCCCTCGGGGAAAATGATGAGGGAATCACCCCCGGCCAGTGCATCGATCAGCGGCTGCAGCGGGTCCTCTTCACCCTTGCGTTCGCGTTCCACGTAGACAGCGTTGAACACGGCGGTGGTAATCCATTGCTTGAACGGTGTCCGGGTCCAATAGTCGCGCGCGGCGATCGGGCGGGTGATGCTGCGCAGCTCCTGGGGCAACGCAGCCCAGATCATGACCAGATCGGCGTGACTCTGGTGGTTGGCAAAGTAGATCCGCTGCTCGGCCTTCGGCGGGCATCCCACCCAACGGGCCTGGGCGCCGGTCAGCACCCGGATCAGGCCCAGCAGAAACAGGCTCATCAGTTTGGCCAGCATGGCCGCCATGATACGACGGTGCAGGTTACGGAACCTGGCTGTCACCCATGCGGGCCACGATGGTGCCGGCCCGGCTGCTCAGATAGGGGGAGTTCGGCGTCTTTTCGAAAAAACGCGGCCTGGGCAGCATGACCGCCAGACGGGCTGCCTCCCAGTGGTTCAGTTGGGCGGCGCTCTTGCGGAAATAGTGCCTGGCCGCCGCTTCGGCGCCGAAGACCCCTTCGCCCCATTCAACACTGTTGAGGTAGATCTCCAGGATGCGGGATTTGGGCAGGAACGCCTCCAGTGCCAGTGTCAGCACCAGCTCCTGTCCTTTGCGGAGCAGGGTGCGCTCGCCGGAAAGCAGCAGATTCTTGGCCAACTGCTGGGTGATGGTCGAGCCGCCGACCAGCTTGGCGGAGCGAACCGTCTGTCCGGGACGGGCCTGGGCGGCACGGCGGGCAGCCTGTTCTTCCGCGCGGCTGTTTTTTTGCCAGGCCTGTTCGATGGCCCCCCATTCCACCCCGCCGTGGTTGGTGAAATCACCGTCTTCCGAGGCGATGACGGCGCGCTTGAGCGAGTCCGAAATCTGGTGATACGGTACCCACTGCTGGCGCCAGCGCAAGCTGCCCGTGGTCGCAAGTCGCCAGGCTTCGGACCGTTGAAAGCTCGTCGACTGTGGATCGAGGACCGCCATGACCGCGATTCGACCGACAAAAAAGAACTGCAGCGACAGGAAGGCAAGAACCAGCCAGAGCGTCACCGATCCGGCCTGGCGCAATGGCGAACGGGTCGTCATGGGAGCGCCGCGCCTTCGAGCAGGGCACGCAACTCCCTCAGGACCTGGCCTGACGGCGGGCGCACGCCGCGCCAGATGGCAAAAGCCTCGGCAGCCTGTTCGACCAGCATGCCCAGTCCGTCACGGGCGATGGCGCCATGGTGCTGCGCCCACGACAGAAAACCCTGCGCGGGGGGGCCGTACATCATGTCGACGGCGAGGGTTCCGGTTTGCAGGACTTGTGAGGGAACCGGAATGGCGCCGCCGGACAGGCTGCTCGCGGTACCGTTGATCACCACATCAAATGGCTCGCGCCATGACGCGTCTTGCAAGGCACATGCCGTCAACGCTGCGCCGCGCTGGTCGGCCAGATCCTGATGGCGCCTGACCAGAATGCTGGCCTTCTCCGGGGTGCGGTTGGTGACCGTGATGCGCACAGCGCCCGCTTCGATCAACGGGCCGAGCACGCCGGCACTGGCTCCGCCCGCACCGATCAGCAGCACAGAGCGGCCCGCGAGCGAAAAGCCAGCGTTGTGGGTGATGTCCGCAACCAGACCGACCCCGTCGGTGTTGTCGGCATGAATGCCATCGGCGTCGAATCGCAGCGTGTTGGCTGCGCCAGCCAGACGGACGGCCGCACTGGCCTGGTCCGCCAGGGCCGCAGCTTCCTGTTTGAAAGGCACCGTGATGTTGCAGCCGCGGCCACCGTGCGCACGAAGTTGCCCGATGGCTTGGGCAAAGCCTTCCAGGGGCACCAGCATGCGGCCGTAGCGTACCGGTTCGCCGGTCAGTTCGGCGAACCGGCTGTGAATCCAGGGCGAGCGGCTGTGTGCCACCGGGTTGCCCATGACGCAGTAGAAATCCATGGAAGCGTCCTCACCGGCTTTCAACGGGATGTCAGCCGGGTTTCGAGGGTGTCATCCCGGGTGAACTTGAATCGTGACACCACCACAATCTGGTCTGCCCGGCGGCGCATGGCGGCATTGAACGGACCAAATGGCGCCGCACCCCGCGCGATAGCCTGGGCGCGCCGATCCAGTGTTTTGCTGCCTGAAGACTCCACCACCTCGGTTTCCAGCACCCGCCCATCGTGGTTGACGGTCACGATCATGGTGAGCTCGCCGTAGAGTTTTCTGCCGGCGGTCTCGGGAAACTGTTCGGTTCCCCGCTCTTCGATCTTGCGACGCAGGCTGTCGTAGTAGACGGCGTAGACCTCCTCGCGCGTCGCCGGGCTGATGTAGCGCCGCTTGGGCCGCGCATTCTCCTCGTTGATGCGGCGCTCGATCTCGGCCAGCATTTTCTGAAGCTGCCGGCGCTTGTCTTCGGTCGCCTGGGCCTGGGGATTCTCCTGATTCTTGCGTTCGTCCTGACGGGGCAGGGTTGCCAGCTCACGGCGGATGTCGGCCAGCATGGTCATCTGCTGTTCCTGCAGGGCGTCAATGCGGCGCTGCATGTCCTCGAAGGAATCACCCGCCTCCAGCTGCACCGATGGGGGTAACGGCGTTGTCGCACGACCCCGCTCGGCGTCACCGCCACCGGCCAGCGAGGCCTGGGCAATGGCTTGCGCCTTTTCGGGACGTTCCCGGGTCTGGGCATTGACGAGGATGACCTCCAGCGGGGTGTCCTGAAAAACCCGGTTGAAGCCCTCCGGATCGACGAAACGGATCGTCAGCAGCACGGCATGGAGGGCAACCGAAAACGTCAACGCCCACTGCAGGGTGCTCAAGCGGCCGAGAAAAGTTCGCACGATCACGGGGCCGGATTATCCTGCGGTGGCACCGGTGCCTCGTCCAAGTCGACGGCAATGGCCAGCGGTCCGGCGACCTCGTCGTCCTCGCCGCTTTCGCCCGACTCGGCAGCGGCCGGATGGTCCAGCAGGGCCACGACCGTGCCGGACAGGTCCAGCGCGATCTCGTCGGCCGCACCCAGCTGCACCCGCACCCGGGCGCCCCGCGAAAGGTTCTGACCGCCGAGCACCGGAAAGACGAGTGGAAGCGTATCGGCGCGGACCAGCCAGGCACCACCGGGCGCCTCGCGGACGAGGCTGGCATCCAGTTCGCGAATACCCTGCTGCTGCACATATTTGAGCGTCCAGAAGCGCTCCATCGCCGCCTGGTAGGCGTTGTAGGCGGTGTAGGCCGCGTCGAAAGCGCTGATGATCGAAAAGAGCTCGGCATCCTTGGGCTTGAAGGGCGCTGCGAGCGCTGCCGCCCGGCCATGACGCACGCAGGCAAGTATCTGCCACTGGTTGACCAGGTCGGTGTAGCGGCGCAGGGGCGATGTGCTCCAGGCGTAGCTCCTGACGCCAATGCCAGCATGTGGCAACGCCTTGGTTCCCATGCGCACCTTCACGCCCGGCGCCAGACTGGCCTGGCTGCGATAGATGGCCGGCACCCCGAGCTCCGCCATCCAGTTGCCCCAAGTGCTGTTGGCCAGGATCATGGCCTCGGCGACGATCAGGTCCAGCGGTTCACCGCGCCGGCGGGTGGTGATGCGTACGGTCTCTTCACCCGTGGGTTCGCCTTCGTTGCCTTCAAGGCGGAAGGTGTAATCAGGGCGGTTGAACGTCTCGGGCTTGCCGCGGACCGCTTCGCGGCGGGCCTTCAGGGATTGTGCCAGACGATATAAAAAAGATAGCGTTTCGCGACCTATTTGCGCTGGGTATTGACCGTTTTCATGCTCAAAGCGCGGATTTTCGAGCCATTCGGCTGTTACCACCGCGTCCAGCTGGTCGTGGCGCAGATTGGCCGCGATCGGCACCCGTTCGATGCGGGTTTCCGATCCCGTGATTTCGAGAGTGGCTTCATCCAGGGTGACATACAGCGACAGCGCAGGGACGGCGCGCCCCTCGGAAAGGGTGTATTCCTGAACCACCTCGTCGGGCAACATGGTGATTTTGTAGCCCGGCATGTAAACCGTCGACAGGCGCTGGCGACAGACAAGGTCGATGGGGCTGCCGGCCGCAATGGCCAAGGCCGGCGCGGCAATGTGTATGCCGAGCAGCACCGTGCCGCTGCCCAGGCCCTGAACCGACAGGGCGTCGTCGATTTCCGTGGTGTGGGAGTCATCGATCGAATAGGCCTGCACCGGTGCCAGAGGCAGTTCCTCAGTGATCGCGGGCGCCCGCATCGGCGCAAAGCCGACGCCACGCGGGAAAAACTCGAACAGGAAGCGCTGCCAGTGAAAAGCGTAGGCCGATGTGATGGCGCCAGCGCGCTGCAGCAGAGCCAGCGGTGCCGTCTGGGTAGCACGACTGGCTTCCACGACGGCCTTGTATTCGGGCGCGTTCTTGTCCGGACGGAACAGGATGCGGAACAGCTGCTCGCGTACCGGGCCCGGGCACGAGCCGGCGGCCAGCGCGCCGGCCCATTCGCTGACCTGCTGGGCGACAAGGCGCCGCTTTTCTATGGCGGCCAGCGCTTGCTGCACGATTTCGGCCGGAGCTTTGCGGAACCGACCCTTGCCGGCGCGTCGGAAGTAGTGTGGCGCCTCAAAAAGGCACAGCAGCGCTGCCGCCTGCTCGGTAGCCGTAGCGGTCGAGCCAAAGTAGTCGCGCGCCAGTTCCGCGAATCCGAACTCCTCCTGTGGAGCGCATTCCCAGGCCAGTGACAGCTCGACTTCCGCAGCAGCCTGACGCGCCTGCGTCAGCAGTTCGGCCGGCGCCGGCTTTTCAAACCGCAGCAGCAGATTCGCCGCCTTGACTTTGACCCGTTTGCCACTGTCGAGCTCGACCTGGGCGCTGCTGTCGGCCTCCGACAGCACCCGTCCGGCGTGAAATTTCCCGGCTTCTTCAAACAATACATACATGACCAGGATTGTCCCATGGGGCCGTTACCGCGCCGGTCATCACAAGTCCAGGAACTCCAGCACGTCGTCGATATGGTCGTCGAAATCGGACAGCGCATGATCGCTGCCAGCCAGCAACTTGCGGCGGGCTGAGGGGTGGCGCGCGACCATCTCGCGCCAGTCCAGTACTTCATCGCCCTGTGCAGCCACCAGGAAAATCCGTTGCGGGTCGGGGTCCGCGGCGGCCTCGAGCGAACGCAGTTCGTCCACATACTCTGGCATGAAAGAGAAGCGCTCCTTGCTGTTGTGCCACGCTGTCTGCTCGCCGATATGTCGTGCCAGATCGCGTGCCGGGTGAACCGCCGGGTTCAGCAGCACTGCCCGGCAGCCGGTCTGACGGGCGACCCAGGCGGCGTAGAACCCGCCCAAGGACGAGCCGATCACTGCCATCGTTTCCCTGGGCCAGGTGGCAATCCCGCTGAGTACGCCGGCCATCGCCGCTTGCGGCGACGGGGGCAGTTGCGGACACGACCAGACCACTTCGGGGTGGGTCTCGCGGACCCGTTGCCCGACTTTGAGCGCTTTCATCGACTGGGGCGAGGAGCGAAATCCGTGCAGATACAGCAGGTGGGTGGTGCGCATGGGTCCATGATAGGCGCGACCGGAGCGCTGGCGCAGGATAATCGGGAATGCCCATCGTGATCGACAAACCGTCTCTCTGGCAGCGGCTGGCCCCGCATTTGCGCGGCTATGACGGCCCGCTGGCCTTCGTTGTCTTCGCGCTGTGCTGCACGGGCCTGCTGATCATGTATTCGGCGGGCTACGACCACGGGACCCGCTTCGTCGATCATGGCCGCAACATGCTCATTGCCGCGCTGGTGATGTTTGTGGTGGCACAGATCCCGCCTCAGCGCCTGATGACCTTGGCGGTGCCGCTGTACGCCCTGGGCGTTGCTTTGCTGATCGCCGTGGTGCTTTTCGGCATCTCCAAGAAGGGGGCCAAACGCTGGGTCAACATCGGCGTCGTCATACAGCCCAGCGAGATCCTGAAAATTGCGGTGCCACTGGTGCTGGCCTGGTGGTTCCAGAAGCGCGAGGGGCAGCTCAGGCCGCTGGATTTTGCGGTGGCCGGGATGCTGCTGGCGGTCCCGGTGGCCTTGATCATGAAACAGCCCGACCTGGGAACGTCGCTGCTGGTGCTCGGCGCCGGGCTGTCGGTGATATTTTTTGCCGGACTCAGTTGGCGCCTGGTGATACCCCCTGTGGTGCTGGGACTGTTGGGAATCGGTCTTCTGGTGGCCTTTGAGCCTTCGATCTGCGCCGAAGGCGTTCGCTGGCCCGTATTGCGGGAGTACCAGCAGAACCGTGTCTGCACGCTGCTCGATCCCACGCGTGATCCCCTGGGCAAGGGCTTTCATATCATCCAGGGCATGATCGCCATTGGCTCTGGTGGAATGCTGGGCAAGGGGCTGATGCAAGGTACCCAGACCCACTTGGAGTTCATTCCCGAGCGTACGACCGATTTCATTTTTGCGGCCTATTCGGAGGAATTCGGACTGGCGGGCAATCTGGTGCTGATCGGCCTGTTCATCTTCCTGGTGGTCCGGGCATTGACGATTGCTCTGGAGGCGCCGACCCTTTTTTCGCGCTTGCTGGCGGGTGCGGTCGCGATGATCTTTTTCTCCTACGCTTTCGTCAACATGGGGATGGTCAGCGGCATCCTGCCGGTGGTGGGTGTCCCATTGCCCTTCATCAGCTATGGCGGTACCGCGATGGTGACACTGGGCCTGTGCCTGGGGATTCTGATGTCCATTGCCAAATCCAAACGCCTGGTGCAAAGCTGAGAGGGCACGATGACAGCCAGCAGACCGGACCACAACACGGTGTCAGTACCCATTCCCGTAGGCATTGTCGGGGTGGGCAATATGGGTGGGGCCATGGCCGGGCGCTTGCTGGAGCTGGGTTGGACGGTGCGGGTGTGTGACCTTGTCGATGCCCGCGTTCAGCCGCTGCAGGCGCTAGGCGCCGTAGCATGTGCCAACGGCGCTGCCGTCGCTGACGGCGCGGGCGCCGTGATCGTGGCGGTCGTTGACGCAGCGCAGACGCGGGAGGTCCTGTTCGGTGCCGGTGGGGTCGCCGAAGGTCTGGCGGCCGGCGCGGCGGTGCTGCTGTGTCCGACGATCGGTGCGGACGATGTCGTCCGTATTGGCCTGCGCTTGCAGGAGCGCGGCCTGACGGTGATTGACGCGCCGATGTCGGGTGGCCCGGCGCGTGCGCGAGAAGGCAGCATGAGCCTGATGGTGGCCTGTTCCGACCCCGTTTTTTCCGCCCATCAACCACTGCTGCAGGCCTTGTCGTCACGGGTTTTTCGGGTTGGGAGTCGTCTGGGTGATGGCGCCCGGACCAAATTGGTCAACAACCTGCTTGCCGGCACCAACCTGGTGGCCGCCTGCGAAGCCCTGGCACTGGCTCAGGCCTGGGGACTGGACCTGTCGGTCACACTGGATGTGATCGAGCAGTCCAGCGGCCAGAGTTGGATCGGTGGGGACCGGTTGCGGCGCGTGCTGGCCGGTGACGCCGCGCCCCGCGCGCACCTGAGTCTGCTGGCCAAAGACACCCGCCTGGCCATGGAAGGGGCCACAAGTTCGGGCTTTCACGGCCCCCTGGGTGCTGCTGTGGCGTCCGTGTTCGCGCGCGCCTGTGACGATGGCCTGGCCGGGGAGGACGATTCGGTGCTGTTTCGGCACATCGCGAAAAGCTGAACTGGCGATGCCAAACCGCCACAGCGGCGTGCAATGCCACACGCGGCATGGGGCGGCGCTTGCGCCGCTGCGTCGTGCCGCGCCACAATGCGAAAGCGCCAACTGTGCCTTGGCGAAATCAGGAGAAACCGATGGCAGGCAAGTTCGTTCTGAAGAAGTCCAAGAACAGCAAATTCTTTTTTACCCTGAATGCGTCCAACGGCCAGACGCTGTTGACCAGCGAGATGTACGAGGCCAAGGCCAGCGCGCTCAACGGCATCGAGTCCGTCAAGAAAAATTCTGGCGACGACGCCCGATATGCTCGCCTGAACGGCAAGGACGGGTCACCCTATTTCACGCTCAAGGCGGGCAACGGGCAGGTCATCGGCCAAAGCCAGATGTACGCCAGTGAGAAGGCGCGCGACGACGGCATTGCCTCCTGCAAGTCCAACGGGCCCGGTGCCGTCACGGACGACCAGAGCGCCGCCTGAGCCCCGGTGCTCGATGGCGAAAGGCCGCACTGCGGCCTTTTTTTCTTTCGCTGCCTACAATCGCTGAATGATTTCGCGCGAACCGACCATTGAACGCCTGGACCAGGCCCGGACCTTGTTGCTGGAGCCGTTTGGTCTGACCGAACGCCATCTGGCCAAGGCGCTGGCCACCATTGCGGCGCATCGTGTCGACGATGCCGACCTGTACTTTCAGTACACCCGCAGCGAAGGCTGGAGCCTGGAGGAGGGTATTGTCAAGACAGGCTCTTTCAGCATCGACCAGGGATTCGGTGTCCGAGCCGTCAGTGGCGAGAAAACCGCCTTCGCCTATTCGGATGACATCTCGGAGTCCTCGTTGATGGATGCGGCCCGAACGGTGCGGACGATCGCGGCCGCCGGTCAGGGAGGCCGGGTCAGGGCGCCAACCCGCCGCGTGGCCCCCAGCCGGACCTTGTATGACGGCAGCGATCCGATCGCAACGCTCGACAGCACGGCCAAGGTCGCATTGCTGGGCCGGGTTGAACAGATGGCGCGGGCGAAGGATCCACGCATTGTCCAGGTGATGGCTGGCCTCGCCAGCGAATACGACGTGGTGATGGTCATGCGTTCGAATGGCACCCTGGGTGCCGACGTACGACCCTTGGTCCGCCTGTCGGTCACGGTAATTGCCGAGCAGGGGGGGCGTCGCGAGCTGGGTTCCGGCGGTGGCGGCGGCCGCTTTGGTCTGGCCTGGTTCGATGACCAGCGGCTGGCTGAGTACGTGGATGCGGCTGTTCAGGCGGCGTTGACCAACCTGCAGTCGCGGCCGGCGCCAGCGGGTGAAATGTCGGTGGTTCTGGGCCCCGGCTGGCCCGGGGTTTTGCTGCATGAGGCCGTGGGGCACGGTCTGGAAGGGGACTTCAACCGCAAGGGCTCCAGCGCCTTCAGTGGACGCATCGGTCAACGCGTCGCGGCCAAAGGGGTGACCGTGCTTGATGACGGAACCATCGCCGATCGACGGGGCAGCCTCAACCTGGACGACGAAGGCTGCCCGACTCAGCGCAATGTGCTGATTGAGGACGGAATCTTGCGCGGCTACATCCAGGATGCGATGAACGCCCGCCTCATGGGGGTGGCGCCGACCGGAAACGGGCGGCGGGAGAGTTATGCCCATCTGCCGATGCCCCGCATGACCAATACCTACATGCTGGGCGGCGAGCGGGACCCGGCCGAGATTCTGGCCAGTATCAAGCGCGGGCTGTATGCCACCAACTTCGGCGGCGGCCAGGTCGATATCACCAGCGGCAAATTCGTTTTCAGTGCGAGTGAGGCGTTCTGGGTAGAAAACGGCCGAATTCAGTACCCGGTCAAGGGAGCGACCCTGGTCGGCAGCGGCCCGGAGTCGCTGAAGAAGGTTTCGTTGATCGGCAATGACCTGCGACTCGATACCGGCGTCGGAACCTGCGGCAAGGAAGGCCAGAGTGTGCCCGTCGGTGTGGGCCAGCCGACGCTGCGCATCGACGGACTGACGGTGGGCGGAACTGCCTGACCGTGGGCCGGACGCCCCGGTGTTGTCGGCGAAGGCCGCTCTGTCAGGAAACGATAGGCACTCCTGTGCTACATTGACGCCATGGTGAGTCGCTTCGCTTTCTACTTTTACTTTTGGTTCTCTGTCCTTGGCGGACGAGAGGCGAAGCTGTAGATTGCCGACCCCTCGATGACAACCGCCGCAGCCACCAGGCCCGGCGGTTTTCTGTTTTTTGACCCATCGTTTTTTCAGTTCCAGGAGCAGCCCATGAGCACCAAACCGACCAAAGCCACCGATGTCTGGCAATCGCATCCGGCCGACCGAACCAGCGAGACCGACGATCAACGTATTCAGGACATCACCGTGCTGCCGCCTCCGGAACACCTCATCCGCTTCTTCCCCATTCGCGGCACGGCCGTTGAAAAGCTTGTTGGCGACACCCGGCGCCATATCCAGAAGATCATGGCCGGAAAAGACGACCGTTTGCTGGTTGTGATCGGGCCGTGCTCCATTCACGACCCCGCGGCAGCGCTGGAATATGCACGGCGCCTGAAACCCCTGCGTGACCGCTATGCCGATACCCTGGAAGTGGTGATGCGGGTCTACTTCGAAAAGCCCCGCACGACCGTCGGCTGGAAGGGGCTGATCAACGATCCCTACCTGGACGAAAGCTGCCGCATCGACGAAGGTTTGCGGATCGCGCGCCAGTTGCTGATCGAGATCAACCGCCTGGGCTTGCCGGCCGGCAGTGAGTTCCTCGACGTGATCAGCCCCCAGTACATTGGCGACCTCATCGCCTGGGGCGCCATCGGTGCGCGAACCACGGAAAGCCAGGTGCATCGCGAACTGGCTTCCGGCCTGTCGGCGCCGATCGGTTTCAAGAACGGAACCGACGGCAACATCAAGATTGCTACCGATGCCATCCAGGCCGCAGCCCGGGGGCATCATTTCCTGTCGGTGCATAAAAACGGGCAGGTCGCCATCGTGCGCACCAACGGCAACAAGGATTGCCATGTGATCCTGCGCGGCGGCAAGAGCACCAACTATGACGCTGCCAGTGTGGCTGCGGCATGCAAGGAGCTGGAGGCAACCCGCCTGCGACCTTCGCTCATGGTCGATTGCAGCCATGCCAGCAGCAAGCAGCACGAACGCCAGCTGGAAGTGGCCCGTGACATTGCCGGTCAGTTGAGCGCAGGCTCGCACCAGGTGTTCGGTGTGATGATCGAGAGCCACATTCGTGCCGGCGCACAGAAGTTCACCCCGGGCAAAGACGAGGCGTCTGCTCTGGAATACGGCAAGAGCATCACGGATGCCTGCCTGGGCTGGGAAGACTCGGAAACCGCCTTGCAAATCCTTGCTGCGGGGGTCAAGGCGCGCCGCGGGCAGTGAACCCCGGTGGGCAGGGGCGGTGTTTCTTGCCCGAAATCAAGAAAACCGCACCGCCTCGCAGCCGAACCGACGTTTTGCCCTATGGCGGCATTACAGTACCGGACAGTGATTTGTGACGCAGGAGAGTAAAGATGCACAGTTTTGTCCGGGTGTTCGTGGATGCCGACCATGACTACCGTTTTGATCTGGAAGAAGTCCAGCCCATGCCCCACGAGGCGGCGCGGTTGTGGCTCGAACAGCAGATCACAACGCTGGGATGCGAGCCGCTTCGCGCCAGTGGCAAAGTCCTTCTGGCGGACAAGGTACTGGTCATTGCACAGGCAGCCGGCCCCACCCGACTGGCCGATGCGACCTGGGGAGGCGCGTTTGCCCGCGCAGTCAGCGGCGCATTGGCCAAACCGGCGGTCACGGTCGATCTGGCCACCATGGCGGTGTCCTTCTGACCCGCCCGCAGGTGCCTGGGTGCCGCAAAAGAGGAGATTGCAGGCTATTTCAGGCACTACCCCGCGTAAAACGGTCTTTTATTGCTACTGAATTTATAGTGCTTTGAGCAGGCGGTCGTGAATGCTGCCAAAGCCGCCGTTGCTCATGCACAGCAGGTGGTCGCCCGGTCGGGCGCAGCGGGTGATTTCGGCCACCAGTCGGTTCAGATCGTCGGCAACATGGGCGCGGTCCCCCATGGGCACCAGGGCGGCGCGGGCGTCCCAGTCCAGTCCGCCGCTGTGGCAGAACGCCAGATCGGCACCCTCCAGGCTCCAGGGTAGCTGGGATTTCATCGTGCCCAGCTTCATGGTGTTGCTGCGGGGCTCAAAGATCGCCAGGATGCGGCCTTGGGGCCCGATCTGGCGCCGCAACCCGTCCACCGTGGTGCGGATCGCGGTCGGATGGTGGGCAAAGTCGTCATAAACCGTGATGCCGCGGACGGTGCCCCGCACTTCCATGCGGCGGCGGACGTTCTGGAAACGCCCCAGCGCGTTGGCCGCAACGGCGGGTGGCACGCCGACATGTTCGGCTGCGGCGATGGCGGCCAGCGCATTGAGCTGGTTGTGGACCCCGCCGAGTTGCCATGCCACCGTGCCCACGTGATCGCCGTGGCGGACCACATCAAACCGGCCCGGTTCACCATGGGCCTGAAAATCGCTGACGGCCGCCCCGAAGCTGCGGACCTCGCTCCAGCAACCCTGGCTCAGCACGCGGGCCAGGCTTTCTTCCAGTCCGTTGACCACGATGCGCCCGGTGGATGGGACGGTTCGCAGCAAATGATGGAATTGCCGTTCGATAGCGGCAAGATCAGGGAAGATGTCCGCGTGATCAAACTCCAGATTGTTCAAAATGGTGGTTCGGGGCCGATAGTGGACGAACTTGCTGCGCTTGTCGAAAAATGCGGTGTCGTACTCGTCGGCTTCGATGACGAACGCGGGCCCCCACGCTCCGCCGCTGCGCGGGTCGCTGCCCCCCGAGGGGGCTGATCCGTCTTGGGGACGGCCCGGCGCCGGCTCGCCGGGCCCCCACGCTCCGCCGCTGCGCGGGTCGCTGCCCCCCGAGGGGGCTGATCCGGC
>ERZ761602.3713-NODE-3713-length-21035-cov-7.485319_pt1 | contig 21035 bp, 18 predicted proteins | sample MGYA00512165_ERZ761602 | MGnify/ENA primary metagenome ERZ761602 (study PRJEB28899, sample SAMN02445085) | bioreactor sludge metagenome | biome: EBPR sludge; isolation source: Thorneside wastewater treatment plant | place: Australia: Brisbane, Thorneside...
CGACTAAGCTGGCGCGGAGCGACAGCGACTAAGCTGGCGCGGAGCGACAGCGACTAAGCTGGCGCGGAGCGACAGCGACTCTGTCAGGGAATTTCCCGCCCCCTTTGTCTGACTTTCCCCGATAGCCAGAACCCTCGCCCCATGATGAAATGGCGGTGATGACCACGCGCCTCCTCATCGCCGCCCCCGACACCAACTCGCTCGACCTCTATCGCTCGTTGCTGCAGTCGGCGCTGGAGCTTCTGCCGCTGGATATCGCCGCCGACTTTCTTTCCACGCGGGCGGACCTCACAGCCCGCGTCGCGGCGCGGGACGCCGATGTGCTGCTGCTGGATTGGCTGCTGGCGGACGCCGAGACCCCGGCGTATCTGGGCGAGTTAGTCAAGCTTGACCCTCGGTTGCGCACCATCGTGATCGCGCCTCTGCATTTGCGTCAGTACCGCCAATGTCTCTGGGAAGCCGGCGCCTGCGTCGGCCTGCCCAAGGAGTACCTCGACCAGGAATGGCTACTCAGCATGTTGTGCCTGATCAACCGGGCCATGGAGCGCGAGGCCCGGCTCAAGCAGGAACTCCAGAGGTGACCGATGCCGGCTAAATCCGTCTCGCGCCGCCGCTTCCTGCAAGGTTCCGCACTCGCCGCGGGCGCCTTGGCCCAGGCGCAGCCGGCGCTGGCCGCCAGTGCGCGTTTCCTGCGGCGCCTGGGCCTGCCCGTGCCCTGGTTCCAGCAGGATCCCCAGACGACCTACAACTATTGCGATATGTGCCCGTGGCGCTGCGGCGTCATCGTCCAGAGCGTGAATGGCCGCGTCGTCAAGATCGAGGGCAATCCCAAGGATCCCAAGAGCCGCGGCCGGCTGTGCGCGCGCGGGCAGGCCGGCGTCTCGTTCCTGTACGACCCGGACCGCCTGAAGCAGCCCATGATCCGGACAGGCGCGCGCGGCGAGGGCAAGTTCCGGAACGCCACCTGGGAAGAGGCGCTGGATTACAGCGCCGAACAGCTGCTCAAGATCAAGGACCAGTATGGCCCCGAAGGCGTGGCCTTCCTCGGGCACACCTCCGGCGATTTCTGGTTTGTGGACTATCTGCCGCAGGCCTGGGGGTCGCCCAACGCCGCCAAGCCGTCCACGTCCTTGTGCACCAGCCCGCGGGAGGAGGCCGCGCTGCTCACCTTCGGGCGCGCGATCGGCAACCACGAGCCCGTGGATTGGTCCGAGGCGCGCTGCCTGGTGCTGATCGGTACGCACATCGGCGAAGACGCCCGCAACACCATGATGCAGGACCTGGCCGAAGCGCGGGCGCGCGGCGCCAAGCTCATCGTCGTGGACCCGCGCTACTCGTCGGCGGCCATGAAGGCCGACCACTGGCTGCCGATCAAACCCGGCACCGACACGGCCCTGCTGCTGGCCTGGATGAATGTCCTGATTGCTGAGGACCTCATCGATCGAGACTTCATCGACCAGTGGACGGTGGGCTTCGACGAATTGCGCGCGCACGTGGCCGCGCTGACGCCGGAGTGGGCGGCTGCCATTACCGATCTGCCGGCCGACCTGATCCGCGCGTCAGCCCGGACCTTCGGGCACGCGCGCCCGCAAGCCGTGATCGTGCCGGGCCGGCACGTGGTCTGGTACGGCAATGACTCGCAGCGCATGCGCGCCGTCTATATGGCCAACGCGCTGGTGGGCGCCTATGGCCGGCCGGGCGGCCTGTACTTCAACAAAATCCCGTACTTGGAAGAGCATCCGCATCCTCCCTACGCCGTGATCGGCGGCGTCGGTGGCTGAGCGTCTACACCAGGAGAGGAGGCCGTGTTGCCTCCTGGACCGACTGGCAAGACGCGCGCCGACGGGGCCCGCGAGAAATTCCTGCGCGGCGCCACGGCGATGCAAGAACTTATCGAGCCCATGGTCACGGGCCAGCCTTACCCGATCAAGGGACTGGTGCTCTACGGCACGAATCCGTTCCACACCATCCCCAACGTGCCGCGCACCAAAGAAGCGCTGCAGAAGCTGGACTTCGTCCTGACCGTCGACGTCCTGCCGCAGGATCACGTCGCCTGGTCAGACGTGGTGCTGCCGGAGGCCACCTACCTCGAGCGCTACGACGAGCTGTGGGCCTGTGGTCACAAGACGCCGTACATCGCCCTGCGCGAGCCCGCGATCGAGCCGCTCTACGAGACCAAGCCCGGCTGGTGGATGGCGCGTGAGTTGGGCCTGCGGCTGGGGCTGGAGGCCTTCTTCCCGTGGCAGACGGCCGAGGAGTATCTCAACCGCCGGTTGAGCTCCCTCAGCTTAAACCTGGACAAACTGCGCGAGCAGGGCGGGGTGGCGATCCAGAAGGGCAAGCCCTACCTGGCCGATTTCGAGGCCGAGGGCGCCTCGCCCTTCGGCACTCCGAGTGGCAAGGTGGAGCTGTACTCCGAGGCGCTGGCCGGCGCGGGCTTTGACCCCCTGCCGGAATACGAGCCCCTGACCGAGGCGCCGGAAGGTTTCTTCCGCCTGCTGTACGGGCGCAGCCCGGTCCATACCTTTGCGCGCACGCAGAATACGCCGCTGCTCAATCAGCTCATGTCTGAAAACGAGGTCTGGCTGAACGACCGTATCGCCGCGGACCTGGGCCTGGCCGCTGGCGACCAGGTGTGGCTGGAGAACCAGGACGGGGTCCGCAGCGGCCCCATCAAGGTGAAGGCCACCCCGCGCATCCGGCCCGATTGCGTCTACATGGTGCACGGCTTCGGCCACGAGGCGCCGGGGATGACGCGCGCCCACCGGCGCGGCGCCAGCGACGCGGCGCTGCAGACCCGCTACGCCCTGGACCCGATCTGCGGCGGCGCCGGGATGCGCGTCAACTTTGTCAAGCTGGTCCGGGAGAGTTGAGATGGCTACCCGTTACGCGTTCTCTCTCGATCTGGATCGGTGCATTGGCTGCCAGGCGTGCGTGGTGGCCTGCCAGGCCGGCAACGAGCTTCCGGCTGGCGATCGCTTCATCGTCGTTTCCGATATCGTGCGCGGCCAGGCCCCGGACTTCTGGGGCTCGTTCGCCCATCAGCGCTGCTTCCACTGCGGCGAGGCGCCGTGTGTGGCCGTCTGCCCCACCGGCACCCTGTCCAAGTGGAACGGCCTGACTGTGGTCGAGCCTGAGAAATGCAGCGCCTGCGGCTACTGCACCGACGCCTGCCCGTTCGATGTCCCGCATATCATCCAAAACGGCGTGTCCAAGTGTACGGCCTGTCTCGGGCTGCGCGGCCAGGTGGTGCCGGTCCCGGATACGCAGGTGGCTCAGACTCTCAAGGACGGCCATATCCCCTGGTGTGTGCAGACCTGTCCGAGCCAGGCGCTCCGCTTTGGTGACCGTGAAACCCTGCTGACCGAGGCCAAAGGCCGGGTGGCGGCCCTGCAGGCGCGTTACCCCAAGGCCCAGGTGTACGGCGAAACGCAGTTGGGCGGCCTGGGCCTGCTGATGGTGCTGTTGGATGAGCCGAGCGTGTATGGCCTGCCGGTGGATCCCAAGCCGCCGCTGGCGCAGACCCTGTGGCAGGAGGCCGTCCAGCCGGTCTCGCTCGGGCTCTCGGCCTTGGCGGCCGGCCTGATGGGCGCGATGTTCTTCGTCGCGCGGCGTCAGCACGCGCTGGAGAAGGCCGAACTGCACGCGGCTGCGGCTGACGCGCCGGCGGCCGCCCCACCGTCGGCGGCCGAGACTGTGGAGGGCAAACATGACTAGCACTGCCTCCGGCCAGGTGCGCCGTTACCTTCCGGCCCAGCGCCTCATCCACTGGGTGGGGGTGGGCTCGTTCCTGATCCTGTTGTTCAGCGGCCTGGCGCTGCTGTTCCCGCCGCTGGCGTTCCTGGCTGCCGGCGGCCTCTCGCGCCTGATCCACCGCCTGGCGGTGGCTCCCTTCATCTTGCTGCCCGTGCTTTACGCGGTGCTGTTGCCCCATCAGGCCAAAGAGCTGCTGCTCGAGTCGTTCACGTACACGCGCGACGACCTGGCCTGGTTCAAGCATATGCCGGCGTACGTGCTGGGTCGGACGAAGGGCCTGCCGCCGCAGGGGCGGATTAACGCCGGCCAGAAGATCCACCACGCCAGCACGTTCCTGATGTTCGTCACCGTGGCGGCCTCCGGCTTTGTCCTTTGGTTCGGCGTCGGCCGGCTCGGGCCGGACGGCCACGCCCTGACGGCCATGATCCATGACCTGTCCGTGCTGGGCCTCTCGGTCCTGATGATCGGCCACGTGTACTTCACGTTCTTGTACGACGCGCTGTCCGGGATGGTCACCGGTTTCGTGACCGAGCAGTACGCCCGGATGGAACACCTTAAGTGGTTTGAAGCTTTGGCGGCGCCGGTCGCTGTTGCGGCGGCGCCGGCGTCAACAACCGAGACACCGGCCGAGGCCGGCCCGGCCGAGCCGCCTCAACCGTAATCGTCTGGCCCCGGCGTCTGCCGGGGGCCAGATTTGACCCGACCGCTACAGACCCACTCTCAGGAGAAAAAGAATGAAGACCCGCAATTCTGTCCGAGGGCTCTTGCTCGGCCTGCTGGTGCTGGCCCTGGCCCTGGCCGGCTGTGCGCCCGCGGCCACGCCCACCACCGCCCCGGCCGCCACGTCGGCGCCTGTGGCCACCACCGCCCCGGAACCGACCGCGGCCGTGGCCGCGCCGGCCCTCGATGTGGAGGCCGTGCTCGACCAATACCTGACGATGCTGCCGGACGGCTTCGGCGGCATCAAGGCGGACGCGCTCAAGGAGCAGATCGCGGCGGCGCCGCCGTTCCTGCTGGACGTGCGCGAGGCGAAGGAACTGACGGACAACGGCTACATTGAAGGCGCCGTCAACGTCCCGCTCCGGACGCTGGCCCAGAACCTGGACCTGCTCCCGGCCCAAGACGCGGCCATCGTCGTGTACTGCGGCACCGGCCATCGCAGCGCCATCGCCATGGAAGCGCTGCAGCTGCTGGGCTACACCAACGTCAAGAGCCTGGGCGGCGGCTTCAATGCCTGGAAGGCCGCCAACCTGCCGGTAGCCACCGCTGAGATCGCGGCGCCCATGGCCGGCTCGGCGCCGGAAGTCGACGAAGAACTGCTGGCCGTGCTCGACCAATACCTGACGATGCTGCCGGACGGCTTCGGCGGCATCAAGGCGGACGCGCTCAAGGAGCAGATCGCGGCGGCGCCGCCGTTCCTGCTGGACGTGCGCGAGGCGAAGGAACTGACGGACAACGGCTACATTGAAGGCGCCGTCAACGTCCCGCTCCGGACGCTGGCCCAGAACCTGGACCTGCTCCCGGCCCAAGACGCGGCCATCGTCGTGTACTGCGGCACCGGCCATCGCAGCGCCATCGCCATGGAAGCGCTGCAGCTGCTGGGCTACACCAACGTCAAGAGCCTGGGCGGCGGCTTCAATGCCTGGAAGGCCGCCAACCCCACCCTGGACCTGCCCAAGGTCCTGGATACGTATCTGACGACGCTGCCGGACGGCTTCAGTGGTATCAAGCCGGATGTGCTCAACGAACAGCTGGCGGCGGCGGCGCCGTTCCTGGTGGACGTGCGTGAGCCGAAGGAACTGACGGACAACGGCTACATCGAAGGCGCCGTCAACATCCCGATCCGGACGCTGACCCAGAACCTGGACAAGCTGCCGGCCAAGGATGCCGCTATCGTCGTATACTGCGCGGTGGGCCACCGCGGCGCGCTCGCCATGGAAGCGCTGCAGCTGCTGGGCTACACCAACGTCAAGAGCCTGAGCGGCGGCTTCAACGCCTGGAAAGCTGCCAACCTGCCGGTGGCCACCGCTGAGATCGCGGCGCCCGTGGCTGGCGCTGCGCCCGATGTTGACAAAGAGCTCCTGGCGGCGTTGGATAAGTATCTGACGACGCTGCCGGACGGCTTCAGTGGTATCAAGCCGGATGTGCTTAAGGAACAGCTGGCGGCGGCGGCGCCGTTCCTGGTGGACGTGCGCGAGCCGAAGGAACTGACGGACAACGGCTACATCGAAGGCGCCGTCAACATCCCGATCCGGACGCTGACCCAGAACCTGGACCAGCTCCCGGCCAAGGATGCCGCCATCGTCGTGTACTGCGCGGTGGGCCACCGCGGCGCGCTCGCCATGGAAGCGCTGCAGCTGTTGGGCTACACCAACGTCAAGAGCCTGAGCGGCGGCTTCAACGCCTGGGTCGCGGCTGAATTTCCCGTGATCAAGTAACTCTGGCCTTGGATCGGTGCGACGCGGGCCGCCTCACTGCGAGGCGGCCCGTTTTGTGAGGCGGCATGACCACCCTGTTGCTGAATGAACTCCTGGCCGCTTCGGCCGAACAGCATCGGCATCTGTGTCCGCGCCAGGTACTGGGAGTGCGGATGGGTCTGGCCGCCGGCGCCTGGCTGGGGCTGACCGTGCCCCAGGCCGGCAAGCGCCTCCTGGCGATCGTGGAGACAGACGGCTGCGCCGCCGACGGCGTGGCCGTGGCCACCAACTGCTGGGTCGGGCGGCGTACGCTGCGGATCGAGGACTACGGCAAGGTGGCGGCGACGTTCGTGGACACCGAGACCGGCCAGGCCCTGCGCCTGGCGCCGCGCGGCGACATCCGCGAGACCGCCAGCGCCTTCGCGCCCGAGGCCCGCAGCCGCTGGGAGGCGCAGCTGCTGGGGTATCAGCGCATGCCGGCCGAGGCCCTGCTGTCCGCTCAGGCCGTCCGGCTCAAGACGCCGGTCGGACAGTTGGTGAGCCGCGCCGGCCGGCGCGCGCAGTGTGACTACTGCGGGGAGGAGATCCTGAACGAGCGCGAGGTGCGGCGCGCTGGCCTCACCCTGTGCCGGGCCTGCGCCGGCGAGGCCTACTACGGCCTCCTCGCCGACGGCCTGTGTCCGGATCTGGCCGCGCTGCAGCCGGCCCAGCGCGCCGGCTGACCGGCGCCCGCGACCGGTCTCCCGACAGAGAGAACAGACCCGGTGGCTGAGGGCTGCCGGAGAGCGAGCGTGTACCGAGCGCGAGGGCCAGCCTCGCGCTCGGTGCTTTTCTGACGCTGCCTCGTCCCCGAGGTTTTCGGTACAATCGGCTGGCGCCGCCGTAGCGAATTTCCCAGGAGCATCCGGCCGATGACACCCAGCCACCCCCAGGCGCTGCCGCTCGACCAGGTCCGCTTCTCGGCGGGCTTCTGGCGTGACCGCCAGGCCGTCAACCGCGCGCACACGCTGCCCGCCATCTACCACCAACTCAAAGCCACCGGCCGCCTGGCCGCCTGGCGCCGCGATTTGCCGGACGAGCACGTGCACCGGCACATCTTCTGGGACTCGGACACGGCCAAGTGGATCGAGGCGGTGGGCTATGCGTTGGCCGCTGGCCGCGACGCGGCTCTGGAACAGCCCGTGGATGAGGTGGTGGACTGGATGCTCCAGACCCAGGCGCCCGATGGTTATTTGAACAGCTACTTCGCGTTGGTCAAGCCCGCGGCCCGCTGGACCAACCTGCGCGACAATCACGAGCTGTACTGCGCCGGCCACCTCATGGAGGCCGCCATCGCTTATCAGCAGGCCACGGGCAAAGGGGCGTTGCTCGCGGCGCTGGGCCGTTACGCCGACCACATCGCGGACACTTTCGGCCCGGCAGCCGGCCAGAGGCGCGGCTACTGCGGCCACCCCGAGATCGAACTGGCGCTGGTGCGCCTGGCTGAAGCGACCGGCTCGCCGCGCTATCTCGACCTGGCGCGCTTCTTCGTGGACGAGCGCGGCCGCTTGCCCCACTACTACGATCTGGAGGCCGAGGCGCGCGGCGAAAATCCCCGTGACTTCTGGGCCCAGACCTACCGCTACTGCCAGGCGCACGCGCCGGTGCGCGAGCAGACCGTCGCCACCGGGCATGCGGTGCGCGCCGCCTACCTGTACAGCGCCATGGCCGATCTGGCGCGCCTGACCGGCGAGGCCGCGCTGGCCGAAGCCTGCCGGCGGCTGTGGCAGGATCTGACCACGCGCCAGCTGTATGTCACCGGCGGGATCGGGCCGTCCGACACCCACGAGGGCTTCACCTTCGCCTACGATCTGCCCACCGAGACGGCCTACAGCGAGACGTGCGCGGCGATTGCCGTGGTGTACCTGGCCCAGCGCATGTTCCAGCTGGAGCCCAGCGCCGCGCCGATCGACGTCCTGGAGCGGGCGCTGTACAACACTGTCCTGGCTGGTGTGTCAGCCGATGGCCGCCAGTTCTTCCAGGCTAATCCGCTGACCGCTTATCCGTACTACAGCCCGTATGGGCGCTGGAACGGGATCCAGGCCGAGCGCCACTACCGCCGGGTGGACTGGCTCGAGTGCGCGTGCTGCCCGCCCAACCTGGCCCGCCTGGTGGCGAGCGTGGGCGGCTACGTCTACGCCGTCACGGCCGACACGGTTTACGCCAACCTGTACGCGAGCAGCGAGGCCCGGCTCCAGGTCGGCGGCGTGGCAATCACGCTCGGGCAGCGCACCGACTATCCGTGGTCCGGCGCGATCCAGTTGGAAGTGCGCGCCGCCGCCTCGGCGGCTTTTACGCTGGCCCTGCGCGTGCCGGGCTGGTGCCGCGCGTTACAGCTGGCAGTCAACGGCGCCGCGGTGGACGCCGTTCCGGTCAATGGCTATGCTCGGCTGCACCGGACCTGGGCCGCCGGCGACGTCGTCGATCTGGACCTGGCGATGCCGGTCGAGCGCGTGGCCGCCCATCCGGAGATTCGGCAGGCGGCCGGCCAGGTCGCGCTCCAGCGCGGCCCGATCGTGTATTGCGCCGAAGAGGTGGACAACGGCCCGCGCCTGGCGAACCTGGTCCTGCCGGCTTCGGCGGCGCTGACTGCGGGTTATGACCCGCACCTGGCCGGTGGTCTGGGCACGATCACCGGGGAGGCGCTGCGCGTTGAGCCGGCGACCTGGCCGGAGGGCCTCTATCAGGTCGTCGTGTCGGCGGCGCCCGCGGCCCAGCCACAGCCGTTCCGGGCGATCCCTTACGCGTTCTGGGCGAACCGGGCGCCCGGCGAGATGCGCGTGTGGCTGCGCTCGGGCGCCTGACCAGCAGCCCGAGCCTCCACCCGGTACAACAACATTGGCCGGCATTTCTGCCGGCCAATGTTGTTTAACTGGATGTCTGTTTCGTTTACGCGGATGCCAGTTTCAGCTCTTTGGCGTCCGTGCCAACCAGGATAAACGGCAGGTAGGAGATCCGCAGCGAGGGGGCGACTTCGAGCGTGTGGGCGCCGGCGGAGAGGCCGCCCGGCTTCATCACCGTCACCGTCCCGGGCTCCCCGAACTCCCAGCGGTCCTCATACTCGGTCTCCAACTCGGCCAGCGTGTACGTGCGGCCGTGCAGGGTGACGCGGATGGCTTCGCGCGGGATCGCTTGCCCGTCGACCTTGACCGCCAGGTCCTCGACCATGGACACGCCCAGGCCGCGATAGTAGGGCAGGCGCGCCTTGAACTGAAAGCCGCTGATCTGCTGGCCGTCGCTGACGTTCTGGAATCCGTCTTCGCAGATGATGTACTTGTCGAACATGGCTCGCCTCCGCTTACGCTTCGCCCAGCAGGCGCTTGAACATGGCCTGCTGCCGCCGGACCTGCTCGAAGCTGTCCACTTCGTGGACGTCCTGGATGTGCCGGTTGCCCTCATACTCGCTCGAAAGGTAACCTTTGTAGCCGCCCTCAATCAGCACCGGGATGACGTCCTCGTAAGGGATGCTGTACTCGGTGCCGTCGTCGAGCATCTCGTAAAACTTGGCGTGGATGTGGAAGATGCGGTCCATGAAATCCAGCAGCCGGCGCGGGTTCTCGTAGTACAGGCGCTTGACGTCCTGGACCACGCCCAGCTCCAGCGGCCCGCCGCCCATTTGCTTCACCCGCTCGGCCACCTGGTCCAGGTCCTCGCGCCGTTCGTAGGCCGCGCAGATGAACTCCACGATCTCGCGCTTGGCGCCGTTCCGGATCGCGCGCTCGCTGCGCACGCGCGGGAAGCGCTTCTCGAACGTGCCCATATCTGGGACGAAGCCGAGATACTCGTGTTGGGAGCCTGGGCGCAGCATCACCTCGTAGTGGCGCTGGATGTGCTCATGGTCAAAGTGGAAGGGCGCGTGGATCTCGACGCCCAGCTTGACGTTGTACTGCTCGGCGTAGGGGGCCGCCAGCGCCAGGATGTGGGGCGGCGTGTTGACGATGACGCGGATGACCTGGCACCCCAGCCGGTGGGCGTGCTTGATGTCCCGGATCACGGACTGCAGCATCTCGGCGTCCGTCATCAGCCGGCCCTTGTACTTCTTCATGTCCAGGAACAGGTCGTGGCAGGTGGGCGTGACGTTGTATTTCGCCATCCACTCGTGCCACTGGTCGTAGAACGCGTCGGAGAGCTTCGGGAAGCCGGGCATCATCTGCTCGGCGATGGTCTCGACGCCCCGGGCGCCCAGCTTGGCGCAGGCGGCCACGCAGTCCTCCAGCGTCATCTTGCGCAGGAAAAACTCCTCCTGAAAACTGTACAGGCTGACGCCGCGTTTGATGCGATGTGTCGTTGCCACTGGATGTGATCTCCTGATTTAGTTGGCGAGCAAGCGGTCGCACATGGCGCGCCAGGCCTGCACCTGCTGGAAGCCCAGCAGTTCTTCGCTGAAGGCGTGGCCTTCCCATTCCGCCGAGATCGTGCCCTGGTAGCCGGCGCCTTTGAGCAGCGCCATCAGCTCCGGATAGGGGATGGAGGTCTCCCGGCCGGCCTCCACCCAATAGAACTTGCCGTGGATGTGGCGGACGTAGGGCAGCAGCGGCGTCCATTGCGAAACGGCCGCGTGTCCGAACATGGTCAGCGACCGGTTCAGGCCGCCGGCGAGATCGGGGCCGGCCCCGTGGCGGGCGGCGGCCTCGGCCAACGCGCCGAATTTCTCCGCCGCCGGCCGGTCGGTGATCCAGATCGCCTTGGCCTCGGCCAGCAAGGCCTCGGGCGCGCCGGCCTCGCGCAGGCTGCTCCAGTGGCCCTCGGGCACGGCCGTCATCGTGCTGCTGAAGTCCGGGACGAAGCCCAGATAGGGCGTGCCCAGGCGGTCATAGCACTCGCGCAGCTCGATCACGGCCGGGTGGTCGGCTACGAGCGGCGAGTGGAGTTCGGCCGCCACCTGGATTTTGAACCGGTCGGCGAGCGGCGCCAGGCGCTCCATCACCGCCGGCCCGACGGAGTGCTGGATGCGCAGGACCGGAAAACCCAGCTTCTGGGCGCTGATCAGCTGCCGTTCGGTATAGGTCTGCATCTCGTCCGGGCTCATCAGCCGGTCACGCCGCCGGCCGACGTCGAGGTTGCCGCCCAGGCAGCTCGGGATCAGGCCGTGTCGGTCCAGCAGGCCGCGGAAATGCCGGGCGGTCTCGTCGGAGACATCCGGGAAATCGCGAAAGGTCTGGAAGCCCACCACTTCGAGCGCCGGCCCCAGGCCCAGCGCGGCGACTTTTTCGAGCAGACTCTCCAGGGTGTAAAGCCGCTGTCTCCAATCGTTCGTAAAGCTGTAAAGCGTGGTCCCGAGGATCGGACCGGGCTTGTCCGTCATGGCGATGTCCTCCTACCCGGCCACTTGGGTCGCCGTGTGCCGGCTGGTGTTGGTCAGGAAGCGGCCTGGCCCGATGGCGATGTACGGGAAGCGCAGCGCGTATTCCACGGCCAGCTCATGCCGCTCGCCGCGCCGCACCTGACCCGGTTGCCGGACACGTATTTCCAGCCCGTCCTGGACAAACCAGAAGGTTTCAACCTGCTCATCCAGTTCGCCAAACTCGTACTCGCGCCCTCCGTAGCTGAAGCGCACCGCCTCCAGCGGCACAGGCTGCCCATCCAGGGCCAGTGCGAACTTCTCCAGGCTCGAAAGCGGCAAGGAGCGGTACCAGTTCAGCCGGACATTGAACTGGTAACCGCCGTCCGTTGCCTTCAGGCTGTCGGCCTCGATCAGAGTAACTTTGTCGCCCACGGCCGCTACCTCCCGAACTCGATGGTGCGCTTCTCGTTGGATGACTGGTAGATGGCGCAGATCAGGGCCTGAGTCTTGATGGCGACCTCGGCCGTGATGTCCGGCTGGATGCCGGCGGCCAGGCTGGCGTAGAAGTTCTCGATCTGCTTGTTGTGGGTCGCGCCCCAGTAGCCCCGGGGCGCTTTCCAGGTGACCGGCATCATCACCACGCCCCACTCCTTCAGCGTGCGCATGGCCTGCTGGGCGGGCTCTTCGTTGAAGAAGGCCTTGAAATCGGCCTCGTTCAGCGTGGTGGCGGGGTCGTTAACCACCGTCAGCTCGCGGCCGTTCTTGTAGGTGATGACGGCCTTGTCGAACTCGAGCAGGGCGGTGCCGTTCTCACAGTGGGTTTCCACCACCACCGGCGAGTTATAGGTGAAGTTGTTGGTGGCGAAGAACACCGACTTCACGCCATTGCGGTAAGTGATCAGCCCCTCGGCCGTGTCCTCGGTCTCGATCTCGGGGTGGTTGCGGTTGGCGATGGTCGCCTGCACGCTGGCGATCTCATCGCCGATGATCCAGCGCGCCAGGTCCATCACGTGGATGGCCTGGTCGATCATGAGGGAGCCGCCCTCTTTGTCCCAGGTGCCGTGCCAGTCGCTGTTCCGGTAGTACTCCGCCGGCTTGGTCCAAGACAGGAGGATGCGCTGCCCGAGGACCCGGCCCAGGCTGCCGCTGGCGACGGCCTCTTTGACGGCCACCGAGGCCGCGTTGTAGCGGTTCTGGCTGATGACGCCGATGGTGACGCCGTTGCGCTGTCCGGCCGCCACGATGGCGCGGGCCTCGTCCATGTTGATGGCCATCGGTTTCTCGGTGAGCACGTGCTTGCCGGCGTCGGCGGCCGCGATCACCATCGGGGCGTGCAGGTAGTGCGGGGTCAGCACATGGACGACGTCGATGTCGTCACGCTGGAGCAGCTCGCGGTAGTCGCTGTGCCCGTCGCAGTGGAACAGGCGCTTGGCCGTCTCCAGGGCCTGGGGCTTGACGTCGCAGACCGCCTTGATCTGGGTGCCGGCCAGCCGGTGCAGGGGGAAGGCATGCAGGAAGAAGATCGCGCCGCAGCCGATGAGGCCGACGCGGTACGGTTGAGAGGTCATTACGCGTGCCTGCTTTCTAGTCGAGTTGGACCGCCTGGCCGGAAGCCGCGGACTGGTAGATGGCTTCCAGAATGCGGGTGACGGTGTAGGCCTGCTCGGGCTTGACCACCAGCTCGCCTTCGCCGCGCACGGCCGTGATCCAGGCCAGGGCTTCCTTGTAGCCGCCGGCAAACTGCTCGGACTGGCTGCCATCGCCGATGAAGGCCGCGCCCATGGCGTAGTTCTGGATGTAGAGCTTGCCGGCGTTCTCGCCGTTGACGCGCACGTGGTAGCTGGGCGCGGACTGGAACTCGGCCGTGCGCACGGTCGGCCCGGCGGGCGGGAACATGTCGGCGCCGGCCTTGGTGCCGCACAGCAGCGTCATGGCCTCGTTGGAGATGATCATGTTCAAGGCCCAGGAGGCTTCCACCATGACGGTGGCCCCGTTCTTGAACTTGACCAGGCCGAAGGCGCTGTCTTCGACCTCGTACTTGGCCGGGTCCCAGACCCCCATGATGTTGGCCGGGCTGCCGATCTTGGCGATCTTGTCGAAGGTGGAGCCGAGGACGGAAGCCGGCTCGTAGTTCTCCATCATCCACAGGGTCAGGTCGACGGCGTGGGTGGCCAGGTCGATGAGCGGGCCGCCGCCCTGCTTCTCCTTGTCCATGAACACGCCCCAGACCGGGACACCGCGCCGGCGGGTGGCAAAGGCCTTGGCGAAGTAGATGTCGCCCAGTTCGCGCGCCTCACACAGCGATTTCAGGAAGAGCGAGTCTTCGCGGAAGCGGTTCTGGTAGCCGATGGTCAGGAGCTTGCCGGTGGCGCGGGAGGCGTCCAGCATGGCTTTGGCCTCGGCCGCGGTCTTGGCCATGGGCTTCTCGCACATCACGTGCTTGCCGGCCTGGAGGGCGGCGATGCTGATCTCGGCGTGCGAGTTGTTGGGGGTGCAGACGTGGATGGCGTCGATGTCGGCGCGCTTGAGCACGTCATGGTAATCGGTGCAGACGAGCGCGTCCGGGCCGCCGAACTGCTTGGCGGAGGCCTGGGCGCGTTCGATGACGATGTCGCAGAAGGCGACCGCTTCGACGCCTTCGATTCGCGCCAGGCTGGGCAGGTGCTTGCCATTGGCGATGAAGCCGCAGCCGATGATGCCAACCTTGATCTTTTTCACGGTCGAGTCCTTTCTGGGTGCTGAAGCAGTGGTGATCGGCAGGTTATAGCTGACACGTGTCAGCGCATTTGGCAAAAAAACGACGTGCCGCAACGGAATATTGTTGTATAATCCGATTACACGTGTAAGCGAAGTCTAACACCGATACTCCTGGGAGTCAATCGCCTCCACCAGGAAATCACCAGGATGATGACAAACACGCCAGCGAGCAGCGAGCCGGAGGACGGCGAGAAGGTCAGCGAAGCCAAACTGCCTGTGGCGCCCACCAGCCTGGACGTGGCCCGGCTGGCCAAAGTCTCCCGGGCGACCGTCTCTTATGTCCTGAATGACGTGCCCAAATCGCGCATCAGTGAGGCGACTAAGGAGCGCGTACGGGCTGCGGCCGCGCAGTTGGGCTACATCCCGCACGAGATGGCCAGTTCGCTCCGGGCCGGCCGCAACGACCTGGTCCTGCTGCCTTTTTTCGACTGGCCCTACAACGCCAGTTCGATCGGCTTCCTCCAGGCGCTGGCCCTGCAGGTGGACGCCCTGGGCTATGCCGTGATGCTGCGCCTGTTCCGGCGCAGCGACAAGGCCTCGATCATCCGCAAGATTGCGTCGTTCCACCCGGTCGGCATGATCGTGCCCGCCGATGAGTTGTCCGAGGCCGACGTCGAGATCCTGTCGCGCAACCGGGTGCGCGCCATCCTGGCCTACGCCTATGGCGAGCCGCCGCAGACCCCGACGCCAGCCGTCGTCATGGACTTCGCGCGCCTGGGTGAATGCGCGGCCGAGCACCTGCTCAGCCGTGGCCACCGCCACATCGCCGTCATCGTGCCCAAGGACCCGCGCATCGCGCACATGGGGCGGCAGCGCCTGGCCGGCCTGGAGCGGATCGCGCTTCCGCAGGGTGTGACGGTGACGCGCCTTGACCTGGATTACGATCCGCGCCAGGCGGCGGCCGTGGCCGCGCAGTGGCGGCAGTGGCCGCGGCCGACGGCCGTGTTTACGTACAACGACGAGTACGCCCTGCTGCTGCTGAGCGCCCTGCAAGACGTGGGGCTGACCGTCCCCGGCGAGGTCGCCCTGGTCGGTTGCGATGACCTGCCGTCCAGCCAACTGCTGCGGCCGCGGCTGACGTCCATCGCCATTGACCCGGAGGCCAAAATGACGCGGACGATCGCCGAGCACTTCCACGCGCTGATCCAGGGCCAGGCGCCGACGCCGTCGCTGATCATCCGGCCGCCTTGCCGGCTGATCGTGCGCGAGTCCAGCTAGCGCCCCGGCCCTCCGGCCGGCGCGGCCTCTCCCACGCGCGCCGAGGCGGCCGTCCGGCTCAGCAGCCAGGCGGCCAGGGCCAGCACCAGCGCGCCCATCCAGAAGGGCGCGCCCGGCATCACGCCGTCGTACACGAGCCCGGCCCACAGCGGGCCGAAGATCCCCATCAGGCTGCCCACCGCCGAGTTCACGCCCATCAGCGTCCCCATCTCCCGGCCAGTGACGCGCTTGGCGCTCATGATCGTGATGACGGGGAAGACGAACGAGTTCATGAAACTGGCCAGCATGTTCATGAGGAAGACGAGGTAGAGCAGGGGGGCGAAGAACATCCCCAGATACGCCACCCCCAGGCCCAGCAGGCTCAGGATGCCGGCCAGACGTTCGCCCAGCCGCGGGATGAGGGGCGGCACCGCGAAGGTGTTGGTCAGCGCCACGGACAGCCCGCCCAGCACGAGCATGAGGCTCACCTGCCAAGTGACGGCCCCGAACTTCTGGATGATGAACAGCGCTGCGGTGCTGGTGGCGCCGTTGAAGGCGAAGGCGAAAAGGGCGTAGACCAGCAGGATCAGGCCCAGCGCCGGCTTGCGGCTCATGTCGGCGATCGTCAGGATCGGGTTGAAGTCCCGCGCCCGCCACGGGGACAGGTCGCGCCGCTCACGGGGCAGCGACTCCGGCAGCAGGAAGTAGCCCAGCCCGGCATTGAGCAGCGCCAAGGCCGCGGCCAGGAGCGCCGGCGCATACAGGCTGATCTGGCCGAACAAGCCGCCCAGCGCCGGCCCGATGATCAGGCCCAGGCTCCAGGCTGTGCCCACCAGGGCGAAGTTCTTAGACTGCTCCTCCGGCCGCGAGACATCCGCGATGTAGGCGCTGGCCGTGGCCAGGTTTCCGGCCGTCACGCCGCCGATGAGGCGGCCGAGGTAGAGCACGGGCAGCGAGCGGCTGAGCCCGAACACCAGGTAGCCCGCGGCCTGACCCAGGATGCTGAGCAGGAGCACCGGCCGGCGCCCGAACCGGTCGCCGAGCTTGCCCAGGATGGGCGAGGCCAGGAACTGCCCGGCCGCGTACGTGATGGTCACCAGGGTCACCATGAACGCGTCCGGGCTGTACTGCAGCACGATCTGCGGCGCGACGGGCAGGAGCAGCGAGATGCCCATGATGTCCATGAGCATCGTGAAGAAGATCAGCCCTAGCGCGCGCCGCGTCCTGGCCGTCTGGCGCGGGTCGGCCGCTGGCTCATCCGGCCGGAGCGTTGCCTCGGTTTGCACAGTGGGTCTTGCCTTTCTATCGGCCAAGAGGCGGGTCAGCCGCCCTCAGCAAAAAGCTGAGCAGACGGCCGGGGCGCCGCGTTTGGCGCCTCGCCCCGGCCATTTGCTCAGCCTTTGTTCCGCAGAAGTCGGGCCGGGCGCGGCGCCAGCTTTACGGGCCGGCGCCGCGCCCGGACGTTGTTACAGGTTCAGGCCACAGGCGGCCGCGCCAATCAGCCCGGCCTGGGCGTTGAGGATGACGTGCACGGGCATCCGGGTGAGGATTTCCTGGAAGCGCCCCTTCGCGCGTAATGTATCCAGGAAGGCCGGCCGCTGCAGCTGCGCCAGGATGCGGGGCGGGATGCCGCCGCCGAGGTAGATGCCGCCGGTCGCCAGCACTTTGAGGGCCAGGTTGCCGCACTCGGCCGCCAGGATCTCCACGAACAGGTCCAGCACCGCCTGGGCCAGCACGCACGGCCGGGCCGCGTCCTGGGCCGCCTCGAAGAGGATGGGCGTGGGGTCGTCGCTGCCGGCGAGTTTCTCGGCCAGCCAGGCCGGCTCCTCAGCGTACTGGATCGACTTCAGGTACGCGTACAGGTGCGGGACGCCCAGGCCGCCCGAGCAGACGCGCTCGTAGCTGACGTGCGCGTAACCCTGCTGGTTCAGGTAGCGCAGCAGACCCATTTGCAGCTCGCCGACCGGCCCGAAGGAGACGTGGCTGCCCTCCGAGGCGTGGGCGTAATACTGCCCGTCTTTCCAGGTCAGAAAGGCTTCGCCCAGCCCGGTGCCCGGCGCCAGCACCGCCCGGTTGCCGCCCGGCACGGGGTGGCCGGCGCTGAGGGTGTGAATGTCCTCCGGCCGCAGGCTGGCCACGGCGTAGGCCACCGCCTCGAGGTCGTTCAGCAGCGCCACTTTGGACAGGCGAAACTCCGCGGCCAGGCGGGCGGCGTCCACGACCCAGGCCAGGTTCGTGATCTGCGAGCGCCCGCCCACCACCGGGCCGGCCACGCCGAAGCAGGCCTTCTCCACCGGCAGTTGGACCTCCGCCAGGAAGGCCTGCACGATCGCTTCCAGGCTGGCGAACTGCGCGCTGGGGAAAGACTTCTGCGCCAGCGGCTCAAATGGGCCTTTCTCCGTGGAGAAGACCCCCAGGATCGTCTTGGTGCCCCCGATATCGCCGATGAGCGCGTTCATGCTTACGCCCACCACATGGCGGCCGGCTGCTCGGTGAGCAGCACATCCTTGAGGAAGCTCACCGCGCGGGTGAAGCCTTCGTCGATGGAGGCCAGCGGGTCTTCGTGCTCGATGGACATGACGTAGTCGTAGCCCGTCAGGCGCAGTTCGCTGACCAACGCCCGCCAGCTGAGCTGGTCATGGCCATAACCAACCGTGCGGAACGTCCACGAGCGCTTGGGCAGTTCGGCGTAGGACTTAGTGTCGAGCACGCCGTTTACGGCCGTGTTGGCCGGGTCGATGTAGGTGTCTTTGGCGTGGACGTGGTGGATGGCGCCGGCCAGGGCCCGGATGGAGGCCACCGGGTCGATGCCCTGCCAGTACAGGTGGCTGGGGTCATAGTTGGCACCGATCACGGGGCCCACCGCCGCGCGCAGGCGCAGCAGCGTCTCCGGGTTGTAGACCACGAAGCCGGGGTGCATCTCGAAGGCCAGCTTGACGCCGTGGTCGGCCGCGAACTTGCCGGCCTCCTGCCAGTAAGGGATGACCTTGGCGTCCCACTGCCACTTGAGCAGGTCGGCGAAGTCCGGGGGCCAGGCGCAGGTGACCCAGTTGGGATACTTGGCGTCGTCTGAGTCGCCGGGGCAGCCGGAGAACAGGTTGACGACCGGGACGCCCATGGCGGCGGCGAGCTTGACCGTGTCACGGTAGACGCGGTCATAGTCGGCGGCGATGGCGCGGTTGGGGTGGAGCGGGTTGCCGTGGCAGGAGAGGCCGCTGATGATCAGGCCGCGGTCCTCCACCGCTTGGCGGAAGGCCTGGCTGGCCGCGCGGTCCTTGAGCAGGACGGCCGGGTCGCAGTGCGCGTTGCCGGGCCAGGCGCCGGTGCCCAGCTCCACCGCCTGCAGCCCCAGCGCGGCCACATGGTCGAGCACCTTAGCGAGCGGGCGGTCCTGGAACAGGACGGTGAGAACGCCGAGTTTCATGAGAGGCTCCTTTGGCGCCTTAGGCCAGGCGGACGACGTCGCCCTTGGCCGCGGACTGGTAGATGGCTTCCAGGATGCAGGTGACGGTGTAAGCCTGCTCGGGCTTGACCACCAGCTCGCCTTCGCCGCGCACGGCCGTGATCCAGGCCAGGGCTTCCTTGTAGCCGCCGGCAAACTGCTCGGACTGGCTGCCATCGCCGATGAAGGCCGCGCCCATGGCGTAGTTCTGGATGTAGAGCTTGCCGGCGTTCTCGCCGTTGACGCGCACGTGGTAGCTGGGCGCGGACTGGAACTCGGCCGTGCGCACGGTCGGCCCGGCGGGCGGGAACATGTCGGCGCCGGCCTTGGTGCCGCACAGCAGCGTCATGGCCTCGTTCGAGATGATGGTGTTGAGCGCCCAGGAGGCCTCCAGCATCACCGTGGCCCCGTTCTTGAACCTGACCAGGCCGAAGGCGCTGTCTTCAACCTCGTACTTGGCCGGGTCCCAGGGGCCCATGCTGTTGGCCGGGCTGCCGAGCTTGGCGATCTTGTCGAAGGTGGAGCCGAGGACGGTGTCCGGCTCGTAGTTCTGCATCATCCACAACGTCAGGTCGAGCGCGTGCGTCCCGAGGTCGATGAGCGGGCCGCCGCCCTGCTTCTCCTTGTCCATGAACACACCCCAGGTGGGCACGCCGCGGCGGCGGGTGGCGAAGGCCTTGCCGAGATAGATGTCGCCCAGTTCGCCCGCCTCGCACAGCGACTTCAGGAAGAGCGAGTCTTCGCGGAAGCGGTTCTGGTAGCCGATGGTCAGGAGCTTGCCGGTGGCGCGGGAGGCGTCCAGCATGGCTTTGGCCTCGGCCGCGGTCTTGGCCATGGGCTTCTCGCACATCACGTGCTTGCCGGCTTGCATGGCCGCGATGCTGATCTCGGCGTGGGTGCTGTTCGGCGTGCAGACGTGGATGACGTCGATGTCGGCGCGCTTGAGCACGTCACGGTAATCGGTGCACACCAGCGCCTCCGGCCCGCCGAACTTCTTGGCCGAGGCCTGCGCGCGCTCCGGGATCAGGTCACAGAACGCCACCGGCTCCACGCCCTCGATCCGCAGCAGGCTGGGCAGGTGCTTGCCGTTGCCGATGAAGCCGCAGCCGATGATGCCAACCTTTATTTTTTTCACAGAAGTATCCTTTCCTGGGTTTATGTTTATTTGGTGTGCGCGAAGAGGGCTAATGCCACATCGCGGAAAACATATCCGTATCGTGGTCAGTCTGGATTATAGCCATCGAGCAGGCGTTGTCAATCAGATTGTGCCGTTCTTCACTGCGCGTGTTCGTATTGTGGAATGCTAATCCGCATCGTGGTATAATTCAGACAGCTTCCCTGACCTGCAAGTGCAATTCTCTGACCCATTCCGAGGGGACCAGAAATGGACGCCGGCTCCGAACGTGTTGACCTGAAGAAGCGGGATCAGAATCAAGTCCAAGTCATCGGCCGGGCCGCTCGTATTCTACGCGCGATTCGGGATTCAGGCAGTGTCAGTCTGTCGCAGCTGGCCCTTAAGGTCGGCCTGCCGCGCACCACGGTCTGGCGCATCGTGGCCAGCCTGGAGTCAGAAGGGCTGCTGACCACGCGCAACCCGGAGGGCCGGATCCAGCTCGGCATTGAGCTGATCTCGTTGGCGGCCGCTGTCCGCCACGATCTGCGCCGCGAGTTGCGGCCTTATCTGGAAGAGCTGTCGCTGCAGATGGACGAGACCGTGGACCTGGCGCTGTTGGACAAGGATCACGTCTTGTTCCTCGACCAGGTGACGCGCCTCAGGCGCCTGCGGGCTGTCTCGGGCGTCGGCATGACGTTCCCCCTGCATTGCACGGCCAACGGCAAGGCGCTGCTGGCCGCACTGTCGCCCGAGGCCGCGGAAGCCCTGCTCCCGGAAGTTCTGCCAAGCTTCACCCCCAACACCCTCACAACGCGCGCGCAGCTGCTGGAGGCGCTGGCCTCGATCCGCGCGGAGGGGGTGGCCTATGACCGCGAAGAGCACACGCTCGGAATCTGTGCCGTGGGCGCGGCGGTGCGGGCGCCGACCGATACCCTGGTGGCCATCACCATCCCGGTGCCGTCCGTGCGCTTCTACGGCAACGAGGCCCGCTTTGCCGAGGCGTTGTTGCGCACCTGCGAGCTCATCAGC
>ERZ761602.3714-NODE-3714-length-21031-cov-5.276077_pt1 | contig 21031 bp, 15 predicted proteins | sample MGYA00512165_ERZ761602 | MGnify/ENA primary metagenome ERZ761602 (study PRJEB28899, sample SAMN02445085) | bioreactor sludge metagenome | biome: EBPR sludge; isolation source: Thorneside wastewater treatment plant | place: Australia: Brisbane, Thorneside...
CTTTTTAATAAGACCGCTGAGTAGAGCTTCGGCTCCCTCAGTGAAAAAAGAAATTGATCGGAAGAGCCGCTCGAAAGAGCGGCTCTTCTGCATTTGGGGCTCTGTTGAGCAAGTGCCCCAAAACAAATCCGAGTCTAAATGAAAAAAAAGAGGCTCCCAGGGGGAGCCTCTTTTTAAGAATCTAAACTTACCGAATAGAGATCAAATATCGGCAGCTTTAACCGTCTTACGACCATTTTCCTTGGTTCGCTCAACGGCGCGTCGGATAATGCGCTCCATTTCTTTGTTCAATTGGTCGATCGCATCACTTCCGGTATTGCAATCCAGCTCTTTAAACATTTCTCGAACCTTGGATTGGACAACCAAACTCTCTGCCATATTGAGTACTCCTTCTTTCTTTATCTACGTTCTCACTAAATCATTCGGGCTAAAAACCATGTTTTCGGCCTTAATTTGACGTCTAGCCTAGGAATTCACCGCCTCCGGGTCAAACAATTCCTCCACAAAAGAATGGGTTTTAAAGGGTTCTAAGTCCGAAACGGCTTCACCGACACCCAAAAAATGAATCGGAGTCCTAAGTTCTTGATATAGCTGAAAAACTGTGCCCCCCCGACTGAGGCCGTCTAACTTCGTCAGCACTAATCCCGTCAATCCAATTGCCTCATGAAACGCCCGGCCCTGATCCACGGCATTTTGCCCAAGCGTTGCATCGATGATGAGCCACACATCATTGGGTGATCCTGGCTGTGCTTTTTCCGCCACGCGTTTCATCTTCTTTAGCTCTTCCATGAGATTCTTTTTATTTTGAAGCCTTCCACTTGTGTCGACCAGGATTGCATCCATGGTTTGAAATCGCTTCAACCCATCAAATACAACCGCGGCAGGATCCGCCCCTTCACTTCCTTCAGACCCCTGCAAAGTGAAAAACGAACCTCCCACTTGCTCCACTCCCCGTTGAAGTTGCTCAACCGCCGCCTTACGAAACGTGTCCGCGCCTACAACACCGACGCTCAAACGGTGTTGAGAGATCAAATAATTGACCAGCTTCACGAGCGTCGTGGTCTTACCGACGCCATTCACGCCGACCACGAACAAAACCCATGGCTTATTTTGCTTCCAAGGTGCACCGGCAGAGTCAGCGCCCATCAGAAGAGATTCCAATTTGGATTTTAAAAAGACCGAAGGCGTCTGATCCGTTTTTTCCAATTCCTGAACGATCTCTAGTGAGAGCTTGGGACCCATATCCGACTTCAGGAGCATCTCTTCCCACTTGGTGGTGTCGCGTGAATTTTCCTTTAGGAGCGGGATCCAGGAGCGAATGGCAGACGCAAAACGAGCTCGATGTGCCGAAGAGCTGGGCGTTAATTGGGGCGCCGCAGGCTCCTTCTTTGAAACAGAAGTTACATCAAAGTTTTTATCTCGTTTGAGGTAGCCGCGGATAAGGACATAAAGGACGACGGCTCCAATCCCTAAGCAAATCGCAATGGTAAGCCATTGGCGGATACCCAATTGGTGAAGATTCATGGCGTATGTCGTACCCCAATCGGGCACGGACACCAAGGCTCATGTAAAATAGGCGGAAGGGGTACGAGCGTGCTGTCATTTATTTTTGTGCTCTACATTGCGGGACCCGCCACTCCTCAATTTTTTCAAGGAGTTCGAAAGGGCGATCTCACATCACTGAAGCAGTCGCTCAAAAAAAATCCCTCTTTAGCAAATCTTCGCGACCCTTCAGGAGCAACACCGCTCTATTGGGCCACATTTGAAAACAATGCGAAGGTTGTGAAACTTTTGTTGGAACAATCCGCCGATCCCAATGCTCGGCTTGTCGAAACGGGTACCGTCCTTCATCTTGCGGCCGCCAAAGGCTTTTTGGAGATTGAAGATCTTCTGCTCGACCATGAAGCCGAAAAGGACGCTAAGCGCATCGATGGTTCCACGCCCCTCCATCTCGCCGTTCAGGAAGGCCATTCTTCAGCAGCGCAACACCTACTCACGCGAAATGCCAATGCGAACGCAAAGAGAAAGGATGGCACGACTCCCCTGCACCTGGCCGCTCAAGCGGGTGACCTCGCAAGCGTGGAAACCCTTCTTCAGCATAAAGCGACGATCAATGTTCAAAACGACGAGAGTTCCACTCCCCTTCACTTTGCGGCATTTGGAGGACACTTCAAAGTCGTCGATACCCTTCTGACCAAAGGGGCCAATCCAAATATTTTGGATCGAGAGGGCGTCAGTGCACTTCACTGGGCTGCAGCTTATGGGCACGATGAGGTGTTAGCTCTCTTATTAGCCGCTGGTGGTGATCCGAAATTGAAGGCGAAGGACGGACAAACTCCATTGCACTGGGCTGCGATGAAGGATCAAGTCACCTCTGCCGCCATTTTGCTGGCAAACAAAGCGGATATCCAAGTTACGGCCAACGATGGATCGACGCCGCTACACTCGGCGGTCCGTGCCGGAAAAACCGTGATGACCGAATATCTTGTAAGTAAAGCCGCGAACGTGAACTCGAAGGACAAAGAAGGCGCCACGCCCTTGCATGTGGCCTCTCAAGCAGGACACGCAAGCATCATTTCATTTCTCCTCACGCGCGGCGGAAAGTTAGAGGACAAAACTTACGACGGACAATCGCCTCTCTACTTGGCCGTAGGCTTTGGTCGCTCGCGTGCGACATCCCTTCTTTTACAACGCGGCGCCAATCCTAACTCTGCTCGTTTTGATGGCACTCGACCGCTTCACGTTGCCGCTTGGAAAGGGTTCACCGCCTTTGCGAAATTGTTACTGTCGAAGGGGGCGGAGATCGATGCACGCTCTACCCTCGGGCAAACGCCGCTCCATCTCGCCGCTCAGGAGGGTCATCTTCGCGTAGGAGAATTTCTCTTACTCTCGAAGGCTGCGGTGAATGCCAAGGATCAATCAGGGGCCACGCCGCTTCATCTCGCCGCTCAAGAGGGCAATACCCAGATGGTCGAACTCCTTCTCGCAAGTGGTGCCAAAGTGAATGCAGAAATTCAGGACGGCCGCACACCGCTTGCGCTCGCCACTTTTAGCGGCCACGACGACGTCATTAAATTGCTTCAGAGAAATGGGGCCAAAGCCATTCGTCAATAAATAGGAGTGCGCCAGGTGGAATGGCGCCCATCAAGCAGAGGCGACGAAAGCCTTGGCTTCCTGCAGCTGAACGCCGACGAGTTGCGAAACCCCAGGATCTTGCATCGTCACACCAAAGAGAGTGTCGGTCACTTCCATCGTGCGCTTATTGTGAGTGATAACGATGAATTGAGACAACGCGGACATCTCTTGAATGATGGAGTTATAGCGCATCGTATTCACTTCATCTAACGGCGCATCGACTTCGTCTAAAATACAGTAAGACGAAGGACGATAGGCAAAAAGTGAGAAGATCAAACTGATACTCGTCATGGCCTTTTCACCCCCACTCAAGAGGGACATGGTCTGAACTTTCTTACCGGGAGGTTCAGCAAAAATTTCGACACCGGTCTCTAAAAGATCATTTTCGTTGGTGAGGGTCATGTAGGCTCGACCGCCCCCAAACAGCTTGGGGAATAAAACCTGGAAGTTGTGATTGATCGCTCGGAACGTTTCCCGAAATCGGAATTCCGTAATTTTATTAATCCGGTCGATAATGCTTTGAAGCGCATCCAAAGTCTTGAGCAAGTCCTCGCGCTGCCGATTCATGAAATCCAGCCGCTCTCGAATTTCCTTTTGCTCGGTGATCGCAAGCAAATTTACATCTCCAAATTTCTCTAGGCGTTCACGCAGCTCCTTGGCATCTACCTCAAGCGCACCCAGCACGACCTCGTCCTCCAAACGTGCGAGAGTCGCAACATCCAGTTGAGCGATCAAATCTTGAATCGAGCAGTGATAGCGTTCATGAACAAGTTGCGAGAGTTCTTCTACTTCAAACTTGAGCTTCTGATGTTCGAGCTCCAGCGCCTGTACAGCGGATTGCGTTTTATCTCGCTCGTATTGTACTGCCTTTCGTTCAACCTCAAAATTCTCGAGGTCCTGTCGAACTTTTTGGAGAGATTCGCGGCTGAGAGAAAGCGCCGATTCCAATCGCTTGATTTCTAACTCATTGGTCTGTCGTTGTTCAACATTGGCGCAAATGCGCTCATTCTCTCGTTCGGACTCTTGCGTCCAAGCCGCGATATCCGCTTCGAACATAGAGCGATTATGCGCATACTCAGATTGGGTAATCTCGGTCTGCAAAGTTTGCTGGCGGAGACGATCCAATCGCTCTTCCAAGGCGCCAAACGCAATTCGTTTTTCAATCCAAACGCCGTCCAATTCCTGTTTGGCGGCTCGAGCTCTTTCAATCTGTTCCTGAAACCCTTGCAATTTCTCTTCGAGGTGAACAACTTCTTGGCTCACTTCAAGCGCTTTGGAAATTTCGGCGGTGAGCGTCTGAATGCGTTCATCGAGATCAGTCACCTGCTGACGCAACACTTCGCGCTGCGCTTCAGAGTGTTCAAGTTGCGTCTTTAGACGCATCCCCTGCGAACGCAATTCCACGCGCTGCGCTCCCAGATCCTTCAGCTCAATCTGTCTCGCGCTCAATGATTGCGCCATTCTTTCGAGCTGACTCTTCATTTCAACGGTCTGTTGATCGAGAGCATGACGATGCTCCAAGAGCTTTGTTCGCTCTTGCTCGAGCTTGGTCATTTCCATTTTTCGACCGAAGGGGGTTTCAGACACTCGAACTCGGCCCAAACTCTCTAAAAATAATTGAGGAGCAACCGGAAGTCGAAGTGCGCCCTTTTCATCCATGCACGGGTGTTCGACTTTTTGATCGGAAGGCAGAGTTTCGAGCAGCTCGATCGAGCTCAAGAGACTCATGAGTTCTTCTGGAATCTCCCCTTCCACGACATCCAACAAACTTCGCGGATAGGTCGCTAAATCCGCACCTGCATTCACTACTTTAGTGAATCGGGCCATCTCGTCTGTGTCGGTCGCATGAGTCGCACCGGTAAAAAACTGCCCGAAGGTGTGAAAGAATGCCTCTCCGACTCGTTCAAAACCCGTTTTGAACTTCAGTAAATCCATGATGAAGGGATATCCAGTGGATTTCTTTCGCTCTAGAGCACCCACGTCGTAGCCCACTTCATGCTCTTCCAAAGTTTTGACGCTCTTAATCTGCGCCTCCACCTGAGCAAGTAATTGATTCACTTGGGTACGCTCTTCTTGCAGATGCGATTGTTGAGCCGTGGCATCACTTCGGTTCTTTTCAATTCCCGAAATTTCAGCCTCTAAATTCGATAGGCGAGATTCCAACTGGCGCAAGCGATCCTCGAGACCTGTGAGGTCGCCTCTAATTTGTCGCTCCTGTTTCTCACCCTGTTCCGCACTTTGCTCGACCTCCGCGCGCTCGAGCTCCAGATTCACGCGCTCGGACTGCATCATCTCTCGACGCTGTGCTTCGCGAGCCGATTGAGTGCGGATTTCATCGATCCTCACTTGCGAAGTCCGTCGTTCGGTCTCCAAGCTTTGAATTTTCATCTCCGCTTCATTGACCGACGTTTTTAATTCTTGGAGCTCTGTACTTGCCTTCTCCCGTTGAGACTCGAGGGTTTGTTGCTCGTGCAACACTTGCTGCACGCTGATTTTATTTGCTTCAGACTTGGAAAGGAGCCGCTCGACATCCTTTTTTCGCTCTTCGATTTGATTCTTGAGTAACTGGATACGCTGCGTACTCAATTCCACTTCTTTATCGGCTTGGGAAAAATTTTCCTTTTGTCGAAGCAATGCTTCGTAGTCCGAGCTCGAAGCCTTTTCCTGATTGAGAGCTTCTAGTCGAAACTGCTCAATCCGCGCCTCAATCTCGCTAAATTGCGCACTCACGCGCTCAAAATCCATGGACGACTGGGTACGATGCTCGGCATTAGAAGTCGCTAAGCGATCGAGTCGACTAATTTTGAAACCAACGATCTGCTCGTCGATTTGTCGCAATTCATTTTGAATTTTTCGAAATTGTTCGGCTCGCTCTACTTGACGATCCAAATGTCGCGCCGATCGCTCCAGCTCCTGAATAATGTCGTGAACGCGATCTAAATTCTGGCGCGTTCCTTCCATCTTTCGTTCTGCGGCAACTTTTCGCGCTTTGTATTTTGCCACACCCGCCGCTTCTTCAAGCAAAAACCGTCGATCTTCCGGCTTGGCCAGGACGATTTGATCGACCTTGCCTTGTGCCACGATCGAGTACGCGCGAGCGGAGGATCCTGTTCCTAAAAATAGGTCAGTAATGTCTTTCAAACGAACTGGAACTTTATTGATGAGATATTCGCTTTCACCCGTTCGAAAAAGTCGCCGGGAGATCATCACTTCCGCGCAGTCCGTATAGGGTGCAGGAGCCGAACGATCGGCGTTGTCAAAGGTGAGATTTACTTCCGCAAACGCCGATTTTTTTCGAGTGGTCGTTCCATTGAAAATGACATCGGCCATTTCGGTCCCACGAAGACCTTTGGCGGACTGTTCTCCCATCACCCACCGGATGGCATCTACAATATTTGATTTTCCGCAGCCATTGGGTCCGACCACCCCCACGATTTGTCGGTCAAACACGAGTTCCGTTCGATCCGCGAAGGATTTGAAGCCGAAAAGTTGGAGTGATTTGATCTTCACACGAGCCCTCTTTTACGATTTCCGTCCTCTATTTTGACGTCTTCCAAGCATAAGCCACCCTGCTTATGCCACTGCCGAACGACTTCATAGCCGATTATCCCCACCGACGTCGCCAAATTCAGACATCGTACTTCGCACATTGGGATTCGACAAGAAACAATGCCCGGTAAGCCCTTGGATTTGCTCTCAAACTTCCAAAAGGAGGGGTCCACTCCTTCTTCTTCATTTCCAAAAATAAGGCCTACGTCGGCTCTATAGTCTTGATCGTAATGGAGCGAAGAGCCGTTTTTGGTAGCCCAATACCAGGCTGTCCGGGGACTCTTTTCTTCCATGAAACTCCAAAAGGCCTGGGCGTCTCGGTGCACGAGAGGCTGAACTTCCTCCCAATAGCCAACGGAAGAGCGCTTCACATGTTTGGGATCCAAAAAAAAGCCAAGGGGGCCAACCAAATGCAATTCTGCCCCTAGCGCCTTGCAAGTCCGCGCGACATTACCCACATTCGCCGCAATTCGAGGGGAGACGAGTACAATCTTTAAAGAATTACGAGCTTCGATTGCCATCGCGAAAGCCACTATCGCGGAGTGGAGATGGTGGAAACCAGTTCCAGACTCGTGCCGTCAAAAATACTGATTGTATTGTCCATGGGATGAGAAACAAATATGCGATTCGCTCCGCCCGTGTTGTACCATACGATTCCCTGAGGAATTCTTCCTCGCGAGCTCGCCTCCGTCCAAGTGAGCGCATTCAAATCTACACGAAAGAGTTTTCCCGAAGCAGTGTCAGGATCTCCTAATCCCAATACCCAAGCGACTGAAGCCGCCGCGCCCCCTGTGCAACTCACCACAGAGGTCGTTGCGTCCGTCGTACAATCCAACGCCATTGGACCGAGTCTTGGAAAAATATTGTCACCTTTATCTTGGTCAAAATTCGCCACAATGGCGTGCCGTTGGTCATCCTTCGGATAGCCCCGTGTATTTCGAACGCCAGAATCAATCGTGACGTCGGCCTCCAATTCCGAGCGATCGATTCGATAGAGAACATTGTCGGTACGAGAGCTCAGCAAGACTGTTCCATTTCCATCTACAGCCATGCCGCGGAAGCCTTCTTCCTTCGTACCCTTCACCCGTGATCCACTCTCATCGTGATCGCCTTTAAAGCCATCCAAATCCCACACTAAATTAGCCGCATTTTCCCACGTGTAAGTCCGAAAACTGAACAGGGCGTTCGACCGCTGAGAGGCAAAAATAAAAATGGGATTCTCAGCCTGAGGATTGAGTAGCGCGAGGCCATTTCCACCAAAGCCCAGTCGCTCCCCACCTCCTATTGAAATACGATCTTCTCTCGGGGGATTTTCCTCTTTGCGAGCCTTCATCGCAAATGCCGCGCCCACTTTGCCTGCGAGCGTTTGCTGATCGGGAAGGCGGCCCCTGGCCGTCGCGGAATAACCATCGGTCGAGGCGTCCACAAAACTCAGATCCGACAAGTTAATAAAATGAATAATGGCATCGGACTGCGCAAGCACCGCTAGTCTTCGGTTACCACTGTAGGTGTAAAGATAGAGTCGCTGCGGGTTAGCTGATACCTCTATAATTTCCTGTTTTCCATTGTCCTTCAGACGCGGGACGTAATTTGTTCCATTGCGATCAAAAATCAAAATTTGATTTTCGTTCCGATCGGCCACATACAATCTTTCACCGTCGAATACAAAATCTCCGACGTTGCTCGGCAACGACAAAGGCGCCAAGGCCGCCGTCTGAACAGGCGCATCTGGATTCGCCAGAGAATAGAACTGCAAACTTCCCTTCGCGTAATCCGCTTGAAAATTGGTGTTCAAAACCACCAAATATTCCTGACCGCCGATGGTCTCAATGGACATGCGGTAAGTCCCATTGAGAAGATCTGCGCGCTCAGGACGCTTACTGGGATTGGAGCCCTCGCAGGCATTCAGCAGGATTGCCATTACGGCGAGAAAGCCGACATGAAAATAGGAGGTTTGAGAACGCATTGATTCTTCCTATCTCATGTCTGGAGTCATTTCTCCAGCTTCAATTCCGCTTTGGCAGCCGCTAAACGGGCCATAGGAACCCGAAAGGGCGAACAGGAAATGGTGTCAAAATTGAGCTCTCGAAAGAATTCAATGCTCTCAGGATCGCCGCCATGCTCCCCACAAACTCCGATTTCTAAAGACTTGTTTGCTTGGCGTCCCTCTTTTACGGCCCATTCAATGAGGCGTCCTATCGACTTCACTTCTAAGGTCTCAAAGGGATCCCGTTTGAAAATTCCTTTTTCCACGTAGACCGGAACAAATTTTCCGCCGTCATCTCGAGAAATTCCTAAGCCCGTCTGAGTGAGATCATTCGTTCCAAAAGAAAAGAAATCTAAATGAGGTGCAAGCTCAGCGGCAATCGCGCACGCACTCGGCAGCTCGATCATCGTTCCCCAGCGCAGAGATTTCGCGATCGATTTCATCACCTTCGGATGACTGGAAAACTTAAGAGCCACTGTCTCATTAAACACGGCCTTCAAACGCTTTAAGAGCAACTGCAATTCCGCCGCCGACATGATGAGAGGGATCATGATCTTCAGCATTGGCTTGCCCCCCTCAAGCAAACGCTCACCTAGAGATTCGGCGAGGGCTCGAATTTGCATGTCGTAAATTTCAGGAAAGGTCATCCCTAGCCGGCAACCCCGATGTCCCAACATCGGATTGGTTTCATGGAGCTGACGAATGCGCGATTCCAATTTAGTGATCGAGGTCTTTAACTCTGTTGCCAAGGTGGCGACTTCGTCGTGGTCCTCAATTTTCGGCAAAAATTCGTGAAGCGGAGGATCCAAAAGCCTTACGGTAACGGGAAATCCATCCATCGCCTTCAGAATTTCTACGAAGTCCTTTCGTTGATAATCCTTTAACGCGTCGGCGAGCTGGAAAAGATCCTTCCCCGATTCGGAAAGAATCATGAGACGAAAACGTTGTATTCGCTCACGATCAAAGAACATATGCTCGGTGCGACAGAGACCGATACCCTGCGCTCCTAATTCCAAAGCAAGTGCGGCCTGATCGGGAGTGTCAGCATTCGCAAGAACCGGCAACGTCGCTATTTTATCTGCCCACTCAAAAAAGTTTTGCGCAGTCTTCCCCCACTTGACGGGCTCAGTGGGAAGCTCACCCAGATACACGTCTCCTGTCGTACCGTTAAGCGTGATGAAGTCGCCTTCTCGAAGTACTTTTCCCTGCGCTTCAGCCATGCGGTGCGCTTCATCCACGACCAGATCGGAGCAACCCACAACGCAAGTCTTACCCATCCCTCGACCCACAACGGCCGCATGAGATGTCATTCCCCCCGTCGAGGTCAGAATGCCCTCCGATACAGCCATCCCCATGATGTCTTCAGGAGAAGTTTCCCTTCGGACCAAGATCACCTTTTGCTGCGCGCGAGAATATTGAAGCGCCGTTGCAGGATCAAACGCTATGCGACCCGAGCAAGCTCCCGGGCTTGCAGGAAGTCCTCGGACGAGTGGAGTTTCCGCTGTAGGTTTTAGCGAAGGATGCAAAAGTTGTTTTACTTGTTCGTAGCCAATGCGCTGAATGGCTTGCTTCGTAGTCACCTTTTTTTCGCGAACGAATTGGCTCGCATGCTCTATGGCAGCGGCGGCCGATCTCTTCGCAGTGCGCGTTTGCAAGATGTAGAGCTTTTCATTTTCAATCGTGAATTCGACGTCCTGAGCATCTAAGAAGTGCTGTTCTAACTTCGTCAGGATCTTCACGAGTTGAGCATAGGCTTTCGGCAAATCGCCCTTCATGTCTTTGATGGGATGTGGCGTCCGTATGCCTGCAACGACGTCTTCGCCTTGAGCATTTAAAAGATACTCTCCATAGATCTCTTTGACACCCGTCGATGGATTTCTCGTGAAGACGACACCGGTCCCCGAGCGATCATTTAGATTTCCAAACACCATCGTCTGCACCGTAACGGCTGTGCCCCAATCGTCGGAAATACGATTGAGTTTTCGATAATGAATCGCACGATCTGTGTTCCAGGATCGAAACACTGCTTCAATGGCGAGTCTTAGCTGCTCCCAAGGATCTTGGGGAAAGGTGCGATTCTCTTCGCTCACCGCTCGCAGATAACTGAGACAACAATCTCGAAGCGCCGAAGCCGAAAGTTCGGAATCACTCTTCACCATTTCCCGACGACGAAGATCCGTCAGAATAGATTCAAAGGTACGATCTTCCACACCTAGGACGACGGAAGAAAACATGTGAATCAAACGTCGATAACAATCCCACCAAAATCTCGCATTGTCAGGCTGCGTACGGGCAAGACATTCAACCGTGTGAGTGTTGAGTCCTAAGTTCAAGATCGTATCCATCATACCGGGCATGGAAACCCGCGCCCCACTTCGCACAGAAACAAGAAGAGGATTCGATTCCGATCCAAATTTTCGCTTTAAATTATTTTCTAAACCTCCAACCGCGAGCTGAGTCTTATCCCACACGATTTTAGGCAGCCGATGATGGAGCAAATACTCCTGACAGAGATCGGTTGAAAGATTAAACGCTGGTGGAACGGGCACAGAGAGTTTTGCGAGAGCAACTAGACCGGCTCCTTTTCCGCCCAGTCTTTCCTTAAGATCGTCCATCGCCCCTCTTAGCGAGACGGCATTCACTACCCCTCGGCAGAGGTAGCCGATCGTAGAAACGGAGTCGGCCTTATTGCGTCCCACAAGAGGAACGACCGCTCTATTCACCTTGGACTTTGAAATTCTCTTCACGAATTTTTTTGTAGCCTTCCTCGATGTCATGACTCAACTCCCCTAAAGTCAGTTCGCTTTAGAGCTGGAAAGCTTTTTCAAAATAGCTCTCAAGCTCCGTTTCAGACACACGATCTTGTTTCATGGAATCTCGCTGTCGAATCGTTACCGATCCTGGCTCCATATCGACGGTCAGAGCAAACGGCACTCCTGCCTCATCCGCTCTACGGTATCGCTTTCCAATACTCCCACTCTCATCGTAATAAATTCGATATCTCTTCTTCAGTGCCTGATAAATTTTATCTGCGCGCTCTGGCAAACCTTCCTTTTTCATGAGCGGCAAAATGGCAATTTTCATCGGAGCGAGGTGAGGTGCAAATCGCAAAACGACTCGAGGTCCCTCTTCTTCCGCTCCCCCCCCTGTAGAGGCCTCTTCATCATAGGCATCCACTAACAAGGTGAGGAGAACTCGATCGCACCCTACTGAAGTTTCGATAATGTAAGGGACAAAGGAGGACTTCGACGCTTCATCGAAGACTTGAAGTTTCTTACCTGAGAATTGCTCGTGCTGCTTAAGATCGAAATCCGAGCGATGATGAATGCCCTCAATTTCTTGCCATCCAAAGGGAAACTCATACTGGATATCAAAGGCCGCCTTCGCATAGTGCGCGAGCTCCTTCGCGCTATGCTGATGATAGCGGAGACGCTCTTTGGTCAATCCTATCGAATAATGCCACTGCATACGACGCTCTTTCCAGTATTCGAACGATTCCATGTCCGTTCCAGGCTTCACGAAATATTGCATCTCCATTTGTTCGAACTCGCGAGTTCGAAAGGTAAAATTTCCAGGCGTAATTTCGTTTCGAAATGCTTTTCCAATTTGAGCGATACCGAAAGGAAGCTTTTGTCGCGAGGTCGTCATCACATTCAAAAAATTGACATAGATCCCCTGCGCCGTTTCGGGACGCAGATAAACCACCGATGAACCTTCCTCCACCGGTCCCATAAATGTTTTGAACATCAAGTTGAATAGTCGTGGCTCCGTAAGCTCGCCGCCGCACTCGTTCGGATGCTTTGAAGGACGTTGCCCGCAAGCCGCGGTGTCCAATTGGTCCGCACGAAATCGAGCTTTACAGGTTTTGCAGTCGACTAAGGGATCTGTGAAATTAGCAACGTGTCCCGACGCCTCCCAAATCTTTGGATGCATGAGGATGCTGGTATCGAGCGGCTCAATGGACTCGTGTTCTCGAGTCATCCAATTCATCCAGTTTTGTTTGAGATTGTTTTTTAATTCGTAGCCGAGAGGTCCATAGTCATAACAGGAGTTAAGCCCTCCATAGACTTCGGAGGAGGGATAGATAAATCCCCTTCGCTTACAGAGCGAGACCACCTTCTGCATTTTTTCCGACGACGAGATGATATTCTGCACTGCCATGGGCGATTTCATCTTTTCGCATTTTTTGAAGATGTTAGTCCACGGCCAATCATCAATAAAATCCATAAGATGAATGGATTTTGGGGTGCCCTTTGAATTCAACTTGGCCTCTCTAGCCGCGCTGCGTTAACCTCTTTTATCTAGGGAGATGGAGGGGAATTTTGGGACCTGTCTATATATATGCCTTTGCATTGCTGAATTCAGTCTATTGGGGACAAGAGTGGATCGGAGCCGATCTGAGCAAGCACATGCTCCAGTCCGCTCTTAGTCCAAAGCCTGTGACGGTCGTCGTCAGTGACGGAGGAATTAGAGATCGAAACTTGTCCAAAATCTCTCTCATGGCCCCAAAGCCCGAAGAACTTCCAAAAGCGAAGCCTCTCTTTGAAACCATGGAAGTGGAAGGACGCCAAATTCCATACTGGGTCAATCTCGACGCTCAACTCTACCACCCTGAACATGGGTCCTACGTGGCCAATATAATTGGGAATGCCGATGAAGATCGCCCCTACTCTATTTCCCAGGCCGCCTCGTTGATCGATCTCGATATCTTCTTTCGCCATCCCCTCATCGCAGAGGTTACCTTTCAGCGCGCCATTCAAGGTATCGAAGACTATCCCGAGCCCCTTCATATTTTGCATATGAGCCACGGCATTTCCCGCCTCGCAGAGACACGAAAAAAGTTGAATGATACTTTGGCGGCGAAGGATATTTCTTGCGTCCTTGCTGCAGGAAATGAGTCCTTTGAGCTTGGAAATTCGTCCATCTATGGCGATTTTCCTCATTGTGTGATCGTCGGAGGCATCGATCGAAATAGTTTGATCTGGGAAGCTTCTAACTATGGCGAAGTGGTCGACTTGGTCGCCCCTTCCGAATTGATCGCACTCTCTGAAGAAAACGGCGCCATTGAGCGGCGATCTGGAACGAGTTTCGGAGCCCCGATGGTGACGGGCGTGCTGGCTAATCTCCGAAATCTTCTTCCCACTCAAAGATCGCAAATATTGAATGAAATTCTTTTTGTAACAGCCCTCGATCTTGGAGAACCGGGCTACGACCGAATCACCGGTCACGGGATGGTGAATGCCCTTAGGGCGGGACTCTTTGCGAAGTTTATAAAGGATCAATCCGCAAGCCTCCCTACTGAGAATGCCGTTCGAGAACTCTTTTATTCAGCGGAGTTTCAAAACCTTTCTTCGCAGTTAGTGCGACAATCGGAGTTGGAACGTGCAGGAATATCCAAGGAGTCCCGTGCCTATGAAGAAGCCTTACGTTTAGAAGCTCTTTTAGACTCCTCGCCCGCCCGGTTTGCGGCGCTGTCAAAGTATTATGCGGAGATTGCTGATTCTCCAGAAAGGGCCGCAGGAGCAGGAATGCTAGCGTATAATCGTCCTGCGATTCCGATCGACAGTGGTGATTTGGAGGAATTTGCGGAAAGGGCTGCGCCATTTTTAGAGAGATCATTTCATGGAAAAAACGCGGGACCCGCAAAGAAAATGTTGGTGAATTCAGATTTAATTGCCGCGATTGCCGACGCCTTTGCTCCGAAAGAGACTGGCTTAGCTCGAGAATTGAGGGATTTCTTGGGGACCGAAGGTCTCATTCATGAATCGAGTGGACTTTAGTTCTCTTCCCAATTGAGTTTGAAGATATCGAGCAAAGGCAAGCAGATCGCTGAGTTGAAGAGTCGCATCTAATAAAACCTCCTCGCCTTCGGAAAAATTCCGAAGCGCATTCCAAGCAGAGCTCGTCAGTACCAAAGCATCCCCATCACAAGTTTTATGCGTAAGTCCTCCGTGCTGAGCGGAGAATCGCGGATGTTGGGTGACTGGTTGAGAGCAAACAAGGCACTCATTCAATTGAGGAGAAAGTCCATGAGATCGAATCTGACCGATAAAGAACTGAATCGCTCGCTCCAAGCGAGGTTGTTCATAAAACTGGAGAAGTTCCGAAAAAATAGCAGGAGTGGAGGTGTCGTCTACCGAGACCCATTCCAGCAACATCACCCATAAAGTCAGCAAGTGAAGGGGCTCGCACAACTCGGAGGAATATGTTTTTAACTCACATCGATGAAGACGGACGAGCTTATCGGAACTTGCCGAAGGCTGAGCCCACTCGATCTCGTAAATACCTGCAGGATGAAATTGATGAGGAAAGCGCCGACGAGATGCTCGTCCTCCCGCTGCAAAACCAGATCGCTTTTCTCCATTCTCTAAAAGAAACTGAACAATCCAATCGCTTTCTGCGAAGGCTACTTTCTTGAGAACGAATGCGCGCATGATTTCCTAGGGGTTTGATTTCTTTTGATAAAGATAGAGATTAAAAAGTCGGACCACCGGGCCCGATACTTCGAGTGGCTTACCATTATACTTCATAGAAAAAGCCGATTTATCACTGGTTCGAATTTCAATTTCTCGAAAAACGTTCAACGTTTGAGTGTCGCCCTGTTTTAACTCCAGATCTTGAAGTGCATTTTCATCTAAGCGCACTGTAATTTTGGCATCCTTCTTGGCTGTAATCGCCAGAACAGAAGGACGAATGGGAGTCGGTGTCGGCATGGCCACGCTGGGAGCCGCGGAAGGTTGCGCGGCCGCAGAGGGCGATGGGGATGGCGCAGTCGTTGGCGCCGAATCCGCCGGGGAGTCTTCGCCCGAAAGAGAACCTGCTTCGTTTCCATTCTCCTCGGCCACTTGGGAGCTCGCATTGTCATTCGATCCTATGGGCATGAATCGCAAAATTGCTAAAGTACCCACGATAAGAGCGACGACCACAAAGCCGAGCCAAAATAAATTCATGAGACCCTTTGGCATTTTTACCGGCGAATCTCCCAACTCTCCTACTCCACCCCATGGTGAAGAACGCGAACTCTTCACATCTCGAATCTGCGTGGGCATGGTGGATCGACGAAAACGATCGTAGCGAGCAACGCATTCATCCACATCCATTCCGATTTCACCCGAGTAGGATCGTAAAAATCCACGAGCGAACACGTCCTCCGGAAGATGGGCCGTGTCATTGTCTTCAAAAGCTTGCAGATATCGCTTAGAAATTCGAGTTGTTCTCGCAATTTGCTCCACTGTTTTACCAGAAGCTTCGCGATGGCGCCGAAGATATTCGCCAAAACTTTCGCGATAGGGCCCAGTCGTGTCGTCATCATTTACCATGATCGGAATTACCTATTCTCTGAATTCATCGTTAAATTGTCTCTACAAAGCCTGCCATAGTAACCATTGGGGTCGAGCTGCGCCCCTTGCTTAAAAAGTTTCATCGCTTCAGTAAGACTCTTCTCTTTCAACAAAATTCCCAAATGATACCGAGGCTCTGCACAATCTACACAGTTTTTCACAGCTTCACTTAGCATCACCTTTGCTCGTTCTTTATTACCTTCATCCAAGTAAAGTTTTCCTAAGTTTTGATAGGGCAAATAAAAATCCTTACGAAGACGAATGGATTCTAGATAATTTGACTTCGCTTCCTCCAAGCGACCCAACGCCTCATTTACCAAACCCAAATTGTTGTGAATTCTCTCCGGGTACATGTAGAGCGGATTCACAAGAGCCTGCTGCAAAGATTTGAGTGCTTTGTCATACGCCTTCATTTCGTAATAGAGCGTGCCCAAATTATTGTGAAATTCAGATCGATGAGAATCACTAGCGATCGCCCCTAGAAATGCCTGTTCGGCTTCCGCGTACTTTCGCTGTCTAAAATAAATGAGTCCCAATAAATTCTTTGCTTCGGGATTATGGGGCGAGGTTTTTAAAGCTTCGAGCGTCGAACTTAACGCGGGAATTAAATCTCCTTTTTCATAAGCTTCCGAAGCAAACTGGTATTGAATTTGAGCCTTTTCGTCGAGCGGCTCCGATTTCGCCTGACTTCGATTGGAGCAACCAGAAAGACCTGCGATAACAACCAAGAACGCCGTGATCTCAATCCACTTTTTCATTCTAAAAGCATACCTCGCCCAGACCGTGAACTGGAGCGCTTTTTTTACAACATCGAAATCAGAGTCAGATATTGCTCTAAAAACGTTCGCTGCAATTCGACGTGGCGATCCCTCGACTGCGCGGCCTCTACTTTGCGCGAAGAGGCCTGCATTTCGCTGCTAGTAAGGGCTTGTAGGTACAAATCCATTTCACGATAGAGAAAAGGGAGCGTTCGCATCATTTCATTTTTTTGATCGGAATTGGCGGAAAAGAAATGCGTGTTATCGACAAGAAATCCCATATCGCTCAAAAAAGTCTCACCTTGGGACAGATTGTCATGAAGTTGCTCCGCCGGAAACGCTTTGGATTCAAAGAGCATTCGTTCTTTGGTTTGAGGAAAATAAAGCCCGACAAAGATTTGGATCTTCTTCTGTGCCTTAAACACCATCATGTATCCACGGGCCGGGGTCGCTTGAGAACCTGCTGTCATGGAAATGGCAGGTTCGTTGAGCGAGCGATAGAGATGCACGAGCTGTCGATCCGCCATCTCAATGTAGCTGTCCTTCATTTGCTCAAACATGAATCGCTCTTCCCAACGCCTTTTCGAGTTCCTTTTGAATCGATTTGAGTCGCTCCAACGACGTCGCTTCGATTCGCAAAACGAGAACCGCTTGTGTGTTACTCGCCCGCACAAGAGCCCAAGAACCATCTTCAAATCCCACCCGAACGCCATCGATCAAAGAAAGTTCAGCACCCTTTTGATTTTCAAAATACTTTCTCGCGCTCTCCACAAGTCGAGATTTTTCCGATTCCTCGCAGACGAGTCGAATCTCGGGCGTCACCATGGAAGCGGGATAACGACTAATCCATTCGTCCAAATCCACATTCAAGCGATCCATGACTTCCAGCACGCGAAGTGCGCCGTAAATTGCGTCATCAAATCCAAAATAGCGATCAGAAAAGAAAAGATGACCGGACATTTCTCCAGCGATGGGAGCCTTTACTTCCTTCATCTTTTTTTTAATGAGCGAGTGGCCCGTCTTGTACATCAAAGGCGCTCCACCCTTTTGTCGGATCATCCGGAAGAGTTTCTCAGAACATTTCACTTCCCCAATAATGGTTGCCCCGGGGCGCTCTTTTAGCACGAGCTCTGAGAGCAACATCAAAATCTCATCGCCCCAGAGAATTCGACCTGTTTTCGTAACCACGCCCAAGCGATCCGCATCGCCATCGAATGCAAACGCTACATCGACCGAATTTTTACATACGTAGTTCTGCAAATCTCTCAAGTTTTCTTCAACCGTGGGATCAGCCTCATGATTGGGAAATCGACAATCTACCTCTTCATAAAAGATATGCAGATCCGATGTGTAAGGCTGAAAAATCTCGCGAACAAAAGCTCCAGCCATTCCATTGGCGCAATCCAAAGCCAGTCGAAACTTCCGTCCAAACTGGAACTGCGAATGAAGAAACTCCCGATACACCTTGGTTAATTCCGCAAAAAGTGAACGATTTGGCCTTACAGAAACAATCGATGTAGCCTCGGGGAGTGCAGCGGCCTCGCGACCTAAAGAGAGAATCTCCTCTCCAAAGAGAGTGTTGCCTGCGATCATCATCTTCAAACCATTATCCTCTTTGGGATTATGTGAGGCGGTGATTTGCAACAGAGCATCGAGCTTAAAATGATGTAAGGCAAAATAAGCCATAGGCGTTGCGATAACGCCGAGATCGGCAATCTGAAGTTGAGCGCCCTCACGTTGAAGACCGCGTGACACGGCTTCGAAAATTCTAGGAGATGATTCTCGAGCATCTCGACCCACACCAATGACGGCCTTATCTCCGCACTGGCTTTTCACCCGGAGTGCAAAAGCGCGAGCGATCCTCTCCATAGTCGGCGAACTGAGCTCACTCTCCGCTCGTCCTCGAATGTCATAGGCACGAAAAATATGAGTGGGTATCTGATGCGTCGAATTTTCGGTCGCGAAAATAAAATACTCCTGATTCCCCCGTGCGCCCTTCAAAGCGCTTGGCGTAGCCATATGAGGATTTAACCCAAGCTCGCGCAAAAACTGAAGCATTTCCTCCAGAGCCTTTTGAGAGTCTTTCTCAGACGCAACTCCTCCCTTTTTTGGCGAATAGCGCGACACCTCGAATTGCGGCTTGAAAAGCAAGATCAGCGGACAAGCGGAAAATCGCGCGAGAAGTACGGGCACGATTTGCTTGAGTGAGATGAAAGAAACGTCCACGGTAATCGCCTCGGGTTGCGCTCGCAAAGACGTCACGTCTAGCTCTCGAATATCCATTTGTTCGAAAAGCTGCACTCGCGGATCGCCTCTCAATTTTTCATGCATTTGATGAGTGCCCACATCTACGCTGATTACCCCTCGTGCACCATGTTGCAAAAGACAGTCCGTAAATCCGCCTGTCGAAGAGCCGACATCCAAGATGACTTTTCCGGTGGGACTGAAGTGTTCCTTTATGGAAGTGAGAAAGCTTTCGAGTTTTTCTCCTCCGCGGCCGACAAAGCGCGAGTTAGACTGAACAAAGGCTGAAAAGTTTTTGGCAACTTTCATGCCCACTTTATCCAAAACTTCACCCGAAGGCTTCGCGCGAACTCGCCCAGCCATAATCAAAGCGCGCGCTTCAACGAGGTCTGCCGCTTCGGCCTGGCTTACAAGCCACTCATCTAAGCGCATGGAAATCCTTCTTTCTATCCACGGCCCATTACTAGAGCGGGAAGTGGCAATGATTTCAACCCTTTAAAGACTCACCGCTGCTATTGTCTTTCGAACCATTTGGCCCTAAAAACAGGACGCTTTGGCAAATACGTGGATCATTCTATTACTTTCGCTCTGCTCCGACGCCCCCTTCCAATGGGAGACGCTGCGTCCGACCGCACGCTTGGAAGTGCAATGGAAGGAGCGGTGGGAACATCATCGTAGATTTTCAGCCCCTCTTTTGCATGCCAGCGCCGGAATTTTTCCGATTTGGGAGAATCGCTGGCGAATGGGGATCGAGCTTTCCACTGCTGGCCCGGAACTCGTCAATGAATCTCCAGCTCAGATCGCTCTCTCAGGAGCCTCGACCGTGAAGGGAATCGGATTGAGTCAGGCTTTCTTTGGCGGAAGCTATCGATGGAGCGTTCTTGAGCTGAGCGCTCAAATCGGAAAATTTGAAAATCCTCTAGCGACCTCTCCCCTGCTTTGGGATTCCGATTTACGTCCCGAGGGAGCGGCTGAAAGTTTAGATTTTAGTTTTAGCGATCAGTTTCAAATCGCTCTCTACGGCGCCCAATATTCTATCGATCAAGTGAGTGCGAGCCTTACGGGAGGCACACCCGTCAGACGCTCATGGATGTTTCAACAAGGTGTGCTTGGTCAGCTCTCGCTTGCAAACGACACTACGATTCGGCTGGCTACCAGCCTCACAATGTTTACGAATGTTTCCGAGCGATTGGCCCGCGCCTCCTCTCAGCACGGTAATTCACTCGAAGATCCCACGAGCCCCAATCCTCATCTGAAAGAAACGTTATGGCCGATTGAATTTTTTGGGGAAGCACGTGCTTATCCGCTTGGAATTCTCACGGTCTTAAAGGGAGCATTGTTGGTAAATTTTCAAACAGACGATCAACAACGAGGTTTCTATACTTCCGCATCGATTGGCAATTCATGGAAAAAAAATAATCTTCAAGGTGAAGTCTCATACATCTATTTGGAACCTGACGTAACATTGGACCTTCTCGCGGATCATCGATTTGGAAATGGCAATCGAAAGGGCCCACGGTTCCAAATGTCGTTCTATGTTCTCGATGGATTGCGCGTGGGTTCCGCTTTTCTCTATAGCGAAGTCCTTCAAAGTAACTTGGATCAGGCCGCTCGAAAGGAATGGACACTTGATTTTGAATATCGATTTTAAAAATTTCCTCATTCGCGCGGTTTGCATTCTCCCCATCGCCATGAGCATCGAGGCTTGCCGATCAAGTCATTTCGAAGATCGCTCGACAGATGCGACGGAACGCGCGTTTTTTTCAGCGACACTTGTAAAATCCAGCGCCACTCAAATGTTAAACACCCCAAAAAATATTTATGAAGTAGAAGCCACTTTAGAATTGAAGAGCTTAAGAGATTCTACTGTCTTAAAGAATCAACCGGTCAAAATTCGTTTTGATCATCCCGCGTTAGAGGATGAAAAAACCATAAGCGCCGCTTCGGATTCTGCAGGTCAATTGGCGTTAAAATTTAAATTCGCGAATGCCAATCGGAATATTGAATCCGTCTACACG
>ERZ761602.3715-NODE-3715-length-21026-cov-9.801249_pt1 | contig 21026 bp, 21 predicted proteins | sample MGYA00512165_ERZ761602 | MGnify/ENA primary metagenome ERZ761602 (study PRJEB28899, sample SAMN02445085) | bioreactor sludge metagenome | biome: EBPR sludge; isolation source: Thorneside wastewater treatment plant | place: Australia: Brisbane, Thorneside...
CGCACGAAAATGCCACCCATTCCCGGATGAATGCGCGGCATTCAGTCCGGGACCCATAAACGCGAACCGTCCGTGTTCTTGGGCCCCGGACTTGCGCTTCGCGCAATCCGGGGATGGGTGTTCGAATGAGCGCCGCACATGGATTCTGCGGCTGTTTGTCGGGCGTAACGCTAGAGCGAACTGTCATCAAAACTTGTATTGCCCTCTCGCCCTGCCTCCCACTACCGTTTGAGTGGTTGTTGGGAGTGCACTATGAGTCTTTCACATTTGGCCCATCTTGCGCATGGGCTTCAGCATTGCGCCAAGGAGTTTGGCCACGCAGTCGAAGAGGGCGGCACCAAGGGCGGCGCCAAAGCTGCGGGCGTAACCGCGATCGTGGCGACAGGCGCGGTGCTCGCAGCGCCGGCCGTGCTCCCCTTGGCGGTGGGCGCGACGGTCGTCGGCGGCCTCATCGGCGCCTTCGGTAAGAAGCTCAAAGACCTCTGAGAGCGATCACGCCCGCTTGCTCTGCTGCGCGCCGCACTTTCCGAAGTGCGGCGCGTTTTGTTTCGCGCGACGCTTGCGACGATTTGGTGGGTGTAACAGGATTCGAACCTGTGACCCGCTGATTAAGAGTCAGCTGCTCTACCAACTGAGCTATACACCCGGAATCGCGAGGTCATGCAGATAGGCGGATTGGGCGGGCGCGTCCAGTGCGCATGCGGTTTCGAAGCACGCGGGGAGGGCCGGAAATGAACGGGTTCGCTTGGGCGCTGGCGGGGTTTGTGCTGCTGCATGTCGGGGTGTCGGCGAGCGGGCTGCGCGGCGTGTTCGTGCGCGCCATCGGCGAGTGGCCTTACCGGGGGTTGTTCTCGCTGGCCTCGCTCGGCCTGCTGGTCTGGCTGGTGACGGGCTATGGCGCCATGCGCGCCGATCCCTTCGATCCGCTGAACGAGGCGCTCTGGGCGCCCGCCGATTGGGTGCGCGGCGTCGGAGCGGCGATCAACCTGTTCGGCGTCACCCTGGCGGCGGCCGGGGTGCTGACGCCAGGGCCCACGTACGCGGGCTTTGAAAGCAAAAGCCTGGAACAGCCCGAGCCCGCGCGCGGCGTGCTGCGCATCACGCGTCACCCGTTTCTCTGGGGCGTGGCGCTGTGGGCGCTCGGGCACCTGCTGGCGAACGGCGAGCGCGCCTCGCTGATGCTGTTCGGCGCGCTGGGCTTCATGGCGGTGTTTGGCGCACGCTCGATCGACCGCAAGGGGCGCGCGCGCAATCCCGAGGCGTGGGCCCGGTTCGAGGACGCGACCTCGAACTTCCCGTTCGCGGCCATCGCGCAGGGGCGCAATCGGCTGGCGCCGGGCGAGATCGGTTGGCGCATGCTGGCGGGACTTCTGGTCGCGCTCGCGGTCGCGGTCTGGCACGAGACGCTGTTTGGCGCGGCCGTCATCCCATGATTGTTTTCGACCGGGCCGCGTTCGACGCCGCGACAGCGGGCGATCGTGAGCTTCAGCGCGAGGTGTTGGCGCTGTTTCGGGGGCAGGTGGCGGGTTGGCGCGTGGCGTTCGCGGGCGAGGATTGGCGCACCGCCGTCCACACGCTCAAAGGCTCGGCGCGCGGCATCGGCCTGCCGGCGTTGGCGCAGGCGTGCGCGGCGGCGGAGGAGGCAGGCGCGGAGGGGCTCGCGGGCGTCGAGCAGGAACTCGCGCGCGCGCTCGCGGCGCTGGATCAATGAGCGCGCGGCCGATGGCTCATTTCACGCAGCGCTTTCCCGTCGACGCCGCCGACATCGATGAACTCGGCCACGTCAACAACACCGTATATCTGCGCTACGCCCAGGAAATCGCCACGGCGCACTGGCGCGCCCGCGCGAGCGCGGAGATGGTCGCCGCCTATGTGTGGGTGGTGACGCGCCACGAAGTGGATTATCGCGCGGCGTTGGTGCTGGGCGACATGGTCGAGGCGCGTACGCACGTGGCCGACGCCGCGCAGGGCGCGGTTTGGGTGCGCTATGTCGACATCTACAAGCAGGGCGCCGACAAGCCAGCCGTGCAGATCAAATCAAGCTGGTGCCTGCTCGACGCGGCGACGCGCAAAATTCGGCGCGTGCCGGGGGATATCCTGGCGCGGTTCGCGGCTCAGAACGAGGGATAGTTGGGATCGGGCGCGGCGCCGGTCGCGGCCCGGATCGCGTCGCGCACTTCGCCCAGGCGCTGGTAGGCAAGAAACGCCAGCATGAAGAGCTCGCACATGAAGCGCCAGTAGACGAGCACGACGGCGGCGACCGCGGGAACCGCCACCAGCTGCACCAGGCCGGCGCCGATATTGCCGCCGGCGAAGGAAAGCACCGCGGTGAGCAGGGCCGCCGCGCCGCTCAGCACGATCAGCGCGGCGCCGACATAATAGACGATCTTGACCAGCATCGGCCCCATGAGGCGGTCGAAGCCGAGAAAGCGCTGAATAATCGAACCCATCGGGCGTCTCCGCGAATCGCGGCCAATCCGATCACATGGCGTGCTCGGCGTCCACGCCGAGCACCGCGCCCGTCAGCGGACATTCGTCGGACAAGAGCGCGTTCACGAGCCGCGCGATCGGCGTCGCGTCGCAACGCAGAACGCTGCCGTGGTCGGCGGCGAGACGCTCGAAGGCCGGGCGCAGGCCGCCGGTTTCGTCGCTGAGGTCGGCGAGCTGGGGCGCACGCGCCCAGGCGGGCGCGTCCAAGGCGCCGACGATCATGCCGTTGATGCGGATGTTGGCGCCGGCGTTGTCAGCGGCGGCGGCGACGAAGTGAACGAATTCAGCGTCGGCGACATCGCTGAGCCGCGCGTTGAGCGCGCCGCCCGGCGCGGCGACCACGATGGCGCCGCCCTGAACATTCTTGCGCATCAGGCTGGCGATCGCACGCACCGACAGCGCGAGCCCGGCGAAGTCGAGCCCGTCGTCGCGCCGTCCGAAGTCGACCAATTCGGGGGCGGGGGCCTCCGCCGCGTACACCAGCGCCCAATCGAGGCGCCCGTACTGGGCCGAGATGAAGCCGCTGGCCTGCTCCCAGCGGTCAATGTCGGCCGCGTCAAACGCCAAGGTGGATACGCGCTCGGGCGCCAGGTTTTGCAGGTCGAGGTCATCGGCGATCGCCGCCAGAGCGGCCTCGTCGTTGTCGGCGAGCAGAAGCCCGCCGGTGGAGCGGCGCGCCATGTCCTTGGCGCGCGCCGCGCCCCAGCGCGAGGCGGCGTTGACGACGAGCGTCACGGGGGTGAGGCGGTTGAGCTCCATTGCCGCATCTGGGCATGCGTCGCCTGGCGTTTCAAGCATCGCCACTGGCATAGGCGCGCGCTATAAGACGCACCGCCCATGACCCGCTTTTCACTCCAATTCGGCCAAACCCAACCGGGGCTCACCTATATCGAACGCACCAGCGCCTACGGCGTCTGCGCGCGTGGGGAATCGCTTATCGCCATCGTGCAGATCGGCAAGAAGGCGCCGTTCGAGTACGATTTGCCCGGCGGCGGCGTCGAAGCCGACGAAGACGAAGCGGCGGCGCTGATGCGCGAGTTTCTCGAAGAAGCCGGGCTCACCGTTTGGCCGACGCGCGTCATCGGAAGGGCGGGGCAGTTCTGGATCAACAAGGGCGAGCCGCGCAATTCGCTTTCAACCTTCTATGAAGTCGAACTCTCCGCCGATGACAGCGCGCCCACAGAGCCCGACCACGCGCTCGTTTGGATGAATCCCAACGATGCGATGCTGAAAGTGCGTCACGAGGCGCATGGCTGGGCGATCATGCACTGGATACGCACGCGCCGCGGCGGCGGCTGATCAAAGCATTTCCCGACGAAGTGGACGCCGGTTCGCGACCAAACGAAACCTAGAGCCTCGATCCGATTCAATCGGATCGGCTCTAGGCGCCGTCTTCTGCGTTGGGCGTGGTTTCAGCGCTTGAGCGCAGCGGATTCAGATCGCGAATGCGCTCAAGCAACGTCGGCTCGCGCAATTCCGGCGGCGTGTACTCTGTCAGCGCGACGAGGTCCGGCGCCGTGATGTCGAGCGGCGTGAAGCGCGGATTGGCGATACGCAACACGGGTTCGAGGTCTTCGATGGATGCCGGCTCGATCACACTCATCGGACCGCCAATGGCGATGGGCTCCTCAAGCGTCGCGGCCATCGCCGTTGCAACCGACTCTGTTGCGATCGGCAACGCGCCGTGATTGTCCGTGAGGCGCAGCATGGCGGCGGCGCTCACGGCGGCAAGTCCCGCTGCGCCAAGCGCCATCGCGGCTTGCCTTGGCGGCGGCTTCGCCGGCTCGAGATAGCGGCTGACATTGCGGAGGCGCTCGTTGAGCGCCGTCCACGCGCGCGAGCCACGCTCGCCGCGCCACCCCGTGAAGTCGACGACCGGCGCCTTGCGGTCGATCCGCGGCCAGCCCGGCGCCCGCGCGATTTCGACCAGACGATGCGGATCAATCCCGCGCGCCCACTCCAGCATGTAGTGCTGGCCCGGCGCGTCCGGCGACCAGATCAGCAGGATGGCGTCGCGCGATGCCTGGGCGCTTTCCAACTCCATCAGGGATTGTCGTCCGTAGACGAGCCGCACCTGATGCTCCTCGGCCTCGAGGAGGCGCATCAACGTCTCCGCCGTCTTCAGCGAGTCGTGGATCGCGTCGTGCGTGCAAATGATTCGGATGTTCGTCACGGTGGGGGGCCCGTAAAAAAAGCGTCACTAGCTCTAGCATGTCGCCGAACGGGCGCTAGCGCCGGAATGGCGCGGCGCCTGTGCATAACGCGCGGTTGGCGGCAAGCGTGGCGCCAGGGAAACGCTTGAACGCTCCAGCGGGCACAAGCGCTTGCCGGCCCGCTGCGGCTTCAAACCATAGGTTGAGCGCGCTGACCCTGGTCACCGATAAAATTACATTTGCGCAATCTCGCTTTGTGAACCCGGCAACCAGCGCTATCCTGCCCGCGCTCGGGGAGGGCGCGCGGGGCTTGCCGCGCAGGGAGGACACGTATGGATATCACGACACTGATGCCGTTCATCGCGCAAGCGATCGGCGGCGCTCTCGGCGGCAATATCACCGGCGCGCTGACCCGCGGCGGCGGCGGGCTGATTGGGCGCACAATCATCGGCGCCATTGCGGGCGTGGGCACGGCCTACGCGGCGCAGGCGTTTCCCGCGCTCGGCTCCGTCACAGGCGTCTGGTCGGAGCTGATGCCAAGCGATCCAGCGATGTCGGCCAATATCGCGAACGCGATCACGGGCGGCGCTGGCGGCGGCATTGTCGGTCTGGTCGCCGGCTTGCTCATTCGCCCGCGCGACTAAAGATCGCGATAAACCAGCGACAAGAATTGCGCGTCCGACCAGCGCGCGCTGCGTTCGACGCCGCGCGCCTGGCGGACGATCACCAACCCTTCGGTCGGCGAGACATAAAGTCTTTGGCCGCCTGCCCCAACCGCCACGGCAAGGCCGGGCGGGGCGGGAGAGGGCGCGCGCCACAAATCGCTGTCGATGTCGAGATCGCCGCGCCCTGGTGCGGCAAGCCACAGGCCAAAACCGGCGCGCGGCTCGGCGAACGAACCGCGCAGCGCTTCCCGAATGACATTGGCGCTGGCGAGTTGCTGCGCGCGCCAGACGCCTTCGCGGCGTAGAAGCTCGCCCGCGAGCGCCCACGCGCGCGCCGACAGCGCAACGCCATCGTCAAAGCGCGCCGCGCCGTCGCCGCCGCGCGCCCACCCGATGGGGATGCAGCCGATGCGCTGAAGCGTCTCGCCGGTGAGATAGTAGGCGGGATCGGGTTCGCGTCCCGCCGTCACCAGCTTGCGGCGCGCGATCTCGGCGAAGACGACATAAGGCGCGGCGTCATCGAGAAAACGCGTGCCGGGCTCATGGCGCGGTTCGAGGGCGATCGCGTTGGCGAGCGTGCGTTCGTCGTTGCGGCCAAAGGCGATGCCGCTCGCGCCGCTCAACAGAACACGCAGTGAGATGATGCTTTTGACGGGATGCGCGCCCCAGTCGCCGATGGTGAGCGCAACCGGCTCGTCGAGGTTGAGCAGGCCGTCCTCGGCGAGCGTCGCCGCCAGCAATATGGCGAATGCGCGTGTCGCTTCGCCGATCGGCCAGCGGGCGTCGGGGTTGCCGCGCGGATACGCCTCGGCCAGCACGACGCCGTGGCGCGCGATAAGGAAAGACGCCCCGTCGCGTTCGGCGCTGAACGCTTCGGCGGCGGCGAAGCGCCGGCTCGTTTGCGCGCGCGCGGCTTGACCCGAGGCGGTAAGCGCGCTGCACGCGGCGGCGGCCGACAAAAAAGCCCGTCGTTTCATGATCGATCCCCGAACCCTGAGTTTCCCGCTTTTGCGAGCGGCGGGCAAGGCGGGGGCTGCATCCGCGACGCGGCGCCAGCGCTATAGTCTAGGCGGCGCTGCGGCGACCCGGCGGTTGGGCGGCCGAGTTCTGACACGCGGCGATGGCGTCTTCGGTCCACACCCGGCCGTCGGGCATGAGTGGGCGTTGGCGGTGAAGCGCGGCGAGGCCGGCGCGGTACGCCGCCTCATAGTCCTCGATCGCTCCGATCTCGATGGCGTCGTGGTCGAAGGCGGCGCCGACGGCCAGGTAGGCCTCCAGATTCGCGAGCATCGGCGTCGGCGTTTGGCCGCGTGCGTGGGTCTGCGCCATCCCGGCATAGAGCGCCTCGAGCGCGCGTGCGAGCAGGGCGATGTCGAACAGCGTGCACGTATCGCGATTGGCGATGAGACGGGCGCGATACCCGGCAAGGTCAGCCTTGTCCGATGTCGCCAGCGCAATCGCGCGCGCGACAAACGCCTGCGCGTTGTCGCACACGAGCTCAGGCAAGCCTGCGGCGCGCACGAGACTGCCGCAAACCCGCGCCGCGAAGCACCGGCCCGAATATGTCAGCACCGGAACGCCCATCCAGAGCGCGTCGGAGGCGGTGGTGTGCGCGCCATAGGGAACGGTGTCGAGAAAGAGATCCGCTAGGGGGTAACGCGCGAGGTGATGCGGATTGGCGATCTTTTTGGCGAACAGCAAACGGCCGCCCGATACGCCCGCCGCCTCGGCCGAGGCGCGCAAACGCGCGTTTGTCTCGTCGTTATAGTCCAGCAGCCAAAGCACGCTGTCCGGCGTCGCGCGCAGGATCTCCATCCAGCGTGCGAACGCATAGCGCGTGATCTTATGGGCGGCGTTGAAGCAACAGAAGACGAAGGCTTCTTCCGGCAAGCCGGCATCGGCGCGTGACGGCGCGCGTTCGGCGACGACGCGCTTGCGGTCGTTCGGCTGGTAGCAGGGCAGGCGCAAGACTCGCTCGGAGAAGTAGCGCTCCTGCGCGTCCGGGATCACCCAGTCGTCGGCGACGATGTAATGGTGGTAGGGCGAGCCCATGGTTCCCGGATAGCCAAGCCAGTTGACGATCACCGGCGCTGGTCTGCGCGCGAAAACGCCGAGCCGCGCCTCGCGCGTATGGCCGTTGACATCAACGAGAATGTCGATGCCGTCCGCGGCTATGCGGGCGGCGGCCTCATCGTCGTTCAACGCGCGAATATCCGTCCAATGTTCGGCTGATGCGCGGATGCGCTGCGCGACGCCGTCATCCGCGGGGATGCCGCAATAATAGATGAAGACTTCGATCGCGTTCGCGTCATGCGCCTCGAACAATTGCGCCATCAGATATCCCACGGCGTGCGCGCGCAAATCCGAGGAGACATAGCCTATGCGCAGCCTGCGGCTGGGCTCAATGCGGGCGTCGCGGCGATCGAAGGCGCTTGGAATGGCGTCGGGCGGCGTCAACGCGTCGACATAGCGATAGGCTGTCGCGAGTTGCAGCAGCGGGTCGTCCGCGTAGGCGCAGGTCGACAGGGGATGGAAGCGCGAGACGAAGGCTTTCCGCGTGAGCTTCGGCGTGGGTTCGACGATCGGCCATTTGCACTGCGCCAACCGGACGGCGGCGTATTGCTCCAAAACGTCGCGTTGCTCGGGATTGAGGTCGAGACACTGGGCCAGGATGCTCTCGGCGTCGGCGTTCCGCTGATTGTCGGTCATCAACCGGCTGATCTGTTTCAACAGCGTGGCCTTGTATTCGATCGCGTCGCCGGTGACCGCCGCCATCCGCTCCAGCCCGGCTTTCCATTGCTCGACCGCCTCGCCCGCCGCGCCGCGCCGTTCAAGCGCGGAGCCGAGATTGATGTGGGCGGGCGCGAAATCAGGGTTCTTCTGCAACGCGGCTCGCAGCGCCGCTTCCGCGCCGGCGGCGTCGCCGAGCTGAGCGAGCAGGGTGGAGCAGTTGAAGTGCGCGATAAACGCGAACGGATGCTCGCCGTTCATGGCGAGCCAGACTTGATAGAGCTGCCGCGCCTGATCGGCTTGGCCGGCCTGCGTCAACCGCTGCGCCGCGTTGATCAGGTCGCCGAACGGCAGGTCCCCTGTTGTGACTTTTTGCAGGGCGGTGACGAAATTGCTATCGGACATGGAGACCTCGCGCGCGGGCGCGAAGCTCTGTCGATTTGCGTTAGGGAGTAGTTAACGCTCCCTTTACACCGCGGCCAGGTAAGCCTCGATCTGCGCCCCGTCGAGGCTCGCGACCTGCGTCGACGTGAAGGCGTAGAGCTGCGTCGACGTGAAGGCCGAGATGCTGGTGGTCGACAGATAGTCGAGCTGAGTGACCGTGAGCGAGGGCACTTGCGCGACTGTCAGCGCGCCAATCTGCGCCGCCTGCAACTCGGAGATCACGGTGGTCGACCAGGCTTGCACCTGGGCCGTCGAGAAGGCGCCGATCTGGGTGTCGTTGAACTCGGCGATATCGGTGGATTCCAACGCCGCGATCTGGGTGGCGGTGAGCGCCTGCACTTGCGTCGCGCTCAGGGCGGCGACCTGCGCGGCGTCGAAAGCGGCGAAGGCCGCGTTCGAGAGTTTGGCCACTTGCGTCGCGGCGAAGGCGCCGATCTGCGCGGAGTCGAGCGCGGCGATGTTGGTCGCGGTCAACGCCGCCAGCTGCGTGGTGTTGAGCGCGCCGATCTGGGTCGTCGTGAACTCGGCGACATCCGTCGCCGACAGCGCGTCGATCTGTGTGGCGGTCAAGGCGCGCGTTTGCGTGGTGTTGAGCGCCCCGATCTGAGTGGCGTCGAGGGCCGACAAGTTGGTGGTCGAGAGCGCCGCCAGCTGGGCGGTGGTCAGCGCGGCGATCTGGGTCGTGGTGAGCGCCGCCATCTGCGTTTCGGTCAGCGCGCCGAGGCTCGTGACCGTGAGCGCCGCGATCTGAGTGGCGGTCAACGCCGCCACTTGGGTGTCCGCGAGCGCGGCGATGTTGGTGACCGTCAACGCGCGCACCTGCGTGGTGCTCATGCCGGTGATGTGATCGGCCGAGAATTCGCCCACGTCCGTTGTGCTCAGCGCGCCGATCTGGGTGGCGGTAAGGCCGGCCACCTGGGTGGTGGAGAGGGCGGCGACCTGAGTGTCGGTGAGCGCGGACGTGTTGGTCGTTGAAAGCGCCTGCAGTTGCGTCACCGTCAGGGCGGCGGCCTGCGTCTCCGACAGCGCGCCGATTGTCGTGCTGGTGAATCCGCGGACCTGGGTGGCGGTGAGGGCGGCGATCTGGCCCGCGCTCAGTTCCGCGACATCGGTCGCGGTCAGCGCGCCGACCTGCGTCGATGTCAGCGAGCGCACCTGCGTTGTCGTGAGCGCGCCGACTTGCGTCGCGTCCAGCGCCGAGAGATTGGTCTCGTTCAACGCCTGCAATTGCGTGGTGTTGAGCGCGGCGACTTGCGTGGTTGTGAGCGCGCCAATCTGGGTCGCGCTGAGCGCCCCGACCTTGGTGGCGTTGAGCGCGCCGATTTGCGTGGCGGTCAACGCCGCGATCTGAGTGTCGGAGAACGCGGAGAGGTTTGTGGAGGACAAGGTCGTCAACTGAGTCGTCGTCAGCGCCGCGATCTGACCGGCGCTGAATTCGCCGACATCCGTCGCGTCGAGCGCGCTGATCTGGGCGGTGTTGAGCGCGGCCACCTGCGTATTCGTGAGCGCGGCCACTTGTGTTTCAACCAGCGCCTTGAAGTTCGTCGCGGACAGCGCTTGCACTTGCGTCGCGGTCAGCGCCGCTACCTGCGTCTCCGCCAGGTCGCCGACGTTCGTCGCGTTCAGGCCCTGCACCTGCGTCGTGGTCAAGGCCGCGATCTGCGTGGTGGAGAATTCCGCGTAGTCGGCGGTGACGAGCGCGCGCAACTGCGTCGTGGAGAGGGCGCCGATCTGGGTCGCGGTCAACGCGCCGACTTGCGTTGCGTCCAGCGCCGACAGGTTCGTCGTGGTGAGCGCTTGGAGCTGCGCCGACGACAGCGCGGCCACGAGCGTGGTGGAGAGCGCGCCGACCTGCGTGCTGGTCAAGGCGGCGATGTTGGTCACGGAAACCGCGGCGATCTGCGCGGCGGTCAATGCGCCGACCTGAGTTTCGGCGAGCGCGGCGAAGTTCGTCGAGGAGAAGGCCGCGATCTGCGTGTTTGTGAGCGCGCCCACTTGGGTGTCGGTCAACTCGGCGACATCGGTGGTTTCGAGCGCGGCGACTTGCGTCGTCGTCAGCGCGCGCGCCTGCGTCGTGCTGAGCGCGGCGACTTGCGTGGCGGCGAGCGATTTCACGGTGGTTGTGTTCAAGCCGGCGATTTGGGTCGTGGTCAGCGCCGCCGCCTGCGTTTCGGTGAGCGCGCCGACATTGGTGGCGTTGAGACCGTTAAGCTGCGTGGCGGAGAGGGCCGCGACCTGCGTTGTCGTGAGCGCCGCGATTTGGCTGTCGGCCAGGGCGGAGAGGTTGGTGGTCGAGAGCGCTTGCACTTGGGCGGCGGTGAGAGCCGCGACCTGCGTCTCGCTCAGTTCGCCGACGTTGGTGGCGTTGAGCGCGCCGATTTGGGTCGTGGTCAGGGCCGCGAGCTGGGTGACGGAAAGTTCCGCGATATCCGTGGCCGTCAGGGCGGCGACTTGCGTTGTGGAGAAGGCGCGGACCTGCGTCGTGTTGAACGCCGCGATTTGGGTGGCGTCGAGCGCGGAGGCCGCGGTCGTGCTCAGGCCGGCGATCTGCGTGGCGTTGAAGGCGGCGGTTTGCGTGGCGGACAGTTCGCCGATGTCCGTGCTGCTCAGGCCGCCGACTTGCGTCGCGGTGAGGGCGCCGATTTGGGTCGTCGTCAGCGCGCCCGCCTGCGCGGCGTCCAGAGCGGAGAGGTTCGTGGTCGAGAAGCCCTGAATCTGCGTGGTGTTGAACGCCGCGACTTGGGTCGCGCCGAGCGACGCCAGGTTCGTGGCGGTCAGCGCCTGCACCTGCGTGCGGGTGAGGGCGCCGATTTGGGTTTCGTTGAATTCGGCGACGTCGGTCGCCGAGAGCGCCGTGACTTGCGTGGCGGTCAGGCCGCGGACCTGGGTCGCCGTCAGCGCCGCTGCCTGCGTCGCGTCGAAGGCCGAGAGCGTTTCGGTGGTGAACCGCGCGAGCTGCGTGGAGGCGAACGCCGCGACTTGAGTGGCCGCGAGCGAAGCGACGTTGGTTGCGGTCAAGGCGCCGACCTGGGTCGTGGTCAGGGCCGCGAGCTGCGTCGCGGTGAACTCGGCGACATCAGCCGCGGTGAGCGCGTCGATCTGCGTCGCGGTGATGGCGCGCGCCTGGCCTGTCGTCAGCGCGGAGACTTGCGTTGCATCGAGCGCGGAGAGGTTGGTCGTGGTCAGCGCTTGAACTTGGCTGTTCGTCAGCGCGGCCACTTGCGTGGTCGTCAAGGCGCCGACTTGCGTCTCGGTCAGGCCCGTTACGTTGGTCGTGGTGAGCGAGGCGACTTGTGTGGCCGTCAACGCCGCGATCTGGGTATCGACCAGCGCCGCCAAGGTCGTGGCGGTGAGGGCGCGCACTTGCGATTGCGTCAGGGCGGCGATCTGCGTCGTGGTCAGCTCGCCGACATCGCCGACGCTGAGCGCGGCGATTTGGGTGTTGGTGAGGTTGGCCACTTGCGTCGCGGTCAGAGCCGCCGCCTGCGTCGCGTCAAGCGCCGAGAGATTCGTGGCCGAAAGGTTGCGCACTTGCGTGGTCGAGAGCGCGGCGACTTGCGTCGTGGTCAACGCGCCGGTTTGCGTTTCCGTGAGGGCGGCGACCTGCGCGGTCGACACCGAGGCGAGCTGGGTGGCGGTGAGGGCGGCGATCTGAGTGTCCGCGAGAGCGGCGAAATTGGTGACTGTCAGCGCGCTGATTTGCGTCGCGGTCAGGGCGGCGATCTGCGTTTCCGTGAGTTCGCCGACATCCGTGGTTTGCAGCGCGCCAACTTGCGTCGTGGTCAGCGCCGCGATCTTCGTGGCGGCCAGCGCGGCGATTTGAGTGTCAACCAGCGCGCGGAGATTGGTCGTCGAGAGGTGGGTGAGTTGCGTGGCCGTGAACGCCGCCACCTGTGTCGTGGTCAACGCGCCGATATTGGTGGCGTTGAGGCCCTGCACCTGGCTGGTGACGAGGGCGGCGATCTGGGTCGCGGCAAGCGCCGCGATCTGCGTATCAGCGAGGGCGGCGAGCTTTGTCGCGGCGATCGCCTGGACCTGCGTTGTCGAGAAGGCGGCGATCTGAGTCTCGGTCAGGTCGCCGACATTGGTTTGCGTGAGGTTGCCGACCTGGGTGGCGGTCAAAGCCGCGATCTGCGTCGTCGTGATGTCGGCGATGTCGGTGGCGTCGAGCGCCGCGAATTGGGCCGCTGTGAGCGCGCGGGTCTGCGTCGTGTTGAGCGTCGCGAACTGGGCGCTGTCGAACGCGGCGACCGCCGTAGCCGAGAGGCCCGCCGTCTGCGTGGCGTTCAACGCCGCGATTTGCGTGGTCGTCAGCGCCGCGACGTTGGTCGCGGTCAAGCCGCCCACTTGGGTCACCGTGAGACCCGCGATCTGGGTCGTGGTCAGAGCCCCGATCTGGGTGTCGGTGAGGGCCGAAAGCGTCGTCGCGGTGAGCGCTTGAACTTGGGTGGCGGCGAACGCTGCGACTTGTGTGGCGTCAAGGGAGGAGAGGTTCGTGGCGGTGAGCGACTGCACTTGCGACGTCGTCAGCGCCTGCAGCTGCGCGGTGGAGAATTCCGCCACATCGGTGGCGTCAAGCGCGGTGAGCTGCGTTGAGGTCAGCGCGCGCACCTGGGTGGTGTTGAGCGCGCCGACTTGGGTGGCGTCCAGGGCTGAAAGCAGCGTGTCCGGGAGCGCCGCGAGCTGCGTGCGGGTGAGGGCGCCGACCTGCGTGGTGGTGAACGCGCCGATCTGCGTCGCGTCCAGGGCGGAAAGGCCCGAGCTTGAGAGAGCCGCGACCTGTGTGGCGGTGAGCGCGGCCAGTTGCGTTTCAGCCAGCGCCGCGACGGTCGTGCCGTTCAATCCTTTGATCTGCGTGGCGGTCAGCGCGGCGACTTGAGTCGTGGTCAACGCGCCAAGCTGGGTTGCGTCGAACACGGCGAGCTGGCTCGTGTTGAGGGCCTGGAGCTGCGTCGTGGTCAGCGCCGCGATCTGAGTTTCGGTGAAGTCGCCAACCGTTGTGGCGGTGAAGGCGCGCAATTGCGTGGTGGTGAAGGCAGCGGCCTGCGTTGCGGAGAATTCGGCGACGTCAGTGGCCGAGAGGGCGCCGATCTGAGTGGCGCGCAGCGCGCCGACCTGGGCGGCGTCAAGCGCAGCGACCTGCGTGTCGACCAGCGCGCCCAGCGCCGTTGACGTCAGCGCCTGAAGTTGCGTGGCTGTGAACGCGCTCACCTGCGTTTCGGTCAACGCGCCGATCGTGCCGGCGGTGAACGCGCGCACCTGGCTTGTGTTGAGCGCTGCGACCTGGGTCGCGGTCAAGGCGCCGATCTGGCTGTCGGCGAGCGCGACCAGGGCCGTGGATGAAATCGCCTGCAGTTGCGTGCCGGTGAAGGCGGCTATCTGGGTGTCGACAAGCGCGCCCAACGTTGTTTGCGTAAGCGAGCGCACCTGGGTCGTGGTCAGGGCCGCGAGCTGGGTGTTGGTGAATTCGGCGATGTCCGCGGCGGCGAGGCCAGCGACTTGCGACGCCAACAACGAAGAGATCTGCGTTGTCGTCAGGGCGGCGGCCTGGGTGTCGGTGAACGCCGACAGGTTCGTGGTGGTGAAGGCTTGCAGTTGCGTCGTCGTCAGCGCCGCGATCTGCGTCTCGGCGAAAGCGGCCACCTGCGTGGCGTCGAAGGCGCGCAGCTGCGTGGTGGTCATGCCCGCGATTTGCGTGGTGGTGAATTCGGCGATGTCGGCGGCGTCAAGTGCGGCGAGTTGCGTGACGGTCAGGCCGCGCACCTGCGTGGCGTTAAGCGCGCCGATTTGCGTGGCGTCGAACGCGCCCGCGGCGGCGGTGTCAAGCCGGGCGAGTTGCGTGGCGCTCAAGGCTGCGACTTGGGTGGTGGAAAGTTCTCCGATGTCGGTGGCGTTGAGGCCGCCGATCTGGGTCGTCGTCAGGCTCGCGATTTGTGTGGCGGTGAGCGCGGCGGCCTGCGTGGCGTCCAACGCCGAGACATTGGTTGCGCTCAGCGCCTGGACTTGCGTCGTCGCGAAGCCCGAGATCGCGGTTACGCCGAAATTCGCCACCTGCGTCGCGGCGAAGACGCCAATCTGGGAGCCGTTCAGCGCGAGCAGCTGGGCGGAAGAAAAGGTGATGTCGCTGGAAAAGTTCGGAATTTGGGTGGTGGTCAGCGCCCGCATCTGCGTGGTGCTGAGCGCCGAAACCTGGGTGGCGTTGAGCGCGCCGATGCCTGTCGTGTTGATCGCGGCGACTTGCGACGCGCTCAACTGGCCTATGGTCGTCGTCGACAGGCCTTGGATGGCCGTGACAGACAGCGCGCTGATTTGCGCGGGCGACAAGCTCGTAATCGACATCGGACCATCCTGGTCTAGAGAGCCGACGTTCGATCGGCCCACCCGCACTCCGAGCGCTTCTGCGCACGGATACGAGCATGGCGGATTTACGATGAATGTGTTGACGAGACGTTTCGCGTCGAGATTGAACTCGATTTTTTTAGTTACCGAAATCTTACCGAGCGCTCAGCTTGTCCAAGAGCTTGGCGATCGCGGGGATGAGCGGCAGCGGCTTCGGCGGCGGCGCGACATGAGGGGGGATGAAGGCGGCGGCGTGCATGATTTGGCTTTGCTCCACCTTGGCTTAACGCAGTCAGCTATGCATTCCGTTGCCGAGGCGCGCGGGCGTTAAGCCGCAGCCACGACGTGGGCTCGTTGTCGTATCCGCTCCCCAGGCGGCGCTCGATATGAATGTCGGTCCAATCCGCGACCAGGGCGCGAAGGGTGCTTTCGTCCATGGCGCAGAAGAAGCGGCCCAGCTTGTCTCTGCGCTCGGCGGCGCCTTCCTTCAGCGAAGCATGCAGCACGCCGCCGGGTTTCATGGCGCGTCGCACTGCGGCGAAGATCGCGGGTAGCGCGGACAGGCTTGCGTGATGCAGCGAGGCGTTCGCCCAGACGCCGTCAAACGCCGCGATGTAGTCTACGTCCTTAAAATCGAGGATGCGCACGTCGATGGCGTGGCGGCGCTTGGCTTCCGCCGCCAGACCCGCGGACGCGTCCACGGAGGCGACGACGAATCCCGCTTCGCGCAGCGCCGCGGAATCGAAACCGGCGCCGCATCCGAGATCGAGAACCGCCGCGCCGGCCGGCAGCGCCGCGATGAAGTCGGCGAGGAACGGCGATACGCGCGAATTGTCCGCGTAGGCGTGCGCCTCCGCGTCGTAGAACGCGCGGGTCCGATCGTCGCTCACGTTGGCTTGGGTTTGGAGGCGACCCATGCAAATGCGAAGAGAGCCATGAGTGCGCCGTCGATCATGCCTCCGAGGAAGAGAGGGCCGATGCGCATCGCGCCGGTCGCGTACAGGGCGAGGCAGGTCGCGAAAAACGCAAGCTTCTCCAGCACCGCGATCATCATGAGTGGGCGCTGGCGTTCGGGATCGCGCGCGATGACCAGGAACGCGAACTGCCAAACCAGCGCCAAGCCGAGGAAGCCGTAGTAGAACTCCGGCGCGCCTTGCGGCGGCCGGAACAGCGCGGGCGTCAGCAGCAAAACGCCGTAAACGCCGGCGATCAGAAAAATCCAACGCGCCAATTTCATCACTCCATGCGCTCTCGCAGCGCAGTTAGATAGTCTCGACCGCGATAGAACGCGCCGAGGACCAGGACCTGTTGGGCGCCGTCGTTTACGCGAAACGCGATGGTTATGGTGCGCCGCCAGATCAAGGTGCGCAATCCAGGCAAATCATGTCGCGCCGTGTTCCCCGGTGTGGGAGCGCGCCAAGACGTTCACAATAGGTGATCACACGCTCCATGAAGTCGTTGGCGAAAGTCGCGTCGCTCACCTCGGCGATGTAGTTGCGAATTTCGAGCAGATCGCCCGCGGCGTCGCGGTCGAAGGACACCGCGTAGCGCGCCATGGCTCAGCGCCGGAGGAGTTGCGTGCGCACTTCGTCCGCCGTCATTGCCCGGGTTGGATCGGCGGCATGGGCCTTGGCGCGGGCCGCGATCACATCATGCAGCCATGCATCGAGCGCGGGATCGCGACTCGCGACCAGGGCCTCGAGCGCATCCGCAACCGCATCCTCGGCGCGGTCATAGTGCTCGTCCATCATGAGTTTGCGTAATTTCTCTGCGGCGTCGCCGGTAAGCGTGATAGTGAGATCAGGCATTGTTTGCCATTCTAGACTCAATCCCCATGCGGCGCCACAGTCCTTTCATCGGCTCAACTCCCGCATCGCGCCGTCCAGCCCCTCGATCGTCAGTGGAAACATGCGCTTGTCGCCGATGATTTCACGCACGAGCTGGATCGACGGCGTGTGGTCCCAGTGCTGGCGCGGCGTTGGATTGAGCCATACGCAGCGCTCGTAAATCTGAGCCACCCGCTGCAGCCAGAGCGCGCCGGGTTCCTCGTTCCAGTGCTCCACCGAACCGCCAGGATAGGTGATTTCGTACGGGCTCATGGTGGCGTCTCCGACGAACACCACGCGGTAGTCGTGCGGAAAACGATGCAGCACGTCCCAGGTGGCGGTTTTCTCGTCGTGGCGGCGGCGGTTGTCCTTCCACACGCTCTCATAGAGGCAATTGTGGAAGTAGAAGAATTCCATGTGCTTGAACTCGGCGCGCGCCGCGGAGAACAGCTCCTGGCAAAGCTGCACGTGGCTGTCCATCGAACCGCCGATGTCGAAGAAGAGCAAAACCTTTACCGCGTTGCGTCGCTCGGGACGGAGCACGATGTCGAGATAGCCCTCGCGCGCGGATTTCGCGATCGTGCCGTCGAGGTCGAGTTCGTCGGGCGCGCCGGTGCGCGCGAACTTACGCAGGCGGCGGAGCGCCACCTTGATGTTGCGGACGCCAAGTTCGACCTGGTCGTCGAGGTTCTTGTACTCTCGCTTGTCCCAAACCTTCACCGCGCGGCCTTGGCCTTTGCCTTGACCGCCGATGCGCACGCCCTCCGGATTGTAGCCGCCGTTGCCGTAAGGGCTTGTGCCGCCCGTGCCGATCCACTTGTTGCCGCCTTCGTGGCGCTCCTTTTGCTCCTTGAGCCGCTCGGCAAGCGTCTCCATCAGCTTCTCCCAACCGCCAAGCGCTTCGATCTGCGCTTTTTCCTCGTCGGTCAGGAATTTTTCCGAGAGCGCCTTGAGCCATTCGGCGGGAATCTCGGCGTTGACGGCGTCGACCGTGTTCTCAAGCCCTTTGAACACATGGCCGAAGACGCGGTCGAACTTGTCGAGGTAGCGCTCGTCTTTGATCAGTGTCGCGCGCGCGAGGTAGTAAAAGTCCTCGACATTGGGGGGGATGGCGTCCTTCTCCAGCGCCTCGACCAGCACCAAATACTCTTTGAGGCTGACAGGCACCCGCGCGGCGCGAAGCTCGGTGAAGAAGCGCTGGAACATCAGCCGCCCCCTCGGTTCTCCCGCCGCGCCAGGAACGCCAGCCGCTCGAACAGCATCACGTCGGCCTCGTTCTTCAGCAACGCGCCGTGCATCGGCGGAATGAGCTTGGCGGGATCGCGCTGCTTCAAGGTTTCCGGATCGACGTCGTCGGTGAGCAAGAGCTTCAGCCAATCGAGCAGTTCGCTGGTGCTTGGCTTCTTCTTCAAGCCCGGAACCTTGCGCATGTCATAGAAGATTTTCAGCGCTTCGTTGACGAGGCGGGTTTTCACGCCGGGGAAGTGCGACTCCACGATGGCGCGCATCGTGTCGTCGTCGGGAAAGCGGATGTAGTGAAAGAAGCAGCGGCGCAAGAAGGCGTCCGGGAGCTCCTTTTCGTTGTTCGACGTGATCATCACGATCGGCCGCCGGGCGGCTTTCACGGTGCGATTGAGTTCGTAGACGTAGAACTCCATGCGATCGAGTTCTTGCAGCAGATCGTTGGGGAACTCGATGTCGGCCTTGTCGATCTCGTCGATGAGCAGCACGGGCCGCTCGGTTGCCTCGAACGCCTCCCACAATTTGCCGCGCTTGATGTAGTTGCCGATGTCGGCCGCGCGGGCGTCGCCCAGCTGACTGTCGCGCAGGCGCATGACCGCGTCATATTCGTAAAGGCCCTGCACCGCCTTCGTGGTCGATTTGATGTGCCACTCGATCAGGGGCGCGCCGAGCGCCTTGGCCACTTCCAGCGCCAGCATGGTCTTGCCGGTGCCGGGCTCGCCCTTGATGAGCAATGGGCGCTCCAGCGTAATCGCCGCGTTGACGGCGACCTTGAGGTCTTCCGTAGCGACATAGTCCTTGGTGCCCTCAAACCGCATGCGTTCAACCTTGCGCCAGTGCCTGATGCATCTAGGGGCGGACGGTCGCCCGGATCAAATCTTAGCCGCTGAACAGGCCGTCTTGGCAACAACTCGTTAACCATGGTGAGCGAGGGTTAACGCCTATGGACTCGCAGAAGCGGGAGGGAGGGTGCGATGCCGCTGAAGCTCTCGTTGCGGCCAGGCGAGAAGTTCGTCGTCAATGGCGCGGTCGTTCAAAACGGCGACCGGCGCGCCGCCTTGGTGCTCCAAAACAAGGCTTCGGTGCTGCGTGAGAAGGACATCATGCAGCCGGAGGAGGCGGACACGCCCGCCAAGCGCATCTATTTCCCGATCATGCTCATGTATCTGGATGAAGGCGGGCGCGAAAAGGCCTACGGCGAGTTCGCGGCTCGGCTGGCGGAATTCATGGGCGCGGTACGCGATCCGGCCGTGCTCGCGGAGTGCATCGGCGTTTCCAAAGAAGTAATGGCTGGCGAGTACTACCGCGGGTTGATGCGGTGTCGGAAGCTCATGTCCTATGAGGCGGAGCGTTTAGGACTACGGGATGTCGATCAAAGCGTACCAGCGCGCGGCCACGCAGGCTGAAACCCCGCGGGAGGCGGAGTATCGGGCGTTCGGCCAGGCGACGGCCGGGCTCGTGCATATCAAAGAGCATAAACTGCCGCCATATGCGTGCATTGAGCAGATCGACTTCAATCGCCGCCTTTGGAACTTGCTCGCGGCGGATTGCGCGACGCCGCAGAACCAGCTGTCGCTCCAGCTGCGCGGTCAGATCATTTCTCTGGCGCTTTGGGTTTCGCGGTATTCGAGCGAAGTCTTGCGCGAAGGCGCCGATGTCGAACCGTTGATCGACATTAACCGCACGATGATGGCGGCGCTCTCGGAGCGCTGATTTGGCGCCGAATCGTTTCGGCTTTGAACGCAACGTTAACTCTTAGCGACTAATGATCAGCCAACGCGACGTGTCTTGCCCGGCAAGGGCAGGGCGCAACGGATCCGTGTCCGCGCGGAAATCGGGCTCATCGCCCAACTGGCCAAAACGGCCGGTCAACTCAAGTCCAGAAGGACCACATTGATGACCAGCGTCAATACGAACTACAGCGCCCTCGTCGCGCTGCAAAGCCTCAACCAAACCGGCAAGCAGCTCTCCGAAGTCCAGAACCGCATCAACACCGGCCTCAAGGTCGCGTCCGCGAAGGACAACGGCGCCGTGTTCGCCATCGCCGAAGGCCAGCGCGCTCGTGTTGCGTCGCTTGGCGCGATCAGCGACGGCATCGACCGCGCGACGTCGGTGATCGACGTCGGCTTGTCGGCCGGCGAAGCGGTTGGCGACATCCTCAAGCAATTGAAGGAAAAGGCGATCGCCGCGCAAGCGACCGACCTCTCTTCCGATCAGCGTGCTGCGCTGCAGGCCGACTTTGACGCTCTCCGCGACCAGGTCGACCAGATCGCCGACGCCGCGAAGTTCAACGGCTCGAACCTTGTCAACGGCACCAACCTCACGGGCGGCGCCGCGCCGTTCAAGGTGCAGGTGTCTGACTCCGCGGGTTCGAACAATGGCCGCTTCAAGCTTGACAACCTCGCGTTTGATGACGGCTCGGGCAACTTCTTCTCGTCAGCGGCGCAACTTGACGACGCCACCGGCCTCACCATCGGCGCCAGCGACACGGTTGAATTCGAAATCACGTCGGGCAACACGACGACCACGTTCACGGTTGATGTCGAGACCACGGACTCGATTCAAGACTTCGTTGATCGCGTCGCATCGCAATCGAATGGCCGCGTCACCGCGAGCTATGACGATCAAACCGGCAAGATCACCTATCAGTCGAACGAAGATTTCACCGCGACGTACACTGATGGCACCGCGCCCGCGGACGACGACGGCTTCCTGGACGGCACCGACGGCGCCACCGGCACGTCGTTCACGACCGTCACGGCGCCGGGCTCGGGCTCGAACCAGCTCACGGTTTCGGGCTTTGACTTCCGCCTCGGCATCGCAGGCCAAGCGCTGGAGACCGTTACCTCCGCGCTCGATATCTCGACGACAAGCGGCGCGACGGCCGCGTCCTCGGCCATCGACACGGCGCTCACCGCTCTGAACCGCGATCTCGCCACGCTCGGCGCGCAAGCGAAGGCGCTCGACGTGCAGAAGACGTTCTTGGGCAAGCTGAACGACTCGATCGAAGTCGGCATCGGCAACCTCGTCGACGCCGACCTCGCCAAGGAATCGGCCCGCCTGCAAGCGCTGCAAGTTAAGCAGCAGCTGGGCGCGCAAGCCTTGTCGATCGCCAACTCGGCGCCGTCGATCGTGCT
>ERZ761602.3716-NODE-3716-length-21025-cov-217.599762_pt1 | contig 21025 bp, 15 predicted proteins | sample MGYA00512165_ERZ761602 | MGnify/ENA primary metagenome ERZ761602 (study PRJEB28899, sample SAMN02445085) | bioreactor sludge metagenome | biome: EBPR sludge; isolation source: Thorneside wastewater treatment plant | place: Australia: Brisbane, Thorneside...
GGCAACCGCATCCTGGCGAAACTCGAGGGCAACAATCCGGCCGGATCGGTCAAGGATCGCCCGGCTCTGTCGATGATCGCGCGCGCCGAGCGACGTGGCGACATCCGGCCCGGCGATACGCTGATCGAGGCAACCTCGGGCAACACGGGCATCGCGCTGGCGATGGTCGCCGCCGCGCGCGGTTACCGGATGCTGCTGGTGATGCCCGAAAACCAGAGCGTCGAGCGGCGGCAGACGATGCGCGCCTTTGGCGCCGAACTGGTGCTGACGCCGCGCGACGGCGGCATGGAACTGGCACGCGATATCGCCGAGGGCATGCAGAGGGACGGTCGCGGCATCATCCTCGACCAGTTTGCCAACCCGGACAATCCGCTGGCGCATTATGAGGGCACCGGACCGGAGCTTTGGCGGCAGACGGCAGGTGGCATCACCCATTTCGTCAGCAGCATGGGAACCACCGGGACGATCATGGGTGTCTCGCGTTATCTCAAGGAACGGAACGCGGCGATCTGCATCGTCGGTTGCCAGCCGGAGGAGGGTTCGCAGATCCCGGGGATCCGCAAGTGGCCGGAGGCCTACCTGCCGAAGATCTTCGACCGCACGCGGGTTGATCGTGTCGAGTCGGTGTCACAGGACGCAGCGGAAGAGATGACCCGCCGCCTGGCGCGCGAGGAGGGCATCTTCGCCGGCATCTCCTCGGGTGGCGGGCTCACCGTCGCGCTGCGGCTGGCAGCCGAAGTCGAGAATGCAACGATCGTCAGCATCGTCTGCGACCGCGGTGACCGCTACCTGTCGACCGGCGTCTTCCCGGCCTGAACGCGGTCGATGAAACCGGTTCTCGCTTTTGACATCGAGACCGTTCCGGACGTTGCTGGTCTGCGCCGCCTGCACCGGCTTGATCCGGGCCTGTCCGACGAGGAAGTCGCCGAACTTGCCTTCCAGCGGCGGCGGGCGGCGACCGGCAACGACTTCCTGCCCCTGCACCTGCAGCGGGTGGTGGTGATTTCCTGTGCGCTGCGTTTGGGCAGGGATTTCCGTGTCTGGTCTCTGGCTGCACCCGAGCTCGGCGAGGCGGAGATCATCCAGCGTTTCTTCGACGGTGTGGAGAAGTTCACGCCGCAACTGTTGTCCTGGAATGGCGGTGGCTTCGACCTGCCCGTACTGCATTACCGGGGGCTGATTCACGGGCTGGTCGCTCCTCGCTATTGGGACCTCGGCGATGGTGATCACGCCGACAGTCGCGATTTCAAGTGGAACAACTACATCAGCCGCTATCACACCCGTCACCTCGATCTGATGGACCTTCTGGCACTCTACCAGCCGCGCGCCGCCGTCCCGTTGGACGAACTGGCGCGGCTGATCGGTTTTCCCGGCAAGCTCGGGATGGATGGCAGCAAGGTGTGGCAGGCGTGGCAGGAAGGTCGCAGTGCCGAGATTCGCGACTACTGCGAGACCGACGCCGTCAATACCTATCTCGTCGGAGTCCGCTTTCGCTTGATGCGCGGCGAGATCTCCGCCAGCGAATACGAGCAGGAGCAGCTTTGCGTGCGCGCTGCCGTGCAGCGCCTCGACAAGCTGCACTGGCGCGAGTTCCTCGCTGCGTGGACGTAGGGAGGGTGCAGCCGTCTGCAGCGCTACTGATGCGGATCAGGGGGGTCTCTGGCAAGGCGCCGCCGATCTCATCTCGCGGTCGTGGTTGCCGCGTGTGAATCGTCACACGCGGCGTGCTTCCTTTCTCTTATCGTTGCGTTTTCGGGAGGAATCCGATGCGGTTGCATCACTCGTGGCGTTGGCTCGTGGCGAGCCTGCTCCTGTCGCTGATGCCGCTGGTGCAGGCGGCGGGGACTCTGGACAAGATCAAGGCGAGCCGGACCATCGCGCTCGGTTACCGGGACTCGTCGATCCCCTTTTCGTACACCGGCAACGACAACCAGCCCTGGGGCTACTCGGTGGACCTCTGCACGCGTGTCGCCGCCGCGGTCGCCCGGCAATTGGGTATCGAGGAACTGCAGCTACTCTGGGTGGCGGTGACGCCGGAGACGCGGATCGCGAAACTGAAGTCCGGCGAGATCGACCTCGAATGCGGTTCGACGACGGCGTCCCTGTCGCGCATGCAGGAGGTGGACTTCAGTCTGCCGATCTTCGTCGATGGCGCTGCGTATCTCTCGCGGCGCGCGGTGGGAATCAGGCGCCTCGAGGACTTGGCGGGGAGGAAGATCGCCGTTGCCGGCGGAACGACCAGCGAGCGTATGCTCGCCACGGCACTGGCACAGCATCGCATCAGTGCCGAGCTGGTCCTGGTCAGCGACCACCAGCACGGTCTGGCCGCGCTCTTGCAGGGCAGGGCAGACGCCTATGCCTCGGACCGCTCGCTGCTGATCGGGCTGGCGCTCGATTCCGGCAACCAGACCGACTGGACGATCGGTCCCGAGACCCTCTCCTATGAGCCCTATGCGCTGGTGACGCGGCGCAACGACGCCGATTTTCGTCTGGTGGTCAACTCGGTACTGGCCCGGCTGTCGCGCAGCCGCGAGATCTACGACATTTACGATCGGTGGTTCGGTCATCTTGCCAAACCGGGCGCGCGGCTCGACAACCTGTATTATCTGAACGGTCTGCCGGAGTAGCCCGGCGCCCTGCACGATGCAGTGTCCGAGCCGGAGGGTGTCGTGGTCCGAAGGAGCGCCCGAGAGCTCTGGTCCGAGGGCGATCCGGTGCCGACCGGCTGCCACATTCTTGGTGAAATGGGGGTTGCAAATGGAAGCTCTTCTGATCTGGCTTGGACGTGCCGTCGGCAGCGGCGGTCTGCTGGCGTGCGTCGTTGCGGTGCTGACGCGCTTGACGGGAAAGCACTATCTCGCAGGCTTCGAGCTGCTGACCTTGCTGCAGGGTGGGATGGCGGCGCTGGGCGCCGGCTGCTTCCTGTTGCTCGTGGCGCTCAGCGGACGCGGCAGGACTGGCGGAGCCGGTCTCTTCCGGGACCGATAGCTGCTTTGCTTCCTGCGGGCAGCGGTGGCATGCATGCTTCGTCTTGCCAGGCGAGGCGCCGACCCGTGGCAAGGGTGCAAACGCCGCGTGGTGGGGAAGGATGCGCTGAAGCGCGACCGGTTCGGCGCAACGAACAGCCCGACGGGCGAGGCACCCGCAACTGCAACGCTGGCTGTCGACTGGCGATTCTGTCATCATTGCCCCCTGCGGCAGAGCAGGTTCCCGGCCCAGGCGCCGTGGGCCCAGCCGGTCAGTGGCAGTTGAGGTTCGGACAGGCAAGGAGATGCCGCGTGTTTTCAGGGAATGGAGGCGATGAGTAGGCCAGCACAGCAACGCAGCGAGCTTGCCGAGGTGCTGCTGTCTTTCCGCCGGGCGTTCCTGACCGTCGGCAGCTTCAGCTTCTTCATCAACCTGCTGATGCTGACGCCGGCCATCTACATGCTGCAGATCTACGATCGTGCGCTCGGCAGCCGCAACGTCACGACGCTGCTGATGCTGACGCTGATCACGCTCGGCCTGTTCGGACTCATGTCGCTGCTCGAGTGGATCAGGTCGATGGTACTGGTTCGGGTCGGGGCGCGTCTCGATCTGGACATCAATTCGCGTGTCTTCGACGCGACTTTCGAGCGCAATCTGCGCCAGGCGGGCCAGAATCCGGCGCAGGCACTGAGTGACCTCGCCTCGATGCGGCAGACGCTGACGGGTGCCGGCCTGATTGCGCTGACCGATGCGCCGTGGATGCCGATCTACGTCCTGGTGATCTTCATGCTGCACGTGCAGCTCGGTATCTTTGCGCTGATCGGCGTGCTGCTGTTGGTGATCCTCGCGGTCATCAATGAGCGGGTTTCGGCCGGGCCTCTGGGCGAGGCCCAGAAGCTCGCGATGGCCGCCAATGCGCAAGCCAACAACAATCTGCGCAACGCCGAGGTGATCGAGGCGATGGGGATGCTGCCGGCCATTCGCAGCCGCTGGTTCAAGCTGCACCAGAAGTTCCTGATGCAGCAGGCAGTGGCCAGCGATCGTGCGGGTGTGCTCAACGCCATCACCCGTTTCGTGCGCATTTCGATGCAGTCTCTGGCGCTCGGTTATGGTGCGTTGCTGGCGATCGAGGGTGAGATCACGCCCGGCATGATGATCGCCGGCTCGATCATCATCGGCCGTGCCCTGGCGCCGGTCGAGGTGCTGATCGCCAACTGGAAGCAGCTCGTGTCGGCGCGCGCTGCCTACGGGCGCCTGGCCGAACTGCTGCAGGTCTATCCGGCGCGCGTTGCCGGCATGCCGCTGCCGCGACCCGAGGGCGTCGTGCTGGTCGAGAATGCGGCGACCGCGGCTCCCGGCAGTCGGGTACTGATCCTGAAGAATGTCAGCTTCAGCCTGAAAGCCGGCGAGGTCGTGGCGGTGATCGGCCCGAGTGCCTCCGGGAAGTCCACTCTGGCGCGCCTGCTGGTTGGCGTATGGCCACCGTTGGCCGGCTCCGTACGGCTCGATGGTGCCGAGGTGTTCAAGTGGAACAAGGACGAGCTCGGCCGTCATCTCGGTTACCTGCCGCAGGACATCGAGTTGTTCGACGGGACGGTCGCCGAGAACATCGCCCGTTTTGGCGAGCTCGATTCCGAGAAGATTCTGGCGGCGGCGCAGGCTGCCGGTGTCCATGACCTCGTCCTGATGCTGCCGATGGGCTATGACACGCCGTTGGGCGACGGCGGCAACGCCCTTTCAGGTGGGCAGAAGCAGCGGATCGGGCTGGCCCGGGCGCTCTACGGCGACCCGGCGCTGATCGTCCTCGACGAGCCGAATTCGAATCTGGACGACCAGGGTGAAGCGGCGCTGGCGGAGACGCTGCGGCGCCTGAAGGCCGCCAGGCGGACGGTGGTGATCATCACCCACCGCATGAGCACGCTGGCCGTCGCCGACAGCATTCTGGTGATGCATGAAGGGACGGTGAAGCTGCACGGGCCGCGTGATCAGGTCCTGGCGGCATTGCGCTCGGGCAACCAGGCCGGCGCCGAGCGGCAGCCCGCTGCCGGCCGGCCGGCAGCGGTGGCGGTTGCCGGCAGCACGCCGGCGACACCGCGCTTTGGCGCCTGAGGGCACAGACAAGGAGATGTCGATCAGGATGTTTGCGCGCAAGAAGGTGTCCGACGCCGACATCACCGATGTCAGCGAAGTTGCCGAGGCCGGCGGGCAGCGGCCGGCAGCGGTCGATATCGATCATGGCCGCGCCTCTCGTTTCGGCTGGCTGGTTCTCGCCATCGGCTTCGGCGGCTTCATGTTGTGGGCGGCCCTGGCGCCTCTCGACCAAGGGGTGCCGGCGGGTGGTCAGGTCGTCGTGACTGGCAACCGCAAGACGGTACAGAACCTCGGTGCAGGCAAGATCGAGGCGATTCTGGTCAAGGACGGGGACGAGGTGCAGAGCGGGCAGGTACTCGTGCGTCTCGACCCGACTCTGGCGAGTTCGCAGTACGAGGTGGCACGCAGTCAATGGTTCGTGGCCAAGGCGGCCGAAGCGAGGCTCCTGGCGGAGGCGCAGGGCAAGTCGGAAATCGTCTTTGCCGACGAACTGCTGCAGGCACGGGATGATCCCCGGGCGACGAGTGCGATGGCGGTGCAGGCGCAGTTGTTGCGCTCCCGCCAGGCGGCGCTGCAAGCGGAGTTGGGAGCGATGCGCAGCATGCTTGCCGGGCTGCAGTCGTCGGCGAAAGGTCTCGAAGCGACGCGACGGGCCAAGGAAGAGCAGAGCAAGCTGCTGCTCGATGAGCTCAAGGGCTTGCGTGATCTGGCTGCTGAAGGCTATCTGCCGCGCAATCGCCTGTCCGAACAGGAACGCCTGCAGGCCCAGCTCAGTGGCGCCATTTCCGAGGACATCGGCAATCTCGGGCGGACACAGCAGAGCATTGCCGAGGTCCGGATGCGCATGAGCGCGCGCCAACAGGAATACGACAAGGACGTCGAGACCGGCCTTGCCGAGGTGCAAAAGGAGGTGACATCGCTCGACAGCCGCCTCGCCGGGCTGGCCTTCGAGCTGGCCAACACCGATATCCGTGCGCCGGCGGAGGGAATCGTCGTCGGACTGAGCGTGCACACGGTTGGCGGCGTGCTGGCGCCGGGGACGCCGCTGATGGACGTGGTGCCGCGAAATGAGCCGCTGCGCATCGATGTCCAGATTCCGACGACGCTGATCGACAAGGTTCGCATCGGTTCGCCGGTCGACATCACCTTTCCCGCCTTCAACCAGCGCACGACGCCGCAGATTCCGGGCGACTTCGTGCAGGTGGCGGCCGATGCCACCACCGACCCGCAGGGCAAGGTACCACCCTTCTACCGGGGCCAGGTGGTCGTCAGCGAAGACGGGATGAAGAAGCTCAAGCACTACGAGATCAAGGCCGGGATGCCCGCTGAGGTGTTCATCAAGACCGGCGAACGGACGATGCTGAACTACCTGTTCAAGCCGATCCTCGATCGCATGAAGACGGCATTGACCGAGGAGTGAGCAGGGTGCGGGGGACTGTCGGGCTGGTGGGGTGCGCGCTGGCACTCTGGTCGTCCGGGGCGCTGGCGGCCGGTCTGATGGATGCCTATCAGGCCGCGCGGCAGAACGATCCGTCTTTCCGCGCCGCGCGCCACGAGCGTGACGCCGGGCAGTATGCGGTTGCCATCGGCCGGGCCGGATTGCTGCCGAACGTCGGCATCACCGGCGCCTATTCGAGAAACAGGGGCGAGCGGACCTATTTCACGCGCGCGGGCAGCCCGACCGAGGATCTCGACTACCGCGAGGAGGCGAGCGCGATCGCCTTGCGGCAGCCGTTGTTCAACTACGACAGTATCGTCCGTTATCGCCAGGGGGGGGTGCAGGCTGCCTTCAGCGATGCCGTCTTCGATCGCAAGGAGGCAGAGTTCGCCGTCAAGCTGGCGTCAGCCTACTTCGAGGTGCTCTTCTCGCTCGAGAGGCTGGCCCTGAGTGACGCCGAGATCGCCGCCTATCGCGTCGATCGCGAGACCTCAGAGCGTCGGCGCAAGGGCGGTGAGGGAACGGTGACCGAGGTGGCTGAGGCCGAATCGAGGCTGCAGCTCGCTCGCGCCGGTCGCGCCGATGCCATCGACCGGCTCTCGGTGGCCAACCTCAGGCTGGAAAGCATGACCGGCAAGGCGATGGCACCACTCTGGCCGCTGCGCCCGGATTTCGCGCCGAGCGCCGTCCAGTCCGTCAGTCTCGACCAGTGGTCGGCGCTGGCCGAGGAGAGCAGCCCGGAGATTCGTGCGCGGCGCAAGTCCTTCGAGTTTGCCAGCCTCGAGGTCGAGCGCAATCGGGCAGGTCATTATCCACAACTCGACTTCGTCGCCCGTTCCTCGCGCACGCAAGGCGAATCGCTGTCCACCGTCGATCAGAAGAACGTCATCAATTCGGTCGGTGTGCAGCTCAACATCCCGTTGTTCGCCGGCGGCCGGGTCGACGCGTTGACCGGCCAAGCGGTCGCCAACCGGGCGCGCGCCCAGGCCGAGCTGGATGCCGCCGTGAACGAGGTGCTGATCGAGGTCAGGAAGCAGTTCATGGCCGTCGAGACCGGTGCCAGCAAGATAGCGGCCTATCAGAAAGCCGTCGATGCCAGTGTGGTCGCCGTCGAGGGAACGCTGCGCGGCATGCGTGGCGGCATCAGGAGCAACGTCGATGTGCTCAACGCCGAACGGGTGATGTTCGTTGCCAGGCGTGACCTCGCGCAGGCGCGCTACGAGTACCTGCTCAGCCTGCTGCAGCTGCGGGCGGCGGCGGGTGTCCTGTCGGAAAAGGATCTGCAGGAGGTCGCCAGCCTGCTGTTGCCGCCCGAGTGATGCCCGCGGGCGGCGGTGCAGCCTTCGCGAAACCGCAGTTTGGCGTGCCCGGATGCGGCCGGCGCCGGTCACGTCAGGACGGCGGTGGCGGGCAGACGATTGCCGGCAACTGCGTGAGATCGCTGATTTCTCCGTCGGGGGCGGCCGGCAGCCGTTCCGCCGCCTGCGCGAAGCGGTTGCACCAGAGGACGCGGAGGCCGCTGGCCTTGGCGCACCAGGCATCCCAGGCATTCGCTGAAAGGAAGCAGATGGCCTCCGGTGTGAGCTGCAGTCGTTCCGGCGCCAGGCGATACACCGCCGGGTGCGGCTTGAAGACGCCGACTTCCTCCACTGACAGGACGGCGTCAAAGAACCCGTCGAGCCCGCTGTTGCGGACGACCGCGGCGAGCATCGCCGGCGTACCGTTGGAGAGGATGGCCAGTCGCATCCCGCGTGCGTGCAGCTGCCGCAGCGTGGCCGGCACGTCGGGATAACAGCCAAGCTGCAGGTAGAGGTCGAGCAGGCGCGCGTGCAGGCCGGGCCGTTCGAGGCCGAGCGTACTCAACGCATAGTCGAGCGCGTCGCCGGTGACCTGCCAGAAATCGGCGTGTCGGCCAGCCAGTCCGCGCAGCCAGGTGTATTGCAACTGCTTCTGCCGCCAGATCTCGGAGAGCTTCTGCCAGTCGTCGCCGAGTTCGCCACTGACGGCGCGCGCGGCGCTGTTGAAGTCGAAAAGCGTTCCGTAAGCGTCGAAGACACACGCTTCGATGCCGGCGAGTCGTCCGTCTTTCATTGTCCTGTGCTCCGCTCGGGTTGTGACCGTATGACCAGGCAGGGGGTCAGGTACCGCAGGTCGGCGCTGGTGCCGGCTTGTCGCCGAGAGCGCCGCCACAGCCCGATCCCTGCCCGGCGGTGCAGCCGAAACAGTGTTCGGCAACACGGATGGCATGGCCCTCCAGCGCGGCAGCGTCGATTTCGCTGATGTGCCAGCGCGAGGTGCCGCTTCTGCTGATCGGCAGGCCGAGTTGCTGATTGAAGTCGCAGTCGTGGAGATAACCTTGCCAATCGACTGACAGGAGGTTGCGGCACATCACGTGCTCGAGGTTTTCATCGCGATGGGCTGCCCGCAGCAGCTGCAGGTAGTCGTTGAACTGGCCCCGCGAGACGAGAACGGAACCGAAGCGCTGGATCGGCATGTTCGTCAGGGTGAACAGTTGGTTGAATGTGATGCCGAACTCATGCCCGAGATGTTCCCGGTAGGCTGCAGTGAGCGCTGCCTGCGGTGGTGGCAGGGAGGGTCCCTGTGGATTGAAGACCAGGTTGAGTTGCAGCCCGCTGTCGGCCATGCCGTAGCCGAGTGCGTTCAGCCGCTGCAAGCCGCGGATGCTGCCGGCAAAGCTGCCTTTGCCGCGCTGCCGGTCTACGTTGTCCTCGATGTAGCAGGGCAGCGAGGCGACCACATCGATGTGGTGCGCCGCGAGGAACTCTGCCAGATCCTCGTGCCCGGGTTCCTCGAGGATGGTGAGGTTGCAGCGATCGATCACGCGCAAGCCGCGCTGGCGGCCGGCGACAGCCAGCCGCCGGAAATGTGGATTGAGCTCGGGCGCTCCTCCCGTCAGGTCGAGCGTCGTGACTCCCGGGCTGACCGAGAGGAAGTCCAGGACGGCGTCGACCGTCTCGGCGGTCATCTCCTCTCGTCGCTGCGGACCGGCATTGACGTGACAATGGAGACAACTCTGGTTGCAGCGGTAGCCGAGATTGACCTGCAGGATGTCGACCGAGCGGCGAACGAGCGCCGGGAAGGTGGTTGCCGAGAGCAGGGGCAGGGTGGCGTGCATCGGTCGTTCTCCAGTGATGTCCGTGGTTGTTGTCGCCGCGGGCGCGCCTTTCCTTACACGTGACCGCCGTCGTGCACGCGGCGGCCGGTGCTGGCTGTCTGCAGCCGGATCGTCTGCCGAGGGCGCTGCCGGCAGTGCGAAACGCCCGCGAATACCGGCTGGCGTGTGAACCGCTTCGGGCCGAGGGTCAGCCAGTTCTCGCCACACAAGGGTGTGCCACACATCGCGGGTTTCGAGGCGCCCAATAATACTGTAGAATCGCTCGCTTTCCGCGCACACCGATGCGGCAGGATGGCTGGCTGCGGGTCTGCCGGTTGCTCCCGATGCCGTCCGAGGCCGCGTGTGGCGGCGCGTTGCCTGTCCCGCTTGCGGGCGGCAGTCTGGCGATTCGGTCGGCGCTCACATCGGCTGCCCGCGCGGCACTGTCTGGAGACGCCTGGGGTGGTTCGCAGCGGTCTCCGCTCTGGACCACATTTCAGCCTGTATCACAAGGATTGTGAATGGAAACTAACGCTGCTAACCCTGTTGCACCCGCTGCAAGTGCGCTTGAGCGCCGTCTCGAACTGTCGGTGGCGATAGCCGAACTCGAGCAGGATGTCGACCAGCGCCTGCGGCGCTTGGGCAAGAACATGAAACTGCCGGGTTTCCGCCCGGGCAAGGTGCCGGCAAGCATCGTCAGGCAACAGTACGGCGATCAGGCCCGCATGGATGCTCTGCAGGAGGCGTTGGGGCGTCTGTTCGGCGAGGCGGTCAGGGTGCAGAACCTGCGCGTCGCCGGCGCACCGAAGATCGAGGCGAGCGAGAGTGGCAGTACGACGCATATGGACTTCTCGGCGACCTTCGAGGTTTACCCGGACATCACTCTGAGTGACCTGGCTGGCGTCGAGGTCGAGCGGCCAGTGCTCGAGGTCGGTGCGGAGGAGATCGACAGCACACTCGAGATTCTGCGCAAGCAGCGCGTGCGCTACGAGCCGGTGGATCGTGCGGCGGCTCTGGCCGACCGTGTCACGATCGACTTCCTTGGCAAGAAGGATGGCGAACCGTTTGCCGGTGGGCAGGGCCAGGACTACCGCTTCGTTCTCGGGGAAGGAAAGATGCTGTCCGACTTCGAGAATGCGGTGATCGGCACGCGCGCCGGCGAAGCCAAGTCGTTCGACATGACCTTTCCGGCCGAGTACTTCTCGAAGGATCTGGCCGGCCAGTCGGTGACCTTCGACATCGTGCTGAAGGAGGTCTGCGAACCGGTGCTGCCGGAGCTCGACGGGGATTTTGCCCGTGCTCTGGGCGTCGAGGACGGGGATCTGACGCAGATGCGGGCCGAGATCGAGGCCAACCTCAGGCGCGAGGTGAAGAAACGTCTGCAGGGCCGGATCACCGCACAGGTGATGGACGTGCTGTTGCAGGCCAACCCGCTGCAGGTGCCGGAGGCGTTGATCCAGAAGGAGGTCGAGCGACTGATGCAGGTGGCACGCCAGGACATGGAGCAGCGCGGCATGAAGGTCAAGGACCTGCCGATGCGACCGGAGTGGTTCAGCGACCAGGCCAGGCGGCGCGTATCGATTGGCCTCATCCTCTCGGAGATCGTCAAGCTCAACGATCTGCGGGCACAGCCGGCGCAAGTGCGGGAACTGGTGGAGGATGCAGCGCAAAGCTACGACAATCCGCCGGAGGTTGTTCGCTGGTACTATGCCAAGGCCGAGCGCCTGAGCGACTTCGAAGGGGCGGCCATCGAGGCGAACGTGGTCGACTGGGTTCTGCAGCGGGTGAAGGTCAGCGAAAAGCCAGTGGCCTTCGCCGAGCTGATGGGGCAACAAGCCTGACGCGGGAATCGAAGCGGCTGGCGGCAAGGCGGCCGTAGTGGCGGCGCGCCCACGGGCCGTATCCTCTACGCCGACACCTCGCGCTCCTCGATCCATCCCGGGGCGTCGTGAGTCGCGGCAGCGGTTTTCAGGGTAACAAGGGAAACGAAATGGGAATTGACCACGCGGGCAGTTGGGTTCCGCAGGCACTTGGTCTGGTGCCGATGGTGATCGAGCAAAGCGGTCGTGGCGAGCGGGCCTACGACATCTACTCGCGCCTCCTGAAGGAGCGCGTGATCTTTCTCGTAGGCCCCGTCAATGACGTGACGGCGAATCTGGTGGTCGCCCAGCTCCTGTTTCTCGAAGCAGAGAACCCGGACAAGGACGTTCACTTCTACATCAACTCGCCGGGTGGTGCGGTGTCGGCCGGGCTGTCGATCTACGACACGATGCAGTTCATCAAGCCCGATGTGTCGACCCTGTGCATGGGGCAGGCGTGCTCGATGGGCGCCTTCCTGCTGGCTGCAGGTGCTGCCGGCAAGCGTTTTGCCCTGCCGAACTCACGGGTGATGATTCACCAGCCGATGGGTGGCTTTCAGGGACAGGCTTCGGATATTGCGATTCATGCCAAGGAGATCCTGTCGCTGCGCGCCAAGCTCAATGAACTCATGGCGCGGCACACCGGGCAGGCGATCGAGCGGATCGAACGCGATACCGATCGCGACAATTTCCTTTCGGCGCAGGAAGCGGCAGAATACGGCTTGATCGACAAGGTACTGGCCAATCGGCAGGCGGCGCTCTGAGGGTGCATCCGGGCAGCTCCGGTCGGGCTCGATTGTGAGGTGGACGACATGTCGGAAAAGAAAAGTGGTACCGAGAAACTCCTCTACTGCTCGTTCTGCGGCAAAAGTCAGCACGAGGTCAAGAAACTGATCGCCGGGCCATCGGTCTTCATCTGCGACGAGTGCATCGAGCTGTGCAACGATATCGTTCGCGACGAGATTGCTGCGGACCAGGGTGGTGGCAAGGGCGGCAAGGTGGAACTGCCGACGCCGCGGGAGATCTCGGCGCTTCTCGACCAGTACGTGATCGGGCAGGACCAGGCGAAGCGAATCCTGTCGGTGGCCGTTTACAATCATTACAAGCGGCTGCGGCACTTCAGCAAGACGAGCGACGAGATCGAGCTTGCCAAGAGCAACATCCTGCTGATCGGACCGACCGGTTCGGGCAAGACCCTGTTGGCGCAGACGCTCGCCCGCATGCTCGACGTGCCTTTCGTCATGGCTGATGCGACGACGCTGACCGAAGCCGGCTACGTCGGTGAGGATGTCGAGAACATTATTCAAAAACTGCTGCAGAAGGCGGATTACGATACCGAGAAGGCGCAGCGGGGAATCGTCTATATCGACGAGATCGACAAGATCTCGCGCAAGTCGGACAATCCGTCGATCACGCGCGACGTGTCGGGCGAAGGCGTGCAGCAGGCGCTGCTGAAATTGATCGAAGGGACGATCGCCTCGGTACCACCGCAGGGCGGACGCAAGCATCCCAACCAGGACTTCGTACAGGTCGACACGACCAACATCCTGTTTGTCTGCGGTGGCGCCTTCGATGGCCTCGACAAGGTGATTCGCAATCGTTCCGAGCGAGGTGGCATCGGCTTCGGGGCCGAGGTTCGCAGCAAGGACAACAAGCGTGCGATCGGCGAGGTCCTGCGCACAGTGGAGCCCGAGGACCTGATCAAGTTCGGTCTGATACCCGAACTCATCGGACGGCTGCCGGTGATCGCCACTCTTGAGGAACTGTCGGCTGCGGCGCTGGTGGAAATCCTCGTCGAACCGAAGAACGCTCTGGTGAAGCAGTACCAGAAGTTGTTCGCCATGGAGGGGGTCGCGCTCGAGATCCGGCCGGCAGCGATGATGGCGATTGCTCGCAAGGCGCTCGAACGGAAGACCGGAGCACGGGGTTTGCGCTCGATCCTCGAGGGGATCCTGCTCGACACGATGTATGAACTTCCCGGCATGGAGAATGTCACGGAAGTCGTCATCGACGAGGGGGTGATCGTTGGTGATGCCAAGCCACTGCTGATCTACGCCGATCAGCCGAAGGTGTCCGGCGGCAACTGACGTCCTGGCCGCTTCTGCTGCGGCTTGAAATTCGGGGTCTTGCCACCATCTGTGGCAAGACCCATAACCTACGGGACACAATCCATGTCTGCACCCCCGAAGCTGTCCGCCGAGCCGGTTGAACTGCCGCTGTTGCCGCTGCGCGATGTGGTCGTGTTCCCGCATATGGTCATCCCGCTCTTCGTCGGGCGTCCAAAGTCGATCAAGGCCCTCGAAACGGCGATGCAGGGAGGGAAGAGCATTCTCCTCGTGGCCCAGAAGTCTGCGGTCAAGGACGAGCCCGAAGCGGAGGATCTGTATGGCGTCGGTTGTCTCGCCAGTATCCTGCAGATGCTCAAGTTGCCCGACGGGACGGTCAAGGTCCTGGTGGAGGGAGCGCAGCGCGCTCGTCTGCAGGCCATCGATTCGCGATCGGACATGTTCTTTGCCGAAGCACGTCCGGTGACGGCCGAGGATGGCGTGAACCACGAGGTGGAGGCCCTGCGTCGTGCGGTCATCGCGCAGTTCGATCAGTATGTCAAGCTGAACAAGAAGATACCCCCCGAGATCCTGACGTCGATCGCCGGCATTGAAGAGGCCGGACGTCTTGCCGACACGATTGCCGCCCACCTGCCGCTGAAGCTTGAGCAGAAGCAGGAAATCCTCGAGATGTTCGATGTCCGTGCCCGCATCGAGCGGCTGCTGGCGCAGCTCGAGGCGGAAATCGACATCCTGCAGGTGGAGAAGCGGATTCGCGGCCGCGTCAAGCGCCAGATGGAGAAGAGTCAGCGCGAGTACTATCTCAACGAGCAGGTCAAGGCGATCCAAAAGGAGCTCGGGGAAGGCGAGGATGGGGCGGACCTTGAGGAACTCGACCGCAAGGTCAAGGCTGCCGGGATGAGCAAGGAAGGGCTTGCCAAGGCGCAGTCGGAGTTTCGCAAGCTGCGGCTGATGTCGCCCATGTCGGCAGAAGCGACGGTCGTGCGCAACTTCATCGAGACGCTGATCGCCCTCCCGTGGCGCAAACGGACGCGCATCAGCAAGGATCTCGCGGCTGCCGGCAGGATTCTCGACGCTGATCACTGGGGTCTCGAGAAGGTCAAGGAACGGATCATCGAATACCTCGCCGTGCAGCAGCGGGTCGATCGCCTGAAGGCACCGATCCTCTGCCTGGTCGGGCCGCCTGGGGTGGGCAAGACATCGCTCGGCCAGTCGATAGCGCGTGCGACCGGCCGCAAGTTCGTTCGCATGAGTCTCGGCGGCGTGCGCGACGAAGCGGAAATCCGCGGTCACCGGCGAACGTACATCGGTTCGATGCCGGGCAAGATCCTGCAGAACATGAGCAAGATCGGCGTCCGCAATCCGCTGTTCCTGCTCGACGAAGTTGACAAGATGGGACAGGATTTTCGTGGCGATCCGAGTTCCGCGCTGCTCGAGGTGCTCGATCCTGAGCAGAACTCGACCTTCGTCGACCATTACGTCGAGGTCGAGTACGATCTGTCGGAAGTGATGTTCGTGGCGACGGCGAACACCTTGAACATTCCACCGCCGTTGCTCGATCGCATGGAGGTGATCCGGCTCTCGGGCTACACCGAGGACGAGAAGGTCAACATTGCGCAGCGCTACCTGTTGCCCAAGCAGATGAAGAACAACGGGTTGAAGACGACCGAGCTGACGGTGGCAGAAAGCGCGCTGCGTGACATCGTCCGCTACTACACGCGCGAGGCCGGTGTCCGTTCACTCGAGCGCGATATCTCGAAGATCTGTCGCAAGGTGGTCAAGACCCTTCTGTTGCGGAAGAGTCAGGGCAAGGTTGCGGTCAGTGCACGCAATCTCGACAAGTTCCTCGGCGTCCGTCGCTACAACTTCGGTGTTGCCGAGCGCGAGAACCAGATCGGTCAGGTCACGGGCCTGGCGTGGACCGAGGTTGGCGGGGAGCTGCTGACGATCGAGGCAGTGGTCCTGTCCGGCAAAGGGAAGACGACGACCACCGGCAAGCTCGGCGAAGTCATGCAGGAGTCGGTTCAGGCGGCGCTGTCGGTGGTCCGCAAGCGCGCGCAGTCGCTGGGTGTCGACCACGATTTCTACCAGAAGAGCGATATTCACATCCATCTCCCGGAGGGGGCGATTCCGAAGGATGGCCCGTCGGCAGGCGTCGGCATCTGCACGGCTCTGGTGTCCGTGTTGACCGGCATCCCGGTGTGTTGTGATGTGGCGATGACCGGCGAGATCACTCTGCGCGGCGAAGTGCTACCGATCGGCGGTCTCAAGGAGAAGCTGCTGGCGGCCGTCCGCGGCGGGCTGGCCAGGGTTCTGATTCCGGAAGAGAACGTCCGGGATCTGGCCGAGATTCCGGATACCATCAAGAACAGGCTCGAGATCATTCCGGTGCGCTGGATCGATCAGGTGCTCGAGTACGCTCTCGAGCGCAAACCTGAGCCCTCTGTGGTCGACGATGCCGGAGTGCCGCCAGGGGTGGAGACGAGCACTCCAGATGCTGCTGCGGCTGCGTCCGCCGGGCTTACTCACTGAACACTCCTTGTGGTGGCGGTGTGGGCTCTGCCGCACCGTCTGCCGCTCTGGCCAAGTGCTGCCGGATGCGTTAGACTCGCGCCTCCAGTGCTTGATCACGCCAAGGGTGCTTAGCTCAGTTGGTAGAGCGCTAGCCTTACAAGCTGGATGTCGGCGGTTCGAGCCCGTCAGCACCCACCAGGAGCAGCAGGATGGATTGTGCAGTGCGTTCTGTGGAGTGGTAGTTCAGTTGGTCAGAATACCGGCCTGTCACGCCGGGGGTCGCGGGTTCGAGCCCCGTCCACTCCGCCAACATCGAAAGGCGAACACTAGTTCGCCTTTTTTCTTTTGGCTTCAACACGTTTCAAAGAGTTAGCGACCTACCACCATGTTCTTTGACACCGTTCGCAACAACAAGAGGGTCGTCCAGGTCTTTCTTGCCCTGATCGCCCTGCCTTTCGCCTTCTGGGGCGTCGACTCCTACGTTCGCGGCGGGGGGGCGGGGGCCGACCTGGCCAGTGTCGGCGACAGCAAGATCACCCAACAGCAGTTCGATCAGGCCTGGCGCGTGCAGCAGGACCGCATGCGCCAGGTTCTTGGTGACAGCTTTCGTCCCGAGTCGATGAATACCCCGGCGGCACGCCTTGCCGTCCTGAACTCGTTGGTCGACCAGCGCCTGCTGCTTCTCGAAGCGGCCAAGGGCAAGCTGGGCGCGAGCGATGAAGCGCTGCGCGAAATGATCGGCAGCATTCCGGCTTTGCAGGAGAACGGCCGCTTCTCCATGGCTCGCTACCAGTCGGCGTTGGCGGCGCAGGGTCTGTCGCAGGCGCAGTTCGAGGCGCAGATCCGGCAGGATCTGACTCTGCAGGAGCTGGTTTCGGCCATTGGCGATACGGGCGTCGCCGCCCGCAGCGAGACCGAGAGGATTCTGGCCATCCGCTCCGAGGAAAGGCAGGTTGCCGAGTTCCGAATCGCTCCGGGACAGTTTGCCGGACAGGTCCGGATCGACGAGGAGGCTCTGCGCAAGTTCTACGACGAGAACGGCAAGCGCTTCGAGATTGCCGAACAGGCCAGGGTCGAGTACGTAGTGCTGTCACTTGCCGCGCGGATCAACCAGACTGCGGTCAAGGATGCCGATCTGCAGGACTGGTACGAGAGCCACCGGGATCGCTACCAACAGGGCGAAGAAAGGCGGGTGAGTCACATCCTGTTCCTGGCGCAGGGCGGTGAGTCCGAGCAGGGCAAGGCCAGGGCAAGGGCTGAGGAGCTTCTCGAGGAAGTACGGAAATCGCCAGCACGATTTGCAGATCTCGCGAGAAAGCATTCGCAGGATCCGGGCTCGGCGGCCAAGGGTGGCGATCTGGGCGTCGTCGCGCGCGGGACGATGGTCAAGCCGTTCGAGGAGGCTGTCTTCAGCCTGCGCGAGAACGAGGTTTCGGGCGTCGTACAGTCGGAGTTCGGCTACCACATCATCATCGTAACGGGCATCAAGGCCGCCAAGCAGCGGACTTTCGCCGAGGTGCGCCCGGAAATCGAGGCCGAACTCAAGCAACAGGCAGCGCAGCGCAGATTTGCCGAAGATGCCGAAGCATTCAGCAACATCGTCTACGAACAACCGGACAGTCTGCAACCGGCTGCCGAACGCTTCAATCTGAAGCTGCAGACATCCGACTGGTTGCCACGCAACCCAGCTCCCGCGGCGGTGGCGAGCCTGGGGCACCTGGCTAATGCAAAGATTCTTGCAGCGATCTTCTCGGATGACTCTGTTCGCAACAAGCGCAACACCGAAGCGATCGAGGTGGCTCCGAACACCCTTTTGGCGGCGCGCGTCGTCGAGCACCGGCCGGCGAGTGTGCGACCTTTCGCGGAGGTGAAGGCCGATATCCAGGCAGCGTTGATCCTGCAGGGCGAGGCCGCTCTGGCACGCTCCGCGGGCGAGGCGCGCTTGGCCGAGTTGCGGCAGGGCGCCACAGACAGCGTTGCCTGGACGCCGCCACGCAAACTCTCGCGGCAGGATGCACGACAACTACCGCCAGCGGCAGCGAAAGCCATCTTCAGCGCCGACGTGCACAAGTTGCCGGTCTTCGTCGGCGCTGCGGCTGGCGACGGGGGGTATGTGCTGTACAAGATTGTCAGCGTGACGCAACCGGATCGCGTCGACGAGGCGCGGCGGCAGGCGCTGCAGCGCGAGTACGCGCAAATTCTGGGGCAGGAGGATTTCGCGGCCTATCTCGCCGGTCTGCGCCAGCGCTACAGGATCGACATCAACAGGGCGGCGCTGGAGCGCAAGGAGCGCTAGATGCATGTGCGGGACGGGGGCCGTAGCGCCGGTCGCTTCCGTATCGCGCCGCACCGCCAGCACGACACAAGAAAAACCCCGCCGTGGCGGGGTTTTTCTTGTCCGGAGGTGTCGCTTGCCCGGGCAGGGGTCACATATCCATGCCGCCCATGCCGCCCATGCCACCCATGCCACCGCCCATGCCGCCGCCCATCGGCGGCTTCTCTTCCGCCAGTTCAGCGACCATGCAATCGGTGGTGAGCATCAGGCCGGCAATCGAGGCTGCGTTCTGCAGCGCCGTCCGAGTGACCTTGGTCGGGTCGAGAACACCCATTTCGACCAGATCGCCGTAGTCTCCGGTCGCTGCGTTGTAGCCGAAGTTGCCGCTTCCCTGCAGGACCGCATTGACCACTACCGAGGGCTCGTCACCGGCGTTGGCGACGATCTCGCGCAGCGGCTGTTCCATCGCGCGCAGGACGATCTTGATGCCTGCATCCTGATCGTGGTTGTCGCCCTTGAGCGTGCTCAGCCCGGCACGAGCGCGCAGCAGTGCGACGCCACCGCCGGCGACGATGCCTTCCTCGACCGCCGCGCGGGTCGCATGCAAGGCATCCTCGACGCGCGCCTTCTTCTCCTTCATCTCCACTTCGGTTGCCGCCCCGACCTTGATCAGTGCGACACCGCCAGCCAGCTTGGCAACGCGCTCCTGCAGCTTCTCCTTGTCGTAATCGCTGGTCGCCGTCTCGATCTGGGCGCGGATCTGCTTGACGCGTGCCTCGATGTTGGCGCTGACGCCAGCGCCATCGATGATCGTCGTGTTCTCCTTGCCGATCTCGATGCGCTTCGCCTGACCCAGATCTGCCAGGGTTGCCTTCTCGAGCGTCAGGCCGACCTCTTCGGCGATCACTTGGCCGCCGGTGAGGATCGCGATGTCCTCGAGCATGGCCTTGCGGCGGTCGCCGAAGCCGGGAGCCTTGACGGCGCAGGTCTTCAGGATGCCGCGAATGTTGTTCACCACCAAGGTCGCGAGTGCCTCGCCGTCGACGTCTTCAGCGACGATCAGCAGCGGCCGGCTTGACTTCGCGACCTGTTCGAGGACCGGCAGCAGGTCGCGGATGTTCGAGATCTTCTTGTCGAAAATCAGGATGAACGGGTTCTCGAGGATCGCATTCTGCTTCTCGTTGTTGTTGATGAAGTAGGGGCTCAGGTAGCCACGGTCAAATTGCATCCCCTCGACGACATCGAGTTCGTTGTTCAGCGACTTGCCGTCCTCGACGGTGATGACGCCTTCCTTGCCGACCTTGTCCATCGCCTTGGCGATGATGTCGCCGATGTCGGCGTCGGCGTTGGCGGAGATGGCGCCAACCTGAGCAATCTCCTTGCTCGTCGAGCAAGGCTTCGAGAGCGCCTTCAGGGCCTCAACGGTTGCCACCACGGCCTTGTCGATGCCGCGCTTGAGATCCATCGGATTCATCCCGGCGGCAACATACTTCATGCCTTCGCGGACGATCGACTGCGCCAGAACGGTAGCGGTCGTGGTGCCGTCACCAGCGATGTCGGAGGTCTTGGAAGCGACTTCCTTCAGCATCTGGGCGCCCATATTGGCGAACTTGTCCTTCAGTTCGATTTCCTTGGCGACCGAAACACCGTCCTTGGTGACCGTCGGCGAACCATACGACCGTTCAAGGACGACATTGCGTCCTTTCGGGCCGAGGGTGATCTTCACCGCGTCGGCGAGGATGTTCACACCCTCGACCATGCGTGCGCGTGCGTTGTCGCCGAACTTGACGTCTTTAGCTGCCATAGAGTTAACTCCTGTGTATCTTCAATGATTTATGTCTGAAACGGGCGAACTGCGGGACGACCGGCCAAGCGCGGGAGGCGCCTTCCGGGCCTGGCCCATCAGCCTTCGATGACGCCCATGATGTCTTCCTCGCGCATGACGAGCAGTTCCTCACCCTCGACCTTGACGGTCTGGCCGGCGTACTTGCCAAAGAGGACGCGGTCGCCAACCTTGACGGCGAGGGCGCGGACGCTGCCATCATCGAGGATCTTGCCGTTGCCGACGGCGCGAACTTCGCCTTGGTCCGGCTTCTCTGCGGCGGTATCCGGGATGACGATGCCGGATGCGGTACGGCGCTCCTCTTCGAGACGTTTGACGATCACGCGATCATGCAGCGGACGAATCTTCATGCAGTTTCTCCTAGGTTGGATGACAAGTCAGAACATCGGCTAGCCTGTTGAACCCCTCGCAGCCGAGGCCCGAGGGGACGAGTGTGTTGGCACTCGTCGCTAACGAGTGCTAATAATAGGGTTCCTTCATTCGGATTTCAAGAGCCGACGGTGCAGCAGCCCGCCGCCCCGGCGGCCGGACCGTGACGAGAGGGCCCTGGCCAGCCGGCCGGCCGGGGGATGGAAGGAATTCGACGATTCTCCTCGGAGTGGGTTGACGCGGCTGGCCTCCGTTGCTAGAATGCTCGTTCTTCGCAGCCAGAACGTGTTCAAACCATCGGGATTCGCCCCGGTCGGACGTGCTGATTGGGGGGGTGGCCGGGTACTTCCCGGCGTGTCGCGGGGTGGAGCAGTCTGGCAGCTCGTCGGGCTCATAACCCGAAGGTCACAGGTTCAAATCCTGTCCCCGCAACCAGCTCTTTAAAAACGAGACAACCGATAGGTGTGGGTTCTTGATCTGGTGGTGGC
>ERZ761602.3718-NODE-3718-length-21016-cov-7.588426_pt1 | contig 21016 bp, 18 predicted proteins | sample MGYA00512165_ERZ761602 | MGnify/ENA primary metagenome ERZ761602 (study PRJEB28899, sample SAMN02445085) | bioreactor sludge metagenome | biome: EBPR sludge; isolation source: Thorneside wastewater treatment plant | place: Australia: Brisbane, Thorneside...
CGGCACCCGCTGTCAATGGCGTCACGCGCTGCACGGCGCTGGGCGACATCGAACGCGGCTTCCGGGTTCCGAGAGCTCATAAACAGAACACTGGTACACCGTGCACGCCCACAACACCCTCTTGACGATTCAGGCCTTGCGCGCCATCGCTGCTGGCGCGGTGGTCGCGCTGCACGCGTTCGTAATGCTCGTTCATAACGCGGGTTACTCATTGGAGATCCCGATATTCGGCGCAAGCGGTGTTGACTTGTTCTTTGTGATCAGCGGTTTCGTGATGGTTTATACCACGCGTGGGGAATTCGGCCAGCCGAGTTCGACGATGTCCTTCATTCGCCGCCGGATCATCCGGGTCGTCCCGATCTACTGGTTCTACACGACCGTCCTCGTCCTCCTCCTGGCGTTTTTTCCCGGACTCTTTTCCAAGGCCCAGGCCGATTGGCCGCATGCCATCTCGTCCTATCTCTTCCTGCTCTCGAAGAACAATGTCGGCCAAGTCGGCACGGTGCTGCAGACGGGATGGACGCTATGCTACGAGATGTACTTCTACCTCCTCTTCGCGATGTTGCTGAGATTGCCGGAAAAGGTGTTCCTGCCGGCTGCTGCCGCCATCTTCTCAGTCGGCATTGCGGTAGGCGAACTCGGCGTTCCCGTTCCCGTCTGGCTGACGGTGGCGACGAATCCAATTCTCCTCGAGTTCTATCTTGGAGCCGTCATTGCCTTCCTTTATCTCAGCGGCTTCCATCTTTCGCGCTTCTGGGCAACTGTTGCGATTGTCGGCGCAATCGCAACCATTCTCCTCGCCGAGAACGTCGATCAGGGACTCTGGCCACGGGTTGTCTTTTGGGGAATCCCCGGTGGTGCTCTCCTGCTCGCGGCGATTTCTCTGGAGCGCGCCGGACTGCATACGCCGCGCCCGCTTGTCGTACTGGGCAACAGCTCCTACAGCCTGTACTTGGTTCATCCCTTCCTGTTGCCTGCGATGGGCAAATTCTGGGCCTCATTCCATCTTGCCGATACCCTGCCTCCGGCTTTGCTCTTCATCTCCGGATTCTGCATCTGCATGGTGGCCGGCCACCTGTCGTACCTGTTCCTGGAAAGACCGGCCACGCAGTGGTTGTCACGACGCTGGCGGGAATGAGATCGGCCCGGCCGGTCCCCGCTCACCCTGGATTACCCAACGGGACACATGACTGCGGCGCTGGTCAACTTGCCGGCCGATACTCCGGCACCCACCTTATCAACGTCGCACGTACCTGGGCGTCGGTCTGGATGCGCTGGTCCAGCCAGATTCGCAGTTCGGGCAGGAGATCGCCGCCCACGGTACGCGCGCTGGCTATGCGCACCTTGGGGTGGGCAGTGGTGCGCAAGGGCGCGGCATCGTCCACCAATTCTTCGCAGAGTTTCTCACCGGGACGCAAGCCGGTAAACTCGATCCGGATCTGGCCCTCCGGATAGTCCCCGAGCTGGATCATGCGCCGCGCGAGATCGACGATCCTGACCGGCTCGCCCATTTCCAGCACGAAGATCTCCCCGCCCTGCCCCATCGCCGCCGCCTGCAGCACGAGCTGGGCGGCTTCCGGTATCGACATGAAGCAGCGCCTGATGTCCGGATGCGTCACCGTCACCGGTCCCCCCCGCGCGATCTGGTCCTGGAACTTGGGAATGACGCTACCCGTACTGCCGAGCACATTGCCGAAGCGTACCATTGCGAACCGTGTGCTGCCGCCCAGCCCGTGAAGCGACTCGCAGACCATCTCCGCCAGCCGCTTGCTTGCCCTGATCACGTTGGTCGGATTGGCCGCCGTGTCGGTGGAGATCAGCACGAAGCGCTCGACACCCGAGCGAACGGCGCACTCGGCGACCTGCAGCGTACCCAGCGCGTTGTTGCGCACCGCCTGCCAGGCGTTGCGGATCTCCATCAACGGCACCTGCTTGTAGGCTGCCGCGTGAAGAACGACTTGCGGCCGCCATTCGGCAAACACTTCCTCTACACGCGCGGCATCCTTGACGTCGCCGGCCAGTGCCACCAGCACCACGCCCGGCATGTGCTGGACAAACCACTGCTCGAGTGCATACAGGGCGAGTTCGCTTTGCTCGAACAAGACCAGCCGCGCTGGACCGAAGCGCGCCACCTGCCGGCACAACTCGCTGCCGATTGACCCGCCGGCTCCGGTGATCAGAACGGTCTTGCCCGCCAGAACGGAAGCGATGAGGGGTGCATCGATCGACACCGCCTCGCGGCCAAGCAGATCTTCGACTTCAACAGGCCGTATCCAGGAGACGGCGACCCGTCCGGACATCACGTCGTCAAGGCCGGGCACCGTGAACACGTGGGCGCCAGCCGCGACCGCGAGATCGGTGGCACGCTGAAAAGCCTCGCCGGAAGCCGATGGAATCGCCAGGATCACGTCCGTCGCCTTCACCGCCGCGAGCACTTCCGCGAGGCATTCCAGGCCGCCGAGCACCCGATGCCCGGAAAGCTCGTGACCCCACTTGTTCGGATCGTCATCCACAAGCCCGACCACCCGCCATTCCGCGCTGCGTTCGAGCCCGCGGACCAGCATGGCAGCGCCATCGCCCGCCCCGATGATCACCACCGGCTTCCCGCTCGCGGCCAAGCCGCCGTAGAGACGATGTTCCTTCCACATCCGGTAGGCGAGCCGGCCACCACCCATGTAAAGCAGGAGCAACAGCGGGTAGAGCACGAGCAGCGAGCGTGGGATCGTCTGCAGATACTGGCGATACCAGAGGGAGAAGAGCAGCATGGCCGCGGTCGACAGCGCAACCGCCCGCAAGACTCGCTTCAGGTCGGGCAGGCTGGCGAAGAGCCAGATGCCGCGATACAGCCTGGCCTGACGACAGGCCAGAGCATGCAGGGGCCAGAGTATGGCCAGTCCCCACCAGAGAGACGGGATGAAGTTCGGCGGGATGTCGAACTTGAAGCGCAACAGCAGTCCGCCCACCCAGGCAAAGACGAGCCCAGACAGATCGAAAAGCACAACGAGCAGGGAACGAACTGATCTGGTCACTTGGCGACTCGATTCTTTGTAAACCGGCTCACTGCGGGCATTCTAGCACCCCCCCCTCATGGACAACGGGGCAGACGGCCCCAGTACTTGACGAAATAGCGCGCCATGCTGGCAAGGTGCCAGCGCAGGTGGCGCGCACTGCGCCGGCTGGCGCGTCGGGCATCGTGCACCACGCTCACGCGCGGACAGGCCGCCACCTTCAAGCCCAGGCGCCAGGCACGAACACAGATATCGACATCCTCGTAATAGAGGAAGAAGCGCTCGTCGAACCCCTGCAGCCGCCTGAAATCCTCGCTGCGGAACAGCATGAACATCCCGGCCACCCATTCGGGGTAGAAATCCGCCTCGCCGCCATGCACGACATAGCGTCCGTCGCCGCGTCCGAAAGCTTTGCGGGTGAGTGAGCGCAGGGTCGGGAAATGCCGGATGCTGTCCTCAACCCCACCGAAGGGGGAAATCACCAGTGGTGCAATGAGTGCGGCGCCGGATCGCGCGATCGCTTGCAACAACTCCGGAAAGGGGTTGACCAACAGAGCGATATCCGGATTCAGAGGACAGAAGAACGGCTCGCTGCACAACGAGAAAGCTGCATTGTGGTTCGCCCCGAATCCCCGGGGCGACCGGTTGTCGACCAGCACGACCCGGGGATCCTGCGGAACGTCCAGCGCCTCCGGGATATTGCGGGTGAGGATGACCTGTCCGACCTCGGGGCACGCCAGGGCGGCCCGGACCAGGCCCTGCGTCATGGCGCCATGGCCATGGCTGACGATCGAGACGGCGATCACCGGAAGACGCCGGAAGCCGACGGGCGAGAGGACTGCACGTCACCCAACCAGCGTGCGCGCGTGGCCGTCCGGGGTCCGGTGGGCGAGTCACGGCGCGCGGCGGTGTGGCCGGACAGCGCCAGGCCATGGTTTCGGGGCGAAAGAGTTACACTGTCACGCGACAATTTGACCGACCCGCTCAGTAACGCGAGAGTCCCTTTTCCAGGACGCGCCAGATGCCGCCGATCGATGCTCGGCGCTTCTTCTGGATCGCCCGCCTCTTGACCCACATCGCCGGCAGCCCCTTCAGCGCATCGCGCTTGGCGCGCAGCATCACGTGGCCTCTTCCGCGGACGGCGAAGACCAGCAGCGTGACCACGTTGAGCAGGATGTGCAACGGCAGGCACAGCCAGAAAAGCGCGCCCGGCATGTTCTTGACGTAGGTCCAGACCAAGTTGCGGTGGCCGTGATACAGGGCGAAATCGCTGTGCTGGCCGCCGCTGGTCGCCGAACCGACATGGTGCACGACGGCGTCCGGCACATAGAGGGCACGATGACCGGCAAGGCGCAGGCGAAAGCCCAGGTCGACGTCCTCCAGATAGCAGAAATGCTCCTCGTCGAATCCGCCGGCCGTCGCCAACGCGTCGCGCCGGTAGAGTGCAGCCGCGGCACAGGGAGAAAAGATCTGGCAGGCCTGCAAGTCCTCCGGCTGCTGCAGCTTGCCGTGCCGTTGGCGCCATACGAGGCCACTCGCATGGTAGGCATCGCCCGTTCCATCGAGGAACTCCGGGCGCTCGGCGGCCAACTGACGCGATCCGAAACTCGCGCAATCGGGGTTCGCCTTGGCCGCCGCGAGGAGGGCAGCGAGCCAGCACGGGTCGGCGAAAGCATCGGGATTGAGCAGGGCCACGAATTCCGATGTGCATTGGCGGAAGGCAAGGTTGTTGCCGGCGGCAAAACCCAGGTTGGCGCCCGGCGAGAGCAGGCGGCAATTGGGAAATTCGTGTACGCAGTGTGCGGAACCGTCCGAACTCGCGTTGTCTACCACCCAGACGATGTCCGGCAGCACCAACTGGGTTGCCAGGGACGCCAGGCACTGACGCAGCATGTCGCCGCTGTTCCAATTGACGATCACCACGCTGACGTTCGCCGTGTCGCCTTCACGATCTGCTGTCCGGGTCATTGCCAAACGTAGAGCAGCCGGTAGCTTGCCCACAGGCCGATGCCGACCCCGGCGGCGACGTACGGCACGCCGAAACGCTTGGGCAGCAGTACGAAGAGCCCGGAAACGAGGAACGGCATGAAGGCGAAGAGCATCTCGGAGAAACGGTGCGCTGCCGCGGGATAACGTAGAAGGCCGACGAAGACGGCCAGACCGGCCAGCAGAAACCAGCCGGAAAGCTCCACCATCCTCCAACCACGGGACGAGATCTCGGCTCGGTAGCGGAGAAAGCCCGCGAGAGTCAGATACTGGTAGAGTTTCACTGACGAGAACGGGTTCGGCGTCTGCTGACCGACAGGAGCAACGTACGACGCCAGACCCTGAACCTGCGAGCCCACCCAGGCAAATAGGTCACCACCCAGAAGCGACAAAGTGACCCCGGCGAGGAACAGGCCAAGAGAAAAGACGCAGGCAAGTGCCAGCAGCATCGCAACAAGTGTCTGGACATGAAAGCCGGCGGCGAGCAGCCAGCTTCCCGCCAGGCGACCGTAATGCTCGCGAGAAACGAGAAGACCGATGCCCAGCATCAGGAAGGCGATCCCTAGCGAGGCGCGCAACTGCGTGTAATCCTGCAGGACGAAGAAGATCGAGACATGGACCAGCACCGCGACCCAGTACGCTGGGGCCAGCTGCCGGAAACAATGAAACTTGACGCCAAGTCCGAGCAGGGCGATCAGGAAGAACCACAGCGCATCGCTGGCGGGGAGCACTTTCGCGAACAGGAACAGCAGCGCGCCGAAGCCAAGGTCGCGATAAGGAAATGACAGCAAGTCGTTCCACCGAACCGTCCGCGCCCACGCGAACATACTGAGATAACCCCCGTAGTCATCGCGAAAGATGCCCAAGAAGTGCCCGGCGCACAGCGATGCAAGGAGCAATACCGGCAGTACCAACGACCACTGGTGCGCGACCAAAGCCCGCCAATCGATTCGACGCACCGGTTCATTCATCGCGCTTGCGGACTCCCGAAAAGCGCATTATCGCCGACAAAGCCGACAACGCCAAAAAGTCGAAGGCAACGCGGGCCACCCAGGCGATGGCCGCGCCGACGATACCCCATGTTTCCAGAAACCATGGCAGGTTGATGAAATAGACCGGCAATTCGACGAGATGGAGGATGGCGATCTGCTTGGCCCTGCCCATGCTCAGCAGATAGGAAAACGGGAACTGAGCGAGGCTGTTGAGCAACACTCCCCAGCACAGCAGTACGGTCGGAGCGACCGCCAGCGCGGCAAACTCCGGGCTCAGCCACCACCCGAGGAAATCGCTGGCGAACACGGTTCCGGCGATCACTACCGGCAGTAGCACGAGCAGCGTTGCCAGCATGCCGCGCACCATCATTCGCCCGGCAGTCTGGTGACGGTCCGTCCCCTGCGCCTGCACCATCAAGGGGAAGAGTACCGTCGTGACCGACGCCGGCAGGACCAGGAGGCGGGTCACCAGTTCGAATGGTGTCGTGTAATAGGCCAACTGGCTGGCAACCGAGCTCGCCGCGATGACGAAACGGTCGACGTAGACCATCAGCGGGCTGACCAGATTGGACACCATCATCCACCCGCCGAAACCCAGAATTTCCCGCACTTCGGCGCCCGTTCCCTGCGCCCGCAGCGCCATCTCCAACAGCTTGCGGCAACTCCAGCCCTGCGTCGCGAGCGTCAGGGCTCGCCCGGCGACCAGTCCGACCACGAGCACGTCCAGCGTCGGCCAAATGTCGAGCAGCGGTACCGGCAGTGCGAAGGTGGTGATGCCCAGGATGATCCGGGCAAGGGCGGGTGGAGAAAATCGTCCCAGACCTTCCAGCACACCGCGCAGCCCGGTCCCCAACAGCAGCAGCGGCATCCCGAGCGCAAGCCAGACGATGGAGCGGTAGAGCTCGGGCGAGCCTTCCGACCCCTTGGCCAGACCGGAATCCCGCAGCAGCGGATAGCTCGCTGTGATCACGAGTCCGGCGATCACGCCGAGACCGAGAAGAAGCAACAGTCCGACGCGGACTGCCACGGCAGCCTGCGGGGAGCCGGGCTCACATTCGGCAACGCGCTTGGTCAGCGCCCTGCCGACGCCGAAGTCAAAAAGGCTGAAATAACCGAAGACGCCCCAGACCAGCGTCAGCGTCCCGAAACGGACGACCCCAAGCCGGTCGATGATCAGCGGGACCGACCAGGCCGCCATCGCCAGCGGCAGTACAAGGCTGGAGAAGGTGATCAGGACGGGGGCGCCGATTCGCCTCATCTCCCTGTCACCCGCGATCCACCGGCAATCGCCGCACGCGGGGCGAACATCAGCCCGCGTGCCGCGGCGTGCCGGTCACCCGATGCTTGCGGACCAGCCGTCGGAACAACGCCAGGGCCTCACGAAGCAGGGCGCCGCCTTTCCCCACTCGCCCGCCTCCAGGCATCGACGAAGAACACCATCACCACGCCACTCAGCAGGCCACCGACCAGGCCGAGGGCGAGGAGCAACGATTTCTTGGGGGAGACGGGCTTGCTGGCAACAAATACAGCTTCAAGAGCCTCTGCCGGTTGCGTCGCCGGCGGCCTGAGCGCACTCTCGTAGGCCATGATCGCCTGCCTCTGTCCAAACACCTCTGCTTCCTTCAGGACGCGTAGCGAGGCGATCAACGAAAGCTGAGTGAAGCGCTCATCCTTCACCGAAGCGTTGACGACCATCTTGCCCAAGCCTTCCAGCTCTCTCTCGGCGCTGGCCAATCTGTCCTGGGCGATCGACAGGTCAGCCAGCATCCTGTCGATCATCGGCTTCGCAATCTCCGCTTGTTTCCTCGCCAGCTCACGAATCGTTGCCTCAGCCACGGTCTTGGCGTGCTCTGGACTATTGGCCGACGCCTTCAACTCGATCAGCGGCGCGTTTCTCATCACCTGAAAAGAGAGGTGCCGCGTCGTCGCGCCTGACGAGTTGGTCAAGGCGTCGATCCACTGCTGGTCGCCAAGACTTCGCGCGACGCCCAGTTGAAACGATGACGACCGCAAACGCTCGACTGCCTGCGCTGGCGGTTCGACAGGCATTGGGGTGACCTGCCCAACCTGGCCAACCTGCCCAACCTGGACCATGGCAACCGCTTCGTAGCTCGGCGGTGACTGGAGGATCAGCGTGCCGGCACCAGCGAGGCCGAGTACCGTACCGCCGACCACGTAATACCACCCGTCCCTCAGCTTCTCCCACAGGTCGAACAGACTGATCTCGCCGTCCTGCATAGTCGCGTTCTCGTTCATTTGTCCAGTTTTCAATAGAATCAATGCACAACCGCGTCGCCCTTGACGGACTTGGCCATGGCGCGCCACAGGAGTTCGCCGTCGCCGTGTCGGGCTGGAGCGTATTCCTGCACCAGTTCACCCAGCACGGCGAGCACCTCGTGGTAATCGAATGCCCGGCAGGCCGCGTCCAGGCGTGCCAGATGCTCGACCAAGACGGCCCACGGAACTTCGTGCTCGTAAGCACGCATGATGAGCGGATGCGAGGTGCCCTCCACGTTTTCGCCGATCAGCAGTTCCTCGTAGAGCTTTTCGCCAGGGCGCAGGCCGACGACTTCGATGGCGATGTCGCCGTCCGGGTGTTCCTCGTCGCGCAATTCCAGTCCGCTCAGATGGACCATGCGCCGGGCGAGGTCCAAGATTCTAACCGGCTTGCCCATGTCCAGAACATAAACTTCGCCGCCCTTGGCCATCGAACCGGCCTGGATCACCAGTTGCGCCGCCTCGGGGATGGTCATGAAATAGCGTGTGATGGCGGCGTGGGTCAATGTGATCGGGCCGCCCTCCGTGATCTGCTTCCGGAACAGCGGCACCACCGAGCCTGAGGAACCGAGCACGTTGCCGAAGCGCACCATGCTGAAACGGGTCCTTGCGTCCTTGCGCGCCAGCGCCTGCAGGATCAGTTCGGCAAGACGCTTGCTGGCGCCCATCACGTTGGTCGGTCGCACCGCCTTGTCGGTCGAAATCAACACGAAGGCTTCCACCCCCGCTGCCAGCGCGGCCTCGGCCATGCGCCGCGTACCGACCGCGTTGTTGCGGATACCCTCGATCGGGTTGTGCTCTACCAGCGGCACGTGCTTGTAGGCGGCTGCATGGTAGACCGTCTGTACGCCGAAGCTCTTCATCACCATTTCATTGCGATGCTGGTGCATCACCGAACCCAGCACCGGCACCAGTTCGACGCGCAAGTTGCCGCGTGCGCACGATCCAGCCAGTTCCTGCTCGATCGAATACAGGGCAAACTCGGAAAGCTCCAGCAGTACGAGTCGCGACGGCTGCAACTGGACGATCTGACGACAGAGCTCGGACCCGATCGAACCGCCGGCACCCGAAACCAGAACCACCCTGCCGGCAATGCAGCTTCCGAGCAGGGCGGCATCCGGCGCGACCGATTCGCGACCCAACAAGTCCTCGATCTGGACCTCCCGGATCGCGTCGACCGCGACACTCCCGCCAACGATATCGGCCATGCCCGGTACGAGCTTGACCCTGCAATGCAGACCCTCCAGACGGTCGATGATTTCCGCCCGCCGCGCCCGGGTTGCCGATGGGATGGCCAGCAGCAACTCATCGATCTGTCTCGCAGCCAGCACTGCCGGAAGCTCTTCAGGGGCGTAAACCCGCAACCCCGCCACCTCGGTCCTTTGCACTGCCCGGTTGTCGTCGAAAAAGACGACCGGTTGGTAGTCGCGCCCCGCGCGCAACGCATAGGCCAGTTGCGTCCCCGCGCTGCCTGCACCATAGATGGCCACCCGCTTGCGCTCGTCCTGCGCGCGCTCGGCGCGCAGGAACCAGCTGCGTGCCAGGAAGCGCGTCGCCCCGACATAGACGATGGCGAGCAGCGAGTAGATCGCCAGTACGCCGCGGGATACACTCGGAGCATGGGTCAGCGCAAGGGCGGCCGCAAGCATCAGCACTGACACCGTGACCCCGCCCGCGACGACGAACACGACCCGGTCCTCCATGAAGCGGACGACCGCCCGGTAGAGCCCGAGGCGAATGAAGACCGGGACCGCCAGCAAGGGGGCCGCAATCATCTGCCACGCGTACTGTTCGATCTCCGGCGTGAAGGTCTCGAAGCGCAGAGCCAAGGCCGACCAGAAGGCGCAGGTCAGCAGGACCAGGTCGGCCGCAATCGAGATCACCTGCTTGGCACGGCGCGGCAAGGCAAGAAAGCGCTTCATCATGGCACCACCCCAGTGCTGGGCAACAAGACCCAGCCCGGACGAACTTCGACACCGTACCCCATGGCCCAGCCGACCTGCACCCGGGCGCCGGAACCGCGGACAGAACCGCCGGCCATCGCGGCCGTGAAGCCGAGGTGCGCGAAGCCAGCGAGCCAGCAAGGGTGATCCACGACGGCAGGACAATTCACGATCATCCCCGCCCCCGATGCGGCTTCGGTTCCAACAAGTGGTGAGGCCCCCCCACCTCGACGATCAAGAGTCGCTTCATCAGTGCGAAACCCCGTCGCGCCGCAGTACCTTGACGACGGTCAGCCAAAGTATCTGAATATCGAACCAGAGCGACTGACGCTGCAGGTATTCGACGTCCAATTTCACCTTCCTCGGGACGGGCAACTCGTCACGCCCGTTGACCTGCGCCCAACCGGTCAGCCCCGGTACCAGTTCATGCACGCCGCATTGCGTACGGAGAGCGATCAAGTCATCCTGATTGAACAGAGCTGGCCGTGGGCCGACGAAGCTCATGTCGCCCACCAGAATGCTCCATAATTGCGGCAGTTCATCAAGGCTGGACTTGCGAAGGAAGGAGCCGATCGGGGTCAGATGGGGAACGGGATCCTGCAGCAAATGGGTGGCAACCTCGGGAGTTCCGACAAGCATGCTGCGAAACTTCGGCATCCTGAAAATGCGGTTCCTTTTTCCTACACGCTCGGACCAATACAATGCCGGGCCTTTGGAGGTCATGCGAACGGCGATCGCGACAACGAGAATGGGCAGTGCAAGCACGGTGGCCGCAACAAGTGCCAGGACCAGATCAAATAACCGTTTCATGAAAGGAACCCGTGCAAAGCATCCAATTCTACCGGCTCGGCAAGTTGCGCGACTGAATCCACTGTGCCGCGGCCCGCCGTAAGCCTTCATCGACGTCGATGGGCGGCGTCCAACCGAGAACCCGCCTGGTCTTCCCGATATCCGCCTCAAGGGACGCAGTAAGCCTCAGCGCCAAGTCAGGCCGTCGCAACAGCCAGGCTCCCAACTTCAACAGACCGGCCGGCACCGCTATCAGTCGTACGGGCCGCCCCATGGCTCTACCCAAACGCTTGAGCAAGTCGGCGGTAGACAAATCCTCTCCGTCGGACACGAGGAAGGTCTGGTTCGCGGCCGCCGGATGATCAATGCAGATCTTGACGAGATCGACCAGGTTGTCCAGTGCCACGAGGCTCCTCCTGTTGTTCGTCACGGCACCAAAGGGCAACGGAATCCCTCTCCAGATCCAGCGCATCATCGTCTCGAAATTGGCCTTGACCCCCGGTCCATAGACCAGTGGTGGCCGAATCACCACCAGTTCCATGCCGGACCTCGTCGCCAAGTCTCTCAGGCGTTCTTCCGCTTGCCACTTTGATATCCCGTAAGGGTCGCCCGGCTTGGGCGCCTCATCGGCCGAAAATGCCTGGCCGGCTTCAGTCTGCTCACCATTCGCCTTGATCGAACTGAGAAAGACAAAGCGCCTTACGCCTGCAACTGCCGCCTGTTCGGCCAATCGCAATGTTCCCTCGACATTGACTCGGTGGATTTGCGCCAGGAAGTCGGCTGTTTGATCATTCATGATATGAACGCGCGCGGCGCAATGCACCAGCACATCTACACCCGCAAGGGCGTCCGACCAATCCTCGCCGGCAGACAATTCCTTCGCTATGGTCTCCACACCAGGCGTCGGTTCAAGAGAAGCAATCCTCGGAGCTGAAACCCGAATCGCCCAGCGTCCCGACAACGAGGCACACACCGCTCGACCGACGAAGCCGGTCGCTCCCGTAATCAAGATGAAGTTCCGCTGACTCACCGGAAAAACGTCGCCCCGGTGTACCTTGCCGGCCGCGCCCGGAAATCGCTGATGCGAAAGTCGCACGTATTCACCAGCAGGCGGCGTCACGCAACACGGATGCGACAACCTCGCAGATCTTCGCCATTTCGGCGTCTGTCAGAGTTGGATGCACCATGAACATCAACGAAGTCTCGCCAAGTTCGCGCGCGACGGTCAGCGGAGACGCAGGTCGCCATCCCGTGCCGTCAAACGCCTTCTCGAGATAGACCTCGGAGCACGAGCCCTGGAAACAAGGCACACCCCTCCGACTGATTTCCTCGATGATGCGGTCACGATTCCAGCCCTCGGCTAGCCGATCCGGCCTGACATAGGCGTAGAACTTGTACCACGCATGAACGCACCCACGGGCTCTCGCGCAATCGGCGCCGCAGGCCTGTGCGCATTGAAAATCGGGGACACGGATCAACCGGAACGTGCGGCAAGTCTCCGCCAACCTCTCGGCATTCGCGCTGCGTCGCGCCGTCCACTCCGCCATCCGGCGGAGCTGGATGCGGCCGATCGCCGCCTGGACTTCAAGCATCCGCCAGTTCGTGCCGAAGCTCTCGTGCACCCAGCGGAAGCCCGGCGGGTGTTGGCGTTCGTAGACTGCCTCCCAGCTCTTGCCATGGTCCTTGAACGACCACATCGCCGACCACAGGTGACGATCGTTGGTCGTGACCATGCCGCCCTCGCCGCCGGTGGTCATGATCTTGTCCTGGCAGAAGGACCAGGCCCCGACATCGCCGATCGTCCCGACGCTGCGTCCCCTGTAGCGGGCGCCGTGTGCCTGCGCGCAGTCCTCGATCACCTTCAGCCCGTGGCGACAGGCCAAGGCCATGATCGGTTCCATGTCACACGGCCAGCCGGCGAGGTGGACACAAATGACTGCCTTCGTACGCGGCGTCAGCACCGCTTCAATGGTCCGTGCCGTGATGTTGCCGCTCTCGCGGTCGACGTCAGCAAAAACCGGAATCGCGCCTGCATTGACCACGCACGAGATCGACGCGATGAAGCTCCGTGGAGTCACCACAACCTCCTCGCCAGGAGCGATGCCCAGCGCCTTCAGTGCTAGGTCCAGCGCCAGCGTGCCGTTGGCCAGCGCGATCGCGTGACGCGCCCCGCACCAAGCCGCGAACTCCTTCTCGAACTCGCGAGACTCCTGACCGGTCCAGTAATTGACGCGGTTCGACAGGATCACTTCGCGCGCGGCATCGGCCTCTTCTACGGTGAAACTCGGCCACGGCGAAAACGCTGTATTCAGCACTCTCTCAACCTTTCGTCAGCTGCCTTGCCGGGTTCCCGACGACCGTCGCCCCGGCAGCTACGTCCCTCGTAACGACTGCCCCCATGCCGACCACAGCACCCCTGCCGATGACCAGCGGTCGTCCTGGCTTTCCCTGCTTGATGATCGCCCCGCTGCCGATGTAGGCATGATCCTCGATGACGATATTCCCATTGCATCTTACTGCGGGTGCAAAGGTAACGAAATCTCCGATCACCGTGTCATGCTCGACATAGCTGTAGAGATTCGCGTGGAAATGCCGTCCGATGTGGATGTTGGCGGTCAGCGTCACGAACGGGCAGAGGATAGCGCCCTCGCCGACCTCCACCTCGTCCATCACCACGGAATTGGCCGCGCTTACCGACCATGGGCGAACGCCGTCGCCGGCACAGCGCTCGGCCAGCCGTTCCCTGGTTGCGCCGTTGGCGACCGCCAGCACGACATGGCGCTCACTCGCAGGTGCTTCGACAAACTCGCGGTAGGTCAGCACCCGGTGTCCATTGACGACGGCGACCTCGGGCCTGTCGTCGACAAAAACCAATCGTTGGCTAGCGACACCGGTCCGTCGCAGCTGTTCGCGTGCCAAGGGCATGACCCCCCGCCCGCAACCGCTCGCTCCGAAGACGGCAAAAAGAGACTGGGTCATTGATTCGCTCCAGGCCTTGATCCCGTAAACCTCGACATCGTCGCCTCGCCGCTTGCGCTGATGCCTTCGCGGACGCACACCTTCTTGACCGTCAGCAGCAGAATCCTGAGATCCAGCCAAAAGGACTGGTGATCGACGTACCAGACATCCAGCCGGAACTTGTCGTCCCAACCAAGCGCATTGCGCCCGTTCACCTGCGCCCAGCCGGTGACCCCCGGCCGCACGTCGTGGCGTCGCGCTTGCTCGGGCGAGTACAGCGAAAGGTATTCCATCAGCAGCGGGCGCGGGCCGACAAGGCTCATGTCGCCCTTGAGGACGTTCCACAGTTCGGGCAGCTCGTCGAGGCTCGTCGCGCGGAGGAAATTGCCCAGCGTCGTCATCCGCTCGGCATCCGGCAGTGGCTCGCCGTTCTCGTCGACGCCGTCGCGCATGGTACGGAACTTCACCATCTCGAACGGTCGACCGTGCAATCCCGGACGGACTTGGTGAAACAACACCGGGGCGCCCAACTTCCGACGAACCTGCCAGGCGATGACTGCAAGCACCGGTGCCAGGAGGAACAGGGCGACCAGCGCGGCAAAGAAGTCGAAAAGCCTCTTCATGAGGTCACGTCTCTTGAGCGCTCCGTGCCCGGAAAAAGGATTGACAGATAATCCTGGGCGAGAGCCTCATAATTGCGATGCGAGAAGATCCATTCGCGCCCCCGTGTCCCCATGGCCTCGCGTTCGGCCGGTGGCAGTTCGAAGAAGCGAAGGATCTCGGCACGCAAGGCAGCCATGTCCCCGGCGGGCACGTAGGTGCCGCAACTCGCTTCATTGATCATCGACGGATAGCCGGTGTACGAGGCAATGATCGGTTTTCCGGAGAGCATGTAGTCAATCACCTTGTTCAGCGACTGACCGAAGCGCCAGACCGCCGAGACATGAACCGAGAAGTAAAGCAGGTCGCACTTGGCAAGCACTGACTGAACCATCTCCTTCGGCACCTTCGGCGCGAAGGTAAGGTTTGGCAGATGCCCGTACTTCGTCTGATAATGCTCGCGCAAATCGCCTTCACCGACAACGAGGAAATGAATCGCGGCATTGCCTGAGAGCGACTCGGCGCAATCCAGGAAGGTATCGAGTGCGTTCGTTATGCCGATCGCGCCGGCATGGGCAACAACGAACTTCCTCTTGGGAAGGTAAGTGGCGTCGTATTCTTCGGGGACGTCGATGGCATCGGCGAGCATCGTGCTGTCGATGCCCATCGGGATGCACCCCACCGGCCTAGCGTGGCCGAGGACGCTGGCCACGTGCTCACCGAGGTTGGGCATCGTCCCGACGATCGCGTCCGCACGACGGTAACCCAGGCGCTCGAGCCACGCGAGGCCGATCACGAACGGGTTGTGGGAACTGAAGCCCCCTTCCTCGGTAATCGTCAGCGGCCAGATGTCACGAATCTCGAAGACCAGACGGCAGTGGTAGCGCATCCGCAACAGAAGGCCGTTGAGCAACGTCAGCGGGGAAAGACTGGACGCAACGATCACATCTGGTCTGGGAAGCTGTCCCTTGGGCATCATGAACAGGCGCCACTCGAAATGCAGCCAGCTCAACATACGGCGCGTCGACTTGGCCACCTGATACTTCAGGGTTCGAACCCACCACAACTCGATCCCATTGGCATTCTGCAGCAAGTAGGGTCCGTCGAGCGTCGGAACCTGCGCCAGTTGGTTGGAATCCGATGTAATGATGACCGAGCGGTACCCGAGCCGGGCGAACTCCTTCATCAGCAGGTAGCCGCGGCCTCCGGCGCTCCCCTTGCCCGGTGGCGCCACATACTTCGAGACATACCAGATGCACTTCGCCATCGTGAGACTAGCCGTGGAGCGGTGGGATGGCATTGACGACCGAGATGACCTCCTTGAAATCCATGCCGAGAGTATCGAGATACCATTTGATGTTTGGATACCTGGGGCGGTTCTCATCCATCACCATTTCCAAAGCCTGTTCACGAGTGAGGTCCCCCTCACGGATCTGGTTGCTGCGGAAGGTGTCGTGTTCGGTGAATCCGGCCACCGTGTAGTAGATGTAGTTGTAGAAGGCCGCCGTCCCGTCACCTATTCGCCACGTCGTGTTCGTATCTGGTGCCTTCTCCCAGTCGTATTCGGCGAGCGTCTCGTCGATCTGTCTCTCGTCCCAACGCCAGTAATCGAAGATGTGGTAGTAATCGGTCTTCTCGAGGAAACTGCGGTAATACTCCCCGGAAAGCGTGTCCCAAATGGACCGGTTGAAGTACCCGGGGCTCTCCAGCATGGCCCGGGTCCGCAGCCAGTGGTATCGCAACTGCTTCATGACCCCGTGCGAATAGACGCGCCTTTCCTCGAAGTCGGGCGGCACGCCAAGGAATCCGGCCTTGAAGTGCGTGACCTCCAGCGGGTTGACGCCCCACAGGTTGAGCGATATCCCGGTCTGCTTCTTGATCGTCTCGACGTGCCGAAAGAAATGCTTGTCCCCCGCCGTGAGGATGCTGATCATCCCGAGGTTTGGCGACTTGAGCCATGCCCGGAGGTTCATCGCGATGTACTGGCGCTTCTTCGTAATGTCGTCGGCGACGATGATGTTCTCGACCCCGAGCTTCGCGCACATCCGGCTGATGTTGCGGCGTCCAAGGTCTGTGACCATTCCCCAGTCATAGGTATAGGTCACCGGCTTCATCTTCAGGTCGTTGACCACAAGATGCAGGCCGTAGCAACTGTCCCGGCCACCGGAGAAGGGGACGATGCAGTCATTGCCGTGCGCGCGGCGATAAGGCTCGACCAGCGCGAACAATTCTTCTTTCGGCCGCGGGATGTTGCGAGGTTTGTAGTGCTGGCAGTAATTGCACACTCCCTTGGCGTCGAAAGAGATGTACGGCATCGTTTCCGGCAGCAGGCACTTGGTGCACCGCCTGAGTCCGTGCTGCGGGTAGATGAGAAGCTTCTCTTCCTCGGAGGAGAGCAACAGGCCCGGGACCAGATTGTTCCTCGTCGTGCGATAGTCGCAAACCTTGACCGGCAGCTCGGAAACGGGCAAATCAATGAAAACCGCCTCCTTTACCTGCTCGACGTTCGCGCATCCGATTTCGGTCAGAGCGAAACTCTCCGAGGCAAAGATGACCTCCTCGCCCTTCGTGCCGATGTAGAGGCTCCCATTGTTCGAGAACAGGCACAGCTTTCCCAGCTTCGGCAAGGCAAGCGCGCAGGCAACAACGCCTTCGCACAATTCCAGTACCCTTGATGGCAGAGTCGCGACCTCACCCCCATCCTGAAGATGCTCAATGGCAATCGCGGCGATGACCTCGGTATCGATCTCGAGCTGGCGCTCCAGCCTGAGCCGCTGCCAGACCGCCTCATGGTTGACCACGATGCCGTTGTGCAGAACCACCACGTCATCCCTAACCACTGGCTGATTGTCGGTGAGCCCGTTGGTAATCAGGCGGCTGTGCCCGAGGACGAAGTCGCTCTGCGCTGTCGCTACCTGCCTCATCAAACGGGTAATCTGGTAATCGGCCCGATGCGCCAGATACTCGTCCCCATCACGCAGAATCAGGCCACTGGAATCCCTGCCGCGTTGCTGGGAATGCCTCACCAAGGCATCCAAGTCCGTCCGATTGACCGGTGAAGAAGAAACCACCCCAAAGATTCCACACATGCCCTTCTTCCTAAGAAATATGAATCGACACTTTCACTCTTCAATCCAGACGCGAACAAGCGCCGTTTGGCACTCCAACCTTCACTCAGGGGCGACGCAGCAGCGCCGAATAAGCGGTACACAAACGTTCAGCCTGTCCAGCCCAGGCAAGATCCGATAGATCAGCGCTCAACCGTGAGCTGGGGCGATCCGTTGCCGACAGAATGGCAGCCCGAATGGATTCCACGTCTGGTGAACAACAGATCCCGAGAGAATACTCTTGCACAACACGTTTCATTTCCGGGAAATCCGAAGCGAGCACCGGAAGCCCGGCGAACGCATACTCGAACAGCTTGTTCGGCAAACAGTAAAAGTCGCTCAGCGAAACATTCTCGACGAAACAAAGTCCGTAGTCCGCGCTCTTGACGGTACGAATGACCTGCTCGTGGGGAACCGCCGGATGCACATGGATATTCCCGTGCTGATCAGCAAACTCACCGATCCTGGCAGCCAGATCGCCATACCCGACAAACACGACATGTGCACTTAGCGAGTCGTCGGCAAACGCCTCCAGGCACTGCTCGATTCCACGGCCAGATCCAAGTATCCCGAGGTAGACGAAGATCAGGCTGTCCGGAGGGATCCCGAATCTCTGCCGGAGATATCCCCGCTCGGACGACTCATCATCGAGTTCCGTCGGCCGCATCTCCAGAACCGGCGAATTGAGCACCAGTATCGCTTCTTTCGCACCGACATTGCTTCTGTACCAGTCAATTATTGAATCACTCACCGTTATGAGTAGATCGACTTTGTCCCAGCAAAAGCGCTCCAAAAACAGGGTGCCCTTGGACAGAAGTGGCGACTGCCCGTTCTTGTTGGATTCCAGCTCGTGCGCATCATATATGAGGCGGCATCCGAGGGCAATCTTCAACAACCATCCGGCAGGCAAGACCAAGGTATCATGGCAGTGAACAGTGACGGGCCGCGCCCGGAATCCCAGGAAGAAAAGAACAAAGGTCAACTCAATGAAGTTCACTGCATACCGGAGAGCGCGCGGCAAGAGACGCAGCGCTCTCGAATAAAGCCTGCGGGTAATGATCTCGAAGTCTCGCGACTGCTTGCTGGCAGATGCGCCTTCATCGAGCTCAAACCCGATCCCCACTTTCCTGTACGTGGGGAAAACATCCAGCGCCTGCAACTCCTTCAGAATCCGAGAGTCATAGCGTATGTCTGTATGCGATATATGGAGCATCACTCCGTTGGAGGAACCATTCGTCTCCATGATCTCAAGAAACCTTTACAATTATCAACATGAAACCGGCGGCATGAAAGCCAGCCCAGGATTGTCGCACAGCAGATGCGACCATTGTACTAACCGTGGCAAACTTCTGACAACCTGGGCCTCTCCGGCCCATGCCAGTGATGTATCCGAAAGGGCTCGTCGCCCGACCGTACCTCGCTCAGAGAGCCGCTAGCCGACGTCGGGGAGCACGCGCAGCGAGAATTCGGGATGGCGGCACCAGCTACCGCGGCAGGGCGGCAGCACCGGTCTCACTCTTGGCCAACCGGGTATCCTTCGCCGTCATCCTCCGTCCACCCCACGCTCTGCCCCGGGTTCCTGACACCCGCACCGCTGGCGGCTCCCGCCGCAGCCACAGAGCAATGCCGAAGGGCGTGGCCGGAAGGCGCATTCGGAAAAGGGCGCGCCTTCGGCTCGACAGCAGAGCAATCCACACGACGTCAATTTCCCACTGGGCCACTTGCAAGTGAATGCAACGCCCAAACCTGTGACTGGAGTTCCCAGACGCCGGCACTGCGCGCGAATCTTCGGGCCACCGCCCCGTCGCTTGATACGACCCCGCCGTGTCCCGCCCAGAATTCGTTCATGCTGGGCAGCAGCCACCCGCTCTTCGTCAAGAAACGAAAATGCTGCACAAGGTCCCTTGGAATGGCGTCAGGCAATTCGTAGGCAATCTGCGCCAGGGTTGTCGCATCCATTGTGCGATACGTGATATGCGCCAGCGCCCTTGCATTGCCCGTGTAAGCCGGGGTGTTCTTGGAGAACCCATCCTCTACCGACCAGCCTGCATCGCCAATTCCCCACCAGTAGCGCCACGAACGTGGCCGTTTGGCTGAAAACTCGTTATCCACCAAGAACGACATGTATTCGGCTGCGGCTCGGCGGTTCCCCGCATCCAGGGAAATCAGCCCGCCAGCGATCGCAGACACGTAGTTGTACGGCACGTTTACGCCATCGGCCCAGAAATCCTCTCCCCTGCGGAAGCGCACATACGTGCCAGGCCTTCCGTCGTCAGTAGTCGTGGCATAGGTCTCCTCCAGCGTGGTGTCAAGTTGGGTGAGCCGCTCGCTAAGCCAGTGCCGGCAGTCCCTTGAGGAGCCGGCGGACTCAAACGACTCTGCCCGCTTCAATAGCTGAGCAACACGCCCCAAGTGGAGCGCAATCAACAGCGGTTCCCTGTTGTATGAATATCGCCTCACCAGCAAGCCGGGGTAACCGTCCTGACAAAATTGAGTCAGCAACGCCAACTCGCTCTGCAGCCTGGCGCGCAAGGCGTTGCGGTTATCCGGCAGCAACCATTCCAGCTGTGGGTTGAACAGCGAAACCATTGCGTTCAGATAGTAGAACTGGCTCCAGGCGATACGCCCCTCCAAATTGTTCGTTGCAAGATCCTTGCTCCCTTCGTGGGTCAGACGATTCAAATCATGGTAGAAGAGTCTTCTCAGGTCCCCGGGTGTCGACGCCAAAGAATAACGTGCGCCAAACGGACCAAATCGCAATCTCCAGGGTATTCCACGAGCGACCGGAACGATCCTCACATTGCCGGTGTGCGTGAACTCCGCGATGAAATATTCAGAAAATGAACTTCCCGGTTCCCCATCAAATCTGTCGTCATGCTTCCGCCGAAGAATTGCGACAGCCTGAGTGCCCCGAATCGCCACTTCCACGAACTCGAAGCTCGAAAGGGGGGCCAATTCCCAATCCTGACGATACCCACCGTCGCCGATACTGTAGCAGCGGTTGGCGCCGCAGACGTGCAACCTTGCCGGTCCGAGCGAACCATATAAATGGGTATCGATCCCCCCGAGGTCAAGGCCATCAGCCAGACGTTCAACGGTCCCCAAGCCGTCAGGCAAGAGGCGATAGATGGTTACCCCATTTGCGACCCTGTCCAAACGACGACCAGAGGGTGAATTGGCAACGACGTCATAGACCAGGGCCTCCGCACTCGGATAGCATATTCTCTATCGTCATATGAAGCAGGGCAAAATCGTTTACATTCATGAACTTATGCAAATAGCTTGTAAACCCTTCCCGAATCAGGTCTACTCTCGTCTTTTGGGCGACCGAAATGATCGTGACGAAGGGGGCAAGC
>ERZ761602.3719-NODE-3719-length-21010-cov-5.772894_pt1 | contig 21010 bp, 13 predicted proteins | sample MGYA00512165_ERZ761602 | MGnify/ENA primary metagenome ERZ761602 (study PRJEB28899, sample SAMN02445085) | bioreactor sludge metagenome | biome: EBPR sludge; isolation source: Thorneside wastewater treatment plant | place: Australia: Brisbane, Thorneside...
CGCACGCGAGCTCTCGGAGCTGCGCCGCGCGCGGACGCGCGAGGGGCAGGCGAGGGCGCCGGCGATCGTGGCCGCCTCGCGCAGCATGCGCGTCGCGATGCGCGCGCTCACCGACGCGGCCGCGACGGAGGCCCCGCTGCTCTTGCTCGGCGAGCCAGGCACCGGGCGGGAGGCGCTCGCGCGCTGGGTCCACGCGGAGAGCGCGCGCTCGAGCGGGCCCTTCGTGGTGCTGCCCGTCGGCGCGCTCGACGAGCCCAGGCTCGCGGAGCTGCTCGCCGACGACGGGCTCGCCGCCGAGGCGCACGGCGGCACGCTGCTGCTCGCCGATCTCGATCGCCTGCCGCGCGCTCTCGAGCCGCAGGCCACGGCGCTGCTCATGCGCCGCGACCCTCGCTTCATCGCCACCGCCACCCCCGAGCTCCGCGCGAGGCGCGAGCGAGGCGAGCTCTCGAGCGAGCTCTACTTCCGGCTGGCGGTCCACCTCGTCGACGTGCCTCCTCTGCGCGCGCGGGCCGACGACCTGCCCGTGCTCGCGCGCATGATCGCCAGGGCACAGAGCGAGAAGCTCGGCCTGCCGGCGCGGAGCTTCGGGCTCGAGGCGCTGCGAGCGCTCCGGCGCGCGCCGCTCCCCGGCAACCTGCCCGAGCTCGAGGCGCGCATCGTGCGAGCGCTCGGTTCGGCGAGCGGCCCGACGATCACCGCGCGGTGCCTCGGCCTCTCGGCCGGGGGCGAGCCTCCCTCGGCGCCGGTCGATCTCGGCTACACCGAGGCGCGCGCGCGTGCGCTCGCCGAGTTCGAGCAGTCTTACGTGCGGGCGATGCTCGCGCACGCGGGGGGCAACGTCTCTCGGGCCGCGAGGGCCTCCGGCATGGACCGCGCGAACTTCCGTCGCATCCTGCGCAGGCTCGCGGCTCAGGCTGCGGAGGCCGGCGCGAGCCCAGCCGAGCGGGAGGGGGAGTCGTGATACCGTCCGCCACCGTGAGCCCCGGCGCCGACAGACCGTCCTGGGCGTCGGCCGCGAAGAAGCGGCGCGGCGCCGAGGTGGCCCTGCTCGTCGCGCTCTGGCTGGGCAGCCGAGAGCTCCGCGCGCAGCCGGCCGAGCCCGCGCCGAGCCCGCCCGCGCACAGCCCGCCCGCTGCGGTCGCGGCCCCGGTCGAAGCGGCCGCCGCAGCCGAGCCGGAGCGCGTGCCCTCGAAATACGAGCTCGACCTGCCGCGCATCCTCGCGCTCGCCGATCGCCACCACCCGCAGATCCTCGAGTCGCGCGCCAAGCTCGGCATGGTGCGCGCGCAGCTCGACGAAGCCCACTGGGCCCCCTTCAGCCAGTTCCGCGCGACGGGCGGGGTCGCGCTCGTCCCGGAGATCCGAGGCAGCCACATCTACAGCCCGAACACCGACGTCTCGCTCACGAGCAGCGTGGGCATGGCCTGGCGCGTCGGCGTCGAGGGTGTCTTGCCCCTCTGGACCTTCGGCAAGATCGGCCACCTCTGGGACGCCGCGGCCGCCAACGTGAAGGTGCACGAGGCGGCGGTCGAGAAGGAGCGCGATCTCGTCCGCCTCGAGGTGCGCCGCGCCTTCTACGGGCTGCAGCTCGCGCGCGACGCCAAGCTGCTCCTGGTCGACGTGCGCAAGCAGCTCGACGCGGCGGAGAAGGCGCTCACCGAGAAGGTCGAGGCCGAAGAGGCCGACCCGATCGATCTATTGCGCCTGCAAACGTTCTCGAGCGAGCTCCACGTGCGCGAGGCGGAGGCCGATCGATTCATCCTGGTCGCGCTCTCGGGCCTGCGCTTCTTCACGGGGCTGCCCGAGCTCGACGTGCTCGATCTGCCGCTCGTCGCGCCCTCGCACGAGCTGCTCGGCGTGGATCGCTACCTCGAGGCCGCTGTGAAGCACCGCCCCGAGCTCGCGCAGGCCCGGGCCGGGCTCATGGCCCGCGAGGCGCAGGTGAGGCTCGCGGAGGCCTCGTTCTATCCCGACGTCGGCGTGGGGCTCTCCGCCGGCCTGTCGGCCGCGCCCGAGATCGACGACCAGCTGAACCCCTTCGTCAACGACCCGGGCAACTTCTTCCGCTACGGCGCGGCGATCGTCTTCCAGTGGAACCTCGACTTCCTCCCGCGCGCGGCGAAGCTGCGGCAGGCGGAGGCGGAGCTCAGCGGCATGCGCGCGCTCTCGAGCTACGCGACCGGAGGCGTCGAGGCGGAGGTGCGCACCGCGCACGCGGAGGTGGTCGACTGGCAGCGGCGCGTCGTGGCCTACACCAAGAGCGTGCAGTACGCGCGGCGCTGGCTCATCCGGGTGCAGCAAGGCATCGACGTCGGCACGGTCGAGGACAAGGAGCTGCTCGAGCCCGCGAAGGCCTACGCGATGGGCCGCTTCAACGTGCTCAACGCGACGATGGAGCTCGATCTCGCGCTCGCGAAGCTCGCGCGCGCCACCGGCTGGGACGCGATCGCGCCGGACGGCATGTCGCCCCCACACGAGCCCGCGCCCTGATCTCGCGCCACCGTGGGTCGGGCGGGCGCTCGCGTCCGCCCGACATGCCGCCGCCCTCGGCGAGCAGAGCGCGCCGCGGGCTCGGTGTCTGTCCGGAAAAGCCGAACCCAGGGGTTCGGCTTTTTACGACTTGTCGTTCGTCAGAAATCGAGAAGTGCGGAGACGTCGGGGAAGAATTCTCTGTCTTCGGCTGCCGCGCGCCGCGCTCGGGGCCCTGTACCCAAGCGCTGTTTGGCATCTCTGGTCACGTCTTCAGGCGAGCAGCAGGTAGAGCAGGATCACGAGCACGAAGGCGCAGCCGGCGGCGCCCACGATGACGACCACGAGCTGCGTCTCCTGCGAGGCCGCGCGGAACCTCAGCATCAGCGTGCGCCCGAGCTCGTTGCCACGCGAGCCGAGCTGATCCAGCGCGCGGTCGATCGAGCTCTGCAGTGCTGCGGCGTGCGGCTTGGGGTGCTCCGCGCCGGACCCTGGCTGGCCTGCGCCCGACTGCAGTGGGCCGGGCGACTGCACGAAGGAGGCGCGTGGATCCAGCGCGCGTCCGGAGCCCGTCGTATTCCCGACGTCGGCGAGCGAGCTGCGATCACTGCCCGGCCCGACGCTCGCCGGGCCGACGCTCGCCGGTCCGACGCTCGACGCCACGCCGAGCCCGACCGCGGCGCCCGAGCCCGTGACGCGAGGGTCGAAGAGCGGCGGAGCGGCCAGCGCTGCGGGCCCGCCGATGATCGCGGTGCGATCCTCGTTCGACAGCGCGGCCGGCGCCGGAGCTTGCGGACGCGCGAGCGCGTCCACCAGGGCGGCGCCGGCGTCGGTCGCCGGCAGCGCCATGGTCGAGTAGCCGGCCGGCGCCTCGTCGTGCTCACTCGGCGCCTCGCCGGCGAGGTACATCTGGGTCGGCGTGTCGCGGTCTCCGCTCGGCGCCGCCGGCTGTGCTGCGGTCGCTCGTGGCGCGGGCGCGGGCGCATTCGCCGAGGCGGAGCTCGCCGCGGCCGAAGGCGGCGCGGGGGCGGAGCTCGCCGCGGCCGAGGGTGGTGCCGCAGCCTGGCCGGAGAGCGAGGGCTTCGATGGCGGCGCCGGCGGAGGCACGCGCGGCGGCGCGAAGGGGATCGGCGCGCCCGGCAGCGCACCGGCGGCGTCGAGGTTCGCCGTCGCGCGGATGGCCGCAGGGCGCGCGGGGCGGGGCGCGGCAGGCGCCGAGACGCGGGGGAGCGCAGCGGGCTTCGCCGGCGAGGTCGCCGCGGCCGCCGGCAGCGCCGCTGGTCCCGGCGCCGGCGCCTGGCCCTGGGTCGTCTCGTCGGTGAGCGCAGACTCGGCTTGGGCCACGCTGGGCTCCGCTGCCGGCCTCGAGCCGAGCTCGATGCCCTGCACGCGCAACCACCAGGTGAACGCGGGATCGGCCCAGGGGGCGAAGACGCGCGCGAGCTCGATCGTGCTCTTCGGCCGCTCTTCGCGCGTGCGCGAGAGCCCGCGCATCACGACGTCGACGATCTCCTTCGGCGCGTCGGGACAGGCGCGCCGCAGATCCGGCGGCTCGGTGGAGCAGATCGCGTAGATGAGGTCGCCGAGGGTGCCCGCCTCGAAGGGCCGCGCGCCCGCCAAGCACTCGTAGAGCACGACGCTCAGCGCGTAGACGTCGCTCAGCGCGTCGACCGCACCGGAGCCCCGCAGCTGCTCGAGGCTCATGTAGTAGGGCGTGCCCACCGTGGAGCCCGTGCGCGTGAGCATGCTGTTGGCTTCGTTGGCCGCGATCTTCACGACGCCGAAGTCGAAGACGGTCACCTCGGCGAGCTCGTCGGCCGGGCCTCTCGGCGAGGTGCCGGGGCGCTCGCGCAGGTGCAGGTTGTCGGGCTTGAGATCGCGGTGCACGAGGCCCGCGCGGTGCGCCTCGTCGAGCCCCTCGCACACCTGCAGCGCCAGGTTCGCGATGAAGGGCAGCGAGAGGCGGGTGCGCGTCTCGAGCACGTCGCGCAGCCTGCGGCCCTCGAGCAGGCTCATCACCAGGTAAGGCGCGCCGCCGTGATAGCCGAGGTCGACGACCTTCACCACGCGCCGCGATCGCAGCCTCGCGAGCGCGCGGGCCTCTTGCTCGAGCCTCGGCGCGTAGCTCGCGTCGAGCAGGGTCTTCAGCGCGAGGCGCTGGCCGGTGCGCAGGTGCTCGACCTCGTGCACCACGCCGGTGCCGCCGACGCCGATCACCTGCACGACGCGGTAACGCCCCTCGATCTCGGTGCCGGGCAAGAGCTCCGCCGCAAGCTCGGCCGACGGCTCGCCCGTGGGGCTGGAGCCTTGCGGTTGGGGTGCTTTGGCTACACTCGCCACGGTGCGGTGGGGCAGTCTACCTAGAGCCCCCGCGCTTGAATACCCGCGGTCTTGCCACTACCGTCCTCCGCCAGCCCATGGCCTCCGCCGAACCGAGAGCGCGCCTCGCCACGAGCCCGTCGAAGGCGGGCTCGACCGCGCTGTTCGTCCTGCTCGCGGTCGCGACCGCGGCGGTGTTGGTCGGCACGATCCAGGTGATGGCCTTCCGCGCGCCCGTCGAAGCCACGATGGGCATCGTGCAGAAGATCTTCTACTTCCACGTGCCGGCCGCCTACGCGATGTACCTCGGCGCGGCGGCCTGCTTCGTGGGTTCGGCCGTCTACCTCGCGAAGGGCTCGCGCAGGGCCGACGCGATCGCTCGCGCTGGCGCAGAGGTCGCGGTCGTGATGGGCATCATGGTGATGACGAGCGGACCGCTCTGGGCCGCGAAGGCCTGGGGCGTCTACTGGACCTGGGATCCGCGCCTCACGACCTCGATGCTCAGCGTGCTCGTGTACGTCGCCTACGTCGTCTTGCGCGCCTTCACCGGCGGCGGCGACGCCGAGCGCAAGTTCGCGGCGGCGCTCGGCATCCTGGGCGCGGCCAACCTGCCCATCATCCACTTCTCCGTGCGCAAGTGGGGCGGGACCCACCCGCAAGTCATCACGGGCCGCGGTGGAGGCCTCTCGCACCCGGACATGAAGCTCGCGCTCATGCTCGGCTTCCTCGCCTTCACCCTGCTCACCGTCGTTCTCATCTGGCTGCGTGCACGCCAAGACCTCGCGAAGAGCCGCCTCGAGGCCGCCGAAGAGGAGGCCATGGACGCGGGCCTCTACGACGACTGACCGCCGCGACCCGTCCCCGAGCCCTCGCCCATGCAACGATCTTCGCTCCTTCTCCAGGCCGCCACTCCAGGCGACGCGAAACCCACCGAGACCCAAGCCGCCGTAGCTCAGCCGGCTGCAGCCCAGCCGGGCACGGGCACGGGCTTCGCTCCCGTCGAGGGCGGCCCCGAGATGCAGAGCGGCGAGGCCCTGCTCGTCGAGGCCTACGCGATCATGTGGATCCTCGTGCTGGGCTTCGTCGTGCTCGCGTGGAGGCGCACGCTCGCGTTCGAGCGCAGGCTCGACACGCTCGAGGCTGCGCTCGCGGCGGCGCGAGCGCCCGCAGCAGCGGCCAAGAAGCCCGCCCCGCGCGAAACCGAAGAGGGCGACTGATGCCCGACCTCGGCATGATGACCCCACAGCACCTCATCTACATCCCCTCGGTGCTCGTGGTGGGGCTGCTCACCGGCTACATGCTCGGGGCACGCGCAGTCCGCGCGGATCTCGAGCAGAAGCGTCGCAGGATGAAGGAGTAAGACGTGCTGAACTTCTCGCTGTCCGAAGAGCACAAGGCCCTCGTCGACACCGCCAAGCGGTTCACGAAGGAGAAGATCATCCCGATCGCGGCCGAGTGCGACCACGCGTCCAAGTTCCCCATGGACGTGTTCAAGCAGGCCTGGGAGCTCGGCCTGGTGAACCCCTGCGTGCCGGAGGAGTACGGCGGCGCGGGCATGGGCGAGCTGGAGAACGCGCTCATCACCGAGCAGCTCGCCTACGGCTGCGCGGGCATCCAGACGAGCATCACCGCCAACCAGCTAGCGCTCACGCCGATCAAGCTCGGCGGCAACGACGATCAGAAGAAGCGCTACCTCGGCCTGCTCACGAGCGAGCCTGTCATGGCGAGCTACGCCACGAGCGAGCCCGACGCGGGCAGCGACGTCGCGGGCCTCAAGACCCGCTTCACCAAGCACGGCGACGACTACGTGCTGAACGGCCAGAAGTGCTGGATCACCAACGCCGGCCTCGCGCGCTTCTACGTCATCTTCGCGACCAGCGATCCGGCGAAGAAGCACAAGGGCATGGCCGCCTTCATCGTCGATCGCGACGCGCCCGGGCTGCGCGTCGGCAAGAAGGAAGACAAGCTCGGCCAGCGCGCGAGCGACACCTGCGTCATCCACCTCGACGACGTCGTCGTGCCCGCGAAGAACCTGCTCGCCCCCGAGGGCCAGGGCTTCAAGCTCGCGATGGAGACCTTCAACCAGACGCGCCCCGACATCGCCGCCGGCGCCACGGGCCTCATGCAGCGCTGCCTCGACGAGTCGGTGAACTACGCGAAGGAGCGCAAGACCTTCGGTGTGCCGATCGCACAGCACCAGCTCGTGCAGGCCATGATCGCCGAGATGGCCATCCGCATCGAGGGCACGCGCCTGCTCTACATGAAGGCCGCGTGGGCGCTCGACAACGGCGTGCGCGACCCGATGACCTCGGCGATCGCGAAGGCCTACGGCGCAGACTCCGCGATGCAGACGGCCATCGACGCGGTGCAGGTCTTCGGCGGCAACGGCTACGTGAAGGAGTACCCCGTCGAGAAGCTCATGCGCGACGCCAAGGTGCTGCAGATCTACGAAGGCACGAGCCAGATCCAGCGCATCGTCATCGCCAAGCAGGTGCTCTCGGGCTGAGCGTCGCGGCCCTCTCGGCCGAGAGCCCCGTAACTCCGAAGGGCGCGCTCCTCTCGAGGAACGCGCCCTTCTTCGTGGCCCCGCTACGCGAGGCTCAGGCCGCCGAGCGGCGCTGCCGCCTGCGCGCGATCGCGAGCCCGGCGAGGCCGATCGCCACGAAGACGCCGGACGCGGAGCGATCCCGCGTGGGCTCGGCGAGCGAGCAGACGCAGCCGCCCGAGGCGTAGTAGGTCAGGCCGCCGTCGTCGTCGCCGCCGCCGAGCTCCTCGCAGACCTCGACCGTGAGCGGGCGCGTGGCCTTGCTCGGGCCGCCCTGCTCGAGCGGCGCCGCGTGGTTGCCGGTGTTGCGGTTGTCGTGTTTGTAGCTCTCCCACTCGATCACGCCGTCGCTCCTGCCCTGCGTGTGCCAGGCGTAGAGCCAGCCGTTGCGCGTGCCGACGACGACCTCGAGCTTCCCGTCGCCGTCGAGATCGCCGACCGCGGGCGTCGGGATGATCCACTGGCCGGTGAACTTCGGCCAGCCCTCGGGCTCGCGTCCGCAGCCGTCGAAGGCGTGCAGGTAGTAGCCACCCGAGCCGATGAGCACCTCGGGGTAGCCGTCGTCGGTCAGATCGGCCACCGAGGAGCTGTTCAAGAAGGTGAAGTCCTCGATCGTCATCGGCGAGGCCGGGAGCATCTTGCCCGTCTTGCCGCTCCACATCGCGAGCAGGTTGTCGCCGCGTGAGGTGGCCGAAGGCGACTGCAGGTTGATCGCGAGCGACAAGGAGCCTCCCGAGGAGAGGATGTCGGGCACGCCGTCCTGGTCGATGTCGCCGAGCGCCGGCTGCGAGAAGAGCGGCAGCATCGTGTTCGGTGTGTTCGCCGTCGACAGCTCTCCGAAGACGTTCGACGGGTCGAGGCCCGTGATGCCGTCGTCACGCTGCGGGAGGGCGTTCGGCGGCGTGGCGCCGAGGCCCGACTGCGGCCCGGGATCGGCCGGGAGCATGAAGGGCAGGGAGGCGTTGCCGTGCTGCACCGCGGCGAGCGTGCCGCCGAACATGCCGACCACGCCCGCGTTCGGGATGCCCTCGCCCACCAGCGGGAAGAGGTTGAACGAGGTCATCGTCACCGGCCAGTTGGGCAGCATCAGCGAAGGAGCGTCGGTGCCGCGGCCGTCGACCAGGTAGATGGCGCCGGCGTTGCCGCCGTCGGTCAGCTTCTGGTTCGAGCCCACGAGCAGATCCGGGATGCCGTCGCCGTTGAAGTCGGCCACCGCGGGCGTGGTGAAGATGCGGTTCGCGGGCGGCACGATGCCGCCGAACTTGCCGTCGTAGCGGACCTCGACCGGGAAGCCCGCCACGTCGTCGCCGCTCACGCCGTCCCAGACGTGGATCTTGCCGTCGAAGCCGGCGATGACGATGTCCCAGTCGCCGTCCTGGTCCATGTCCTCGATGACCGGAGCCGCGAAGATGCCGCGCGCGATGCGGCTCTCGGTCGACATGCACGGGCCGGTGTCGGGCACGTCGGGGTCGAGCGAGCAGGAGGGGATCTTCGGCAGACGCTTGGGCCAGCCGTCCTTCACCTGGCCGTCGTTGCCGACCACGTAGACGGTGCCGGCGTACGTAGCGACGATGATCTCGTTCGTGCCGTCGCCGTCGAGATCGGCGACCGCGGGCGCGCTCGTCGTCATCGACTCGCGCCCGATGTCGGGATCGATCGCGCCGCTCTTGTAGGCGGCCGCCTCGAGGTAGCTGGGCTCGCCCGGCTCGCCGGGGACCTCGTGCAGGCCGTCGGCCCTGCGCGATCGGAAGGGGAAGCCCGGGAGCGGCACCGGACCCTCGGGCGTGATCTTGAGCACGTGCAAGAGGCCGCCCGCGGTCGGGTAGATGATGTCGCGTACGCCGTCGCCGTCGATGTCGGCCATCTTCGGGCTGGTCTCGCCGCTGTCGCCGAGCCACATCGGGAAGCCCTTCACGAGATCGGGATCGCTGTGCACGTAGTAGGTGCGCCTGAGCTCGCCCGGCACGTCGCCGATCGCGCCGCCGTAGTGCGCCACCGCGCGCACGCGCACGGTGAAGGTGTAGCGGTTCTCGCCGTAGGGGCTGTCGATGTCGGCCTCGTGCGTCGTGTCGATGTTGCGGATGTCGATCGACGCGATCGGGCTCGAGCCGCCGGTGACGACGTCGCCGGGCACGTTCTTCTGCTCGGCGATCGTCGTGTAGGTCCCCTCGAGCGGCTGCACGCCGGGCGCCCACTCCACGACCCAGTCGTAAGCGGGTGCGCGCCCCGCGCGGATGCTGCCCTGGATGTCGATCGGGCCGGTGACCTGGTCCTTGTAGAGCACGCTGAACCAGGTCGGAGAGACGACGTCGACGACCGGCGGGATCTTGCCGTCGCGCACCATCTCGACCGCGGTGTTCGCGTTGACGCGTCCGTAGCCGAAGCGCTGGTCGAAGCCTGGGTGCGACCAGCGGTACCTCGCCTCGGGGGTGCGCGACTCGGGCACGTCGATGTCGTCGGCCGACATCATGAGCAGCTGCATCACCTCGCCGGCGCTGAGATCGAAGCCGTACTTGTAGCCCGCGGAGTAGACCAGACCCGTGATGCCCGAGGTCTGCCCCACCGCCTCGCTCGAGCAGCCGTTGCCCGAGCCCGAGAGGAAGTTCTGCCCGCCGAAGTTCGAGCAGGGGTGGTAGTCGACGAAGCTCTCCGACTCGGTGATCTTCGAGTCGGACTGCTGGATCGCGTGCACCGGCAGCGTGTGGTTCGCGGCCGTCGGCATGTTGTGGTGGCGCGCGTTCTCGTCGGCCATCGACGCGACCGTGAGCATGCCCTTGTCCCAGGCGTAGTCGAGCGCCGCCTGGGTGTAGTTGTTCATGTTCACCGTGCCGAGCGCGCTCTGCAGCACCTTCGCGCGCATGTCGGCCGCGTAGATCACCGCCTGCGCGAAGTCGGTCACGTCGGTGATGAAGCTGTCGCCCACGCGCAGGTTGATCAGCCTGCACTGGTTGCAGCCGCCCGCGGTGCCGATGCCGTTGTTCGCGCGGGAGGTGGAGTCGCGCGCCTCGCCCGTACCGTGCCCGTAGCGGGTGTCGTCGTAGGGGTCGTTGTCGTCCTTCATGAAGTCCCAGCCGGAGATGTCGTCGACGTAACCGTTCTGGTCGTCGTCGACGCCGTCCGAGAAGGCGAGGATGAGATCACCCGCGTCGAGGCGGCCGTTGCGGTTGCGATCACCTCGTACCTGCCCCTCGCCGGCGGCGGGCAAGAGCGTGGGCGTCTCCAGCCAGTCGCCCACCGAGAGGATGCCGTCGCCGTTGCAGTCGAAGCCGGCGAGCTGCTCGGGCGTCGCGCCCGGGTGGTAGAGCGGGTCGAGATCACCGCAGGCCGAGCCGTCTTCACGCGTGGGCCGGTAGGCCTGCACCTCGACGAGGTTGATGTACGCGGCCTCGATGACGTCTTCTTCGTCCCACTTGATGCCGCTGTCGGTGACCGCGACGAGCACGCGCGGGTCGCCGGTGGTGAGGCGCCAGGCCATGTCGATCGACATGCCCGTCGCCTTCTCCTCGGGCCGGACCTTCGAGTTCGGCACCATGAAGGAGTAGTAATTCCACTGCCCCTTGCCGTCCTCGATGCCGTCTCCGTCGCGATCCCAGGCGTAGCCCGGGTCGTTCGGCCAGTTCTCCGGGAGCGCGAGATCGGCGGGCGTGGCGCTCTCGGGCGGCGGCCACGCCGCGCGCGCAGGCTCGATCACGAAGGGGGTGGCGAGCGCCATGAGCGCGATCGCGGTGCGTGCGGCGAGTCGCCGGCGGGGCATTCGGTGCAACATCGGGGATCTCCGCGGAAGAGAGAAAAGGAAGCCGGATCCTACCACCGCTCTCCCGTGAGAGGCCCCAAGTCCTTGGTGCGATCGGGGCAGCGCGGTACGATCCTCGCCACCTGTGCTCCACGAAGAGCACCCGGAGGGGTCCAGCTTCATGCCTTCGCTTCACCGCCACCCGCTCACCCGGCTCGTCGCTGCCTCGCTCACCGCGCTCGGCCTCGCCGCCTCCTTCTCCGTGGGCGCGTGCAGCCTCGTCATCGATGGCGAAATCGACAGCTGCACCACACCGGAGGACTGCGTGAACCTCGCCGGCACGACCTGCGAGGCCGGCCGCTGCGTCTCGGTCGACAAGTGCCAGTCGAACGCCGACTGCAGCGACGAGACCCAGATCTGCCGCCGCGTCTCGCCGCGGACCTGTGTGCCGGTGCTGGGCGCGGGCTGCCAGGAGATCTACCCCGAGGACGTCGCCGTCTGGCGCGACGACAGCACGATCCTCGTCGGCGTCACGAGCCCCATGACCGAGGAGGGCGCGCCGTCCGACACGGGCGTCAGCATCTCGAACGCCTCGAAGCTCGCCGTGAAGGAGATCAACGCCGCAGGCGGCGTGACCGGCGGAGAGACCTCGCGCAGGCTCGCGCTCGTCATCTGCGACGACCAGGGCAGCACCGAGGTCGCGCTCCAGAACGGCGATCACCTCGTCGCCGCGGGCATCCAGTCGACGATCGGCCCCGCCTACAGCGGCATGACCAAGGCCTTCTCGGAGCAGAAGGCCATCCCGGCCGGCATGCTCACGATCAGCACCTCGGCGACGAGCCCCGACCTCACCGGCGTCTCCGACACCGATCCCACCTGCGTCTCGGCCTGCGCCGGCAGCTCGAGCTGCGTGGCCGCGTGCCCGCCGCTGCTCTGGCGCACCTCGCCGAGCGATCTGCTCCAGGGCGACGCCATCGTGAAGTACTTCCCCGAGCTCGAGCTCTTCGCCAAGGGCAGGGTCGACCCGCCGGTCGTCACGCTGAAGGTGCAGATCCTCCACAAGAGCGACGCCTACGGAGAGGGCCTGCGCGACGCGATCGTCAACAACCTCGAGTTCAACGGCCAGAAGGCCACGCAGCAGACGGCGAACTTCAAGACGGCCGGCTACGGCAACCCAGACGACGGCGACCCCATCGATCAGGCGGCGGTGCAGGCGACGATCGATTTTCTCCCCGACGTCGTGATCCTCATCGGTACGAACGAGGTCGGGCCGATCCTCACGACGATCGAGGCCGGCTACGACACGGCGGGCCAGGCGCCGCTCAAGCCCTACTACGTCTTCGCCGACGGCGGGCTCGTGAGCGCCGTCGCCAACGCCGCGCGCGACGCCGGCGCACGCACGCGCGTACGCGGCACGATCCCCGGCTCGGCGAGCGCGGTCTTCGAGAAGTTCCGCTTCGAGTACGACCAGGAGTTCCCGACGGGCTCCGACGACGCCAGCGTCTTCGGCTCGGCCGGCGCCTACGACTCGGTCTACATGCTCGCCTACGCCGCGCGCACGACGACCACGCCTCGCCCCTCGGGCGCGGACCTCGCGCGTGGGCTCGCCAAGATGGTCGGCGGCGCGACCCGCATCGAGCCCGGGCGCACGCAGTTCGGCACCGGCATGCAGACGATCGGCAGCGGCGCGGCCATCGACTTCGACGGCGCCTCGGGCCCGCTCGACTTCGATCTCGAGACCGGCGAGGCGCCCTCGGACATCCAGATCTGGTGCCTGCCGTCGGGCCCGGACGTCGGAGGCAACGCGCCGCAGGGCAGCTTCTCGGGCCGCTACTACGAGGCCGCGTCGCAGACGATGAAGGGCAGCGCGGCGAGCTTCTGTACGGAGTGAGGCGCGCCGCTCCGTTCGGGCGCCCGGCTCGTCTCAGAAGCGGCCGCCCAGGCCGACGAAGCCGGGGGTGACGAAGAGGCGCGCGCTTGCGGCGTCGGCCGGTCGGCCGTCGTCGCTCGTGATCTCGAGGATCGTGAAGGTGGTCGCCACGCCCGCGCCCACGATCGTCGCGACGAGGAAGACGTCGCTCACGAGCGCCATCGTGCCCGCGCGGTCGGCGGCGTCCTGCAGCGCAGGCTCGCCCTGACCGGGCTGGGTCTTCAGCGTCGCGAGATCCGAGTCGGCAGAGAGCGCCAGCGCGCCGAAGACACCCGTGGTGATCGCGAGCGCGCCCGTGAGGCTCCAGGCCACGACCGGCACGACGGGGAAGTCGCTCTCGGGCTCGGTCGTGGCGCCCGAGCCGCCTTGCGCGCCTGCGCCCGCACTGGCCGCTGCGCCGCCCGCGCCTCCGCCCTTGTCGCCGCCGCCCTCGCCGCCCACGGCCGAGACACCCTGCGCGAGCTCGAGCACGATCTCACGCTGATCGTTGCCGGCGATGTCCTCGGTGGTGCGAGCGCCCGCGCCGTCTTTCTGAGCCGCGAAGCGCCTGCGCCCCGCGCTCACGGTGATCGGTCCGGAGAGCGGGCTCGTGCCGACGACGACGTCGTCGATCAGCACCTCGGCGCCGGGCACGTTCACCTTGATGGTCACCTGCGCGACACGCGCGCGCAGCTTCTCGACGTCCTTCTCGACCTCGGCGCGCCGCGTCGCGGGGATGCGCTTCGCGCCGTCCTCGAGGTACTGCTCCAGCGTCTTCAGCGCGTTCGCGTAGTCCTGCAGCTGGTAGTAGACCTGGCCGATGTTGAAGAGCACGTTGAAGTTCGGGACGAGCTCGTAGGAGCGCTTGAACTCGATCAAGCTCGCCTGGAAGTCTCCCTCCTGGAAGAACTCCACGCCCTTCTGGTAGCGCGAGACGGCCTCGTCGCGCTTCTGTGGCGCAGCCGCTGGCTGCGCTGCGGCCACGCCCGGCAGCGAGGCGGCGAGCGGCGCGAGCGCGATCGAAGCGAGCAGCAGCGCTCGCGGGAGGAGCGGTCGACGGCGGTGCATGTCGGCCCGAGGCTAACAGCCGAGCGCGCCACGAGGAAAGCTAGCCACGTGACGTGCGTGTGGGCGAACCGTGCGCGCGGCAGGAGCCGCCGAGGCTCCGGCGAGCGCGACGGGGCGAGCGCGCGCGGCTCCGAGGCGCGTTCAGCCGCCCGGGTAGCTCGGATCGATGGGGCGCGTGGGGCGCTTGCCGGAGGGCTTGGGCTCGGGCGCCGCGGGCGGCTCCTTCGTGGTGGGCGCGGGGCGCTGCACGGGTCGGTAGGGCACCGCGGGCGGCGTGCTCGTGGGCGCCGCGCTCGCCGCGGTGGCGCTCGCCGAGTCGGTCGGCGCCGCCACGAGCGGCAGCTCCACCTCCCAGGTGACCGAGGTCTCGTCGGCGCGGATCGTGCGCGTGCGCGTCTCGCGGCCCGCGGCCTCGATGCGCAGCTGGTGCTCCTTGCCGTCGTGCGAGAGCGTGGCCCTGTAGGGGTTGCCGTCGAGCTTCTCGTCGTCCAGGAAGATCGTCGCGTCGGCAGGCTTCACGACGATCTCGAGCTTGAGCTCACGCGGGCGTGGATCGGTCGGAGGTGCAGCGACCGTGGGCTCGGCGGGCGAGGCCGAGGGCGTCGCGCGGGCGGGCGCCTTGTCACCCACGCCCACGTAGAGCAGGGCCGCGAGCACGCCGGCCACGGCGGCGACGCCGAGCACGACGAAGGTGAGGCGCTTGCCAGGGTCGGCGGTGGGGGTGCCCTGCAGAGGTGCGTGGCTGAGGTTGGCGCGGGCGATCGAGCCCGTGGGCACGGAGGGCTGGCTGCTGACCGAAGGCGAGGACTGGTGCTGCCCTCCCGGGTAGCTTCCGGAGACGGGCACGGTGTGGAAGCTCGGGATCGACGAGGCGCCGGAGGCGGTGAAGGCGTCGCCGTAGGCGCCGGGATGCACCCCGTGGGACGGCACCTGACCGTAGCTGCCGACGCCGCTCAGGCTCGGGCCCGAGCCGGTGTGCGCCATCGCGGCGCCGAGCTGGGGCAGGCTGCTGCTCGCGGGCAGCACCGAGCCGCGCGCGTGCGCCGGGTGTTCGCCGGTGAACTGTGTCTGGGGGTCGAGCGCGGGCAGCGGCATCTGCTGGTACATGCCCGTCGCGAGCAGGTTCGACTTCGCGAGCTGCTGCTCGATGATGCCCTTGAGCTTCCGCCGCTCCTCGTCGAAGGCCTGCGTCACGACGCGGCCGACCTCGCGCAGCGCGCCTCGCTCACCGCCCGAGTCCATGAGCTCCTCGAGCGCGGCCTGCAGCTCGGTGCAGCTCCCGTAGCGCTCGTCGCGGTTCGGCGCGAGCGAGCGCAGGATGATGTGCTCGAGGTGATCGGAGATGTCGGCGCGCATCGAGCGAGGCCGTGGGATCTCCCCGGAGAGCAGCTGGTGGAGGATCTGCACCTCGTTCATGCCCTTCCAGAGGCGCCTCCCGACCGCGGCCTCCCAGAGCATCACACCGACCGAGAAGATGTCGGCGCGGCGATCGACGCGCTCGCCCCGGGCCTGCTCCGGCGCCATGTAGCCGATCTTGCCCTTGAGCATGCCGGCGCGCGTCTCGTGCGAGGAGTTCATCGCCTTCGCGATGCCGAAGTCGACGACCTTCACCTGGCCGTCGTAGGTCACGAAGATGTTGTGCGGCGTGACGTCGCGGTGCACGACGCCGAGCGGGGTGCCGTCGAAGTCGGTCAGGTCGTGTGCGTATTGCAGGCCGGCGAGCACGTCGGAGAGGAGGCGCAGGCTCATGCCGAGCGGCAGCCCACGATCGCGCCCGAGCCTGTGCAAGACGCGGCTGTAGGGCTGACCTTCGAGGTACTCCATCGCGATGTAGTACCGACCGCCGATGTTGCCGACCTCGTTGGTCTGCACGATGTTCGGGTGGTTGAGCCGCGCCGAGAGGCGCGCCTCTTCGAGGAACATGCCGATGAAGTCCGGGTCTTCGGCGAGCTCGGCCTTGATGAGCTTGATGACGACCAGCTTGTTGAAGCCCGCCGGGCCCGCGATCACCGCGAGGTAGACCTCGGACATGCCGCCGCGCCCGAGCTCCGCGAGCAAGCGGAAGCGTCCGAGCACGTTGCTCGCGTCGGCGTGTGCGTGCTGGGAGGGGTCGGCGGTGGCCACGGCTGTTCGGGGATCTCGCGCTCGGGCTGGGCGGTGCCCACCTCGGGCGAGCTCGCCCGGCGGCTTGGGCTCCCCCTGCTTCGACGCCTGTGAGGAGAAACGGTAGCGGTCCCGGGCGGGGGAGGCAACGTCCCGCACGCGCCGCGTCGGGCCTCCCCGGCGGCGCGGCGCGGCGGCGAGCTTGGTGTTCCGCGCACAGACGCTCTATCCTGCCCGAGCCTTCTCCGTCTTCGTCCTCCCGAGGTGTCTCCGTGAACCGAGCTTTCGTCCGCGCCTCCGCGCTCACTTCCCTCGTCCTGGCCGTCGGCTGCATGCAGGACTTCGATCAATTCCGCGGAGGCGGCGGTGCCGGAACGGGAGGCTCGGGTGGCATCGTCGACCCCTGCGACGGCGTCGACTGCAACGACGACAACCCCTGTACGCAGGACTCCTGCGTCGACGGCACCTGCCAGAACGTGCCCGGCACCGCGACCTTCCCGGATCCGGGCGACGACTGCGTCGACACGATCTGTGAAGAGGGCGTGCAGCGCACCGTCCCCGACGACAACGAGACGCCGCCGAGCGACGGTCTCGAGTGCACGGCCGACACCTGCAGCGCGGGCTCGCCCGTGTACACGCCGACGCCCGGCCAGCCCTGCGGCAACGGCAGCGTGTGCAACGCCGCGGGCCAGTGCAGCTGCAACGTCGCCAGCGACTGCGGCACCGACCCTGCCTGCGGCAGCTGGGCCTGCGAGCCGGCAGGCTGTCAGCTGAACCTCGTGCCGTCGAACACCACGACGCCGGTGGAGGACAACGGCACCGTCGGCGACTGCCTCGCGCTCTTCTGCGACGCCGACCCGGACGGCAACCTCGTCGAGCTGCCGAGCAGCGATCCGAACGTCGACGGCAACCAGTGCACGGCCGACCTGTGCATGAACGGCACACCGTCGAACCCGAACCAGCCCAACGGCACGAGCTGCTCGGCCAACGGCGCGACGCCCTGCAACAACTGCCAGTGCACCGGCGGCCAGTGCTGCACCACCACGGCGCAGGCCTGCGGCGCGCGCGTCTGCGGCATGGTCGCGAACAGCTGCGGCAACATGGTGAGCTGCGGCACGTGCAGCAACCCGGCCTTGCCGGCCTGCACCACCGCCGGCGCCTGCGTGCAGTGCACCGCCAACGGCAACTGCTCGGGCGGCACGCCGGTCTGCAAGCTCACCGCGCCGGGCGCCAACACCTGCGTGCAGTGCCTCGCCAACGGCGACTGCAGCGGCGGTACGCCCGTCTGCAACACCACGACGAACAGCTGCGTGCAGTGCACGACGAACGCCAACTGCTCGGGCGGTACGCCGGTCTGCAAGCTGACGGCGCCGGGCGCGAACACCTGCGTCGCGTGCACGCAGAACTCCGACTGCCCCATGTCGTCGCCGCTCTGCAATACGACGACGAACACCTGCTTCGGCTGCGGCAGCGACGCCGACTGCTCGGGCGCCACGCCGAAGTGCGCCACGAGCGGGCCGAACCTGGGAACCTGCGTCGAGTGCAACGCCGTGGGCGATGCGAGCGCGGATTGTGTGGGCAACCTGAAGGGCAAGGAGTGCAAGGCCAACAACACCTGCGGTTGTGGATTGGCTGAGAACCCTTCGGCCGATTGTGGTGCGGGCACCAACGGTCCTCGTTGTCGCGACACGGTGCTGGTCTGCGGCTGCAACAACCCAGGGGACTGTTCCGGGTGCTCGAGCAACGTCTGCCCCTGACGAGATGACACGCGAGGCTGGTGCCCCCCGGCCGCGCCTCGCTCAACTCCCTGGCGCCGCTCTCGGCGCCAGGTCGGGTCTGCCGAACTCGAGGTCACCGTAGGAGAAGCTCGGCGCCACGCCTGGGAAGGCCCAGTAGGCGTCGAGCTCCGACGAGCACAGCACGCTCGAGAAGTCGGGGTTGCGCTTCGAGCGGCCGGCGATCGTCTTCTCGGCGACCATCGAGACGTACTGCTCGACGCTGCTCTCGAGCGTATTGCCGTTGAGCACGACCTCGCTCCCGGTGCGGCGCGCCCAGGCGGCGAGCCCGGGGATGCCTGAGGCGGTGGGATCGTAGGCGTCGGGGCCGACGCCGTTCTCGCTCGTGACGAAGATGCCCTCGGGCGTGCGCGTCACGAAGGAGTGGTTGCCTTCGGTGTGGCCCGGCGTGGCCACGATGGCGAGCGAGTCGCCGAGCATCGTGTCGCCGTCGAGCAAGATCACGCGAGAGGGGTCGATGCCCTCGAGGCCATGCGGGCAGTACCAGTCCGCTTGGGTCGGCAAGAGGCCGTGTGCGCTCTGCCACTCCTGCCGCATGACGAGCAGCTTGGCGTTGGGGAAGACGCCGCGCTCGGAGCCGGTGCCGAGCCAGCGGCGCAGGTCCTGCGTGTGGAGGTGATCGTAGCTGAGGTAGTCGACGCGCTCGGGGGCGATCCCGATCTCGGCGAGGCGCTCCTCGACCGTGGCGAGCTGGGGCGCGACGAGCCTCTCGCCGAGCGGCGCGAGCCTGCCCATCGAGGCGCGCAGCTTCGCGAAGAAGGGCGTCGCTGCGTTGCGCTCGACGTCGGAGGGCGAGAAGAGGAGCGTCTTCGTCTCGCCTCGGAAGCGCGTCTGCACGATGAACACGCGGTTGACGATGTGCACGAAGGGCGTCGGCGCCGTGCATGCGTCGCGCAGCGCGTATCTGGTGGGGTAGGGGACGCGCACCAGCGCCGCCGAGCGGAAGTAGTCGACCGGGGGCGCGCTCGTCATCTCCTCGTGCAGGCGCTCGGCCGCGCGACGCACTGCACGCAGGCGATCGAGCGGCTGCGCGTGCGCGCGCGCGCCGTCGAAGTGGTCGATCGGACGCAGGAAGGGATCGCGCTCGGCCTCGCTCATGGTCACGCACATGTGGTGCGCTCACGGCGGGACGTAAAGGCCGCGCGCCGCGCGGGCGCGGCGCTTCGTCGCCTCAGCGCTCGTCGTTCAGCTCGTCGTCGCCGAGCGGAAGGATGTCGTGCGTCGTGTCGACGTCGTCGCCGGTGTCGTCGCGCGCGGGCCCCGTGCCCATGAGCGTGGACTTGTTGGTGCGAGGCGGCGGCACGCGGGGCGGCGGCAGCTTGGCCGGCGTGCGCGACTCCTCGACGAGGTTCTCGTAGGAGGATCGGTCGGCGGTGACGGTGGATTCCTCGCCATCACGTGGCCGTCGCGAGCTCGGAGGCGCGGCCTCGGCCGCGATCACGGCGGCGGCGGCAGGCGGCGGGGGCAGCGTCGCCTTGAGCACGGGGATGGGCGGAGCGTTGGGGATCACGCTCGGCTTGCGCTGCATCTTCGGCTTGGGTGGCTGGTGGCCTCCCACGCCCTGGCGCGTGAGCGTGCGCGAGGTCACGACGACGTGGCGCGAGCGCCGATCGACGAAGACCGCGCGCGCGTAGGGGCGCCACTCGAGCTCGACGAGCGACTGGCCGTGCTCCTCGATGAGCCAGCCCACGAGATCGGCGCCCATGAGGCTCGTATCGGTGGCCTCGAGCACCATGCCGTCGACGACGCGGTACTGGCTGTTGCGCGTCGCGTAGATGCAGTCGCCGCGCGCGTCGGGTCGGAAGCGCCCATCGAGGTACGCGTCGACCGCTTGTCGCACCATGCGATCGGCGTCCAGGGTGAGGTACGACATGCGCGCTGCCGCGCTACCACGAAGGGAAGCCGCCTCCAACGCACAAGGCAGCGCATTTCGACGGAGGCCGAGCGCCCGCGCGCCGCGCGGTCGACCCGCTCGGCGCACGGCCTCCCTCGACCCGCTCGGTCGATTCGCTCAGTCGGTTCGCGCGAGCACGTAGAAGACCGCGCCGTCGTCGCGCGGCACGCCGAGCCAGAGTCGCTCCTGGTCGTCGATCGTCAGCGTGACGTTGGTGTCCTCGGCCGCGAGGTCGATCACCGTCTCCGCGCTCGTCGCGGGCGTGCTCACGGCCTGCCCGGGCGTGTACCGCAGGAGCTCGACGTCTCGGTGGGCGCCCAGCGCACCCTCGTTGCGCTGCAGGAACACGAGACCCGGGCGCGCGCCGCTCGGCGCCATGACCGCGAGCGCGTCGCCGTAGCCCGGCAGCACCGCGAGCGCCGTGCCCACGGCAGCGCCGCTGCCCGGCGCGACGTCGGCCGCGGCGTAGAGCCTGAGCTCCTGCGTCTCTTCCAGGTAGTCGGTCTGGATCGACAGCACGTGGCCGTCGGCGTCGACCGCCGTGGGGCCGGTGGCGAGCCCCCAGGCTTCGACCACGGCGCCGTCGGCCACGCCGCCACCGGCGAGATCGGCCGCGTAGAGGCCGACCGTGGCCACGGCGGCGCCGCCGATCGCCGAGAGGCCCGCGTGGAAGAGCCTGCCGCCGCCCGTCGCGCTCGCGGCGAGGCCGCCTCCACCCGTGAGCAGCTTCGAGCTCACACCGCTGCCGGTGGCGACCACGAGCCCACCCTCGTTGAAGAAGTCGCTGCCCGTCCAGGCGAAGGCCGTCGCGCTCGTGCCCGGTAGATCGACCGCCTGCTCGCCGATGAAGGCGTCGCCTGGCAGGCCTGCCACCGCCACGTCGGTGTCGTCTCCGAGCAGCGCCCCATCGACCACCGACCAGCGGATCAGCGTCACGCCGCCTTGGTCGGGCAGCAGCGTGAGCAGGCCACCGTGCCTGCCCCACGATGGGGCCGCGCCGTAGGGTTCGACGAAGAGGCCGGGCGCGTCCACACGCTCGACGACGCAGAGCGTGTCGCCCGCGAGGGCGAAGTCGGCCTGGTGCACGCTCTCCGGGAGGCAAGCTCCGGCGCCCCCGCCGGCGCCGCCGCCGCCGCCGTCGCCGCCGGCGCCACCGCTGCCACCAGTGCCC
>ERZ761602.3721-NODE-3721-length-20986-cov-7.321485_pt1 | contig 20986 bp, 18 predicted proteins | sample MGYA00512165_ERZ761602 | MGnify/ENA primary metagenome ERZ761602 (study PRJEB28899, sample SAMN02445085) | bioreactor sludge metagenome | biome: EBPR sludge; isolation source: Thorneside wastewater treatment plant | place: Australia: Brisbane, Thorneside...
TGCCACAGTTGCACTGAGACGGAGCGCGGAGCTCCCGCTCCGCTTGCGCCCCGGACGTCTCGTCCGGGGTTGTTTGGAGTCCTTGCCCCGCTCTACCTGGCGCCCGAAAATCCGAAGATCTTCTCCCTCAGGGATGAGGTTCGAGAGCCTTGCGAACGGAATGCGGGTTTTGCAGATCAGCCGAACCAGTGCTCTGCAGTTATCACATTCGACGATAAGGAAAAGCCACCGTTACGTCGGTCGTTTCTTTCTCATCTTGCCGATCCACCTTGGTCGCTCTCCCGCCATCGTCCTTCAGATCCTTTCCGGGACTGTAGAGCAGAATTCCTTTCTCATCTTTTTGATAAAGGAAGGGAGATTCAGTGAAAGGGTCCACCATAAAGCCGATGTTCGGATTCAACTGCTCTGGCCAGTTTGATGGTGCACCATACTGCTGAACGCCCTTGAGTAAGTTCCAAGTGAGTCGAAGCCTCGCTTCGCGAGCAACCGTGGCGGCATAGAATTCAGCGTACATCGGTGATATGATGGCCGACATGAGCCATGTAGCGTCCCAGTGGTTCGGCCGCGGATGGACATCTTCGGCATATTGAAGACGATCGTAGCGAGTAGCAAAGTTTGCCGATTCAGCAAGAGCGTCAAGCATTCGAAAATTCCACTGAATCGCTCGGGCCGCAAAGCCGCTCTGCACTGTCTGCTCGTCAAATCGCCGTAGTGGATCGTAGACGCCCCATTCTTCTCCAAGGTCAAAGGTCTCTGACTTCCCTGGAGCTCGAAGATGGATACAAGTCGTATAGGCCATCGCAACTTCACCATAAATGAAACGAAGAATATCAAACTCCTTAACTTGATGAGACCTTATGACTTGTTTCAACTCAGCCAGAAGTGGTCTATTGTTTGGCTCAGTCGAAGCGATGCGTTCAATTGCTCGAGCGGAAATGGCCTCGCACGAAATTCGGACTAAGCCCCCGATGAAGGAGGGGACGGAACCGACCATCACCGACAAGCGTAATGCAACCTTAACGTCCTCAAGACTCGCTTTGAAGCGTCCAGCCTCCGCACCAAGTACGGCCCGAACCGAAAGATACTGGGCGATGGACTTGATATGGGCCAGCTCGGGAAACAATAGTTCGTAAGGGCTCTTTGTCCCCCAGTCCCGTGGGAAACGCATTCCCTTCATCCGGCTGAGCGTTACAAACTCATCCAGGATGGGGTCAAGAATCTTGATCGTCTCGATGGCCGCCTTTCGATTCTCCTCCGTGGGGTCTCCCAAAAAGTCCCGTGCCTTTTTCCCTCGGTCTGCATTGCCTTTGCTCGCCGCCTGAAGGCGTGTGATCAGGGCCGGAAGCTTGAGGGCCGCGTTCTCTTCATCGGCGAGGTCCGCATGGAGCTTCGGATCCGTCAAGCTCAGAGGAATTCCGCGCCGCCGGGCTTCGGCCTCCGCCGCAGGCAGTTCATTCGCCGCTCTCCGGAAACTCGCAGCCGGGATGCTGAGGACCACGACTACTCCTACCGCGACAGTCGCAACCAACCCCGCGGCGATGATCCATCCCCTTTTCATTAAGGGTATTTTAAGTGAATCGGGACTGAGAAAACAAGGCTTAACCGTGCCCGCCACAGCACTGGACACCGAGTATTTCGAGAGTTCAATGAGAACGTATGAAGCCAGGTCAATTGCTCATTTGGGTCCTCGTCAATCTCTTTGTATTGATCTTTACGTCACCGGGTTATGTCGGCTGGGGTTTGAAAAGCCACTTCTGGATTGTGAACCTCTTCAAATTGGGCACCGAGAAGGTCGTGCCTGATCTCGCTAAAGTTCGCAACTTCTCCAGCAAAATGAGATGGGTTCTATTGGTACTGCACAATCTCGCCCTGTTGATTTTCTTTTTGGCGGGAAAGGTAAACCGCTAGATCTTAAAATGATTGAACCGAACGAACTCGAACAATTCCGCCAGACTCTGGTTCACGCTCTGGAGAACCTCAAATCTGGCAAGGAAGATCTTTGGCATGACGCTGAGCTGGGCAAGATCTACTTGCAGCCCCGCCGAGACGCTCTCTATATCGAAGCGGAGTTCAATGTCACCAGTGGGATCGTTGATTTTTGGCCGTTTCCCATCGACGAAGGGCTGGGCTTCGGCATCGTGAGTGTATTGGTAGCCATGAACTTCGAGAAAGTGGAGGAGTTTTGCTTTTGGGGGCAGAATGCCGATTGCATGCAGGGCGGGTGCAGGGTTCTTGAAGATGGAAACTACCGGCTCGAATGGCTCGACGGCGCGGTTGGCCAATGGAACTACGTCGTTTGCGGAGACTTCACGGTTCGGCTGATCGCTTGGGAGTTCTCGCGGTAGGCTTCGCGCCGGGCGGGGGCGAGACCCAGAGCGACGCGCAGCGTCGGGGCCCCTGGGTCGGGAGTGGCCCCGGGCCCGGGCGGCGCGAAACCTCACCGCGGCCCGGATACAATGCAAGGGTTATGGCCCGAATCACCGTCCCAGAGGCCGAGGCGCTCCTCGATGTCGAAATCCCCTGCCTCGACAAGGGCTTCGTCCGCCTCGTGGACTATCTCGGCGGAGACCAGCGCATCGTCCAGGCCGCCCGCGTGAGCTATGGCGCGGGAACCAAAACCGTCCGCGAAGACAAGGGGCTGATCCATTACCTGCTGCGGAACGAGCACACCTCCCCGTTCGAGCAAGTGGTCCTGACGTTCCACGCCAAGATGCCGATCTTCGTGGCTCGCCAGTGGGTCCGCCACCGCACGGCCCGGCTCAACGAGATCAGCGGGCGCTATTCGATCATGCGCGACGAATTCTATGTTCCCGCGGCCGAAACCTTAAGAGTCCAGAGCGCCAACAACAAGCAAGCTCGCGGAGACGAATCGCTGGACCCCGAAGCGGCGGCCCAGATCCGGGCCGAAATGGCCGACGATCAGGCCACGATCTATGCCCACTACACCCAGATGCTGGACCAAGGTCTGGCCCGTGAGATCGCCCGCAACAACCTCCCGCTCTCGCTCTATACCGAGTGGTATTGGCAAATCGACCTGCACAATCTCTTCCGGTTTCTAGCCCTGCGGATGGATAGCCACGCGCAATACGAGATCCGAGTCTATGCCGAGGCATTGGCCCAGTGCGCGCGGGCCGTCTGCCCGCTGGCCTACGAGGCCTTCGAGGAGCATCTCCTCGGCTCGGTCCGGTTTAGCCGGGCCGAACTGATGGCTCTGCAAAAGATGCTGGACGGCGGATCCGAACACGGCCTCTCCGGGCGCGCCTTGGCGATCTTTCAAGAAAAGCTCGACAAGATGCGAGCGGCAGTCCCGGCCGATCAGGGCGAAGAGTTCGTCACCCCGAGCGCGGGATGATCATCCTCGGCATCGACCCCGGACTCGAGCGGATCGGCTACGGTTTGATCCGCCGCATCGGGTCACGGGTCGAGCCGATCGATTACGGCCTCATCAAGACCCCCCCCATCGCCCTTCCCGACCGGCTTTTGCTGATCCGCGAACAGATGGAAGCCCTCCTCGGCCAGCATTCGCCCGAAGCCGTTGCCACCGAGCGCTTGCTCTTCACCGTGAACAAGACAACAGCCATGGATGTGGCCAAGGCGCTTGGTGTGGTCTTGGTTTGTGTGGGGGCACGCGGAATCCCTTGGTGTGAGTACTCGCCGCCCGAAGTTAAGCTCAGCGTGGTCGGAAACGGGTCGGCGACCAAGCAACAGGTCCAGTTCATGGTGACCAAGCTGCTGGGCCTGAGAGAAACCCCCAAACCCGACGACGTCGCCGACGCCCTCGCGATCGCCCTCACCCACGGCCTCCGCAGCCGTCTCCCGGTCTAGCTCGGCCCCTTCGCCCCGGCCCAAGGCCAGGCCCTGGCTTCGGCCGAATGGCCTCAGCCCTGCCCCGGGGCGACGAGAAGCCAACTCCCCAAAAATCGCCACCGTGTGATAACTTAGAGGCTAGTGCTTAGGGTCCAACTCGCCGGAACCTTCGAAGTTCGAACCGGAGAAACCCCCATCCGCCCGCTCCGCAGCCGGCGCGGGGAATGGCTGCTGGCACTCCTCTGTTGGTATCAGGGGCGCGAGGTCGACCGCGAATGGCTCGCCGCAAACCTCTGGCCCGAGAGTCCGGAGCCCCAGGCCCGCGCCAACCTCCGCCGCACCCTCACCGACCTCCGCGACGCGCTAGGGGACCAAGATTGTCTTCACGCGGCCCAATCGCGCACCATCTCGATCGACCCGGCTCGGTGCGAATGCGACCTATGGGAGGCCCGGTTGGCGGTCCAGAACCGCCAGATCTCCGAGACCACGCTTCAGTCCGCCGCCTTCGATTGGCTGCCCGGGTGCTATCAGGAATGGGTTCTCCCCCTGCGGGCGGAGTGGCACCAGCTCCGCGACCAGATTCTCCAAATTTCTTTGGAAGAAGCCCAATCCAAGGCCGACCGAAACGGCGAGATCGGCATTCTCCGCATCGCGATCCAGGCCGAGCCCTACCGCGAGCACTACACCGCCGAGCTGATGCGGCGGTTGGCCGAGGCACAGGACTACGCGGCCGCCATCCAAGCCTATCGGCATCTCCGGTCCAAGCTGCGCCGGGACCTCTCGCTGGAACCAGGGCAAGCCGTCCAGACCCTTTACCGCGAGCTGTCGGCCCAAGCCAAGGCCCCACCCGAAGAACCCGAGGCCGCGACTCCCAGCCGTCGTCGGACGGCGACCCTGCCCGAACTCCTCGGCCGAACCTTCGGGCGAGAATCGGCGAGGAATCAACTTCTCGAGTCTCTCCACCAGAACCGCCTCGTGACCCTGGTCGGTCCGGGCGGAATGGGCAAAACGCGTCTCGCCGTCGAGGTCGCCCGAACCTGGCAAGAAAAAACCGGGACCGACCGCGTTCGGTTTCTTGACCTCACCCCGCTCTCCAACCCTGAACTCGTGACCCCCGAGGTCTATCGCGCCCTAGATGTAGCCGATAAAGCGGTCGAAAAAGCCGCTGATGAACTCATCCAACGTTGGGGCACCGACCCTGTGCTCCTGGTTCTTGATAACTGCGAACACTTGGTCGAGGCCAGCGCGGCCGCCGCCGACCATGTTCTGAGCATCCTGCCAGGACTCAGAATTCTCGCCACCACGCGCGAGCGGCTCCAACTCCCGACCGAGTGGCTGCAACCGCTGGAGAGCCTCACCGAAGACCCCGATGCCGAGGCCGCCGTCGAACTCTTTATCGACCGCGCCCAGCGTCTGCGGCACGGCTGGATTCCGTCGGCGGATCAGCGCGAAGTCATCCGCCGAATCTGCCAACGCCTCGATGGTCTCCCGTTGGCGATCGAGATTGCGGCAGGGCAGCTAGAAGCGCTTTCCATCGACGAGCTCGCCACCGAGTTCGAGGCGAATCTGCAGACCTGGGTGGATCAACCCGGCGGTGCGCCGGGCAAGCATCGGTCGCTTCAGTTGATGCTGGAATGGAGCCTTCAGCATCTTGCCCCAGAAGAGCTTGCGGTCTTGCGGACGGCGGCGATTTTGGTTGGGCAATTTCGGTTGGAAGAGCTCAACAAGATCGTTGGTCGGACCCATTCGGAGGCGGTTCCGGTGGCTCGTCTGGTGCGAGACTTGGTGACCAAGAACCTGATCGTCCGGGCCGAGGAGGACGGGCAGAGCGTTTTTCGGCTTCTCGAGACGACCCGTGCGGTGGTTCGGGCGCACCATTCGGGGCTGGAGGAGATCCAAGCGCTTCGGCAAGCTCATGCCGATTACTACCTTGAGCAAGCGAAGGAGCATCTGAAGGAGGCCGACACCCCGGCCATGCTTGCAGGCTACCTGCGGACAGATGACCTTTACGACAATATTCGGGAAGCCCTCGGGTTCATCCTTCACGACTGCCGGGACGCCACCCGCGCCTTGGCGACCCACCTCACGTTGTTCCAATATTGGAGCGCACGCACCCGGATCGACGAGGCCTGGTATTGGGCCCAGGCCATTCTGTCGGCGGCCGACCCAAGCAGTCCTCAGGCTGGACGCGTTCTGTTGGTCTTGGCCTTGCTTGCGATCTATCGCAACCAACGGGAACGCGCGGTGGAATTTGCAGAGCGGGGGGCAGCCGTGGCGCGGGAGATCGGGGACACCAAGCTGCAATTCCTTGCGGCATTACGCTTAGTGACCACCTATCAGGAGATTGGGGATCTGGAAAAGGCGGCCGAGGTAGCGGGAGGGCTTGAGGTCGCGGTGGTCCATCAATCGCCGGGTGTGCAGACGGATACGTTCATGAAGCTGGGAATTCTGGAGCTTCATCGAGGTCGTCATGAGGCGGCCGTTGGATTCTTGCAGCGCTCTCGACACATTGCGAACCAGAATCAGTGGACCCGGATAGCAGCCTGGTGCGATATCAACGAGGCCGACTGTTGGAAGGCCTATGGCAAGCCCCTGCGGGCCCTCCCCGGATACGTGGCCGGACTCCAGGTCATGGTCACTAGCCAAGACCGGATGGGGATCTTTGAGAGCGCCCGGTCTCTGGCCGAAATCGAAACCCAGCTCACGACCGAGCCCGAAGCGAAGGCCGAATCCGTCCGGCGAGTGGCTTCGATCCAGTTCCACCGGGGCGACCTCCCTCTCTTCACCCAACTCGATCAGCAGCTCTTCGAAGACTGGAAAGCCGAGACCCAGAGACAAATCGGCGAAAAAGCGTTCGAGACCGCCTGGCAAAAGGGTCCGGACCACCCACTCATGGACACGATCTACCAAATCCAAACGTCCGCCGAACTCCGACTCGTCGGACTCGGAAAAATCCACGGTGGAGAACCGGCCCGAACAACGAAGGACGCATCCGCCCAATAACTCGTGATCAAGAACATCCCCTCCATCAAACAAGAACTCCATGGACTGGGCCGTGGACAGATCCGCAAAAAGCAAAGAAACCGTGCCCCGGCAGGAAAAAGGTCCTTTTCGTCCACGGTTGCGTCCTTGCCCCTGCCCTAAAGTTGCCTTCAGACCCGAGCCCCAGGCCGGGCAAAAAGGCAACCATGAAAATCCAAAAAAGCAACTTGACGCTCTTGTCCGTCGCCGCACTCCTCAGCATCGCCGCAACCGCACCCGCTCTCGAATTCGAAGTCAAGCCCCTCACTCACGGCAACGCCACCGGGTCCGAAGCCTATGGGCTCAACGAACAAGGCGAAATCGTGGGCGCAATGGTCCTCCCGGGATCCAGCCGCAGCTACCCTGTCCTCTGGAAAAACGGACTCGCATTTCTCCTCCCTGCCCCCCAAGACTCGCAGTTCAACCGCGCCACCGCCATCAACAACGACGGCAAGATCATCGGCACAACCCAAAAGGTTATCAACAGCGTCACCTACTCGCGAGGTGCCGTCTGGGAAGCCGGGTCTCCCCTCATGCCCATTCAGGCCTTCCTCAGCCAGTCCGCGGCCAATATCGTCCCCCTCGCTATCAACGATTCCGACCAAGTCGTCGGTTGGGGAACGCACGCCATCAGCGGAACCCTGATCCTCGATAACCCCCAAGGATTCCGATGGACCATCGGATGGCCAAACCCCGTCAACATCGGCTTCCTGGTGACCAACGATACGGCTGAAAGCAGCTTGGTCTCGGTCAATAGCTTCGGAACCGCAGCCGGCTACTCCACCGATGCCAATGGCAACCGCCGGGTCATCCGGCACAAAAACAATATCCAAGATCTAGGGATCCCCGCCGGGTACACCACCGCCCAAGCCAGCGGAATCAATGCCAGCACGGCCATGTCGGTCAATGCCCGCCTCGTCGGCCAACCCTGGCGAGCGGTTCGCTGGGACCTCTTCGACGGGTACCAAACCCTTCCTACTCTGGCTGGCAAAAACAGCTACAGCCACCTCTCCGTGGGGATCAACGACCAAGGCACCATCATTGGCCACGCCACGGGTAATGCCGAGTTCATCCCCCTGCTTTGGAGCGACGGCGCCGTTCACCCCATCAATACCCTCCTGACCAATTCCAATGGATGGACCGTCTCCGAGGTCAATGACATCAACGAGCGCGGCCAAATGGTGGGATTCGGTAAGCCCAACCCAAGCGCCCCGGGCCAAGCCATCCTCATCAGCCCCGTCCAGAGCCTGACCTATGCCGTCGGCCTCAGCGACTACGTCGGCGGGGCCCATGGCGTCCCCTACACCGTCGAGTTCCGCGACCCCAACACGAACCAAGTCCTCGACACCCGACAAGGCACCCTCTCGGGCGGAGGAAGCGTCGGCGTGGCCACCATCAAGACCACGGCTCAAGGCACGGTGAAGGTCCGCTTCAAGGCATGGCACTGGCTCAGCCGAGTTTTCACGATCACCTTGCCCGCTCACGGATCGGCGAGCAGTTCAACCATCGTTTTCAACGGGGATGTTGACGGCGACGACGAGGTCACGATCTTCGACTACATCGACCTCTCTGCCGCCTTTGACACCAGTTCCGGCGAGGCGAACTTTTCCGCCGATGCCGACTTGGACGGTGATGGCTCGGTGACGATTTTCGACTACATCATCCTGTCGAACAACTTTGACAAGGCAGGGGACCTCTAAAGTCCATTTTTGGACCTGACAAGAGTGCTATGGGCCGGATTTGACCTTCCGGCCACTTTTTGCAAACCTCATGAAGCTCTATCGCATTTTCCCTTTGATCACCCTTGGACTCTTTGGCGCCGCTGGTATCGCAACGACCCCGAAGTACCAGATGACCCTGTTGCCGATCAGTCCCCTCCACAAGTTCTCGGCCGCCACCGACCTCAATGATGTTGGCGAAGTCGTCGGGACCGGAATCACCGAATCGCCTTTCCAGTACTTCCCCTATCGGTGGAAGATGGATGGGAGCTACACGATTTTGCAGGTCCCAGCCGGGGCGGCCGACTGCACTCCCCGGTCGATCAACGCACAAGGACGGATCGTCGGTGACTACAAGGTCACCATCAACGGAACGACCTATCAGCGAGGCGTCCGCTGGTCGAGCGAGAACTTCGCTCGAACCTTCGACCTCCTCAGCGGATGGCAGACAACGAGCGCCTCGCTGAAAGGGATCTCCGACGCGGACCATATCGTCGGCGATGGCAACGGCGAAGTCGTCAACGGGAGCCCAGACCAAAGAGTCCAGGGCGTTCGTGGCACGTATGCTGAAAAACCGATCAGCCCAACTGGGTTTTTGACCCAAGATGCCAACGCCACCTCGAGACTAGTGGCGGTGAACTCCTTTGGGACCGCGGTGGGAACGGCCCGGGACTCGCAGGGTCGGAACGTGGTGATTCGCCACAAGAACTCGATCAGTACCTTGGGGGTCCCATCCGGGTACCAGTCTGCCAGTGGGACCGACATCAATGAACCCGCCGCGGTCACCCTGAACGCGACGACGAGCGGGGGACGAACCGATCCCTTCCGATGGACAACTGGGGTTGGATTCACCTCCCTTCCGAAGCTCTTGGGGACCAATAACCTCAGTTACTCGGCCCTGGGGCTCAACGACGCGGGCGAGGCGGTTGGGTATTTGAACCCCACCCCATTTGAGTTCTACGGAGTGCTCTGGACCGGAGGAACAATTCACGCGCTTGACAACATCGTGGCGAATCGAGGAGCTTGGTCGATCTCGGGGGCGACGGACATCAACAACAGAGGAGAGATCATCGCCTCGACGGTGAGTCCAGGCAATTCTCGAGCCGCGATCCTTCAGCCCGTTCAAACAGTCCAGATTGATCTCACCTTGGAAGACTTCATCGGCGACGCGAGCCAAAAGCTGCTTTGGTTAGTGATCCGCGATCTGACCACGGGTCAGGCGGACACTCGGACGATCTCGCTGCCGGCGAATACCTCGCAGACGACGATCACGGTGGAGACGCCTTGCCAGGGACCTTGTGAGGTTTATGCCGGAGGTCGGTCTTGGCTGTTCCAGGCGGCGCCGGTGACGTTGTCTCGTTTCGGCTCTGGCCAAGTGACTCTTTCGCTGCCGAATGGGGACGTGGACTCGGACAATGCGGTCACGATCTTTGACTACATCCAGCTCTCGGCGGATTTTGACAAGCCTGTGGATACCTTGGCGCTCGATCCGGATAGCGATTTGGATGGAGACGGGTGGGTCACGGTCTTTGACTACATCATCCTGTCGAGCAACTTCGACCGCGTCGGCGACTAGTGGGAGGGGGCGATTGCGGGGCGAGGCAAGCCTAGCGCCAAACCCCGCAATCGCTCTTGCTGGATCGTCATCCCGCTTGGCGTACAATGAACTCAGTGGAACCGCTCGACCCCCGAAAGCAGACCATTCTCCAAGCCGTGGTGTTTGAATACGTCCAGGCCGCGGAGCCCGTCGGAAGCGAACTCCTCACCCGCAAATACCAGCTCGGAGTCCGGAGCGCCACCGTTCGAAACGAGCTCGCAGAGATGTCGGAGCTTGGGTATCTGGACCAACCCCACACGAGCGCGGGAAGAATTCCGAGCGACCAAGGTTATCGGTACTTTGTCGACCACATCGCCATTCTGCAAGAGCCCAAACCCGAAAGCCAGCAGCAGGTCCGACACATCACGAGAGAGGGGGAGATCCTGCAGACCCTCCTCACCGAAACCACCGGACTTCTCAGCCGGATGACCCAACTCCTGAGCGCGGCCGTGACCGTCAGCGACCATCGAGTCCGAGCGAAGCACGCTGTCATCACCGCCCTCGGACCCGAGAAAGCGCTCCTCGTCCTCATCCTCAGCAACGGACACGTAGAGAACAAGCTCATCGAATGTCCCCCCGGTCTCACTCTGGATCACATCGGTAGGGCCAACGAAATCCTCGTCCAGGCGATGGAGGGCAAATCTCTTCCCGCCCTGCGACGGCTGAAGGCGCCCAATCCGACCGGAATCCTTACCCTGGACAAGCTCCTCGCCGGCGCGATGGCCGCTCTGCGCTCGGTTGCCCGAGATCTCGATAACGGAAAGATCTTCATCGACGGAAAGGAGTTCCTCTTTGCCCAGCCCGAATTCGTTCGAGATCCCGAACCCGTCCAGACCTTGTTCAAGAAGCTCGGTGAGGCAGAACCCGCTCTGAAAGATAGCCAGGAGCCGGTCGTCATCGGCAGCGAGAACTCCAACGAGGTCCTGCGCCGATTTTCCGTTGTCCGCCAACCGTTCTACATCGGCAACGACGAGGCCGGGATCCTTGCCATCATCGGCCCCACGCGCATGGACTATCAGGCGAGCCTGCCGCTCGTCCAGTTCACGGCCAATGCGATCAGCCAGACCCTCACCAAGCTCTTTGGTTAGAGCTTGAAGAGGGCATCGTCGAGGCTCACGTTGACCTTGAGGTTCTCGTACTTCATGCTGCCGGCGACCTTGTTCTCGGCGTTGCGGACCTCAAATGCAACCGGAAAGTTCACCCCTCCGACATTGCTAAACGAGGTGTAAACAAAGGTCGCCTGCAGTCGATTGTCGATCTGGCTATACCACTCCCGACGCACCATGACCTTGCGCTGAGGGTCCAGAAAGACTCGGTTGCGCGTGTTGTCCTTCATGTTCGCCTTGTACTTGAGGTCGAACACCGCCAGGCCCGTCGCCCGGTCGATCCGGACAAAGGTCGCATCGAAGAGATCTTTCAACATGGCGGGGGTCAACAAGCCAAAGTCGAAGGCGGTCTGGCGCTTGCCGGGCTTCGTCGCCACGTTCTCCCGAACGTTGATGTTGCTCCGTGGCGCGCGGGCGACTTTGTTCACTCCGTTCACGATGAAGAGAAAGGTCGAATCATCCACCTTGCTTTCCATCCGGAGCTTGAACGGCTCTTCCATGCTGACCGTAGTCGAGCTAAATCGATAGCTCATGCCAAAGTCTTTGTTGATCTTGGCCAGCTCCCGTTGGTTGCCGGTCACCTTTCGGGCCACAAAGGTCGCCGATCGAAAGTTCGCCGGGACACAATCGTTGATGGAGGGATTCGCCCCCAAAAGCAGGGCCAAGGTCATCGAAGTCAACATCGTTCTGAAAGTTTATAACGCTTGAGCCACCCGAAAGAGTACGATGGAACAGTCAGTCGGCCCAAAAACAGGTCCACCGCCCTAGCCATCCATGCGACAGAAGTTGATCGACCGAATCGAGAGACGCTTGCGGATCCTCGATCGGCGCATGCTCCTCCGGCCCATGACCGCCGGAGAACAGATTGACTTGACCTTCGGGGTCCTCCGGGCCGTCGGTTTGCCCGTGTTCAAGGCCGTCTTGATGCCGGTCCTTTGGACCTATGGCGTGCTGGCCTACATCCAAACCTTTCTCGTACCCCGTCTCTTCACCACCACTGCTGGGGCCGAACTCAATGAAGAGATTGGAAGTGTGTTGGTCGCCGGGGCCATCACGCTTTTTGCCTGCCTACCCCTGATCGTGATCATGATCGCATATGCCTCGGGGAGCGCGACGACTCTCACTCTGCAATATCTTTTGGAGATGGAAATCAACCCCAGAGAGGCGACGCGCAAGGTCAATTCCAGGGTCCTACCATTGGCCCTTTCGACCCTCTATGCCTTTTCGTGGGGTCTGCTTCCGGCCGTTTTGGGAGTGGGTTTGCTCCTGCTGAGTGCCATCAGCAATGACCCAGGATTAGCGGCTGCGGCGGTTGGGGCGCTCCTTGGCCTCTTAGCCCTCGGGATGTGGGGAGTGGTGTTTCCGATGGTTGCCAGCCGGGCGGCTCTAGCCCCCGCCATCCTGATCAACGAGCCCGCCGGCGCCTGGCAAGCCATCAAAAGATCGGCCCAACTCATGAAGAAAGGGCCCGGACACCCGAGCGGCTATGAGGTCTTCACCAGCCTTTGGGCGCTCATGTTTTTGGTTGCGCTGATCGCCTCGATAGGCATCGGGGGCGTGATCAACCTCCTCGAACTCCCAACCCTGATCCGCGCCAATGTTGCCAGCAACTTCTGGACCGAGGTTCTGTCATCGGTCGTCGAAATGCTGCCCGGATTTCTGGTCCTCTGGATCGTGATCCCGGTATGGTCTGTGATGTGCACGGTGGTCTATCTCGATCGCAAAATCCGACTGGAGGGCTACGATATTGAGCTTTTGGCCAAAGATGCCAAGTTGCTGGATCGCAAGAGCACTGGCCACCGGTAGCTTTGCGCTCGTCTTGGTCGGTAACGCCGTGGCCGGTCCCTTCGCCGATTTCCGGCGGGACCTCCAGGCCGCCAACAGCGAAGCCGAAGTCTTGCGCGTGGTCACCAGCTACCAGGGCCTCTGGAACCTCACCCCCGAGTTGGAGGCAGTTGCCACGCGGCTCCAAGAAAACCCCAAGAGTCCCGCGGCCAAAAAGCGGCTCCTCGACCGGCTGGCCAAGCTCGAATCCATCCCCAAAGCACCCCAAAAAGAGGAGGCCTGGATCAAGCGCGCCGAGGCGATCAAGCAGCAACCTCTCTATCGCGATCCCGAACCCGGGCAGCGATCCAACTGGATCGGACGCGCCCTCGAGCGGCTCACCTTCGATCCCAACTGCCGTTGCCGACGTAGAGAATCCGACACCAACCTGAACGTCCCTAACGCCGGGAGCCTCCTCACCTACATCGCCTGGATCGTTCTTGGCCTGGCCGTCGCGGCCGGAATCTTCTTTGCGTTGCGCGAGTTCGGCGGCTTTTCCCCTCGGAAGAGGGCGCTCAAGGCTCTTCTGGAAGACGACGAACCCGAACGCACGGCCCCGGAATGGATCGAGAATGCCCGAGGACTCGCCGCCCAAGGCAAGTATCGCGAGGCCGTTCGGAGCCTCTATCTGGCCTGCCTCGTCGAGTTTGACAACGCCAACGTCGCCCGGTTTATCCGCGGCGAAACCAACTGGGAGCACCTGCACCGGATCCACGCCAGCCCCCGTCGACCGGCCGAGATCGACTTCCTCGAACCAACCCAGCGTTTTGATCGCATTTGGTATGGCTACAAGACCCAGGGCCAAGCCGATTTTGACTACTTTATGGAGGTTTACGAACGGCTATGTCGAATCCTGAGCCAACGGCCCGCCGCGTAAACCGGGAGTTTCCAAAATTCTTGTGGTTCTTTGTGGGCCTGATTGCGCTCGCCACCGCGTTCCACTTCCTAGACCGAAGCGAGGACTCAAGCCTCCCCAGCGTCGGCAACCCTCGCGGATCGGGCACCGCCGTCTTTGCTCAGTTGCTCAGGGAAGCGGGCTACACCGTGGGCTCTGACCGCGATCTTTTACCAGACCTCAAAGGGGCCGATCTGGTCATCCGTCCACTCCGTCCCCAGCGCGGGCAGTTTGTCGAAGAGTCCGAGTCGTTCAAGCGGCGATGGAACGAGTATCTTGAGCAAGGCGGAACCGGGCTCGAACTCCTCTTTCCCGCTGAGCCGATTCGCCGACTGGAGCCACGAGAGCGAGGCCAAGTCCCGATCGTTCGGTTTGTGGGTCAGAGCCGACCCGCATTCCGGATCGATCCCGGCGAACCCGGGAGCGAGGCCAGCTATCTCTGGAACGAGAGCCTCGCCTCGCGAACCACCCTCTGGGAGATCGACGGATTCAGCTCCTTTGCCCAGTGGATCCCGGTCGGAAAGGGGTGGTTCCTCTATGTCCGTGGACCCGAGTTCCTTGCCAATAGCCGGATCGATCAGCACGACCACGCGGCCCTCGCAGTCGCCTTGGTCCGCAACCTGATCGGTCCAAAAGGCACCATTCTCTTTGCCGAGGGCGAGGTCCTAGGGAGCCAGCCACCGAGCCTCTGGCAAAATCTCGGTGCCTACGCCGCCGCCGCCTATTGGCAACTCATCCTGCTGATCGCGGTCGTGATCTACAGTGTCTCGCGCCGATTCGGCCCCGAGATCCAAGAAGCCACCTCCATCCGAGGAACTCACGAACTCCTCGGCGCCTTTGCCGACCTTATGAACCGGGCAAAAAGAGTGGACCTGGCCCTCTCGATGACCTACGAAAACCTCGACTACCGGGTCAAGCGAGCGATTAACCTGCCCGCCCACGGGGACGAAAAGGATCGCGACGCGCGACTGGAGCCGGAACTCATCCAAAAGCTCCGTCGGCTACGCGAATCGTGTCTCGACGAATCGCTCTCCCCCGAGCGAGCGGCCAAAATTGCGGCGGATGCGATCCAGGGCGTCGAAGAACTCGAATCGCGAACGCGCGCAAAACGCTTCGGAACGTAACACAATATCGTATGCATTCTCGACTTGCCCCTCTCGCCCTGGTGGCTCTGTTGAGCTCGGTGACCGTGGCTCAGATCCCCGACACCCGAGACCCAGCCGTTGCCAAAAAGCTTCGCGCGGAACTCACGAAGGCCGAAGCCACCTACAAAAAGGCTAAAGCCGCCTACACCAAAAAGCCAAAGGACACCAAGCTCCGCAAGGCCTACATCGACGCCACGGTCAACTTTGGGACCGTTACCATGAACAGCCCACTGCTGGCGCCCAAAGAGAAGTATCCCCGCGCCCTGCGACTCTACAACGAAGCCCTCAAGCTCGACCCCAAGAACAAAGAAGCCACCAACAACAAGCAACTGATCGAACAGATCTATAAGCAGATGGGCAAACCCGTCCCCAAGGGCTAATCTCGAGTGTCATTCCGCCGCTATAGCCTAATCGTCGGTATCACCCTGGCGCTGATCTCGGTGCTCCCGGCGATCGTGGCCCATAGCGGCGGAAGCTATCTCGGGCATCACTATAACACCGACGACCACATGGTCTATGCGGCGTGGATGAACCAAGCCGCCGAAGGTCGATTCTTCTTCGACAACCGGTTCACCACCGACGACCAGCCGGGTCTGACCGTCCATCTTTACTTTTGGCTCGTCGGAACCTTCGCCCGGTTCCTCGGTCTGTTTTGGGCCGAGACGCTCTTCCGATTCGCTCTTGGGGTCGGCCTCATCGTGCTTTTGGGCCGATTCATCGAGCGCTTGCGCGTGAGCGAGACCGCCGCCCGGTGGGTGCTCGCAATGACGCCTCTCGCGGGCGGCCTTGGGTTCTTGGTCTGGCACAACTTTGGGCAGACCATCACACGTCCGGCGTCAACGCCGGTCCGCCAAGCGCTGATGGACCGACTCCCCATCGACGTGTGGCAACCTGAGGTCTATGTCTGGCCTTCCATGCTCACCAACCACCTCTTCTTGGTGAGTCTTTGCCTGATGCTCGTCTTCGGGCTCTGTGTCCTCGCCGCCCGCGAGGGTCAATGGAAGCCCATTGCAGGAGGGGCGCTGAGCTTGGGCGTGCTGATGAACATCCACAGCTATGACGTCCTGACTTTGGGGCTCGTCGGGGTTGGGTTTTTGGTAGCGACTCACCGAGCCGGTCAGCTGAACGGCCCCTGGGTCGGCCGGGTTGCGCTCATGGTTCTCGGCGTCGTGCCGGCCGCACTGTGGTTCCTCTACGTCTTGCGGAACGACCCCGTCTTTCAGGCGAGGGCCGCCACGCCAACCTGGACCACCAATTTCCGCACCGTATTCTTCGGTCTCGCCCCCTTGATCCTTCTCGTGGTTGGCGAGGCCCTCCATCGAAGCCTTCGCCCGGCTCCCTCCGAAGCAGGACGCGTTGAGGATCCAGCGAGTGACCAGAGCCTCCGTCCCTGGGTCGCTCCTCCGGGTCTCATCGGGGGTTGGCTCATCGGAGGGCTTGCCCTCATGCTCATCTTTGCATCGGGGCACACCGAGTTCGTGGCTTGGACTGGTCCCGTTGGATTCCTCGCGCTGTTCGCCTGGGCCCTGGGGAGCTGCTGGCTCACCGCCCGTCCCGATCCGACTTACAACTTCCTCAGCGCGTGGGCGTGGGTCGGGTTCGTCGCCCCCTACTTCCCCGCCGCGTTCCAAAGAAAACTCGCGGCCGGACTCGCGATTCCGTGGGCGATCTTGGGCGGGATTGCGCTGGTCGCGCTCCTCCGCAGCCAGCCCCCCAGCACCAAACGGCTGGTTACCGGATTGGCTTCATTGATTCTCGTGGCGAGTTCCATCCGGTGGTTTGGTCGCAACCAGCAGCTCCTCGCCCTCAACGTCAGCAATACCACGATGCACGCCGCCCAAATCGACCCGGGGGTCCAGGCCGCCATCGACTTCTTGCGCAAGCAGCCCGGAAAGACGGTCGCCATTGCTCCCCCGGGAGTCTGGAACCAACAGAAGGAGCCCGACAGCTTTGCCACTCCGCTCGTCCCCGATTGGAATGCGGTCCTGAGTGGGATGGCTCTCACCTATGGCTACGCGGCTCACTGGAGTGAGACGCCTGAATACCCACGGCGTCGGGGCCTCTTGCAGGAGATCTACTACAACCCCGACCGCACTCCGGCCGAACGAGCCGGCGCGATCCAAACCACCGGCGCGGACTACATGCTGATCCTCAGTCCAGAGGCGGCCCAAAAACTCGGCGCGGTGGACCTTTCTGGATTCGGTCCACCGCGCGTTCAGGGCCAAAACTACTGGCTGATTCAGATCACTCAATCGGAGGATTGACCGGCGCGGTCTCGACTGGCGGGGCCCCTGCCGGAACGTCAGCCTTGGGCTTAGCCACCGCCGCGGTTCCGACCCGAACAATGCGCTTTCCACCGGCGTAGTGGCTCACCCCGAGCGATTCGCGCTTGATCACCTTGCCGTCTTTCTTGACAACCCGCCAAGTTTGGGTGCTCCGACCGGCCGTACCCTTCTCTTCCACCACGGTTCGCCCCGCTGGCAAACTTGGGTCCCGGATCGTCTTCACTCCGGTGGCCCAGCTACGAACCGGCCCCCGAACGATCTCAACCGTCATGCCCGGGTCCTTGTTGATCCCGATGATGTTGAATGTGATCGAGTTATTGGTGTAGATCCGCGTCACTGCGATCGGCTGATCCAGATTGTTTTTGAACTTAAAGTCGATCGAACCCCAGTTCACCGTGGCATCTCGACCCACCGGCACATAGGCCACCGGCATCGAGTGGTTCTGACGCTCGACGATCTCCAGATCGGCCAAAAGAACGGCGTTATAGAGCGTGGTGCTGACCTGGCAGATCCCTCCGCCGATGCCCGTATCGTGGCGGCCGTTGGCATAAACGCCTGCTTCTTTGAAACCGGCCTTCACGGTCCGCTCGCCCACGGTTTCGTTATAGCTAAAGACTTCGTCGGGGAGCAGAATCAAGCCGTCGATCTTGCTCGAAGCCAGCTTGATGTTGCTGCACCGATTGGAGTTGTAGGGCATCGTTGTGCGGAACGTAGCGAGCACCTTTTTCATGCTGTCCAAGGTCTCATCCGGGACGCGCTTTTCGCCGGTCACCAGAGGCAATTCGCCCGCGCCGTCTCCCTCGGTGGCCGCGATCAGCACGGGCAACATGGCCTCTTTGTTCAGCGCCTGGCGGATCCCTTCACGCTCGCGCTTGAAATTCTTTCCGTCATAAAACAGACGCGCCGGTCGGATCGGCGGAGAACTCTTCTCGACAAACTCGGCCAGGGTCTCGATCTTCGACTCGTCCAGTTTCCAGATAAACCCACGCGCCGCGGATTCCACCTGAGAAACGCCCGTCATCCGGCCCACGCTGGCCAGAAAAGTCTCCGTTTCCAGTTGGGCCAACGTCGCCTCAATATCCAAAACCAATCCCGCCGAAACGGGGGCCATGGGCTTAGGCTGCTTTTCCAAAGCCTTATTGGTCAGCGTGATGGGGTCCATCTGCCGGGCCTGCCACCAAGACTTCAGCTTTTGCTGGGCCTGTTCCAAGGACAAACCACCCACTGGCACGCCTCCGACCTTCACGTCGGGCGCATAGACGGGCTGATACTTGGCCGCCGCAATCGATCCATAGATCCCGAGCGCACCCATCAATCCGAGGGCAATGAACAAAACACGCTTCATAAAATCAAGTGACCCCGCGAGGTCCTTCCCATATTATGGGATACCTTTTGGAAAATCAACGTTAACAGACGCATCAAATAGGCCGATGTTCCCGCCCCGGTACAATATCGCCCATGCCCAAGCTCGTTTGGCTCAATGGGACGGTCAGTCCTCTCGAGTCCGCGGTCACCAGTGTCGCCGACCACGCCCACCTCTATGGGGACGGTCTCTTCGAAGGAATCCGAATCTACGCCGGAAGGATCTTCAAGCTCGACGAGCACCTCGACCGGATCTACTTCGGTTGCAATTTTCTGCGCTATGAGATGACGATCTCAAAGCCCGAACTCCGCGAGATCATCCTAGATGTCTGCCGCCAAGCTGACATCGCCGACGGCTATATCCGGCTGAACATCACCCGAGGTACCGGGCTCGGACTCGACCCCAAGAACATCGACCGCAACCCCAATGTGATGGTCATGATAAGCAGTCTGGCCCTCTATCCGCCCGAGGCCTATGCGCGCGGCCTCGATGTCGTTACCGTCTCACTCCGCACCCTTCCCCCCGACACCCTCGACCCGCGCCTCAAGTGCATCGGCAAGTATGCGGGCAACATCCTCGCAAAATTCGAGGCCAACCAGCGAGGAGCCGGCGAGGGGCTGATGCTGAACCAGCAGGGCCAGATCGCCGAGTGCACCGGGGACAACATCTTCTTTGTGATCGACGGCATCGTGCGGACCCCCCACCGGTCTTGCGGAATGCTCCAGGGCATCACGCGCAACACGGTCCTTGAGCTCTGCGCCGAGCACCAGATCCCAGCGATCGAAGAGGTTCTGACCCCCTACGACGCCTTCACCGCCAGCGAGGCGTTCCTCACCGGAACGGCGGCCGAGGTCATCCCCATGGTCACCCTCGATGGCCAACCGATCGGCGACGGAAAGCCCGGCCCGATCACCCAGCGGATCATGGAACTCTACCGAGCGACCACCCAAACCGGTGTGCCCTTCGCCCTCTAGTCCCAACGAAGATCAATGGTTCCTGCAGGGCGTCCTGCGGGAACTCCGATCCCGACCCGCTCGCCAAGAGTCCTGCCCGTGGTGCGGCTGGACCCAGGCCCGATTCGACCAAACCGGCCTGCTCGGCTGCCCGCTCTGCTACGATGTCTTCCAGATTGCAGACCCGAACCAGGGCTCTGATCCGTCTTAACCGTAGTCCGACCGGCCAGGATTCGGTATCTTTAGGGATAGTTTCATGAGGAAGCACGCGAAGTTAGCATCGACCATGATGGTCGCCGGATTGTTTTTGGTCGGATGTGGCGGTGGAGGAAGCTCGATCCCGTTCGACCGGCTCCCCGATCCGACCGTTCGCTTCTTCAATGCCTCTCCCGATAGCGCCGGCCTGACCTTCAAGATCAACGACGACTCTCGGGCCGCCAATCTCGAATACTTCCAGTCCAGCCCCGACTTCGCCGCCATCCCCTTTGTCAATGATGAAGATGGCGCCATCGACTACAGCATCAGCAACGCCGCCGACGACGTCGAACTCGAACGCGACAACGCCTTCTTCGACCGCGACAAGAACTTCCTCATCGTCGCCTTTGGCAAGGTGAACCCCGGCGTCGAGTTCGAGAAAGGCCTTCAGCAGGTCGTCATGGAGATCGATCGCCGCCCCGTTCAGGGCAAGGCTCGGCTGTTCATCCTAAACGCCTACGTCAACTCTCAGGGCAGCGACAACCGCCAGATCAACTTCCAAACCGTCGATCCGACCAACCCCAACAGCACCCAGCGGCCCCAATTCAACCGCAATAACTTGGTGTATGGCGCCTTCCGGACCGATTCCAGCGTGCTGGATATCGACCCGGGCACCCGGACCTTCCAAGCCCGCGCGGCCGACTCGGACGGAGTCGTGATCCTGGCTCAGAAGACCTTCGTCTTCGAGGCCAATACCCTCTATTTCGCACTGGTCACGGGCCAAGCCGACGCCACCGACCCCGCTCGCCAACCGAAGATCGAATTCTTCCCCCTCTCCCCTCGGTAAAGCGCACGGATCCGGCACTTCCGCTAGACGCCGCTTTCGCACTGTAAGCCGCGAAGCGCATGGCGGTGGTTAGGGGAGCGGTGGAGCGCGGAGCTCCAGCTCCGCTTGCGCCCCGGAGGTCTACTCCGGGGTTCTTGAACCTCGTAGCTTGGGAATACATGGCACGGAAAGCCGCGCGGTGAGGCGGGTAGGGGATAAGTTCCGAACCCTCACGCCGCCCGGCCCGGGGC
>ERZ761602.3723-NODE-3723-length-20983-cov-5.617737_pt1 | contig 20983 bp, 16 predicted proteins | sample MGYA00512165_ERZ761602 | MGnify/ENA primary metagenome ERZ761602 (study PRJEB28899, sample SAMN02445085) | bioreactor sludge metagenome | biome: EBPR sludge; isolation source: Thorneside wastewater treatment plant | place: Australia: Brisbane, Thorneside...
CTTCTTTTGACGTGGGGTCGTAGTTCCAAACCGTGCTCCCATCACTTATAATCTTGTTCCCATCAAAATCGATATTGAACTTTTGGCCTTTCATTACGGCAGTGCCTTTTTTGTTTGACAAAATCTTTCCTGCCTTGTTGGATATACTGTAGGTAAAACCGGCTGCTACTGATTGGTACGATTTGAATTTTGAACTTACCTGGTCTAAAATTACCTTGGCCTTTGGATCCCGGTATTGGGCAAAAGCTGATGTTGTCAAAAAAATCACTAACAGACTTAAAACTAATTTCTTCATTTTCTAATTATTTGATAAAAGGTTCAATAGTATCATTAACACGGGTTAGACGCCGTTCTTAAAGTCAGATTGCTCTAATGTACACTGTTTAACATTTTTTAAATCAATTGACTAAAATTCAAAAAGGATGCCATTTGCCGTAAAAACGAATCAAAACCTCATACAAGGCCGAAACCTGATTACGGCGTAAATCCTAGAGCTTTTCGCGCGGCTAAATCAGGTTATCTAATATCTCCTGCAGTTCATGCTCAGTTTTTACCAGCACTTCCCGAGCTTTGCTTCCCTGGTTTGGCCCCACAATTCCTGCAGCTTCCAACTGATCCATCAGTCGGCCAGCACGGTTATATCCCAACTTCATTCGCCGTTGGAGCAACGATGTTGAACCTATTTGATTCGATACGATCACTTTTGCGGCATCTTCAAAAAGAGAATCACGGTCGCCCGAATCAAATTCGTCACTTGCGAGATCCCGTTCGTCAATATACTCGGGTAGCAGGAACGGCTCGGGGAAACCCTCCTGATATGCAATAAACTCCACAATTTTATCCACTTCGGGCGTATCCACAAAAGCACACTGCAGGCGCGTCACTTCGCTACCCATGCTCACGAGCATATCTCCCTTGCCAATTAACTGTTCAGCTCCGCCGGTATCTAAAATGGTGCGGCTGTCAATTTTACTACTTACCTTAAATGCCACACGTGCCGGAAAGTTGGCTTTTATGATACCTGTAATAATATTTACAGAAGGCCGCTGAGTGGCAATTACCAGATGAATTCCAACAGCACGGGCCAGTTGCGCCAGTCTTGCGATGGGCATTTCTATTTCCTTGCCGGCAGTCATAATCAGGTCGGCAAACTCGTCAATCACCAGTACAATAAAAGGCATGAAATTGTGGCCTTTTTCTGGGTTAAGTTTGCGAGCTATGAACTTGGCATTGTATTCTTTTATATTTCTACAACCGGCGTCTTTGAGGAAATTATACCGGTGATCCATTTCAATACAAAGTGCATTGAGGGTGTTAATTACCTTCTTAGTATCGGTGATGATCGCGTCTTCCTCATTCGGCAGTCTCGCCAAAAAATGATTTACAATATGACTGTAAATACTGAGTTCCACCTTTTTAGGATCAACCAACACAAATTTTAATTGAGAAGGATGTTTCTTGTAAAGCAAAGAAACAAGTATTGCATTGATGCCCACTGATTTACCCTGACCCGTTGCGCCAGCCATTAAAAGGTGCGGCATGGTAGCGAGGTCAACTATGAAATTTTCGTTGTCAATTTTCTTACCCAGGGCAATGGGCAAGGAGAAATTAGAGTTCCTAAATTTGTCGGAAGCGAGCAAAGTTTTCATACTCACCACCGACTTTCGGGCATTTGGTACCTCAATTCCGATTGTACCGCGACCGGGAATAGGAGCAATAATTCGAATACCCAAAGCCGATAAACTTAGTGCAATATCGTCTTCAAGATTTTTGATGCGCGAAATACGAACACCTGCGGCCGGAACAATTTCATACAAAGTAACGGTAGGGCCAATAGTGGCGCTAATTCTTTGAATTTCAATATCGTAATTGCGTAACGTGTTGATAATTTGGTTCTTGTTTTTCTCTAACTCCTCTGGATCCTGCGTTACGGTTCCATCGCCGTAGTCAACCAAAAGATCAATAGTTGGCAGTTTATATGACTTTAGCCCAAGTGTCGGATCATAGGGTTTTGATTTCTCCAAAGCCGGCACTATCGAACCTTCCTGTTCCGCCGCAGCAATTGGAGCTGAATTTATTTCCAGCTTCAGATCCGCCTCAGACTTTTTAGCACCGGGTTTGGCTTCGGCAGGGGGGATCGTTAATTCCTGACCGGTTATTAATTCTGGGTCGGAAATAATGGGTTTCGGCTCCGGCTTTAAAACAGTAATTCGCTCGTAACCATCTTGCTCTTCTTTCGTTTTAACCGCATCGTCTTTTTCAACCAGTTTTATATCATGTTTAGGTCTTTCCACGCTGCTGTCAATCACAAGCTTAGCAGTACTATTTTCAACGGTAGCTGTTTCCCATTCCTGAACATTATTATCAGCAGGAACATTTTCAAAAACAGGCTCCAAAGTTTCAGATCCGGGTGGTACACTTACGGGCTTACGCTGTAACTTTTTAGGAAAACTGAATACAGGGTTGAACTGCCAGATGAGGTACGCAATGACAACCAAACCTAAAACCGCAGCAGTGCCAATGTAACCAAGAGAACTTTGCAGCCAGCCTGAAATAACCTTGCCTACTCCGCCGCCCCAGCTAAACTCTTCGTTTGGTAAAAGAAAAGCCAGGATGGTAGAAACGGCAAGCATGCCAAGCGTTACATATTTCATATTGCGCCAAATGGAATAAATTCTTTTGCGCCACATTAAATTAATTCCAACAACAAAAAAGAACGTACAGATAAGAATGGCGGCTACGCCAAACAGCTTATATATAAACAGGTGAGAAACGAGTGCTCCGGTTTTGCCCAGCAAATTGTCTACGCGGGTATCAATATCAAAAAGCAGTGCAAACCCGCGGAATTCCTGTGTAAAGTCCTGGTCCTGCCGCCAGGTGAAAAAATACGATATGAATGAGAGTAAAAGAAATATTGAAATAACCAGGAAAATAAAGCCGGTTATTTTCCAGGTTCGCTCGTCCTTTGCAAGCTCTTTTAGCTGAATTTTTTCTACCGATTCCTGCTTCAAAACCATGCGCTTTTTATTCCCGTCTGTTGATCTTTTAGTCATCGCTTTACTCTTGGTCGCCATAAGCGACAAAGATAACTCCAATTTGTGATTTTTGAATTGATGGTGTGAATTGGGGAAAAATGTTGTAAACAGTCCAATCAGGTAAAATTCTTCAAATTTCAAATTCGCATCAATCTGTTCCCGATTGGGTAAAAAAAATGCCAAGCCACGCATTATTTTGCAACGGCTTAACCAATAGGTTTATTGCGTATAAAAAATATCTCTCAATCAGAACGAAAGGAGTACCTAACTTAGAAAATGGCTCCCAACCGGGCGATTATTCAATAATCTTTACATTTGCGCCTTGTGCAGGTTTTTAAGCTGCCTCATTTTTTGTGGCATCGGCATCTTGCCTTTGTCTTTTATTATATGACGAAATTATTCAGAGATTTTTTTGAGAGTGAACGATCGGGCGGTATTGTTTTACTGGTTGCCACGGCCATTTCGTTGTGGCTTGCAAATTCAGGCTTTGCAGAACATTACATTGGTTTTTGGAATATGGATGTGTTTGGCCACCCTTTGGCGCACTGGGTGAACGATGGTTTGATGACGATATTCTTTCTCCTGGTTGGGCTTGAACTTGAACGAGAACTGTATGGTGGTGAATTATCAGATATAAAAAGTGCGGCACTACCGGTTATCGCAGCAATTGGCGGAGTTTGTCTACCGGCGATTATCTACTTCGTATTAAATAATGGCAAGCCCACTGTTTCGGGCATAGGAATTCCAATGGCTACGGATATCGCCTTCGCGCTTGGGGTGCTTTCGTTGGTTGGTAAAAGCGTACCGGCATCTCTAAGAATATTTCTAACCGCCGTGGCTGTGATTGACGATCTGATAGCCATTATTGTGATCGCCGTTTTCTACACAAGCGACCTTAACAGTTCAAACCTTCTCATTTCATTGGGAATTTTCGGCGCTTTGCTGATATTAAACCGGTTAAAAATTCACAACACGGTATTTTACATCATAGGTGGCATTGTAATGTGGTATTTTATGTTGAACTCAGGCGTGCATGCTACTATTACAGGCGTACTGCTGGCGTTTGCACTACCGTATGGCAAGGGCGACGAAAAAACAATTTCTTACAGGTGGCAAAACCGATTGCACGTCCCTGTAGCGTTCGTTATTCTTCCAATATTTGCACTCGCCAATACAGCCATACCTATTGCGGCAAACTGGCTTGAGGGACTCGAAACAAGTAGCAGCCTCGGCATTATTGCCGGTTTAGTGTTAGGTAAACCAATAGGCATCTTTAGTTTTGCATTACTTTCTGCCGCCATCGGAATTACCACTATTCCATCAGATATTAGTAAAAAACATCTTTTTGGCGTCGGCGTTCTTGGTGGAATAGGCTTTACAATGTCAATTTTCATTACGTTGCTTGCGTTCAACGATCACGAACACATTAACAATTCCAAAATTGCAATAATTGTGGCTTCGCTGATATCTGGAATTTTGGGTTTTATCATTTTAAAGTACGTGAAAAGCGGTAATAGCGCTATAAAACGGATAGAAAAGTAACATAGCAACGGCGGCAACTCTCTTTTTTGAGAAAGCTGTGATGAATAACCAACATGAGTTTTCTATTTACTAAGCTCAATAACCTGCACGCCTTCAAGGCCGCTATTCGTTTTCCATTTTTGTTGCTTCCTTTTATTGGTAATAATCAGCCAGGTTCTCGAAAAATCGGACCCGGGACTTTCAATACCCATATAAGGCCCGGTTGAATGCCATCCAAAACGAGAGTCATCCGTCTTTGTTCGCCCCCAGGCATTGTAGTTGATATTTTTTTCTCCTTCACCTCTTTTTTTAAAGGTTATGGTGCCAATGTTATTCTGAACAATGGCTTTTTCTCCCGGTTTTGTTGTTTCATATCTGTCAATGTTCCAGGTGCCAAAAAGCTTTGGAGCACAGGAAAATAAAGAAATGCTCACTACCGGAAAAACGAGCAATAAATATTTTTTTGCCATAATATTGATTTAAAAATTGATCAACCCGAACCTATGAACTTATACCCATCGGCATTGACTATGTGGCACGTTTTCTCAAATTTAGTTCATCACGCCATACTTTATGCAGTTTGCGGGATTTTTGTAGTCAAACAGACTAAAAAAGGAACAAACCAATCTTGTAATTCCTTCATTTTATTTCAATGATTGTTGCAATATTTGTCAAACAACTCTTCGTTTCAAAATCTTTCAAAGCACTCTGCCCAAACCTTTGCTTGGCAGCCCATTTTTCCTCTGTGTAGCAGACTGAATTAGAACAAAGGATGGGCAATTTTATGTGAAACGACCGTTAGAACTTTGTTTTTTAGCTCTATACTTTTTAAAAATCCCTCAAATGACTACCTTAGCCCGTTATTAAAAATCCTTAACATGAAATATTCAATTCTAATTCTTTCTATGGCAACGTTAATTTTCGCTTGTAATACTCCCGACGGGAACCAGTCCTCCACTTCAGGCGGTGATAACGCCAACAACCCGTTATTTGTCGAAAGCACGCTCCCGTATCAGGCCATTCCTTTTGACAAAATTAAAGAAGATCATTTTTTGCCGGCGTTTGAAGAAGGCATGAAACAACATTCGGTTGAAATTGAAAATATAGCTAACGATACTACATCTCCTACATTTGAAAACACCCTCGTCGCAATTGAAAAGAGCGGTCGTTTGCTTGATCGCGCCAATCGGGCCTTTGATGCGCTAACCAGCGCAAACACATCTGACAACCTTCAGAGAATTCAGGAAGATATTGCGCCAAAACTTTCTTTGCACAGCGACGAAATATTTCTGAACCAAAATCTTTTTAAAAAAATTGAAACAATTTATGGCCAGCGCGAGAAATTAAATCTTGAGCCGGAGGCAAAAAAACTTGTGGAGTATTATTTCGACAGGTTTGTGATGCGAGGCGCCAATTTATCGGACAGCAACAAAATGAAGCTTAAAAAACTTAACGAGGAAGAAGCGCTGTTAACAACAAAATTCAGTAACCAACTTTTGGCAGCCTCAAAAGCAGCGGCACTCATTGTGGATACGAAGGAAGAATTAAACGGTCTAACCGACGCAGAAATTACTGCCGCGGGCAATGCCGCGAAAGAGGCAAAACACGAAGGTAAGTACCTGCTGAAAATCTCTAACACCACTCAGCAGCCCATGCTACAAAGTCTGAATAACAGGCAAACACGCAAAAAACTTTACGAAGCCTCCCTCACTCGGGCATCAAGAGGTGACAGTAACGACACACGCCAGATAGTTTTGCGCCTTTCGCAAGTCAGGAAAGAAAAAGCAAACTTGCTTGGATACGCTAACTATGCAGCCTGGAAGCTACAGGACCAGGTAGCAAAAAATCCACAGGCGGTACAGGGATTATTTTCAAAACTGGTGCCTGCTGCAACGGCAAAAGCTACGCTTGAAGCTGAAGAACTAAAAGCCTACAAAGCCAATCAAAATGATACCACAACCCTGGAAGCCTGGGACTGGAATTATTATGCTGAAAAAGTACGCAAAGAAAAATACGATCTGGACGAAAGCCAGATCAAACCGTATTTTGTAGTTGACAGCGTTATGCAAAATGGTGTGTTCTATGCGGCAAACAAACTGTATGGAATTACCTTCAAACCGCGCACCGATGTTCCTGTGTACCACCCCGATGTGAAAGTGTGGGAAGTGTTTGACGCCGACAGCACACCAATGGCACTGTTTTATGTAGACTACTTCAAGCGCGATAACAAAAATGGCGGTGCATGGATGAATAATTTTGTGGACCAATCCAAATTACTGGGCACAAAACCGGTTATCGTAAATGTTTGCAACTACGTAAAACCAGCCGCTGGTGAGCCTGCTCTAATATCGTGGGACGATGTCACTACCCTATTCCACGAGTTTGGACATTCATTACATGGCTTGTTCGCCAATCAAACATATCCTTCTTTATCGGGCACCGCAGTAGCCAGAGACTTTGTAGAGTTGCCCTCCCAGTTTAACGAGCATTGGGCGCTGGATTCCGTTGTTCTCACAAATTATGCAAAGCATTATAAAACCGGCGAAGTAATGCCCCAGACTTTAATTGATAAGATTAGGAATGCCGCCACTTTCAACCAGGGATACGCGTTAACCGAAATTTTAGCCGCCTCCAACCTTGATATGCAATGGCATACATTAGGCGCCAAAGACAGCCCGATTGCAGATGTTGAAGCCTTTGAAAAAGCAGCGCTGGAAAGAACCAAACTGTTGGTTCCCTACGTGCCGCCGCGCTACAAATCTACCTACTTCCTTCATATTTGGTCACATGGTTATTCCGCCGGTTATTATGCATACACCTGGGCCGAAATGCTGGATAACGATGCCTACGCCTGGTTTAAAGAAAACGGAGGCCTGACCCGTGAAAACGGACAGCGTTTTCGCGATATGATTTTATCGAAAGGCAACACCGAAGATCTGGCAAAAATATACAGAGAATTTCGCGGCAAAGAACCTGAGATTACACCATTGTTGCAAAACAGGGGATTGATTTCTGCAAAGCCGGCAACGCCTACTGTAATAAACTAATAGCTGCCGCCCCGAAACGGGCGGTTTTTCTTACTCTTTTAAAAGGGATGGAATAAGTCATAGAATTTTCGAGTACTCTTTACCGAAAACGATGAAAATCTTTTAGCGAATTCCATCCCGAATAAGTTGGGGACAAGTAGTGGCAAAAAACAAAAAATAAACTTTACGGATGAAAAAGAACACGCCAAATCTTGAGGATCAAAATTCATTTGAAAAGGTTTTAAAGACGATTGATATTGTAAAGGCGAATCAAAAGGCCTTAGTGATATTAATCCCCGTTTTCCTGATGTATTTTATCCCTTTCTACATGGTTTGGCAGGATTCAGTCAGCATCAAGGAAATGCTCAAACCCGATTCATGGATGAGCACTTTAAAATGGGGACTGATATTTTTTGCTGGCATTATCGCACACGAACTCGTGCACGGGATTACATGGGCGCTGTTTGCTGAAAAAGGGTTTCAGTCCATTCGCTTTGGAGTAATGTGGAAAATGATCACACCTTATTGCCATTGTAAAGAACCTCTGCAAATTAAGTATTACCTCATTGGAGCCATCACACCCTTTGTTATTGTGGGATTGCTTCCTGCTGTTTATGCAATTGTTGTTGGAAGTATTGGATGGCTTTTATTGGGCATCTTTTTTACCATCGGCGCTATTGGTGACTTTATGATTATTAATCTGCTGCGTACAGAAAAAAAGACCGATTACGCCCTTGATCATCCCTCAGAAGCGGGCTGTTTTGTTTACAGAGAAATTGTAAATAAACACATGTAAAAAAATTAAATTGTTACCAGCTTTCTATTCACCAAACAATCAAATCCAACGAATGAAAAAACACCCGTGACAAATTTCTCGATGGAAACGAAGTTAACAACCTATGCAAACGATAGGCTCAATGATTTGAGTAGGCTGCTTCTATCCCGTACCTTTGTTACATAATAATTGCAAATTTTATGTCAGTTAAAGTTGATCAATTTCAAAGCCCGGATTATTTTAATGTAGATGCACTACTTTCCGAAGAGCATATAATGATCCGCGATGCTGTACGCAGTTATGTGAAGAAAGAAATTTCTCCAATCATAGAAGATTTTGCGCAACGCGCAGAATTTCCTGAACAAATAGTGAAACAGTTAGGCGAGTTGGGCTGTTTTGGCCCCACAATTCCGGAACAATACGGCGGTGGCGGGTTGGATTATATTAGTTACGGATTGATGATGCAGGAACTGGAACGTGGCGATAGTGGAGTACGCTCCACCGCTTCGGTACAAGGCTCGTTGGTAATGTTCCCGATACATGCTTATGGCAGCGAAGAACAAAAACAAAAATATCTGCCCAAACTCGCAAGCGGAGAATGGCTGGGTTGCTTCGGCCTCACAGAGCCCAACTACGGTAGCGACCCATCTGGTATGATTACAAGTTTCAAAGATGGCGGTGACCACATTATTTTGAACGGTGCAAAAATGTGGATTAGTAATGCGCCTTTTGCCCAGGTGGCAGTGGTTTGGGCAAAGGATGAAAACGGCCAGGTGAGAGGGTTGATTGTTGAAAGAGGTATGCAAGGCTTCAGCACACCAACAACACATGGGAAGTGGAGCTTGCGAGCCTCTGCCACAGGCGAATTGGTTTTTGATAATGTAAAAGTTCCGAAAGATAATATTTTGCCAAACATTATCGGGTTGAAAGGACCATTAAGCTGTTTAACAAAAGCCCGTTATGGCATTGCGTGGGGCGTAATTGGCGCAGCGATGGACTGTTACGACACCGCTTTGCGTTACTCAAAAGAAAGGATGCAGTTTGGTAAGCCAATTGGTACATTTCAGTTACAACAAAAGAAATTGGCCGAAATGATTACAGAAATTACAAAAGCACAGTTACTCAACTGGCGCCTGGGTGTGTTGATGAACGAGGAGAAAGTGACACCGCAGCAGGTTAGCATGGCCAAAAGAAATTCCTGCGAAGTCGCTACAAATATTTGCAGGGATGCCCGTCAGATACTGGGCGGCATGGGCATTACAGGAGAATATCCAATTATGCGCCACATGATGAATTTGGAAAGTGTAATCACGTATGAAGGCACGCACGACATTCATTTATTAATTACTGGGATGGATGTAACCGGGTTTAATGCGTTTAAGTGATAAATTAAAGAAACGCGTCGTTGCGGCGAAGCAAAACGGGGGAATCTTCTTACCTGTCAAAAGGTTGATGGAATTTTTCCGGCTTCACAGGTTTTGTCCGAAACGACGTATAGGAATATAAATTAATGCGAATCTATTTAATCGGCTTCATGGGCGTGGGCAAAACCCACTGGGGAAAAATTCTGAGTAATAAACTCGGGTTACCTTTTTATGATCTGGATGAGTTAATTGTAGAACGGGAAGGCAGGAGCATCAACCAGATTTTCGACGAAGAAGGTGAGGAGTATTTCCGTACAACAGAGCGAGACATTTTGCGCGAATTTTCCCAAGAAAATGAATCAATGCTACTATCCTGCGGCGGTGGAGCCCCCTGTTTCTTCAACAATATAGCTTTCATGAACGAAATGGGCGTCACAATATGGATTAACACTCCTTTTGAAATTATTTTAGGCAGGCTTAGGCAGGAAAGAAAAAAAAGACCTTTGTTAAAAGACCTGTCCGACGAACAATTAAAAACTTTTATTGTTAAAAAAAATGCCGACAGACGTATGTACTACGAACAGGCAAAATTGATTGTGGACGAGCGTGTCATTGAAATTGAAAAACTGATCAAACAAATTCTTCATGCATAAGTCATTTCTTTCTTTGGGAGCTACACTGGCAGGGCTTGGTGTTATTTTGGGTGCTTTTGGCGCACATAAACTCAAACAAATCGCTCCCGATTCCGTTGCAACTTTTCAAACAGGTGTTCAATACCAAATGTATCATGCGTTTGCGCTAATACTTGCCGCCGTAGTCTTTGAAAAGATATCTTCCAAATACATCGTATGGTCCGGGTATTCCTTTTTAATCGGCATCCTGCTTTTTTCCGGCTCGCTTTATGCACTATCGTTATTAAAGGCAACAGGAAAAGTAGGGCTGGGCGGTCTGGGTATTATTACACCAATCGGCGGATTGTTTTTCATTGCAGGATGGCTATTTTTTCTTTTAGCAGCCCTGAGGAAATGAATTATTGGTTGAATGTAGCGGATAAGTATGGCCCTATACTTAGCAGCTATTTGAAAAGGTAAGCCAACTATTGGTTCTAAAGATTGTTATACGGGTAGGAGATTATCTTTTACACATTTCTTCGTAATTCATAACGTCTGTTCAAAGCGAAAACAAATAAATTTGAAACATAAACCTTTTGCCATGAAAAAAATATTAGTACCTACTGATTTTTCTGCCTGCGCAAATAACGCAGCCAATTTCGCCATACAAACAGCCAAATACCTTCCGGTTAAGGTAGTTCTACTGCATGCTTTTGAAACAAGTGAAAGCCCATACGCGCGTTATGTTGGTCTTGATTTGGAATACACAAATTTGCTGAAGAAAGATTTAAGAAGCATGCTGAATACGCTCGCAAACAATATCAAAAATACAGATGGTGTGGAGGTTGAAACGATTTTAACAGACAAATCTCTATCCGAATCAATATCCACTGTATGCGAAGCTCAAGAAATAGACCTAATCGTGATGGGAACATTAGGTGCTACTGGTTTAAGAGAAAAACTCTGGGGCAGCAAAACTGCTTCTCAAATTGATAAAACTACGGCACCGCTGATGGTGATCCCACACAATTACTCCTGGAAAAAACCCGAACGATTTTTATTTGCCACAAATCATTTTGAAGAAAATGAAATCATTCTCAACTATCTGTTTGAAATGGCTTCAATGTATCAGGCGAATTTAGAAATCACATCGTTTACTGATGAAGATTCGCCCGAAGCCATTCAACAATTACAAAACAAATTAGACGGCTACTGTGACAAACTAAAACCAGTTTACGACAATGCATTAACCAATACCGTCCTTCATGGCGACAGGTTTGACGAAACGCTGCAACACTATATAACAAAAGACGATGTGGACATACTCACAATGGTTACCTACCACAAGGATAAGAGTTTTTTCTATCGCCTGTTCAACGCAAGTGCCACAACAAAAATGAGTTACCACACAGAAACTCCGCTGCTGGTGATACCTGGTGGTGGGCATTGATCAAAAGGGTAATGAAACAATTTGAAGTCCGAAATTTATTGGAGACTGCCGCATTCTTGTGCTAATGAGCATGCACATGGTTCTCTGATCCGGTTTTACTGCAACAGCTTTGCACTTCGTTCTTTTCATTCTGGGAAAATGCAGGGCTAACGTAAGGAATACCCAACCCTAAACCGCGCAAAATCATCAGGCAAGCCATCACGCCAACAAACACCGGCACCAGCCTGCGCATTTTTTGGCGTACAGCAAGTGAAACATATCTTCCGGCTACCATCAAACCAAACATTAGAGGAATGGTACCTAAGCCGAAGGCCAACATCAGCAAACCTCCCCCAAAAACAGAACCCGTGGCAACAGCACTGGCAATAGCCAGATACACAAGCCCGCAGGGCAATAGTCCATTTACGAGGCCTATTAGAAAATAAGAAAAAACATTCTTCTCCTGTTGTAGTAACCGGCCTAATAAAAGTTTTATTTTGTTTTGAAAACGATTGACAATACCTATGTTAGCGCTGAACCTGTTACCAAATAAAAGAACAATTAAAATACTAACGCCGATTGCAATGGAAATAGCCTGCTGGTACCCGGTTAAAAAAAGTGAATTGCCGACCGCTCCAAAAAAGAATCCGAGTAAAAAATAAGTACCCGCCCGGCCAAGGTTGTACAGGGTAATTGAAAGTACGCGTCCTGCCCGGCTTTGACTATTTAAAGGGAGCGACAATGCAAGCGGGCCGCACATTCCAATGCAGTGAAAGCTGCCTGCAAGGCCAATTCCTAATCCTATCAGAATGTTTGCAAACATCATTGGATCATTACTTTGCGCTCATCGTAGTATTCCACACCGTTGCTTTTCCAGCGTGCGCGCAATTTATACTCCCCGGTAGTGAAGTTGCTTTTAGGAAGCAATTGCGTTCCGTTAGCATCGGTTGCAATTGATAATTTCCTGTCTTTGTTCTTGTCATCGTGGCGTAAAAATTCGATGTAGCCTTCTGTAATATTTTGCGCGGTGGGCGCGGGAATTTTAATCCTCACCATGTCACCCTCCTGCGTTACGAGTACTGAATCATTTAACTTCTCAAGGTTCTGGCGGGCGTCAATCACACCCTGGTATTTTAGTTCCTTTTCGTAATAATGATCGTCAATCATCACAATTTTCTGCTGCATAGCAATATATACCATTGTGAGAATACCAATCACAAATACCGATAAGATGATGACTACCCTATAACCCCAACTCATACAATTAATTTATTTGGAAAATAACAACTCCCGATTCGAAATGTTCGTTTATTACCGCTCCCCTAAACTGGCTCTTTTAGCCTTATGGCGACTATCCCTGGATCTGCCGAAGTTGGCACTTCGGCTAAAGTGCATATTTTATTTTAAATAAATGGCCCAAGAAATTTGGATTTTACAACCTGTAATTGCTCTCCATTACTATACACCCCTATTTTAATATCTGTTGTACGTTTTTTTATAGTACTTCTCGGAATATCAATGAAGAAAGTTACGTCATTAACACTTTCTCCTTTAAGCTGCATTTTATGTGCATTAATCATTCGAATTTTTCCGGGAACGCTCTCCAGCCTGAATTCATAAGGAACATCTTTCTTCGTTTTGTTAATAATCTTGGCCGAAAAAAGATTACTCAAACTATCGGTTCCAATCTCCTGGTATAGCTGTCCCTTCACCCTGGAAATACTTGTATCCACACTATTTCTGGTGATTATCAGGAAGGTCATCAACCCTGTTAAAACAATCAAAATACCTGTATAGGCTTTCATTCTGAAATTAAAATGAAATTTTTCTTTCTTTTCAATTTCGTTCTCAGAGGCCATTCTTATCAGCCCCTGTGGGCGATTTACTTTTTGCATTACCGCATTGCAGGCATCAATACAAGCCGTACAACCCACACACTCCATTTGCACGCCATCCCTGATATCAATACCCGTTGGACACACCTGCACGCAAAGTTTACAATCCACACAATCGCCCAAACTCTGTTCCGCATTTTTCAAAATTTTACCTCTCGGTTCACCGCGACCGTAATCGTAAGAAACCTGCATGGTATCTTTATCAAACAACACGCTTTGCAGCCGCCCATAGGGACAAATGGTTGTACAAACAATATCCCTTACGTAAGCAAAAACGATAAAGAACAACCCGGTAAAAAACAACAAACCGAAAAAGATTCCAATGTTTTCTGAAATAGGATGCGTAACCAACTTCCACACTTCATCTATTCCTAAAATGTACGCCAAAAAAGTGTGGGCTATTAAGAACGAAATAAAAAAGTATATAACGTGTTTTAAACCCTTTTTGAATATTTTATTCCCCGTCCAGGGGGCAGCGTCTAACTTCTTCTGCTGCGCAGGATTCCCTTCAATCGCCCATTCAATGGGTCTGAAAAGAAACTCAAGGAAAACCGTTTGCGGACAAATCCATCCACAAAAAACACGACCGTAAATGATGGTGAACAATGCAATGAAAATAATCATAGCTATCATTGCTACGGCAAAGATGAAGAAATCGTTGGGCCAGAAAATTTTTGTAAACAGTATAAACCTCCCCTCTGAAAAATTTAATTGCAACAATGGCATCCCGTTCACCTTCAACAGGGGCAAGGCAAAAAACAACGCAAAATAAAACCAGGACAGCCATTTTCTGTAATTATATAGCTTACCCTTAGGCTTTAATGCATAAACCCATTTTCGTTTCCCTTCTTTTGTGGTATTGCTGTGCCTGTCCCTGAAGCTTTCTGTTACCTGATCAGGACCAACGGATTCGTCAACTTTATTATTCATTTAAATACTCCTGTTATTTTGCGGCAGCAGGATCGGTAGTAGGTGGTGCTGCACTTGTTACAGCTTGTGTACTGTCTCCTGCCTGAGTTTGCGGCGCTGCTGCGTCTTCTTTATAGGCATCACCTTGCGGCGCTTTACCCCCAGGTGGATTAGTACCATGTACAGATTTAATATAACTCGAAATTTGTGCTATCTGCGTTGCTGAAAATACGTCTTTCCAACTTTGCATTCCCTTTTCTACAACTCCCACTTTAATTGTTTTAAAAATATCGCCCAGCGATCCGCCGTGTATCCAATAATCATCGGTAAGATTTGGGCCCACGCCTCCCTCACCTTTACCACCATGACAAGCAACGCAGTTGGCTGTATAGAGTTTCTGACCGGCTTCAATTTCAGAGCCTCCCAGCATCACTACATTTGTTTCGTCAACAGCATCACCTTTCGAAGCCAAATAAGCATCAAGTTTAATCTTGGCCTGTGCTACCGAATGCGCATATTCCTGATATTGATCGGGGGCGGGGTTGGCTGATGCGTGAAAACGCCACAAATAAACTAATCCAAAAATGATTGTACCAACAAAGGTCCATGTAAACCAAGGTGGTAATACATTGTCCAACTCACGAATGCCATCATAGCTATGCCCCATGTCAATTTCGGCTTCGTCTTTAATGGGTTTAATTTTATTAAACCTTCGCCACCAGTTGCTAAACGACAGCCCCATAATTCCTTTGTGGCCTTTGGATGTCTGAAATTCTTCAATACCGGTGAAAAATCTGATCCATTTAATAATGGCAAAAATGGCCACCAGTTCCATGAAAATAATAAAAATCAAAAGGTATCGCAATAGATTGCTGTTACTAAAAACGGCATCTGTCGCAGCATTAGTGGTTTGCGCATTTGCAGTAAAAACGGAAAGCAACACAAAGCCAACAACCATAGAAATCACTCTTGCGATACTTCCGATATCAGCCTTTTTTTCTTTAACATTATTATTCTTGTAAAGTTCCATTGCCGATTTAAGAGTGATTCCCAACACAGCTACAACCACAAGTAACAACACCGCAACTATCGCCAATACGGTGTTAATATCCATTACGAACCCCGAACCCGGAGGTGTGGCGGGGGCAGCTTTTGCAGCACCCTGCGCGTGAACCGCAAATGTCAAAAGCGACATAGATAAACCACCCGAGATTTTAAGAATATAATTATTGAAGTTTCTCATCTTGTAAGTTTTAATTTTCATTGTCTAAAGGCAAATTCTCCATTTCTTTTATTGTTTCATTGGGAGTGCGAATGGCATAAATGACTACACCGAGAAAAAATAGCGAAAACACTATTAAGGAAATCATGGGATACACCCCCACTCCTGTAATTTGTTCGAGATAGTTTACAAATTTCATTGTAGGTTTACTTTTGGGTTAACTTATCTCCTTCTTTCGGCGCTGCTTTAATGTCTTTGCCTACTCTTTGCAAATAAGCGATTAAGGCTATAATTTGTTTATCTGCTCCTATTGTAATTTTTTCCTTCTTCAGCCCATCAACAATCTGATTGGCTTGAGCCTTCAGGTCTTCATTTGCAATAGCTTCATAGCCCTCTTCGTATGGCACGCCCATTTTGCGCATGGCATGTATTTTTGAATTGGTTGAACCCATATCAATAGCTTTTTCAAACAACCAGGGGTATGGCGGCATGATGGAGCCGGGCGCCATAGAGGTAGGCTCAAGCATGTGATTGAAATGCCAACTGTCAGGATACTTGCCTCCAATGCGAGCCAGATCGGGCCCGGTGCGTTTGCTACCCCATTGGAACGGGTGATCGTACACGAATTCACCTGCTTTGGAGTACTCTCCATATCGTGCAACTTCAGCCCGGAAGGGGCGAATCATTTGAGAATGGCAGTTATAACAACCTTCCTGTATATACACATCTCTGCCTTGTAATTCAAGTGGGGTGTAAGGCTTTACACTCGAAATGGTCGGTACGTTTTCTTTTACCAAAAACGTGGGAACCATTTCCACAACGCCACCAATGGCAACAACTATTAAACTTAGCACAAGTAGCGTAAGCGGCTTTCTTTCGATTACTGAGTGCCAGTGCGCTTTGGCCGGAGCTACATAATTTGGTGCCAAAGCAGGTGCTTCCCTTTCTTCGGTTGCTTCAAAGCTCCCCTGTTTCGCGGTTTTAATGAGGTTGTAGATCATGAGAACTACACCAGTAAGATATATTGTGCCTCCTATTGCCCTTAAAATATAAAACGGCACAACGGAGTTCACAACATCTATAAATTGGTATTCCAACTGACCTTCCGGTGTAAATGCGTTCATCATGAAATACGTACGGAAGGCTGACCAATACATTGGAATAGCATACAAAACAATACCTAATGTGCCAATAAGAAAGTGCTGACTGGCCAATTTAGTTGAGTACAATTTTGTTTTAAATAATTTTGGAATCAACCAATACAGCATACCAAAGGTTAAAAACCCGTTCCAGCCCAAAGCACCAATGTGTACGTGAGCGATCGTCCAGTCGCTATAGTGCGAAATGGCATTTACGTTCTTCAATGACATCATCGGCCCTTCAAACGTAGACATACCATAACAAATTACGGCTAATACGTAAAACTTCAGTACCGGGTCTTCGCGAACCTTATCCCATGCGCCACGCAGGGTGAAAAGACCATTTAACATACCACCCCAGCTTGGCAAAATCAACATTATGGATAGCGTGGTGCCTAATGCTTGTGCCCAACCTGGTAATGCGGTATATAGTAAGTGGTGGGGGCCAGCCCAAATGTATATGAATATCAACGACCAAAAGTGAACAATACTCAATCTGTAAGAATATACAGGACGGTTAGCTGCTTTAGGCAGGAAGTAATACATTAATCCTAAATATGGCGTGGTTAAAAAGAAAGCCACAGCGTTGTGTCCGTACCACCACTGTACCAATGCATCCTGCACACCTGCATACCAGGAATAACTTTTCATGAACGAGACGGGGAACTCAAAAGAGTTTACAATATGCAACATAGCCACCGTTACCCACGAGGCAATAAAGAACCAGATTGCAACATATAAATGTCTCTCCCGCCTGGTGAGAATGGTGCCAAACATGTTAATACCAAACACAACCCAAACAAGCGTAATTGCAATATCAATCGGCCATTCCAATTCTGCGTATTCCTTGGCAGATGTAAAGCCCATTAACAAGGTAACAGCCGCCGCCACAATAATTAATTGCCACCCCCAAAAATGAATCTTACCAAGCAAGGGACTCCACATGGGAGTTTTTAACAAGCGGGGTAGCGAATAATAAACTGCTGTGAAAATACCGTTGCCAACGAACGCAAAAATTACGGCGTTCGTATGTAAGGGCCGTAGTCGCCCAAAAGTTGTGTACTCGATGCCCAAATTCCATGAAGGAAAAGCCAATTGAAACGCAGCTAAAACCCCCACCAGCATTCCAACTGCCCCCCAGGTAATTGTTGCAATAGCAAATAGCTTTGATAATCTGTTGTCAATTGTGTACTTCTGTAATTCCATACTTTAGTTTTAATTATTATCAGTTTTGGTATCTGTTTTATTGTCAAATAGTATTCTGTTAGCGGGCGAATAATCATCGTCATATTGGCCATCTTTTACACCCCAAACCAACCCCACTAAAAAGATGCAAGCTATTAATAAACTGATGATTGCGGTAATAATAATTACACTCATAATGCGGCGCAAGATGTTTTAAAGATGTATGAAATTAAGTGACCTAACTCATGCAAAAATATGATTTTTGTCATATTAACGTCATCAGAATTTTTGCTTTCCTTAATTTACCGCATCAGGCCCTCAGCCCCATTCTCCAGGCTTTCCATTCGCTCATGCCATAAGTTAATAAAATAATGCTTATTGAGCTTGCGGGCATTAATATCGCAGCAATAACGGGAGCCAATAATCCCTGAACTGCAAAATAAAGACCGATAATATTATATACTATTGAAACGACAAAACTTGCGAGGATAATATTTCGAGCCGAGCGCGAAAACTCAATAAATTTATGTAAACGGGCAAACCTTGATGAATGAAGTATTCCATCGCAGGCTGGTGTAAAGTTATTGTTTTCTTCTGTTAGCGCTAAACCAACATTGCTTTGTTTTAAGGCACCTGCATCATTTAGACCGTCGCCAATCATCATCACTCTGAGTTTTTTTATTTCCTGCAAATACTTAATATACTCAAGTTTTTCCTCAGGTGACTGGTTAAAAAGCATTTCGATGCCATCTCGCATTATCGTTCTGAGATTTTCAGCTTCGGCATCGTTATCGCCGCTTAAAACAGAAACAGTATAATCATCTTTCAAACTATCAATCATTTCAATAAGGCCAAGCCTGTAAGTATTGCTAATCACAAACTCGCCAAAGACTTCACCATCAATTCTTACACTTACCACCGAACCCTTCTTCTCATCAGGTTGTTCAAATCCATTTACAAAATCTCTACTACCCGCTTTTATGTAGGTCTCGTCAATCCAACCTTCTATACCCTCACCGGGAATATTTTTAAAATGGGCAACGGCAATCGTGTGTGGAACAGCAAGATGCGTAAACACAGCTCTGCTTAGAGGATGGGTGGAATTTACTAAAAGCGATGCCAATAAAATTTTATTTTCGTTGTTGATTGCTTTGCCTTGGTATTGAACTTTTAATTTTTTGCTTTGGGTGAGTGTTCCTGTTTTGTCAAACACAATATGATCAATGTTAGCCATATGACCGATTACATTTGGATGGCGCAGGTATAATTGATTACCCCCTAAAACCCGCAGAACATTGCCGTTGGTAAACGTTGATGAAAGCAATAACGCACAGGGGCAAGCAATAATGAGAATTGTTGTGAGCGCGTTCCACATAGTGGTAGTTTCGCCTTTACTCCACCAAAAAACCGCAGCAATGGCACTTATTACGAACACGATGACTGTAAAATAATTGCTGAGGTTATGCAAAAAACCTGCTTCTTTCTTCTCTTCTTTGAAAACATCTTTATTCCACAAATTGGTTAAATAGCTTTGCGAAACTTTCTTAATCGCGATTAGTTCAAGTTTTTCGCCCAACTGCTTTCCTCCTGCATAAATGATTTCGCCCACGTCCTTCACCACCGGCAGACTTTCGCCGCTTACAAAGCTGTAATCAATTTCGGCTCTGCCTTTTGAAAGAATGGCATCCGTAGGAATCAACTCATTGTTAAAAACTTCGATGATGTCATTTTCTTTGATGCTTTCAATTGGGGCGGGTACAAACTTGTTCCCCCTTTTTACGTTAACTGCAATCGGGAAGAAGGATTTGAAATCTCTGTCAAACGCTATTGCACGCTGGGTTTTGTCCTGTGCCCATCTGCCAACCAGCATAAAGAAAACGATACCGCTCATACTATCAAAATACCCCGCGTTGTTCAATGCAAACATTTCATATAAACTTCTGCCGAAGGTTATTAAAACAGCTAACGCAATAGGTGCGTCAATATTCAAAAACCGGTTTTGCAAACCCTTCCATGCGCTCACGAAAAATTCGGTAGAACAATAAAAAAATACCGGAAGCGCCAAAATCAAATTAATGTATCTAAAAGCGGTTCCCACCTTTTCGTGCATGTAGCTGCCAATGGCAAAATACTCAGGCAGGCTCATCATCATAATGTTGGCAAAGCAAAAACCCGCGATACTAATTTTTAGCAAGCGGGTGCGATTATAGGATGCGGGCTTTACATTATCCATCTCCTGCAAGCTGATGTGTGGCTCATAGCCAATGGCCGTAAGCGTTTCCACCACTTTACGAAACGTGGTAGTATTATTCTCAAATACAACAAACAGTTCCTTTCGCGCAAAATTCACGCGCGCTGAAACCACGCCTTTGTTTATTCGATGAATGTTTTCAAGCAACCACAAACAACTGCTGCAATGCATCTGAGGCAGATAAAAACTTACATGGGTTTGCTTACCGTCAGTAAACTGAACGAGCTTTTGAATAATTTGAGCATCATCCAGAAAACTGAATTTATCAGCCCTGACTTTTATTTTTTGATTGATACCGGGATTACTGTTGAAGTCGTAGTATTCGCAAAGGTCATTCTGGTTTAAAATTTCATAAACCATTTTACACCCTTCACAACAAAAAAATTTTTCGTTGATTTTAATTTTTTCGTGGGAGCAAGGCTCGCCACAATGAAAGCAACTCAGTTGTGTTTGTTGTGAAAATTTCTCCAATCGCAAAAATTTAAACCGTCGGCGAATCGGGGGCTAAAATATCCTTACCCGCACATTTCACCGATCGCTCTTTTTGCAATATAGCAACGAATTTGTAAAAAGTATCTTTTTTGCTAAAATAGTTTTCTTTAAAGTAAGAAACCATTTCTC